>Ga0315268_10002305_pt1 | contig 21651 bp, 19 predicted proteins | sample C1_top_MG_FD_204535 | JGI IMG/M metagenome (GOLD analysis project Ga0315268, IMG submission 204535) | Sediment microbial communities from Yellowstone Lake, YNP, Wyoming, USA - C1_top | ecosystem: Environmental > Aquatic > Freshwater > Lake > Sediment | place: USA: Wyoming | collected 2017-08-01 | reverse complement strand
TGGTGACGCGCGGGAGTTAATTAATCAAATAAAATACCTTGATTTTACACTTATTTATACTGAAGACCTTTTGGACTTAGCGTGGGAAATTGGTGCGATATTAAAAGTTTCAATGCTGTATGATTGTTTCTATATTGCGCTATCAAAATTTTTAGGCACCCCACTGTGGACAGCAGATAAAAAGCTTTATAATTCAGCAAAAAAAGAATTTCCTTTTATCAATGTTATTTGAAAGAAATAAGCGCTACAATATTTCTCAATGAATGTTTCTACTGCCTTTCTATGGCTCCTCAAAAGATATTCTTTAAATCCCTTCCAATCTCCGTTGAATAGCTTCCCTGCCTTGAAAGCCATCTCACTTATACACCTCCTTGACTTAATGAACATATTTTTATAATATTGAACATAAGGAGGTTTATATGAAAACAGCAACGAAAGATAAACACCTTCGCCTGAATCAAGAAAAGATCGAGAAGGTAAAAAAGATTATTGGAGCAAAGACAGAAACAGAGGCTATTGAGAAGGCTTTGAGTTTGCTGATAGAGAGAGATACATTTATAAATAAGCGCAGAGAGATTGTAAGAAGAATAATTCTTAGGAGGGAAAGACTTGGCAAGATTAAGGGTGATGTAGCTGATTGGATAGCGGAAGGTAGAAGAGAGCGAGAGAGAATGTATGGCAGATAAGTTTGTAATAGATGCCAGTGTTGCGCTGAAATGGCAATTTAAAGATGAATCCGAAACTGAAGCTTCGATACAGATGCTGGCTGATTTTATAGAAGGGAAAATATCCATCTTTTCACCTACATTGTTTATTTATGAAGTTGTAAGCGCTATCCATGTCGCTGTATCAAGAAATAGGATTGTAGAGGATGAAGGGATAGAAATAATAAGAGATATCCTTGGAATAGGTGTAGTTTTGGCTGATTTCTCAGGATTAGAGGAGAATACCCTTCGCATGGCAAAGACGTATAAAAGGTCTGTATATGACTGTGCTTATCTCGCCTTAGCCCAAAAAGAGGGTTGTAATTTTTATACGGGTGACAAACGACTTTTTAATTCGCTTAAAAATAAGCTCCCTTTTGTTAAGTGGATCGGAAATTACTAAATTCCTTGAAAAGTTAAGATACTTATGCGACATTAATATCAGAAAGGCGAGGGAAAGATATGGTTGATATGATAGGGAAATACGGGATGGGATGGATTCCGGATTATCCTGATTTAAGGGATTATACGGAAAGGACAGATGAAATTAAATCAGTCCTTGCTCCCACAGGATTGCTAAGGGCCAAGAGTCTTCCTGCCTCGGTTGATCTGAGAGAATGGTGCTCGGCCATAGAGGATCAGGGCAGGCTCGGTTCCTGCACTGCCCATGCAGGAGTTGGAATCATTGAATATTATGAGAGAAAGTCCTTTGGAAGGCACATCGATGCCTCACGGCTCTTTCTTTATAAGGTTACTCGCAATCTGATGAAAATGAAGGGTGATACAGGCGCCTACCTGCGGACGACCATGGGAGCCATGGTGCTTTTTGGAGTGCCGCCTGAGGATTACTGGTCTTATACTGATGATGAAAAGGGATTTGATCAGGAGCCTCCTTCATTCTGCTATGCCTTTGCCCAAAACTATCAGACCGTTAAATACTTCAGGCATGACCCGCCAGGAACAAAGGCAGAAGGGATACTGAGAAAGGTGAAGACTTATCTTGCTGCGGGCCATCCAGCGATGTTTGGATTTACGGTCTATAACTCAATTGAACAGGCAGAAAAAACCGGGAGAATCCCTTTTCCATCCTCTAAGGAGAGGATTGAAGGTGGCCATGCGGTGGCCGTGGTCGGTTATGACGACAAGATGAAGATCAAGAATAAATATGGGAAGATTGAGACTACTGGAGCGCTCCTCATCAGGAATTCATGGGGAAAGTGGGGTGAGGAAGGCTATGGGTGGCTACCCTATGAGTATATCACGCAAGGTCTTGCGGAGGACTTCTGGTCTATTCTTAAGAAGGAGTGGGTAGATACGGGGCAATTCAGGGTGTAATTTGTGAATTTCCAGTACAGAGTAAGGAGATAATCTTTGGCTGGTCTACGACTCGTAGAGAGGGGGCTACTGTGCACCTCGAACTGGCCAGACATAGTATCTGTAAGACTTTAGTACCGGTATCTCTTTGCCATTAGACATCTTAACTATCCATGCCTTGGACGAATTAACCTGATGGGTTGTAGAGGACCAGTAGTAAGAGAAATTCACACCCACAAAGCCTTCAGAGTTAAGCCATGCGGCTGAGTCGGAGACCCCATAATTTATAAGGCTTTCGAGCTCCTCAACATTGGGGAGACGCCAATCAGAATAGTTTGCTGCATACCCCAGGCAGTTGTAATTTTCAGGGTTACCGTTAAAGTCTGCGATCGCATTAAGTGAATCTTTCCACTTTTTCTTTTTAATACAGCCTCCATCCTTGAGCCATATAAGACCTGTAAGATTATCCGTCACTGTACCATCTCCATTGTCTGTAAATCTTGGATTAGGCCACTCAATCCCTGCCTGGACGTAATTGTCATCCCCTTGGGCATAGCTTGCTATCTGTCCAGTCTTTGGTACCTCGTAAGGATTGCTAATAGTTTCATTACGTACTAATAATGCATAGTTTTTGAAGGACTTTAAGTGAGGTACTTTCTTACCACTGGACATTCTTACTGACCATGCATAAGATGGATCAACCTGATGGGTTGTAGATGACCAATAGAAAGAAGAATCTACATTCACAAAGCCTTCAGAGTTAAGCCACGCGGCTGAGTCTGAGATCCCATAATTTATAATACTTTCAATCTCCTTAACATTGGGGAGGCGCCAGTCAGAATAATTGGCTGTATATCCCGAACAATTGTAATCTCCGGGGTTATTGTTAAACTCTGCAACTGTATTAAGTGAATCTTTCCATTTTTCTTTTTCGATACAGCCTCCATCCTTGAGCCACATAAGACCTGTAAGATTATCAGTCACTGTACCATCTCCATTGTCCGTAAACCTTAGATTGGGCCACTCAATCCCTGCCTGAATATAGCCATCATCCAAATATAGATAACCTATTACTTGGCCTGTCTTTGGAAGGTTAGTAAGCGTGGTTCCCAGAGGTACCGTCTTAATTACCTCATTAGAATATCCACTTTCGTTCCCTCCTGCATCGTATGCAGTAGTTGCAAAATAATAAGTAAGCCCATCAGTTAGATTGGCAACTGTATAAGTTGTTACATTGCCCGCATCGATATTCTGGGAATAATTTCCAGAAGAAGTACCATAGTAAACTCTGTAACCAGCAAGATCAGAGAGGGGTGTGCCATCACCATTTGTGGTCGGGGCATTCCAAGAAAGTTTAGCAACACCTGAAAAAGCAACCGATGAATTCAAGGATATAACTAAGGCGAGTAGTAAATAAAGGAAAAGAATATCTTGTTTTTTCGTTTCTGACATCCTTTTCTTCATTGCGTTCCTTTAGCCCCCTCCTATAAGGCCAATTAAAAAGCCGCCAGAGGTCGAATCCTCTGGCGGCTCGGCGGACATTGGACAGCGCTGTCCATTAGTCCCGTTGCTCTGCGTCCCAGGGTTTCCCCTGGTTTGCTCTGAGCAGAGGTGTGAGCGGAGGCGAGTTCTAATGCCTCCGCTCAGACCGTTATTACTGCTGAGTACGATTTAAATATAAAAAAGAAATTGATAGGTGGGCAGTGACGAGAGTCACAATGTGATAGACATCACAAAAGGGAAAAGGAAGGCTACAAAATAAAACAGCTCTGAGAAAGCCTCCTTCCTTCTTTTAGAGGACCTCAGCCAAAAATTTATGAATTAAAGGGGTTAAGTTTCTATTGGAAAATGATCACCAAAAAATTTTACTTTGATGGTTAAGGGAACAATCATTTCATTGAGCGAATTTTAATCTCTGCACTTCTACGGAAAGAGATTTGGCTTTATGGATATAAATTAAAGATTACCAAGAAATGGTGGGGCAAAGGAAAAAGATTAACTTCCTGTTAAGGTTATAACAAATGCCTGTAGTCCTTCTTTATTTTTAATTATTTCAGCGAGAGCCTCAGCTTCATCCTTATTGCTGAATCTGCCAACACATACCTTATAAAGTTTTTTATGATTTTCTGATTCGGTAAGAATTATAAATGCATCATATCCTTTTTCTTTAAGCTGAGTCGCGAGGAAATTCGCATAAATAGGATTCGTGAAGGCACCCACCTGAACTGTAAATATGGTCGAGGGATTTTCAGGAGAGGGTTTTTCTTTACTAAAATTGGCTGCTACAGTTATATTTTCATTTATTGTTAGTATGCATTGCCCATTCCCTCCACATTCACTCCCTGACCAGCCACTAAATATTGAACCCTTTTTAGGTGTAGCCGCGAGTGTAATTACTGAGCCTGTTTTGTATGCACTTTTGCAATCAAGACCACAATTTATACCTGCTTCAGAGGAGGTTACTTTTCCTGCACCCGTTCCGTTTTTGTTCACTTTAAGAATATATCTTGCTAAATCTACTTCATTTGAATATCCACTTTCATTCCCAGATCTATCATATGCCGTAAGTGCAAAATAATAATTAACCCCACCTGCAAGATTGGTGACCTTGTATTTTGTTACATTCCCTACGTTAATTTTATGATCATAGTCATGTGATTGAGTGCCGTAGTAAACCTTGTAGCCTTTAATATCAGTAAGAGGTGTCCCGTCAGCATTTGTGCTTGGGGGATACCAGGAAAGTGTTACAGAATAAGGAGAGGCAATTGAGGGATACAGATAAATAAATAAAGAAATAAATATAGTGAATAATATTAAATGCGAAAAGATATTTCTCTTTTTTATCACCCGTAAAAGTTTCACTTTCTATTTCTATAAAAGTTTAAAATACTATTACATTAGTTAGCAGAAAAGCAATGATATAAAAGAAGTAAAATTGAGTTGCCTTCTCTTATTTTTGTTCAAAAACACCAAGTTAATTTTAAAGCAAATGATATACCAAATATACAAATAAAGATAACCTCTCGATAGTAAAGGAAATTTAAAGAGAAGAGATTCGGATGCGCACTAAAAATTGTATGGAATTATCTGCATCAAATTATTACTTCTTTACAGTGTTACCGGTTAAAAAAATCCATAATCTTTGTTGTTTGTTATTCCCGCCTCCTCTGTTATTCCCGTGAATCCGCCTCAGGCGGAGGTGATCCAGGGTAAAAAGTCCAGCGGGAATCCAATGAATAAGCCAAAGAATGGGTTCCGGACACGATTGACTTCTTCAAAGGTCTTATTTATAAATATGCATGGTATTTCATACATCAGATGGAAAATTTAATACATCCTTGGATCAATTAAATCTTTTTAAAATTTTCAGGCTTAATGTTATATTTTTTCAGGAGGTTATAAAAATCAGCCCTGTACTTTCCTGCAAATGTAGCTGCTTTGCTGACATTACCTTTGGTAAGTTCTAACAGGCGTACAACATAGTTTTTTTCAAAGGCATCTTTTGCCTCTTTGAGGGGTATTAGGGAATCCTGAGAAGCGATTTGTCCACGTAGAATAAGGTCTTCAGTAATTACTTCTTGAGAGGTCATTGCCACTGCGTATTCGATTATATTTTTTAATTCTCTCACATTACCTGGCCAATTATAGAGCATAAGTTTATGCATTGCCTCAGGTGTAATGCCTCTTATTTCCTTTTTCATTTGCTGACTGAATTCTTTCAAGAAAAATTCAACCAGGCCGGGGATATCATCCTTCCTTTCCCTTAAAGGGGGGATAGTAATAGGTATTACGATAACTCTATAAAAAAGGTCTTCCCTGAAGCGGCCTTCCTTAACTTCAGCCTCCAGATCCCTATTTGTGGCTACAATAATCCTAATATCTACTTCAACCGGCTTTTCAGCACCGATAGGATAGAACTGTTTTTCTTGAAGAACCCTCAAGAGCTTTGCCTGAATCGAGATGGGCATGTCACCAATTTCATCCAAGAAAATGGTACCTTCATGGGCCTGGGCAAAAAATCCTTTTGAACTCTGTATAGCATCAGTAAATGCCCCTTTTTCATGTCCAAAAAGTTCACTTTCAAGGAGAGTTTCAGGAATAGCAGCAGAGTGTACTACAATGAAGGGTTTGTCCTTTCTTTCGCTGGCGAAATGAATTGCCTTAGCAACAAGTTCTTTACCAGTTCCACTTTCTCCTAATACAGCAATTGTTGAATTAGTTTTTGCAACAAGCAAAACCTTTTCCAAAACTTCTTTCATTTTTTCACTCTTTGCCACAATATTTTTAAAGTCATAGCGTTCTTTCAGGAGTCCTTTTAGCCTTTTGATTTCTAAAAGAAGACCTTGGCTTTTCCAAGCACTTTCTACTTGAAAAAGCAGTTCTCGAGGATCAAAGGGTTTAGTTAGATAATTGTAGGCTCCTCTTTTCATGGCCTCAACAGCACTCTCAATACTCCCATAGGCAGTGAGAATGATAACAGGCATTTCAGGATTTATCTTATGCAGATTTTCCATCAGGGATATGCCATCTATATTAGGTAGTTGCTGATCGATTATGGATAAATCAAAAATTTGCTTTTTCATTTCCTTTGTTGCGTCCTCTTCTTTTGAAACAGCTACTACCTCATAATTTGCCGATTCAAGCCTTATTTTTAATATTTCCAGGAGGTTCTTATCATCATCTACGACTAAAATACTTGGGGATGACATATAGTTTTCCTCTATTTAGACATCTCCTTTTTCATTTCTTCGAGCTTTATATCTACCTGTTTTGACGCTTCAATTGTTTGAAGTACCCCTATCCAGATTTTTGCGTGAAAAACAAAGGGGCTTTTGGGGTATTCCTTTAACACTTTTTCAAAGAAAGCAATGGATTTTTTATAGTCCCTTTTAGGATTTTTAGAATGAGCATAAATAAGCCCCATGTTAAAAAGGGCCTCGTCTGCTGGGGGGCTGTCAGGAGAGAGCGACAAAACCTCTTGATTTTCCTTAACAGAGGCATCAAAATTCCCCTGTTCAATCAGGCCCTTAGCGAGTTTTAGGTGCTCAGAAGTTGCACTTAGGCGTATTTCTTCCTCTTTAGCCTCTTTCAAGGCATTGCAGCTTAGAAATATAAAAAGGCTCAAACAGGCAATAAAAAAGTGAATGTACTTCCCTGCTTGGGCTTGCTTTCCGCCCATACTTTTCCCCCATGAGCTTTTATAATATGTTTAACAATGGCCAGACCCAGCCCAGTACCTTTATGATCACGTGAGCTCTTAAATTTGTCAAAGATTGTGATCAAATTTTCTTCTGGTATACCAGGTCCCGTATCTCTTACAGTGACCTCCAGGTTTTTGTCCGCAAGCCTTGCAACAATCCTGATTCTGCCGTTATCAGGCGTGAACTTCATAGCATTTCCTATTAGATTCCTTAATACTTGGAGTATCCTTTCCTGGTCCATTTTTATAAGTGGCAACTCTTTGTTTATATTTAATTCGGTTGTAATATTTTTAGATCTCGAAAGGGGTTCTATCTCAGCAATAGCCTTATTTATTAAAGGAACAATGTCTGCCTGAACAAAGTTGTAAGTCATCATTTTTGCTTCCATTTTTGAAAGATGTAGGATCGAATTAACGTGTTCAATTAAACGATTGCTCTCTTCTTCTATAATTTTCAAAAGCCCTCTTTGTTTGTTATTGATCTCTCCCCCCGCACCCTCAAGCAAAAGGGTTGTACCTTCTTTAATAGAGGTAAGAGGAGTGCGCAGTTCATGGGACATTAGTGAAAAGAAATCGGATTTCACTTTGTCTATTTCTTTCAGTTTATCACACATGAAATTAAAATCCTTCACCAGTTCACTTATTTCAGGAGGGGTTGAAAGGTTCAAGACACCTTTATAATCACCCCTGGCAACCTCTCCGGTTTTCTTTCTGAGGACTGCAAGGGGCTTAGTAATGCTTCTTGTAATAAAAATAGAAATTGCAATTCCAAAAATGATAGAGAATGTAGTCAAGGTTATATTTATACTGCGAGCATTGGCACCAGCCTCCTCCAGTTTTTTGAGCTTATTATAGGTATTATTTTCACTATAAGTCCTTAATACTTTTAACTCTTCCATTATTGCATTTATAGCCTTTTCTTTTTCCCCCGCATAAAAGGCTTTTAGATAGCCTTGACCAGATCTCAATAACTCAGCCTCTTTATAAAATAGATATTGATATCGCTCATGGGACTTCTTTACGTTATTTAGCAGATACTCAAACCGAGGAGTGTTTGCAATGTGCAGAAGTTCCTTAAAATATTGGTCGAAATCATTATTAGCTGCAACAAAATGCTCATAAAGCGTTTTGTCCCTTAAGATAATGAATTTTTTCTCGTATCGTACTTCTGATAGCAGGGTGTCTATCAGCTTTTTATCATAAGTTAATATTTGATTATCGATATTGAGAATCGAATTAGCAACATCTCCTAATATCTGAAATTGCGAAGTGACATAAATACTTACGATAATTGCCAAAATGAATATAACAATATAACCACCAACCAATCTGGAAAATATAGTAAATCTCATTCTAACCTACTTAATTCAAAAATTTTTAACCCAACTTTTATTTTAAGGGTCTTCACGTAATTGAGTGGGTTAATTCCGACAACAATCCTTGTCATTCCCTGACCCCCAATCGTAGTCGAGGGCATGCTTGATTGGGGAATCCAGATATTAACTAACCAAAGAACCTGGATTCTCCGGTCAAGCCGGAGAATGACGAAGTGTTATTTTTCGTCATGCCCCGACTTGATCGGGGCATCCATCCCTCTATAACTTACCCACTCACTTCTACGATGAGCCTATTTTAAATTTCCCATTAGCAGAATGTAATTTGATTATTTTGGAAAGATTAGTATTTCTAATTAGACTAATCTTTGTTTACTACTTATAAGACTCAGCAGAAAGTTTAAAATTCTTCTGTTAGAAAGGTTGCATTCAGGTGTATAAATTTATTTTTGAGGACATTTATCCCTCCGTCTCTCTGCCATTTGTCAATCACCCTTGTTACAGTTTCACGTGTCAAGCCTGTCATCTCTGCTATTTCCTGGTGTGTAAGTTTAATATTTAATTTCACCCCTTCAGGGGTTTTCTCACCGTACTTGTCAGAGAGCATAAGGAATAATATCTTAACCCTCTGTGAGGCATTATTGTAATTTAACATCTGTATCTTTTCCCAGGCTTCACGATGTCGAGAGCACAATATTAGTAGTAGACTATCGAGCACTTTTCCCTGAGCTTTGATCAATGAATAAAAATCCTTTTTAGAAATAATAGCTGCAATAGAGTCTTCTGTTGCTAATACTGTAGCAGGTGATGTTTTGCCGTCAATCAGAGACATCTCACCAAAGAATTCACCTGAATGGTGCATGGCAAGAAGTATCTCTTTGCCATCTTCTGTTGTCTGTACGACTTTTACCTTTCCATCCAGAATTATGTACATATACTCATTAGTGTCTTCTTCCTGGAGAATTATTTCATTTTTCCTAAAGCGCTTAACGATTAGTTTATCACTGATCTGATGTAATTCTTCTTCTGTTAACGAAGAAAAAAGTTGTATCTTTTTAAAATATTCAATTTCGTATTTTGCCATATCTAAAATCTCCAGCCAAAAATTTAAATTCCAATGTCTGCAAGTACTTTACTCTTTATACCAGGGTCTCCTGAAATACTTTCTCAAAAGCCTTAACAACTTCCGGGTCATAGATTGAACCTGAACCTGCTTTGATTTCTAACAATGCCTCATCCTTCGTAACGGATTTTCTGTAAGGTTTATTTGTAATCATTGCACAATAAGAATCTACCACAGAGAGAACCTTAGATATAAGAGGGATTTGAGGCCCCTTCAATCCTTCTGGGTACCCTTTGCCATCATACCTTTCATGATGGTGTAAAATTGCCTTCTTGAGATCTTCCGAAAATTCAAAGCTTCTCAGCAAACTGATTGTGTTATGAGGATGGGTTTTTAAAGCTTGAATTTCAGGCGGTAAAAGCGTTTCCTTTTTCAAGATGCTTTCGTGAATAAGCATTAGGCCGAGGTCATATATCATTGAGACATAAAGGGCTTTCTTCTTTTCTTCTTCTTCTGCCCCGAGTTTGTCCATAATCCTTAATACTAAATCCGGAAAGATGCTTTTCTTCTTGTGGTAAATTTTTATAGCATCTAAAAGATTGTCAAAAGAAGTCAGGATTTGGTTTATTTCATCTTCTTTATAGTCACCTGAGTAAAGTTTTTCAAGAAAATATGAAATTCTTTCGCCTAAGATCGAGGCGACATAAAGGTCTTTCTTATTGAAAGGGTCTGCGGTTTTTTTGTTGTTTAGATTTAATACACCTATTACTTTGTCCTGTATCTTCAGGGGTAAAGATAGGAGAGATTTTGTATTGTATTGAGAGATACTCCTTCTTTTGAAGGGAGGGGCACTTTCGATGTCCTGTATTAAAAGCGGTTTACCTTCAACTGCTACAAAACCTGCTATTTGGTCGCCAATCTTTATCCTCGTCCGTTTCACGATTTCATTACTGAGTCCTCTTGCGCCTTTTATTGTAAGCTCGCCCGTTAGCTCATTGCTAAGCATTATAGAGCATGTATTCAGATCCATTAATTCCGATATGAACTCTACAAACATATCCATAGTAATGTTAATGGCTGCTTCTAATTTTTCCTTTGCACTTTTTGGGATAATGAGAGAAACAAGAAAATTATTGTCCGTATTTTTTGCATTGAACCCCCAGCCATGAGTTTCGGCAATCTTCTTTGCCAGGTATAGCTTTATCTTCTCATCAGACTGTTCTGTATGAAAGATGTATTTTGAATCGAAGAAAAATGATAGGACTTCCTCTGGCATTTTCTTGGGGGTAGTCAAGTCAGCCTTTATAGAATCGTTTTCTTTAACAGTAATCACAATGATATTGCCACTATCGAGATAAGAGGACAATCCTTCTATAAGATTTATAAATAGTTGGATGATTCTTAGTTTGTCTCCTACAATGTTATATCTGCCTTCTTCAATATCTAATTTGAGCTGCAGGTTCTTGTTTGTGAGTATAGTCTTTAGCCCTTTTGATTCTGATACCTCCTTAAGAATACCTACAAGATCTATCAAAGATTTCTTTACAACCATCGCCTCATCTTCAAGTCTGAGAAAGTCAATGAGATTATTAACTATGGAAGTTAGCCCTGTTGTCTCTGTTAAGATAATATCGTAAAACTCTTTTTGTTTATTCCTTTTTAGCTTCTCCGACTGTTGCAAGTAATATATGGCTCCCTTGATCGAATTTAACGGAGAGCGTAGTTCGTGGGAAATCCGAGTGATAAATTCGGTCTTATCCACATCGGCTTCTATGAGTTTCCTATTTATCTCCTCAAGCTCAGCAGCCTTTACTCTTAGTTGATTCATAAGAAAGGCATTTTCGAGGGCTATAGCAGCCTGATCTGCAATAATTTTTATAAGATTAAATTCGTCTTCTCTAAAAGGTGTTCCATCTTTTTTGTCATTAATATTGATAACACCGAGCAACTTGTTTCTGCTTATAAGAGGACAAGAAATAAAGGATTTCGTCTTATAATGATCTCTTTTTTTCAGTTCAAACCTTTCGTCTTTGTCAATGTCCTCAACGAGGAGGGGGAAACGATCCTGGGCAACCATACCTGCGATTCCTTCACCGATTTTAATCCTGTAGGTTTCAATGAATCGCATATCGAAGCCCCTCGCCGAAAGAATATATAGTTCACCCCATTCGTTTAGTAACATCAAAGAGCCTTTTTCAGCACTGGTGTAATCGACGGCACGATCGAGTAAAAAGTTTGCCAAAGCATTTATGTCATTCGTTGCGGTAATAAGGTGTGAGATTTCTTGAAAGATTGAGAATTTCTTATCAAGGAGCTGAGAGTCCATTCAGAAGATACTCCTTAATAGGGTTCTAAAAAACATGATTGTTATTATAACTATTATCTACTTAAAAATTAAGCTCTTTATTGTGCTTCCGATAGCCTCTCCTGTTCGCTATATTTTCCCCCCCCTTTATCCCTTCCTCTACGAGTCGTAGACCATCAAGGGAGGGGAGGGTGATTAACCCAAATAATGCAGACATTGTTCAAAAATTTATTTAAATCGATGAATTATTGGGAATATCTTTATTGGTTATATCCATAAAAATATTCCATAAACCATCAGTTAAAGGTACACTAAGGTATCGAAAAATAAATTTTTTCACAACATCTGCATTATGTAGATGCATTTTTTGGGTTAACTGGCGCTCTTATTCAATTGCGGATTTAGAGATGCTTGCCTAATCTGTGAAAAGTGGAATCTCTAACTGGATATAGTTATACTATCAAAAAATCTAAAGTTATTAAGAGAGCTACCTTGTAAAGAGATGAGATCGCGGCCATTCTTTGTCATCCATGAGCATCATTCAAAGAGACTTCATTTTGACCTCAGGCTTGAGATGGAAGGTGTACTCAAATCATGGGCAATTCCAAAAGGTCCGTCTCTGAATCCAAAAGAAAAGCGTCTCGCAATTATGGTTGAAGACCATCCTATCGAGTATGGCGACTTCGAAGGTATAATACCTGAGGGCATGTATGGTGCAGGCACAGTGGTTATATGGGACAAGGGAAGATTTGATATAAAAGACGGAAGCATCAAGAAGGAAGGACTTACTATTATATTTTATGGAAAGAAACTCAAAGGGGCTTTTGCCTTTACGAAGATGTCGGGAAAGGATAAGGAATGGCTTTTGATAAAAAAGGCAGATGAATTTGCAGATTATGGATTTGAATTGAAAACAGTGATCACAGGCAGTGATAAGTATGAATAATAAGATAGGTAAGTATTTACAGGTAAGGCTTGCCGGGTTGAGGTTTTGAACCGTGCCCCTCCTTGATGCAAGAGGTCTTAACATTTCCTTCAGATCAGCTAAGGGTTCAATAAAGGTTGTCTGTGACTTAAATTTCAAAATTGATGAGGCTGAAGTCTTTGGCCTTGTTGGAGAGAGTGGTTGCGGAAAGACACTGACGGCTTTATCCATAATAGGAATTCTTCCACAGAACGCCTTTGCAGAAGGTGAGATTGTCTTTAAAGGTAACAACCTCCTTAGCCTTGATGAAGGTTCAATGAGGAGGCTGAGAGGAAAAGAACTCTCAATGATTTTTCAGGAGCCGATGACGTCACTAAACCCGGTGCTTACAGTAGGTTATCAGGTAGCAGAGGTTCTTATGACCCATTTGGGGCTTTCAAAAAAAGAGGCAATGTCTCATACAGTGGAGCTCTTTAAGGCAGTCAAGATTCCGTCTCCTGAGGTAAGAATAAAAGAATATCCACATCAGATGTCAGGTGGGATGAGGCAGAGGGTTATGATTGCTATGGCAATAGCCTGTAAACCATCCCTCCTTATTGCAGATGAACCTACAACAGCCCTTGATGTTACTATTCAAGCTCAGATACTTGATCTCCTTCAGAAGCTCATGGAAGAGATGAAGATGGCAGTTCTTCTAATAACTCATGACCTCGGCATCATTGCAGAGAATGCAAAAAAAGTTGCCATCATGTATGCCGGAAGATTAATAGAGCTTATGGATATAAATGAACTCTTTAGCAACCCGAGACATCCTTATACCATTGGGCTTTTAGAGTCTCTTCCAAAGGAAAAGGGCACTCCCTTAATACCTATTCCGGGCTTTGTACCAGAGCCATATAAACTTCCTCCGGGCTGCAAGTTTTCAAACAGGTGCAGATTTGCAATACCTGAATGTAGAGAAAAGGAACCAGAGTTAAGGCCAATACTATCAACAAGGAATAACTCAACTCCCCCTTTGTCTCCCAATAATCCCCCCATCCCCCCTTTAGAAAAGGGGGGCAAGGGGGGATTTGAAAAAGGTGGGCAAGGGCAGATGACTAACTCATCACTCATCACTCATCATTCAGAGCATCTCGTTAAATGTATCAGGTCAGAGGAAATAAGGTGGCAGTAATTTTAAAGGCAAAATCTCTAAAGAAATATTTCCATGTTAAAAAGGGGGTGATGGCCAAACCTGTGCTTGTAAAAGCTGTAGATGGCATTGACTTTTCTCTCGATGAGGATAAGATCCTTGCCCTTGTTGGTGAGAGTGGCTGTGGTAAGTCAACTGTTGCAAGGCTTGTGTTAGGGCTTGTACCACCTACTTCGGGAGAAGTCCTTTTTAATGGGAAGAATATTTTTGGGCTGAATGGAAGCGCCCTGAAAACATTCAGAAAATCAGTTCAGATAATATTTCAGGATCCCTTTGCTTCACTGAATCCCAGGAAGAGAATATTGGATACTATATCTGAGCCTCTCAAGATTCATCAAATTGTCGAGAAAAATAGTGTGGGGGACAATGTAGTTGAACTACTGAAAAAGGTAGGTCTCGGTTCTGATATGCTGTATCGTTATCCCCATGAATTAAGTGGAGGGCAGAGGCAGAGAGTATGTATAGCGAGAGCCCTCGCCGTTTCTCCGAGGGTAATCGTTGCTGACGAGCCACTTTCGGCCCTCGATGTTTCAATACAAGCACAGATATTAAATCTCCTCCAGGAATTAAAAAGAGAATACAGGCTTTCTTTTCTTTTTATAAGTCATGACCTTAAGGTCGTTCATTATTTTAGCGATACTATTGGAGTTATGTATCTCGGAAAGATTGTAGAATACGCAGAGACGGAAGATCTATTTAAGGGGCCCTTTCATCCTTATACAGAAATGCTTCTTTCATCAGCTCCTGTTGTTCCTAAATCAGATTTCATGCATTACACATCACGCATTACACATCACGCATCGCGGATTATACAGGGTGAGGTACCGAGTCCGATAGATATACCTTCGGGATGCCCTTTTCATCCGAGGTGTCCAAAGAGGTTCGAACCATGTGATAAGATTATTCCAGAACTGAAAGAGGCAAAAGGGAGGCTTGTATCGTGTCATCTGTTTTGAAAACAAAGTTATTAGAACTCATCCTCAAGAAGGCATTTAAATATAGTGAAGAGCCCATTTTTAAGCTCGTATCCGGGAGGATGAGCAATTACTATTTCAACTGTAAATCTGTGGCCTTTCATCCTGAGGGAATGTACCTTATTGGGAATATTATTTTTGATCTCATAAAAGGCCTAAATATAAAAGGAATTGGAGGACTTACACTCGGTGCTGACCCGATTTCCTATGCAGTAGCATATACATCTTATCTCAAAGGAAAACCCGTAGAGGCGTTTATAGTACGTAAAGCACCAAAATCTCACGGCACAATGCAATTTATAGAGGGGAACGTTAAGAAGGGAGATAAGGTAGTGATAGTTGATGATGTCATTACAACCGGCAAATCAACGATTGAGGCTATCACCAGAGCAAAGGAAGCAGGACTTGAAATAGTGAAAGTGCTCGCCTTTATCGACAGGCAAGAAGGGGGTAGAGAGGCCATAGAGGCATTAGGTTACAAATTCGATTCAATTATTACGAGGGATGAGGTGATGGATCTCTACAGACATCAAACATAATGCAGACATTGTTCAAAAATTTGTTTAACTTGATGGATTATTGGGAATATCTTTATTTGTTATATTCACTAAAATATTCCAAAAACCATCAGTTAAAAGTACACTAAGGTATCAAAAAATAAATTTTTCTACAACATCTGCGTTATCTCAATTGCAGAGCTATATAGAAAAAAGTGGGACATAGCATTTGAGCGGATTCTTTTGCCGATAGTCAGAGAGAATAATCTATAAAGATCAAGAGGCAAAAGCCTCGGAGGTCCCGACATTTGGCGGGGCCGAGAATGAGCGAAAATGTTATGTCCCACCTGAATCTAATGGATCTCAGTTAATGCCTTTCTGCTTCCCAGAGTCTCGGATCAAGGGCATCTCTCAAGCCCTCGCCGACGAGATTATAGCTTAATACCGTTATCAATATAGCAAGCCCAGGATACAGAGAAAGCCACCATGCAACCTCAATATTGTCCTTCCCTGCTGTCAAAATATTTCCCCAGCTCGGCTCTGGAGGCTGTACACCGAGACCGAGGAAGGAGAGTCCCGATTCAATGAGTATCGCTCCAGCTACGCCAAATGTTGCAGCAACAAAGACAGGTGAAAGTGCATTTGGAAGGATGTGTCTGAATATAAGCCTTTTATCACTCGCACCCAAGGCCCTGGCAGCGCTTACAAAGTCTTTTTCCTTCAGCGAGAGAAATTCTGCCCTCACAAGCCTGGCAACATCCATCCAGCTTGTAAGGCCAATAACAACCATTATTGTAACTATGTTTTGTTCAAGGATTGATATGATAGCAAGAATGAGAAAAAAGGTTGGGAATGCGAGCATTATGTCAACAAATCTCATAAGGACCGCGTCTACCCATCCTCCATAAAAGCCGGATAGGGCACCTATGATGATGCCTATCATTATTGCAATCCCAACAGCAACAAAACCGACTTTCAAGGATACCCTGCTTCCCCATATAATCCTTGACAGCAGATCCCTTCCGAGTTCATCTGTCCCGATGAGATGTTGTTTGCTCGGGGGTGAAAGTACATTATGGACATCTATAGCTGTGGGGTTATAAGGTGCTATAAATGGTGCAAATATGGAGGTAGTTATAAGTAAAAGGACAGTTACCACACCTATAATAGATAACTTATTCCTTGAGAATCTTTTTCCTATGACACGTAAAAGTCTCATTTAAAGTATCTCTAACTATTTTGAATATTTATTGTTTTAGTAATCTCCCCTAACCCACCTTTAAAAAGAGGGGGGATGGATTATCTTCTTTTATTTTTACCCTATTTACTAAAAAGTTAATAAGTAAAACCACGTTCTTGTCATTCCCCGGCTTGACCGGGGGAATCCAGAAAGACGCTGGATGCCCGATTAAGAACTTCGGGCATGACGTACAAAGATGTTGTATGTGACATTATTAATGACTGCATTAGTAAGTCCCCCTTTTATAAAGAGGGATGGAGGGGGATTACTAATTTTCATCTTCCATTGTGTCTTTAATTATTCCTTTTATTTTTTTACCCTTATTCTTGGATCCACAAAGGCATATGATATATCGGCAATCAAGTTGCCAAGTAATGTAAGAAGTGCCCCTGTCACAAGAATCCCCATGATTGTAGGATAGTCTCTCGACATGGTAGATGAGTAAAAGAGTTGTCCCATACCAGGAATGGCAAAGATGGTCTCGAAGATGACACCTCCTCCTATAAGCCCGGGTACAGAAAGACCGAGGATCGTGACGATTGGCATGAGGGCATTTCTGAAGGCGTGTCTAAAGACGACCTTCTGTTCGGTCAAGCCCTTTGCCATTGCTGTTCTGATATAATCCTGCCTTATAACCTCGAGCATGCTCGAACGGCTATAACGGCTCAGTCCTGCAAGCCCTCCGAATGCAGAAACCCCGACAGGCAGTATAAGATGTCTGACCCAATCCCACAATCTATCAAAGGGACCCATTTCTGACACATCTATGCTTTGTATGCCTGATATCGGAAGAAGACCCAAATTAACGCCAAATAATATCATGAGAAGTAAGGCAAGCCAGAAAGTAGGAGTCGAAAAACCGATAAAGACGAACACGGTCGAGAACTTGTCAAAGATTGAATATTGTCTTGTTGAAGAGAGGATACCGATAGGAATTGCAACAATAAGTATGAGTATTAAAGAGAGGATATTAATTGTTAAGGTTACGGGGATTCTTTCGATAATCTTGTCGGTGACCTTTCTGCCATCTACAAAGGACTTTCCAAAATCTAATCTTGCAAGCCTCTTCAGCCACTCCAAGTATTGAATATACAATGGTTTATCAAGACCGTAAAGCTTTTTGAGGTTCTCCCTTGCTTGGGCGGAAGCCTTAAGGGACATCTCGGTCTGAACCTCAACAGGGCTACCAGGTGCAAGGTGAATTACGGTGAAAGTTATGAGGGTAATTCCGAAGAGGAGAGGTGCTATTAAAAGAAGTCTTTTTGATATATAAGAGAGCATTGTATTAAATTATATTTCAATAGTTCCAAAGATTCAAAATACATTATATGACAAATAACCAATCATCAATAACCAATTATCAAATAAGCTCCAATAACCAATAATCAAATAGCACTTTTTGGCAAATTCCGTTTAGGCCTGAGGGCCTGACTATGTTTGGGTATTGGTGATTGAGTCATCGGCTATTAACCCAAATAATGCAGACATTGTTCAAAAATTTATTTAACTCGATGAATTATTGGGAATATCTTTAGTTGTTATATCCGTAAAAATATTCCGATAACCATCAGTTAAAGGTACACTAAGGTATCGAAAAATAAATTTTTTTACAACATCTGCATTATGTAAATGCATTTTTCGGGTTAACTGATTATTGTGATTTGGTTATTGTGGTATTTAATGATAATAATCTTTCAGATATCTTCCTGTATAAGATTCCCTGATATTAATGATTTCTTCTGGTGTACCCTCGAAAACAATCCATCCACCCTTGTCTCCCCCTTCAGGGCCTAAATCCACTATCCAATCTGATGCCTTAATTACATCGAGGTTATGTTCAATGACGAGAACAGTATTTCCTGAATCCACCAATTTATGAAGAATATCAAGCAGTGCTTTGACATCCCTGAAATGCAAGCCTATTGTTGGTTCGTCAAGGATGTAAAGTATACCTTTGTTTTGTCCGCTTTTAACCCCTTTGTATCCCTGCCCGACGGACGGCAGGCGGGCCCCCTTACTAAGATCGTGACTCGTAGAGGTGGAATTAAAGGGGGGTGAGTTGGAATTAATCATCTCAGAGCATATTTTTAGCCTTTGTGCCTCTCCGCCTGATAGGGTTGTGGCAGGCTGACCAAGCCTTAGGTAACCAAGTCCAATATTCTTCATGAGTAATAACTTATTCTTAATCTGGGGAATATCATGGAACAATTCTATAGCTTCATCTACTGTCATATTCAGAACTTCATTTATATTTTGACCCAGGTAAGTAACTCGCAGTGCTTCTGACTTGTATCTTTTTCCTCCACACTCCTCACATTTTATGTAAAGATCCTCAAAGAAATACATTTCGAGCTTCTGGTATCCCGAACCTTTGCATCCCTCACACCTGCCCCCCGGTATATTAAAGGAGAAGAAACTGGGTCCATAGCCGTAAGCCCTTGCTTCTGCCAACTCAGAAAAGAGTCTTCTTATCATGTTAAAGGTCTTTAGATAGGTCACTGGGTTTGAACGAGGGCTGCGTCCTAAGGATGTTTGGTCTATGAGTTTGACGCCCTTCAGATATTGTGCACCTTCGATCTTCGTATATGGTAGGGAAAAGCTATGCCCGATCTTAAACACTTTGGCCAAGGCCTTGTAAAGGGTTTCAACAATAAGGCTGCTTTTACCTGAGCCCGAAACTCCTGTGACTGTGATTAGTCTCTCGAGAGGAATCTGAAGATCTACAGATTTAAGGTTATTACCTATGGCACCAGAAAGGAGAAGTTTTCTGCCCGCACCGTTCCTTCTCTTTGAGGGAGGTTCTATTTTATCGATCCCTTTTATGTAGCGTGCTGTGGGTATATCCATTTTCAGGAATTCCTCTTTAAGCCCTGAAAAGATAACCTTTCCTCCGCGATGGCCTCCTCCAGGGCCCAATTCAACAATCCAATCAGCAGACTCTATAATTCCTCTGTCATGCTCAACAACAAGAATAGTATTACCGAGTCTTGAAAGCTCTGACATAATTCCCGCTATTATTTCTGTATCCTTAGCATGAAGTCCAACAGTTGGCTCATCAAGCACATATAAGGTACCTGTAAGAAATGAACCGAGCTGATTTGAAAGATTTACCCTTTGGTACTCGCCACCGGAGAGTGTTTTTCCATCCCGGTTCAAAGTGAGGTAACTGAGGCCTACTCGCTGCAGAAAGCTGAGTTTTATTGTAATCAGCCTTAGAATCTCCTTTGCCATGTCCCTCTGAAAAGGGGGAAGATTCAGATTCTCAAAAAACTTAACTGTATCTGATACAGGCATCATACAAAGTTCAGCTATGTCAAGGCCTGAGAGTTTATAAGCAAGAGACTCTTTTCTTAACCTCTTGCCGCCGCATTGAGAGCAGGTGATAGGTCTCCTATATCGGCTCAGGAAGACCCTTATATGGAGCTTGTACCTTTTTCCTTCCATCTCTTCAAAGAAATCATTGATTCCATAAAACGAGCTTCCTCCTTTAAATAGCAAGGTCTTTTCTTTATCAGAAAACTCAGAATATGGCTTATTGGTGTTGATACCATCTTTGCTGGCGCCTTTGAAAAGCTGTTCTCTCCACCACCTGTATGCGGGTTTATTCCAGGGATCAATAGCACCCTTTGATAAAGAGAGACTCTTATCCGGAATAAGGAGATCCTCATCATATCTAAGAACATTGCCGAATCCTTTACAGGTAGGGCATGCACCCACAGGGTGATTAAATGAGAAAAGGAGAGGATATGGCTTTGGTAGTTCGGTATTACATTTATCACATGCATTCTCTGAAGAGAAGCGGAGGGCAGTTTCTGGATAGATAAGAACCTTTATCTTTTCCTTTCCTTCCCTCCATGCCATCTCTACAGAGTCTGAGAACCTCGGCTCATCCTTTACAATAAGTCTGTCGAGGACGACATCGAGTAATCCCCCCTTGCCCTCCTTCTCTTGAAATTCCGATAGTTCTACCACTTCACCATTGAGCCATACCCTATAAAAACCTCGTTTTTTCAGCTCCTCTATTGTTTCCCTGGTCTCGAAGATTATCAATGCTTTTTCATCATGATATTTTTCTAAGAGTTCTGAGACGACCTTTGAAGGGTTCCATATCTTTATTTCCCTGCCACATTTAGGACAAAAAGGCGAAGATATTTTTGAATAAAGAAGCCTGAAGAGATCATAAATCTCTGTCAATGTTGCGACAGTCGATCGCGCCCCCCTTATAGGGTTTTTCTGTTCAAGAGCTATTGCTGGTCTTATGTTATGGATTGCATCAACATCGGGCCTATCGAGTTTTTCGAGGAAGAGCCTTGCATAGGTTGAAAGGGATTCAATGAATCTCCACTGGCCCTCAGCAAAGACTGTATCAAAGGCAAGGGAGGATTTTCCTGAGCCAGATACGCCTGTTATAGCTATGACTTTGTTATGAGGCAAGCTGAGGTTAATATTTTTAAGATTGTTCTGTCTGGCACCTTCGATAAGAAGTTTCTTTTCGGACATTCAATATTCTAACACTTTTGCGCAACACCTATCGAAGAGAGGGAGCTAACCCAGATTATTCATAAAAATTGTTACAAATCCAGCAAGAGATTGGGGGATAAAGTGTTCGAGCGGATTTAAATTCTTCCGGAGAAAGAATTTACCTCGGAGTCCGCCTGAGGCGGACGAGAATGAGCGAGAATACTTTATCCCCCAATCAAATTTACGATAATCTGGGTTAGTTAATAAGAAAAGGAGAGTTAATGAGGCACTTTGCCCCGGTTAACAACGATAAAGAGTGAAGAACCCTGCGGCAGAGACCGCAGGGCGTCTGAAATTGAATATTTGTTTTCAGTGTCATTCCCGCTTGTCGGGAATCCTTCCGACCTGTTCGGGAGCGCAAGAAAGATTCTGGACAAGCCAG
>Ga0315268_10002304_pt1 | contig 21666 bp, 20 predicted proteins | sample C1_top_MG_FD_204535 | JGI IMG/M metagenome (GOLD analysis project Ga0315268, IMG submission 204535) | Sediment microbial communities from Yellowstone Lake, YNP, Wyoming, USA - C1_top | ecosystem: Environmental > Aquatic > Freshwater > Lake > Sediment | place: USA: Wyoming | collected 2017-08-01 | reverse complement strand
GTCAGGTTCGGCCACTCGCCCTGTGCGAAGTCGGCTCACTTCGCAACCTCGCGACCCGGCAACCTGACCACCTGATAACCTGACAACTTGATAACCGCATTTGCCGTCACGTTTCACGCCTCACGCTTTACGTTTCACGTCTCACGCACCCCATGCCCGCCAAACATGGTTTTTTGGACAAAGTTTTGGGCCGCATCGGCCGGCTGGACGCCGAGGGCTTGCAGAAGGTCGTCCAACGGCTGGCCAGCGAGCGTAATTTCCTGGAGACGCTCTTCAACACGATTGAGGACGGCGTGCTCGTGGTGGATGGCCAGGGGCGGATCGTCTATTTCAACCAGGCGGTGACGCGGCTGCTGGGATTGCAGCCCGATAGCGCGACCGGACAGATGATTGCGCAGTACCTGCCCGACTTGGACTGGGGCAAGATCGTGGCGCTGGACCGGGCCAAGGGCCAGCGCGTCGTGCGCCACGAGTTGGAGGTGCCCTTCCCCAGGCCGCGCTTCTTGCGGCTCTTCGCGGCGCCCGTGGACGGCGAAGGGAGCAGCAGCGGAGTGGCGTTAATCCTGCACGACGCCACCGAGGCGCGCCAGCAGACCTTCGAGGCCATCGAAAGCGAACGCATCCAGGCCCTCACTTTGCTGGCGGCCAGCGTGGCGCACGAGTTGGGCAACCCCCTCAACGCCCTCCACATCCACCTGCAGTTGATGGAGCGCGAGTTGCGCAAGCTCCGCTCGGTGCCACCCGGCCTCGAACCGCGGACCGGCTTGGCCCGACCGAGGCGAAGCCAGGCCCCGGCCCACTTGGCTGAGGTAGCCGAATCGGCCGGGAAGCTGGAGAAATTCCTCGCCGTCGCCAAGGGCGAGATCAGCCGGCTGGACTACATCGTGACGCAGTTTCTCCAGGCGATCCGGCCGACCCAGCCGCAGATTCGCCCCGGTTCCCTGAACCAAGCCGTGCGCGAGACGGTGGAACTGTTGCGGCCGGAGCTGGAAAACCGCGGCTTGGTGGTGGAAGAGAAACTGGCCCGCCAACTGCCGGAGGCGGCCTTCGACCCCGCCCAAATCAAGCAGGCCCTGGTGAACCTCATCAAGAACTCCATGCAGGCGATGACCCATGGCGGGGTGTTGACGCTGGAAACGGGCTTGGCCGGCGATGAGGTCTGGGTGGCGGTGGGCGACACCGGCGGGGGCATCCGGCCAGAGCAGTTGAACCGCCTCTTTGAACCGTTTTACACCACCAAGCAGAAAGGCTCCGGGCTGGGCCTGATGATTGTGCAACGGGTCGTGCGCGAACATGGTGGCCGCATCGAAGTGGAGACCCATCTTGGGCGCGGGGCCACTTTCCGCCTCTGGCTGCCGCGGCACGAACGCCGGCCCCGCCTGCTGGAGGCGGCCACCAGCAGCCAAAACCAAGCCAAGCCAGCGGACCAATCCGCCAACGAAGGCAACGCTTCAGGGTAAGGCGCGCCCCGCCTTGGCCAGGTGCGCACCCCGTTGCGCGCTGACTTCCCCTGGAGCGTGAGGCCGCTAGCGTTAGCGGGTGCATCCGATTAGTCGTCCTAATGCACAAGCCTGGAAAAAAGTGTAACTTTAATGTTGACATTAGACGCGGTAAAAACCTGCGAGTATGGTATTGGCAGTTCGGTGCTTGGTGGCTGGGGGGCCCCAGCCAGCCCCCGAATGCAACGGCTAACATTGCAGCACGCTCAACCCCGACAAACAGCATGAAGACTGCCCTTCTATACAATCCTGCGCTGGCTTTCGCTACTCTCTGGATCCTTGTGACGGGAGCTTTCGGAGAGTTGTTTATGAATCGAGCAACAATCGGAGTGATCGTGTTGGCGGCGCAAGTCTCGGTGTTTGTGCCGGAGGCGGTTTGCGGCGAGCCGCTTGAACAATGGCATGGGCGGGACTGTCCGGCACAAGGAGCGGCGCTTTGGAGCGTCGCGTACGGCAACGGGCTTTTCACCGCGGTTGGGGACAATGGAACGGTCATCACTTCCCCCGACGGCGTCACCTGGACGCAGCAGGCCTGTCCGAGCACGAACAACCTTGGGTGGGTGGTCTATGGCAACGGGGTCTTCCTGGCGGGGGGGGCTCTGGATACGCTTCTGGTTTCGACCAATGGCGCGGATTGGCTGAGCACCCCGTGCCCCGGCCTGCCTCCCCCCGATGAGTGGCCCGAGGGGATTGCCTTCGCCGGTGGTTATTTCTTTTTGCTCACCTCCACCAATTTCAGGATTTGGGTCTTCTCGGACTTCTATTTGTCTGGGCGTTACCCAATCGTGTGTGCCTCCGCTACGGCTACCAACTGGACGAGTTCCCTCGCGTTCCCAGAGACGGCGGGCCCAGTGCGGGATGTGGCTTATGGGGAGGGGCAGTACCTGGCTGTGGGAGCGAGGCCCGACATGGGCGACTGGTGGAGCCCCGACATGCCCTACGGACCCGTTTCGCTGCTTACGTCGCCAGACGCCGTAGTCTGGAATGACCCGCTCCTGGACCAATGGCCGCGCTCTCTTCTTTTCCCTTACTTCCCCCTGCGGCGTGTGGCTTACGGCAACGGGCGCTTTGTCGCGGTGGGTGAGGGCAGTTGCGTCTTCTTCCCCGAGAGCACGAACTATGTCCAGACCTTTGGCGGGCCTTTTTGGTGTGTTCGTTTTGGCGGTGGCTTCTTTATCGGGACGGACTGGGACAGAGCCCTTGTCACTTCCAGCGACGGCATCAACTGGACGGCCCGAGACGCAGGCCAAGGGGACCTTTCCATCCTCGATGTGGCTTATGGCCGCAACACTTTCGTGGCCGTGGGCGGGGCCGGCCTGATCCTGCAGTCCGATCCGATTGTTGGCCTGAGTCTGCGGCCCGCTGCGGCGGGCAACGGCCAGGGCTCTGGAATGGAACTGACCATCAGCGGTCCCCCCGGCGGAACCTGCCAAGTCCAGTGCGCTGGTCAGATTCCACCGCCGAATGGCTGGCAAACGGTGGCCAGCGTCACCTTGAGCGACGCCCCCACGATCTGGGTGGACCCCGATGCTGCCGGCGCCTCGCCGCGTTTCTATCGGGCGGTCCTGCCGCCTTGAGCCGTCCGATGCGAGGACGGGGAACTTCTGCGGCATCACGAATCGAAACTGACTCGGTAGGGCGCGCACTCCGTTGCGCGCCGGCTCCGGGTGAGGCGGGAGGCAGCGGCGCGCAGAGGACTGCGCGCCCCACCCCTCGTGGTTCACGGGCAGGCGCCTGCGCTACTTGCGCATCCGGCGCTGCAGCTCGCGCAAGGGCCGGTAGCCGAGGCGCTTGATTTGCTGTTCCTCGACCAGCCGGCGCAGGTCAGGATCGTGCGTAAACAGCTCGAACTCCGCCGCCCTTGTCGCCCAACTGCCGGTGATCGCCTTGAGTTCATCAGTCGGTTTGGCGGCGTGGATGTAAAGCTCGGTGACGCCCGGCTTGAGTTCCCGGATAATCTTGAGCCAGAAAGCCTTCACGTCTTTGCCCTCATCCTTGAGTTCTTCGTGGATGAAATAGTCTGGAAACACAATGCCCTGGGCGGCGAACTTGGCCCGGAGGCCGGGTTGATTGAACTTCTCCAGCGTGGCTTGGGAGGCCATGCGCACGGGCAGCTCGAACTCCACCGCCAGTTTCAAATAAACCTCCATGTAGCGCGGGTCGTATTGGAGCGTGCCCATGTGCGAGTCCAGGTGGGTGATGTCAACGCCCGCCGCCAGGGCTTTCTTGATCTGCGCGCGCCCTTCGGCCAGCGCTTCCTCCTGGTTGGAGTGGGCATAGACCTCCTGCACGGAGCGCCACAAACAACCATCCGGATCAGCCAGCCCCGGGACCTGCTCGCGCGGCGCCACCGGCCCCCAGCGATAAAGCTTCCACTCGGCGGTGTGGCATAGGTGCACGCCGAAATCCTTGTCCGGATGGTTGCGGGCGTAGTCGGCGATTTCGTAGAACCACGGGCAGGGCGCCATGATCGTGGCGGAGGTCATCAGGCCCTGCTCCAGCGCCTCGGTCACGCCTTGGTTGGCGGCATGGCACATCCCGGCGTCATCACCGTTGATGATCAACAACCGGTCGGTTGCTTGGTAGCCCAGCCGCTCCGCCAGCGTGCCCGGCTCCGCGCCACGGACCGCCGCCACGGACAGGCTCAGCGCCATGAGAAACGAGGTGCGCACTTTACGGAATTGGCATTAGACCGCACGCCGCCAGGCCAACAAAAAAGCCGCCCTTGCGGGCGGCTTGTGAAGAGAACGACAGCAGACTAGCTGCGACGCCGGAGCAACAACGCGGCGGCGCCTAAGAGGCACAACGCGATTGTCGAGGGCTCCGGAATCAGATGGAAGCTCTGCAGCCCAACGAGGTCGGCCGGCGCCGCCGGCGGCTCGGTCAACTTCACCTGGATGGTGTTGGACTCGCCCCACTTGCCGCCAGTACCGGCCTTTGCGGCATCATAGGAGGCGAAGGGAGCGTTCCACGCGCGCATCTGGACGTACACGGTCGTGCCACCCGCCCAGCTTAGGATCTGCGTCCCCGCGCTGACGTAACCCGCCAGCAGGCCAGTCTTGAAGTCAGCCACAGCGCCAACGGGAGCCAAGCTCGCTTCCGTTAGACCCGCGTAGAGCTGAGCCTTGAAGTCGGTGCCCACCAGCAGCGTAGTCGTGTCAGTGTCGTACACAGGCGCAAGGATCCCCGCCGCCGTGTTCCTAGTTGAGAAAAGCACGGTGCCTTGACCGAGCGCAACGGCAGTTGCCACTAGCAGCGGTGCAACGAGCAGTAGTTTTTTCATACTTCTTGATCAGTTTTGGTTTTCTGTTCTGTCAGGTGTTAACTTTTTACTGGACATTGAAAGTGCGTGTCCAAGCCGCTGGCGCAATCTTGCGGACGAAGACCGATTCGCCAACCTCAACCGGCGGCGGGGCCGGATCCCACATCGTCTCGGTGCCCGGCGGTGGTGCGATGAAGGTGTAAACGTCGTACTTCTGCAGGCCGACGTTCCACTTATAGACCATGTCACCGTCCGCTGCCGGCATGAGCAAGTTAACCGGCGGATTCGGATTCCCCGTGTCCGTCGCGAGCACTCCCGCCTGCGGGACCTGCGAGCTTGCGATCCAGAAGCCCGCGGGCAGTTGGGTAGTCAGAGTACCCTGCTTGACCTCGCCCACGAACGTGATCGTAGCGTCCGCTGTGCCGGGAACGCGCAGGAAGGCGCCCTCCCCCGGTGCCAAGCTGAAGTCCGCAGCCGTCGCATCCCCGAAATCCCACATGGACTCAGCGCCCACAACGATGTAGGTGGCGACGAGGAACTTCGTGCCGTTGTATTTGTAGCACATGGTGCCGTCCGGCAGGCCCGTCGGCAGCAGTTGGTCGAGGAAGTTCTTGCCTGCCCCCGCATCCAATTGGTTGGCAACCATGTTGAAGCCAGGCTTCAAGGTGAGGTTGATGTAGCCAACCACGTTGACTGAATAGACCTGTGCCGCGGCGGTTAGACCCGCCAGGCACACAGTCATGAGTAGGAGTTTTGTTCTCATATTACGGTTTTGTTGTTTCCGTGTGCGCGCCCAGTTTCAGGGACGGGCCAGCCAGTGTCAACATTTTTTTTGAACTTTTTTCGGGTTCACTTGTCGCTGCCAGCCCCTGGCCAAAAACTGGCCTTACACGGCCTGTTATGACCAATAGCAGTTTCCGTGCCGACTTGGTCACGCCGGGCCGGAGTTGAGAGGGATTTGAGTTGAGGGTTGAGAGGCCCGCAGCGGCCGGCACGATGCCTCTCTCAACTCTCAACTCATTTCGCCTCTCAACTCCCATTGCTCACGCCTCACGCCTCCACTTGGCTGACCACCACCTTCAACGCGTCCGGCCGGGGGTTGGCGGCTAGTTTTACCGCCTCCGCCGTGGCCGCGAGCGGGAATTGGTGCGTGATCAACGGGCGCACGTCCAACTGCCGGCTGAAGACCAACCGGGCCACTTCGGCCTGGAGGGTGAAGTCCGAGGAGTAGCTCCCCAGGAGGTCTTTTTCGTCCACGCAGATGGCCGCCAAGTCCAGCCCGGCGGTGTCGCCCCGGCGGGTATTGGCGAAAAGGAGCACCTGCCCCCCGCCGCGCACCAGGGCGTGAGCCTGCTCCACCAAGGCGGTGGAAGGGGCGGCCAGCACAGCAGCGTCCAGCCCCCGCCCGCGCGTCCAGCGCTCCACCTGGGCGGGCAACTGGGGGTCATCGCCCCGGGCCAGCAACCGCGCGCCCAGGCGCCGGGCCATCTGCAAGCGAGGCGCCATCAGATCGGTGGCCAGCACTGCCACGCCCCGGAGCGCCAGCAGCCGGGTAAACATCAGCCCGATGGGGCCCTGGCCCGCCACCAGCGCGCGGTCGCCCGGCAGGAGCGAAAGGCGCTTGACTGCCTTCAGGACGGTGTTCACAGGTTCGAGCATCGCTCCTTCCAGAAAGCTGTTGCGCGCCGGCAGCTTGACCACCCCCGGCAGGACCAACGACATCACCCGCACGTATTGGGCGTAGCCGCCCCCTGCCGGCTCAAACCCGGCCGTGACGCCGGTGCGCTGATAGACCCGGCACTGGGCAAAAGCCCGATGCCGGCAGGCGTGGCAGGCCAGGCACGGCACGTGGTGATGCAGCGCCACCCGCTCGCCCACGGCAAAGCCCCTCACTCCCGCGCCCACGCGCACGATCGTCCCGGCCGTCTCATGGCCAAAGATGCGCGGCGGCAGCACGGCGCCCTGTTGGATTTTCTTGATGTCCGTCGGGCACACGCCGCAGACGGCCACGCGCACCAACAGCTCGCCGGCCCGGATGCGCGGCACCGGCGTCTCTTCGAGCCGCAGATCGTTCGCCCCGCGGTAAACCACCGCGCGCATGGTCTTTGGAATGCGCTCAATCACGCCGACGTGATAGGGCAAGGGCGGGCGGAAGGTCAAGTTCTCAGGTTGTCAAGTTGATAACCTCACCTGCGAACGCGCTTGCCATCCGGTGAGCTTGAGGTATCCTTGCCAAAGGTGAAAGCGAAGTGGAACCTCGTTTTGGCGGTGCTGCTGATGGTGGCCTTCGCGCTGACGCGCTGGCCGGGGCTGTTGCCGAACAACTTCAGCGCGGCCTACGCGCTGGCTTTCTGCGCCGGGGCGTTCTTTCCGCGCGGACTGGCCTGGTGGCTGCCGCTGGGAACGCTGTTCCTGACCGACGTGGCGCTGAGCTGGTATTACGGGGCGTCGCTGGCCACTTGGCGGATGCTGGGCAACTACGTGGCTTACGGTTTGCTGATTCTGTTGGGCGGGCGCTTCAGCCGGCGGGCGCGTTTCCTCAACTTGGTGGGCGGCGGCTTGCTGGGCGCCGTCATCTTTTACCTGGTGACCAACACGTTCTCCTGGCTCTGCGACCCAGCCTACCGCAAAGACCGCGCCGGCTGGCTCCAGGCCCTCACCGTTGGCGTGCCCGGTTTTCCGCCCACTTGGGAGTTCTTCCGCAACACGTTGCTGAGCGGCGGTCTGTTCACCGGCCTGTTCGCGGGGGCCATGAAGCTTGGCGAAGCCAGCGAGCCAGCCGAACAGGAGGCCGAAGAGCCAGAGGAAGAACCGGAGGAAGCGGAGCCGGAGGAGGCGAAGGCGTGAGGCGTGCCGGCGGGCCCAGTTCCGCGGTTGCCCGCCAGCCCTCAAGTTAAACCTGACAGCAGCGCGGCCCGCGTCCACCGTGAGCACCATTGGCCTCATCTCTGACACGCATGGGTTTTTGGATCCCAGGCTGCCGGCGCTCTTTGCCGGCGTGGAGCACATCATCCACGCCGGCGACGTGGGCGGACGCTGGGTGCTGGTCGAGTTGGCGAAGCTGGCGCCGGTTACGGCGGTGGTGGGCAACACCGACGCCGGACTGGGCCTTCGGGAGACGGAATTGACCGAGTTGAGCGGGCGCCGATTCCTCGTGCACCACGTGTTAGAGGTTCGCCGTCCGGCCCGCGCCATCCAAGAGCGCATTTTGGCGGCCAAACCAGCGGTAGTCGTCTTCGGCCACACCCATCGGGCGCATTGCGAGTCAGTGGAGGGCGTGCTCTACGTCAACCCAGGCTACGCTGGCCGCCCGCGTTACCACCTGGCCCGCACGGTGGCCAAGCTGGACTGCGAAGGCGGTCAAACGCGGGTGGAGTTCTGTGAACTGAGGTGAGTAGAGGTCTAAGGCTCGTTGTCAAGTTACAGGTTCTCAAGTTATCAAGTTATCAGGTTGTCAAGCCGGACTCAGCGGCGTGGCCGTCGTGGAACGGACCGAACCTGACAACTTGACAACTTGACAACCTGATAACTCCTTGCGCCCTTGCGTCTCCAGCCTCAGAAGAGTTTGCTCACCGCTGTCCCAACGATGCTCAGCGGCCCCTGGTCTTCGAGGCTGTCGGTGGCCTTGTCGAGTTTTTGCAGCGTCATCTTGGCGTTCTTGAACAGGCTCTCGTCATTGACTATCCGGCCCACCGTGCCTTGGCCCTGGTTGATCTTGCGCAGGATTTCGTTGAGGTTGGTGACGGCCCCGGCGGCCTCCCGGTAGAGGGTTTCGTCTTTGGCCAGCTTGCCCATGGTGCCCTTGCCGGCGTTGAGGTCGGCCAGCACCGCCCGGGTCTCTTTGATGCCGGCCTGGAGTTCATCGGCGGTTTGGTTGAGGTTGGTCACAGTCTGCAGGGCATTTTGATAGAGGGCTTCGTCCTGGACGAGCTTGCCGACGGTGCCTTTGCCGGCGGCGAGCTGCTCGGAAACGGCCTGGGCGTTGGTCAGGATGCCGGCGATGCGGGGCCGGTTTTCCTTCAGGAAATCGGTGAACGGCAGCAGCGCATCGTTGATGTTTATCTCGCTGATGTTGTCGGTCATTTTCTTGACCCCGGTGGCGACGCCGTCGAATTTGGACATCAGGGCGCTGAGGTCAGGCTGCTCGATGGTCTCCAACTCGGCGTCGGGCATGGCTATGGCGCCCTTGCTGGAGCCAAAATCAATGCTGACGTAGTTCTGGCCCAGCAGGCCGGTGAACAGCACGGTGGCCTTGCTGTCGGTGCGCACCGCGGCCCGGCGGTCGGTAATGCGCATCAGGACCAGCACTTTGTTCTGGGTGAAGCCAATCCGTCTGACGCGGCCGATCTGGACGCCGGCCATTTTGACCGGGTCGCCCTCTTTGAGTTCGTGCACGTTGTTGAAGCGGGCCTTGAGGTCCATGCCGCGCTTCAACAGGCTGGTGCCGCCAATCAGCTCCAGGATGAGCGCGCCGACGATGACGGCGAACGTGATGAACAGGCCAAGCCGCGTTTCAAGGGTGTTTCTCATAAGTATTCTGTTCGGGGTTGAATCTGAAATCTGCACTTAGAAACTTGCGCACCAACGGGTGCGCGCTGGCCCTGATGGCCTCGGGCGGGCCGACGGCCAGCAACTCGCCGTCGTGGATGAACCCCACCCGGTCGGCGATGCCGAAGGCCAGGTCGCGGTCGTGGGTGACGACGATCGAAGTGACGTGAATCCGCCGGTTGAGGCGCACGATTTCCTCGCTCACGGTCACGGCCATCAGGGGGTCCAATTCGCTGGTCGGCTCGTCGTAGAAGACCAGGTGCGGCTCAACCACCAGCGCGCGCGCAATGGACACGCGTTTCTTCATGCCGCCCGAAAGCTCGTCGGGCATTTTGTGCTCCGTGCCCTGGAGGCCGACCAACTCCAGTTTTTCGGCGACGATGCGCGCGATTTCCGCCGGCGGCTTGAGCCGGTGCTCGCTCAAGTATAGGCCGACGTTCTCACCCACCGTCAGCGAATTGAGCAGCGCCCCCGACTGGAAGACCATCGCCAGCCGGTGCCGCGCCATCACGCCGGGCGAGTGGATGGACTCGCCTTCGATGAGGACCTCGCCCGCGTCGGGGGTCTCCAGGCCAATCAAGTGCTTGAGCAACACCGTTTTGCCGCTGCCGCTGGGCCCCATGAGCACGAAAATCTCGCCGCCGGCGACGGCAAAGTCCACCCCTTTGAGCACGGGCTGCCCATCGTAGCTCTTGCGCAGCCCGCGCACTTGGACGCTCACGCCTTGTTGCCCTTGGCCGTTCATTTAACCACGTGCATCAGCAGCCGGGTCAGGAAGTAATCGAGGATGAGGATCAAGACAATCGAGTTGGCGACGGCCTTGATGACCGAGCGGCCAATGCCGCGCGGCCCGCCGATGGTCTGGAGGCCCTGGTGGCAAGAGACCACCCCGATGACCACCGCAAAGGCCAGGCTCTTGATCAGCCCATTGGCCACGTCCTTGACCCGCACCCAGTCCTGGAGACTATGAAAAAAACCCTGAAACGAAAGGGCAATCTGATTGTTGTACATTGAGACCAGCGCGCCCCCAATCCAACCTGCCAGCACCGAGAAGACCACCAGCAGCGGCAGGGCAATGCTGATGGCCAGCAGGCGCGGCAGCACCAGGTAATGCACCGGGTCGATGTTCATGGTGCGCAGCGCGTCAATCTCCTGATAGACCTGCATGGAGCCGATCTCGGCCGCCATCGCCGAGCCGATCCGCCCCGCGATCAACACCGCCATCATCACCGGCGCCAACTCCTTGCACATGGACAGGCCCACCAAGCCCCCGACGAAGCTCGCCAGGCCCCGCCCCGCCAGCACCGGCCCGGTCTGCAACGCCAGCACGGCCCCGATAAACAGCGAGAGCACGCAGGCCAGCAGCAGGCTTGCCGTGCCGATCTCGTCCAACTGGTCGAGCACCTTCCGGCGCTGGCGCCAAGCCAAAGGCAGGGCCCGCAACGTGCGCCCGACCAGAATCAGCATTTCACCGATGTCCTGAAACATACCCCATGATAAATCTCAAATCCCAAATTTCAAATCCGAGATTTCAAATTTGAGATTCGACGTCCGCCAGCATTCGGCTGGCGGCCCTGTTTCCGCCGCCCAGACGGCGTTCCTCCCGCCGCCTGCCCACCGCGCGCGCAAAGCCGGCTCGGAAGCGCGGCGCTCCGCAACCGCGCGCCCCCACGGCCATTCCCCTGACTCCGCGCCCTGCTACGGCGCTCGCGCGGGCTTGCTTGCCAGCGCCTTGCGCTTCGACGCCAGCGGCACGTAAAACACCCGCCAGCGCGCGCCCTCTGGACCGGATTGATACTGAATCAGGCCAAACAAGAGCGAGCACTTTTTGGTTTGGGGCGTGGTCTCGCGCCGGCACAAGTTCCACAAGAAAGACTGGCTGGTGGCGCCCGTGCGCGCGTTCTTCTCCGAGCGCCAAAGCGACCAGAGCAGCGAGTAGTTGCGTTCAATGCTCTTGTTGTTGGGCAGCAGAGGCTCCAGCAGGGCCAGCAGTTGCAGCCGCTCGTTGCCGTCAGCGTCGCGCCGGGCCGTGAACAACGGCCACAGGTCCGTGCGGTGCGCCGTCCGGCCACTTTGGGTGTTGTGTTCGGTCAAGTCGGAGTAAAGATACAGCAGGATGCGCGCGCGGGCGCTCTCCAGCGGCGCCGAGTGAACGCGGCTGGACTTGTAGAGCGGCCAAAGGAAAAAGTCGCTTGCGAGCGTGGGGGTCCGGGCGTGGCTGAACAAGGGCCAGACGCGGTTCATCGTCTTGCCCTCCCCGCGCGCGAAGACGACCAGCGGCCAGGGCGCGCCCACTTCGTGATACCGCCGCTCGCGGTCATCGGTGAGCGTCAGGCCCAGCGGAAACAGGTAGGTGGCGGAATCGCGCCACGGCGAGCGCTGCCGGGCAAACAGAGGCAGGAGCGCCCGTTGAGTGACGGGATTGGTCGTGCCCACGCCGAGGTCCTCGCGGAAATACAGCGGCCAAAGCGCGAAAAACTTGTCGTGTCCGCCCACGAGCTCCGCTTCGCCGAAGCTGTTGGTGCGGGTCGTCACGGCCTTGTGCTCATGCCCCAGCAGCGGCCAGAACTGCCACCCGGTCAATCCGTCGCCGTGCCGCCAGTGGAAAAGCGGCGCCAGGTAGTTATAGGTCACCACGTCCTGTTTGCGGGTTTGCACGTAGGCCGGGTAAAGGATGAATCTGATCTCGTCGCGGAACAACCGGTTCTGGAGCCGGCCATAGAAGGGCAGCAGCGCCGTGTAGTTCTGCCCTGGCTCCGCCGAACGCTGCTCGAAATACAACGGGAAGAGCGTGAACCGCTCAGCCGGGAGCCCTGACTGGCTCTGCCCGCCGGCCCAACTCAGAGCTTGAAGGAAATGAAACCGGTATTCCTCGCCAAAACGGTCGTAGGTCAGCAGTGGGTAGAGAAAGTCGAATGAAGTCGCATCCGCGCCCTGGTCCACGCTGCGGGAAAAAAGCGGCGCCAAAGCGAAGGTGGACTCTACGTTCGTGGTCCCGGCTTGACCGGGCGCCCATTGCCGCTCCCAACTCAACAGCGGCCCCAGCGCCTCAGTGCGCTCCCCGGGCGCGAGCGTGAGCGGGAACTCCTGATACAGCGGCCCGGCCGACCACGGCTCCCGCGCCTCCAATAGCCCTTGCGCCCTTGCGCCGACGAGGCAGCAGGCAAGGACCAGGCAGCAACTTACTCTGGCGTCAAGTGGTCGCACGGGAACCAAGCTCGAAAAGCTAGCCGCATGGTAGGACCAAGCCTATGCGCGTCAATCCCGATCGCCGGGCCGAAGGCACCACAGACTCCGAAGGCTGCATGCCAAAAAACGGCGAAAGGCCAAAAAAGGGGCTTGGGTATGCTCCATTCGGTGGTATCTTACGTGTTGGTTAAGGCCCGAGGGTGGCGGCTTGAGGGGGTTGGGCCACAAAGACGACCATGAACGATCCGGCCCAGAGGACGCGGCAAGCGGCTGCTGAGCCTGGCCCGCCGAATCCGGTCGGCCTGTGGGACTACTCCGGTTACGATGATGTGTTTGGGGAGCTGGTGGTGACCGGGAGACTAAAGGTCGTGACCGGGACTAATCCAGTTGCCGGCGTGTGGGATTTTGGCTACGCCGGCAAAGCCGCGCAGACTGACCCACGCGAGATCGTTGGGCCACAGATCGGCAGCGGCCAGTTGTCGGGGTTCTTGGACAGTACCAACCGGACACTCCGGTTCATCCTGGGCACTAATGGCGTGGAGGGGTGCGTCACCCTTGAGGGGACCCTTCTTGACAAAGTTGTTATGTCGGCGAATGGTCCTCGGCCGGTTGCACGCCGAAGCCACCCATCCTAAGAGGTGCGTTCAAGGCCGAGCGGCTGGAGGGGTTCTGAACTTGTTCGGCCGACCGGCCACTTCACTTCACGAAGACGAGCTTGCGCCCGAAGAGGTGCTTCAACCAACCGCGGCGGGCCAGGTAGTTCAAGAGGGTCGGCAGAAACGTCAAGCCCGCCACCATGCAAGTGGCCGTGCCGACGGCCATGACCAGCCCCAGGCAGGCGATGCCCTGGTGCTTGGCGGTGATCAAGCTGCCAAAACCGGCGATGGTCGTGAGGCCCGACAGGAGCACCGCCTTGCCCGTGCTGCGCGCCAGGATGCTCGGATTCTGCTCCTCGGCAAACCGGTTAAGAATGTGAATCCCGTTGGTGACGCCCACGCCCACCACCAACGGCAGCGTCATGATGTTCGCCGGGTTGAAGGGGATGTCCCGCCAGCCCATCCACCCGACCAGCCACGTCGTGCCCAGCGCCACGGGCAAGAGGGCCAGCACCACCGCGGGCAGACTGCGGAAATGGAAGAGCACCAGGATCGCAATCGCCCCCAGCGCATAGAGCGCCGCCTCCTCGTAACTGTCCTTGAGCAGCTTGGTGTACTCGTAAAGCTGCACCGGGGTGCCTGTGGCCTTGGGGTCCACTTTGCGCAGGTCGTCAATGAAGACCTTCTGGTTGGCGCGGTCCCACACGTCCATCTTGGGCGTCACCTGCAAAAGGTAGGTCTTGCCGGACTTGCCGATAAACCGGTTGCGCAGCGCCGTGGGCAAGTCCTCCACCCGCAACGGGGCGCTATCGTCCTGATTCTTGATGGCCTCAAAGGTATCCTGAAGGTCCTTGAACAAGGCCCGCTGGAAGGCCCCCAGCTTGCGCGCCACTTGTTCGGTGTCCACGTCCGGCCCGTGGATGCGCTGGGAGAGCCGCGCCATGGCCCGGCGCACCTGCCGCAGCTCCTCGGAGAGCGCCGCCTCGCCTTCGTGCTCCGCCCCCTTGGCCCCCAGCCCCAGGTAGGCCTGGAGCGCCCCCAACGTTTGCCGCAGCTCCGTCAAATCCACCGGCTTCGGGTCCACTTCCGCAAACTCAATGTCTGCCACCTGGGCCTTGATTTGGTGGATTAGCGCCAGCTCGTGCATCTGGTCCACCGCCAAGTAACTGGCCATTGAATCCACTGAGGCCACCGAAGGCAGCCGCTCCAGGCGCTCCTGCCACCGGGTCGCCTGGGCCAGCGAATCGGTCACCACCGCCCCGTAGAGCACTGACTTGCCTGCGCCGTGGATCAGTTTCATCTCGTATTGCACCGCCGGCAGACCCGCCGACTGCATATGGAGCAGGTTGTAGTCAAAAGACACCTTGGGGATGCAACAGGCGGCGCCGAGGCACAACGCGGCACTGAGGCAGGTGACCAGACCTGGCCGCTCCAGCCACAGCCGCTCGATCCGCGCCCGCCGGTCAACCTCCGCCACGAATTGATGGTCCAGCACGTTCTGCCGCCCGCGCAACAGCAACACTGGCAGCATCGTCATCATCGGCACCAAGCAGATCAACAGACCGCAGCCGCAGATCAAGCCCATCTCCTTGATGCCTTTGAAATCCGTCAAGCCCATCGCCAGGAAGGCGCCGGCGGTGGTAAAGCAGCCGGTGAAGATGCCTTGGCCGGTGTTGATCATGGCCTTCTGGAGGGCTTGGCGCTCGGAGCGGCCGCGGCGCACCTCTTCTTCGTAGCGGGTCACCAGGTGAATCCCGAAGTCAATCGCCATGCCCACCAGCATGGGCAGGAAGGTGATGGTCAGGATGTTCAGATGGCCCACCGCCAAGGTGGTGAAGCCCAGCGTGTAACCGAGGCCAACCACCAGACAGATCACCGCCTTGACGGGGCGCCCGGTTTCCTGGTAGCCGTATATGAACAACAGCGCACAGATCACCAGCGAGAGCGCCGTGGCCACCGTCGTGTCCCGTTGCGATTGCGCCATCTCGTCCATTTCCAGCACCGGCTCGCCCGTGATCCCGGCATTGACGCCCGGCACTTCCGCCTGGGTCTGATGCACCAACTGCCGCAACCGCGCCACCGCCTGCCCGTTGAGCTCATCCCGCGCCGCCCGCGCCGTGACCAGGTGGATGCGGTTGGTCGCAAAGGTGACGTAAAGGCTCTGCTCGGCTTCTTCGCCGCTATCGAACATCGCGGTCACGCCTGGCGAAGGCGGCGTGCCGGGCCGGTCCAGGCAATCGGCCGCCTGGTTGGCGATGCGCGCCAGCGCCGGCAGCCCTTTGATGAGCGCGTCGGTCGTCGCGTCTTTCTCCGCCTTGGCCGAACGAAACTGCCTGTGCACCAGCCTGAACAAGGAGTTCAGGTTGGTGGCCTGGGCGAAGTTGAGCAGCACCGGCCGCGAGTCCTTGAGCCGCTCGAGCATCTCGGCCAGAATCGTCTCATTGGTGACGAACAGGAGCGCCTTGGGCCCCATCATCTTCAAGTCGCCCTTGTAGAAGATGTCCTTGAACAGGTTAGTCTCGGTCTCCAGCCGCGCCCCCAGCCGCTCGACAAACTGGCGGTTCTTCTCGATGTCTTCGCTTTCCACCACTGCGACCAAGTCGTCCTGCCCTTGAAACTCCTCCTTGTAGCGGAGGAAACTGCGATGGTACTCCTTCTCCGACCCCACCAAGTGGTTGCGGTTGGTGTCGAACTGGAGCTTGTCCACCGTGTAGAAGACACTCAGGATGAACAACACGACCTGGGGATAGAAGAACAGGCGCGGGTAAGTGTACACCGCGTCGGCCAACCGCCGCAGCAGGCGGACGGCGATGGGATCAGGAGGGGCGGGCATGACGGAGGCAACCTTGGCAAGCCCGAAACAGGCTATCCCTCACCTTCATGGCGGCGTTTCCTCCTGCGGTGCGGAGTTGGTGTACACTTCCTTCACGTCGTTGTGGTCATCCAGGGCTTCGAGCAGCCTGCTCAGAGCGGCGGCGTTGGCCGAGTCGGCGACCGGCACGGTAACGGCGGGCAAATAGGCCACCTCGGCGCTGGCGCACTTGATGCCTCTGGCTTCGAGTTGCCGGTGCACCGCCTCCAATTGGGCAGGCTCGGTGATCACCTCATAACCCTCGGCCTCCGTGCGGAAGTCCTCCGCGCCGGCCTCCAAGGCGGCTTCCATTACCTGGTCTTCGCCGGCCGCCTCGCGGGGGATGATCATCTGGCCCTTGCGGTGGAAGAGCCGGCTCACGGCCCCGCTGGAGGCCATCGTGCCGCCGTGGCGGGCGAGCAAGGCGCGGATTTCGGCGGCGGTGCGGTTCCGGTTGTCGGTGCTTACCTCGACCAGCAGCGCCACCCCGCCCGGCCCGAAAACCTCGTAGGTCAGCTCTTCGTAGTTTGCCGCTTCCCCGCCGCCGGCGCCTTTCTTGATGGCCCGCGCGATGTTGTCGGAAGGCATGTTGGCGTTGCGGCACTTGAGCATGGCCATCCGCAGGCGCGGGTTCATGTCCGGGTCGCCGCCGCCCAGCCGGGCGGCAATGGCCAGCTCGCGGGAGAGCTTCGCGAACACCCCCGCCCGCTTGGCGTCAATGGCGCCTTTGAAGTGCTTGAGCTTCGCCCATTTGCTGTGTCCAGACATAACTTCTGCCGGTTAGCCGTCAATTCCTGGCCGCCCAATTCAGCCACATCCGCCCGCATGGTAACTTGTCCCGGCGCGAATTTGAACCAGAAAGATGCAGCAGTGGAATTGGACCGAATTAGGAACTCAGGAACCAGAATGAAAACGGAAAGCCTTTGCACCCCTATGTGTCAGAATCACTCATCTCCGCGAGGATTCTTGAATTAGGAACTCAGGAACTCAAGAAGGTGTCTTTTCCTGGTTTCCCCGGTTCCTTTTTCCTGATTTCCTGGGTTCCTAATTCGTCTTTTGGTTGCGGCTGGCCGCAGTCAAAAAGATCATGGTTAAAAGGATGGCATTTGCATTCTCATCCGCGTGATCCGCGTGATCCGCGGTTAGCTTTTGACCGCGGATAGCACGGATACCGCGGATGATTCGGTTCCGGTTGGAGCTTTACGACCAACCTGTTGGTCTTGGTTTTGGGATCGCTTCGCATATCGCAGTCCATCCGTGTTTCATCGGTGTTAATCCGTGGCTAAACCGTTTTCGTCAGCGTTGGATCGTGCTTGCTTCGGCTGGGTCGAGCCGCTACGGTTCCATCGTGTTTTGCTTCATCAGCAGCAGTCCGGCATGACGCGCGTCCCTTATCTCGACCTCAAAGCGCAGTATGCGGCCATCCGCGCCGAGGTGACGGCCGCTTTGGAAGCCGTTTGCGAATCGGGCCGTTTTGCGCAAGGCCCGCCCACGGCCAGCTTCGAGCAGGAGTGGGCGGCCTACTGCGGCGTCAAACACTGCGTCACCCTCAACAGCGGCACCAGCGCGCTGCATCTGGCCATGCGCTGCCTGAACCTGGGGCCCGGCGACGAGGTGATTACGACGCCCTTCACCTTCATCGCCACCGCCTGGGCCATTAGCTACGTGGGCGCCAAGCCCGTGTTTGTGGACGTGGAGCCAGCCCGGCGCGCGCTCGATCCACGCCGGCTCGAAGCCGCCATCAGCCCGCGCGCCAAAGCCGTCATTCCGGTCCACCTTTTCGGCCTGCCGGCGGACATGGCCCCCATCCAGGCCATTGCCGCCCGGCACGGGCTGGCCGTGGTTGAAGACGCCGCCCAGGCTCACGGCGCCCGTTACCAAGGGCGGCGCGTCGGCCAGTTCGGCTGCCTGGGCTGCTTCAGCTTTTATCCGGGCAAGAACCTGGGGGCCTACGGCGAAGGCGGCGCGCTGGTCACTGACAGCGAGGCCTTTGCCGCCCGCGCCCGCGCCTTGCGCGACCACGCCCAAACCCTGCGATATTTCCATGACGAGGTGGGGTACAATTACCGCATGGACAGCTTCCAAGCCGCCGTGCTGAGCGTCAAACTGCGGCGCCTGGAAGCCTGGAACGCCGCTCGCGCGCAAAAGGCCCGGCGCTATGCCGAGTTGCTCGCCGGTCTGTCCTGCCAAACCCCGGCTCAGTTCCCGGATTCTGAGTGCGTCTGGCATTGTTACGTTATCGAGACGGAGCGGCGCGACGCGGTGCGGGCGCACTTGGCCCAGGCCGGCATCGAAACGGGTTTGCACTACCCGCTCCCGCTGCATCTCCAGAAGGCCTACGCCCCGCTCGGCTACCGGCGCGGCGATTTCCCCGTGGCCGAGCGGCTGGCGGCGCGCTGCCTCTCCCTGCCGCTTTATCCCGAACTCACCGAGCAACAGCAGCAATACGTGGCCGCCATGCTCAAAGCCGCTTTGCAGCCCTAGCCGATCAGCGGCGCGCGAAAAGACGTTGACATCGGAGCCGCCTGTGCTGAGTCTGCCCCCGTGCGGAGTAATCAAAACGAACCTTCAGGCACACATCTATGAACAATTTGGCAAAAGCAATCAGTGCGCTGGCGCTGGGCGCGGCCCTGCTGACGCCGGGGGCGGCGGTCTCGGCTGGGGAGGTTGAGCCCGGCTTCAAGAGCTTGTTCAACGGCAAAGACCTCACCGGCTGGGCTGGCCGGCCCCAGCACTGGTCGGTGCAGGATGGGGCCATCACTGGCATGACCACCAAGGAAAAGCCGGCGGCGGGAAACAACTTCCTGATTGCCAAGGACGGCGATCAGGACCTGGTCGTGAGCGACTTCGAGCTACGATTCTCGTACTGTTTCACCGGCCCTTGGGGCAACTCCGGCCTGCAATACCGGAGCAAAAACATGGGCAACTTCGTCGTCCACGGCTACCAAGCCGACTTCGAGGTTGGCCCCAACTTCTCGGGCATCCTCTACGAGGAAGGCGGGCGGGGCGTCCTGGCTGAGCGCGGCCAGATGGTGGTCATCAAGGAAGAGGGCGGCAGGAGAATGATGGAGGTGGTCGGTTCGCTCGGCAGCAGCAAGGAGATTCAAGCCAACATCCGGACCAACGGCTGGAACGACTACGTCGTCATCGCCCAAGGCAACCACCTCCAGCACTTCATCAACGGCAAGCAGACGGTGGACGTCGTGGATGAGCAGGAATCCAAAGCGGCCAAGTCCGGCATCCTGGCGCTGCAGGTTCATGCCGGGGAGCCCATGAAGGTCCAGTTCAAGAACATCCGCATCAAGAGCCTGGGCGGTGGAGGCGCCGTCAGCGCCGAGTTGGCGCCGTTGCAGGGTGAGTGGGCGCCGGTGGAAGTAGTGGTCAACGGCGAGAAGGCGACCGAGGAGCAGTTGGGGAGCTTGAAACTCAAGATCAAGGGCAACCAATACACCCTCGAAATGGGTGACGGCACGAGCCAGGGCAGCTTTAAGGTCAAGGAGGGCGCCACCCCCAAGACCATGGACGTCACGACCGACTCGGGCGAGCAAGTCACGGCCATATACGAGGTTTCGGGCGACACCCTCAAGGTCTGCTACGGCATGGGCGGGGGCGACCGGCCCACTGAATTCAAGTCAGCCGCCGGCTCCAACCTCGTCATGTCGGTCTATAAGCGCAAGAAGTAATCGCCGATTGGCTGCAGCACCTTGAGCTTGATCAGCACGACGATCACCAGGGTGTAGAAGAGCGACACCACCAAGTCCTTGAGTAGTTCTTTGCGCGAGTAGAGCGCGGGCTGGTCAGTCAGCGCCCGGCGGGCACCCTTTTGCAGCAGCACCAGGCCGAGCACGTTGGTCAGCCAATAGCCGGCGATGAAGCTGGCCGCAAAGCCGCTCGGCCACACGAAGCCGACCGCCCAGGCAAAGGCCAGCGCCAGCGGAACGTTGACAAACAGGTCGTTCCACCACGACAGCGGCGAGAGCAGGAACCCGATCATCGCCACCAGCCCGCCTGTAACTTTTCGGCCCAGCCTCACACTCAAGCCCCAGAATTCTTCCCCGGCAGACAATCAGGGCAGCGGACCGTCCATCCGCGCGTAACCACGCCGTGGCGGGAGCAGATCGGCTTGGCGCAACCGGCGCAGGCCAGATTGGTTTTCCGACCGCAGACGTGGCAGGCTGCCGCCGCGCGCGAGAAGGCCGAAACCACCAGGCGGTCCAGCGCGGGCGAGAACAGCGCGATCGGCGTGCGTTTGTAAAGCAGCGCCAACGCCAGCACCATCGCCATGCCGAAGCAAACCAAATGGAGGTTGACTGGGTGGGCCAGCTCAAGCGCATTGGCGAAAACGTAGCCCTTGTGTGAGAACGGCCAGAACAAGTACTGGACCCAGGCGCTGAGCCACGCGTCGGCCAGCAAGTGGCTGCCAAAGCAGAGCAGGCTCAAACCCAGCGCCTTCCAGGAGCGGCAATGCACGGTCGCTGCCGCGCAGAAGAGCAAGCCCGTGAAGACGTTGTGGCCCAGAGCGTGGTGGTACTTTTCGTAGGCCGCCGCGCCGAAGGGGTAACTGATGCTATCCAGATCGGGCAAGAGCGCGCCGATAACGCAGTAGCGGCACAGGCGCGCGTCGGCCTTGGCGACCACGCCGATGGCCCACCCCAGCATCCCATGACATTCGATGTGCACGGCGGATCACAAGTTTGCGTCACTCAGGCCGTTGGCCTTTCTGCTTGCGCTCACGGTCTCTGTCCGGCAACACTCTGACACGAGCGCGATTTGGCATCAACATCAACCCCAGAGCAACCAGTATGAGTTCACAGACCGCCAAAAAAGGGATGGCGATTGCCAGCATGGTCTTGGGCATCATGTCGGTGACCTGCTTTAGTGTCCTGGCGGGAATCCCCGCGATAGTCCTGGGCCACATTGCTTACAGCCGGGCGCGCCGCTCGCCCGAGGAATATGGCGGGGAGGGGCAGGCGATGGCCGGCTTCATCATGGGCTACATCAGCTTCGCCTTGGTGCCGATACTGGCGATGATGGCCGCCATTGCCATCCCGGACTTCGTGAAGGCTCGCTCGACGGCGCAGCAACACGCTTGCATCAACAATCTCAGGATGATTGACGCCGCCAAAGAACAATGGGCGCTGGAGAACAAGAAAACTGTCGGCACGCCCGTGGTCATCACCGAGGTCAACGCTTACCTTCCGAATGGTGCAACCCCCATCTGCCCCGCTGGGGGCGTCTATGCTTACAACGTGCTTGGCACACCGCCGACGTGCAGTCTGGGGGAAAAGCTGGGCCATCAGTTGCCGCCGCAGTTGAGGGTTGAGCGTTGAGGGTTGGTAGCTGCCCGCAGCACGGGACTCTGCCCTGGGAAACAAAGGGCCGCTGAGCCGAGCCGACCAGCAAACGTGAACGCGAAGCCCGAGTCCCGGAGGGGCCGCTGACAATAGCCCACCGTATCAACGGGGGGTCGCGGGAACAGGAAGGTTGACCAGCCCCGCCGGGGGCGAAAGAAAACCACCTGGTTCATCGGCCACGCTGTTGGGCGACCAAGCCGACTGTGCGGAAAGCCTCTTCCGTCCCTGACGGGACTTGCCTGGGTGCCCGTTGCCCGTTTCCCACCGATGAATCAGGGATTTTTCAGGGGGAGTTTATTTGACCGTGGTAGGGGTGGTGTCGGCAGGGTCTCTCTAACCTCTATTTGAAACGGAAGTCCAGCTTGAA
>Ga0315268_10002303_pt1 | contig 21667 bp, 26 predicted proteins | sample C1_top_MG_FD_204535 | JGI IMG/M metagenome (GOLD analysis project Ga0315268, IMG submission 204535) | Sediment microbial communities from Yellowstone Lake, YNP, Wyoming, USA - C1_top | ecosystem: Environmental > Aquatic > Freshwater > Lake > Sediment | place: USA: Wyoming | collected 2017-08-01 | reverse complement strand
AATCGGACAAAGAGGAGAAGAAGGTCGAATTGTATAGGCCACTTGACCGTTTGAATCCACAACCAGATCATCCACCAGTTTCATGCGCACCACGTCAGCGCCAGTCTCCGGGTCAATCACCGTAGAAAGTTTCTCAAGAATCGCTGATTGTAATTGCTCGGTATCAATCATTTTTCTTCTCCGGTATCGCTTGCATCGCTTTGAGGAAAGTTTGCAAAAATTCGGGAATGCCGGCAATGTTCACCTCTTCGATTTTTCCTGCATCACATAGGGCAGCAATTTGAGTATCTATGGGAAGTTGAGCCAACAGGGGCGCTCCGGCAGTTGCTGCAACTTCCTCCGCATGGCTATCACCAAATATGAAGTTGCGTTTACTGCATTCTGGACACACAAAGTAAGCCATGTTTTCTACAATCCCGGCAATGTGCACCCCAATGCTTTGCGCCATATGCACTGCTTTTCGCACAATCAATGCTGCAAGGCCTTGCGGTGTTGTTACCATAACAATTCCCTTAACAGGCAGTGACTGCATGATGGTCAAAGTCGCATCGGATGTGCCCGGTGGTAAATCAACCAGCAGGTAGTCTAGAGTGCCCCACTCAACATCTCCCCAAAGCTGCTTGATGGCTTTGCTGATCATTGGGCCGCGCCAGATTACGGGTTGGTCTTCACTGGTAAGTAGTAAATTCATGGAGATAACCTTGATTCCCGATCGGCTTTGGAGAGGTTTCATTCCAATTTTTCCAGGCTCTACCGGGCCATGCAGCCCAAATAACATCGGAATACTGGGGCCTGTAATATCCGCGTCGAGGATACCTACCGAATATCCTTCTCTTGCAAGTACACTCGCCAGTAGACCGGTGACAAACGATTTGCCCACTCCACCTTTACCACTCATCACTGCGACTACAGATTTGATGTGGTTGTGCGCTGTGGCAAGGCCTTCCTCTGATTTTAGAGGAACTGCACTTTGTGCCTTCTCTGTTATGGTAGTCATCATGACAGGTACCCTTTCTATATTCGCTGACTTTTGAAGCACTACATTTCTCCAAAGCTAATCGAGCTGCATCATCTTCACGATGTTTTGCCATATCTGCTTGATCGATATGCTGGCAGGAGACTTGGGTCGAAAAGCGGTCACTGGCTCACCCCGAACCATCGCTTCAGTGACGGTTGAATCGAATGGAATTCGTCCCACCACTTCAATATTTTGTTTTTGGCAATATTCTTCAATTTGAGCTGCGCCATCCAGAAAAATATCAGCCTTATTGATACATACGACCGCTGGAACATGAAAATGCCGAGTCATTTCCAGCGCCCGCTCCATATCATGCACGCCAGATACAGTCGGTTCTGCAATGACTAACGCCATATTTGCACCCGAAACCGCAGAAATCACCGGACAACCAATGCCAGGAGGGCCATCCACGATGATTAACGGATACTGCTCATCCATTGCAAGCAAGCGCGCCTGTTGTTTAACTAATGTGACCAGTTTTCCTGAATTTTCTTGGGCTGGGCGTAACGCTGCATGGAATAGCGGGCCATAACGACTATCAGAGCGGAACCAGTGGCCGGCCAATTGGGGTTCCATTTTTATTGCATTGGTTGGACATTGATGCACACAGGCCGCACAACCATCACAGGCAATCGGATCTACTTGATAATTGCCTTCCTTAAGAGCAATCGCGTCAAAGCGACACACTTGTTCGCATAAACCACAACCCTCACATTTTTCAGGGTCTATCCATGCTACATTACCCCCCATAAATTCGTGCTGTTCCAGGACATGAGGCGATAAAACTAACTCCAAATTCGCTGCATCTACATCGGCATCTGCTAGCACCGCGCGAACAGAATCGGAGTGAGCGAGATGGGCAAACGACGCTGCGATGCTGGTTTTACCCGTGCCGCCTTTACCGCTTAAGATCACAAATTGTTTCATTGTTGAGCCACGATTCTGCTGATTTCAAGGAATAACTGCTGAAAAAGCATTGTGTATTTGGGATCAATCTCCAGAAGTGTTTGCCCGCGCGCGGTTCCCTCAGCGATGGCGCGGTCATAAGGGATACGCATCAAGATCGGTAAACTCACTGCAATACAATATTTTTCGACCCCTGTATCTCCGATACCATCACGGTTGATAATGACTCCTGCTGGGATTTGTAACTCTTTTGCCACTTGTGCAGCTAATTTGAGATCATGCAAGCCGAAAGGTGTTGGTTCGGTCACCAGCAGCAAAAAATCGGCGCCGCGGACTGACTCTACCACTGGACAGGAGGTACCTGGAGGCGCATCCACGACCACCACCTGGCCAGGTTGAGCCACAGACCATTTTTTAAGCTGCCGGATGACAGGTACCGCCATGGGCTCCCCGATATCCAGGGTTCCGCGTGAAAACTGGATGCCTGAAGCGGTGGATCCCGCCTCAAGAGACCCCAGAAGATTGGGGACTTCTTTTATCGCTTTCGTAGGGCAGACCAAAGTGCAGCTGCCGCAGCCGTGGCATAGCTTGGGAAACACCATTACGTTTTTCCCAAGCACGGCAATCGCATGGTATTCGCACACCTCTGCGCATTTGCCACAGCTTGTGCATTTTGATTCGTCGATGCTTGGAATCAGAAGGCTGACGTCTTTGCGGTTTTCAAAAGTCGGCTTTAAGAAAAGATGGGCATTCGGCGCTTCCACATCGCAATCCAGGAAAAGCGGTGGCAAGTCCGCAGCGTTCGTGGTCAGGCTCAAAGCCAGGCTGGTAGCAACGGTAGTCTTGCCCGTGCCTCCCTTGCCACTCGCAACAGTGATTCGCATGGATCTACTCCTCTATCAATGATGAGAACCACTGGCGGTTGGTGCGCTAACTTGCTGAAGCTCTCCAGCATTAAAGCGCTTGACGATATCCTGGATATTGCCATCGGCTTTATTCAGGTACATTAAAATACCCGCCGCGTTAAGCGCTGAGGAAGCGTTTGGTCCGAAATCACCACTGATAGCCGCAGATACCTTCTGTTTTGCGATAAATTGCGCAGCCTGAGTGCCCGCTCCTCCAGAAGCGTTAATGCCTGGATTGGGAAATGCTTCCCATTGCATCGTTTTCGTTTCTAAAATAAGAAAATAAGCACAACGCCCAAAACGTGGGTCGAACTCAGCATCCAGCGATGGAGATGAAGCAGTGATAGTGATTTTCATGGTTTTTCTTTGCTCCTTAACTGATTGAAATTATTATTCGCGTACCATTTGAGTCCCGCATTTTGGGCATAGACGGTCGATACACCGTTCACTCACAAGATGTTCTGCCTTGTAGCCACACTTAGGGCAGACACAGTTTCCGGTTGGGCCGGCGCCAGGCTTGGTGCCACCGCCCATTCCATGCCCTTTGCCTTGGCCACCCCCTCCTCGTCCTTGACCATGTCCACCATGGAATAATCGGTCAAACATTGTTCCACCTCCATACCTAAACATAATGCTTTTTGAAAAACGCAATTCGTTTACATAGCTTTCCGCACGATAGGACGCAAGACAATTTATTGATACAAAGTTATTCGCATACCATGCCTTGCGTCCTTCTTGTGGCTGGACTATTTCTTGTCAAGTTCTTCGATGCGTTTGTCGATCGCATCAAGCTGATCTTTCAGCCAGGTAGCCTGTGCCTTGAGCGATTCGGCCTCCTCTTGCGGGGTTGGGGGGGTGTAACCGAAACGCTGCCAACCGGGTATCCCAGTAGCATAAAACATATTACGCCAACCACGGCCCCCGCCCCTAAAGCCAAAACCTGAGCCCTGCCACGGCGCAGCCGTGTTGTTGAAGCCTGGCGCACTATAATACCCTGCGCAATAGCCAGCTCGCCTGCCGGTCATTGGGCCGGCGCCCATAGGTCCCGTTCGATCTCCTCTAGGCATATCATTCACCTCCTTTCTGTTTAGATTTTAGAATAGCGTCCACGGCGCTGTCTGCGTCTTTGGTATGGACGATTTTCAACAGGGTTCATGGTCATCAGGGTGCGTTCCTGCGCTGGTGGAGAAAACCTCCGTTCCAAAAATGCTGCCAGAACGTCGACCATACGAGGTAAAAGGTGTTGGCCAACCAGTGAAAGTATTGTCACGCCCCAATTTGACTGCTGAGGAGAAGATTCCATGGCAGCCTGGGGATGAAAAACTTTTATTGCGACGGGTTTCTCTACAGTTGCCGGGGAAACCGTTCTTGCTAATTGCAGAGCACCGGTTCGACACGCTTCGGCGCATACCTGGCAGCAAGTGCATTCCGCTTGATTTATGAACGCTTTGCCCCCGTTCATAAGGATCGCTCCACTTGGACAGACATCCATACATGCCCCGCATCCAGTACAAAGCTCCCGATCTACAATCATCATCATCGGAGATCACCTCCTTTCTTACCTATCATTGGAATTAACATGTGCCATTAGAGGATACAAGCTGCATAAATTTCAAAATTTACTTCTCCTGCTTTTCATTCACCAAGTGTTGTTCCACCAAACGATCATTATCATCGGATGGGCAGATGACCAGAATCGATCGGAATAGCGTATCTCCTCTGTTTTCCCAGCGATGGGGAAGGTGGGCCTGAAAAATGAGACTATCGCCTGGTTCAAGAATGTATTCATCCGGTCCAACCCGATAAACCATATTGCCTTCCAGACAGTAAACAAATTCCTGGCCAGTGTGGACGATCGCATCCGGCCCGCTGTTTGCAAAAGGATTCGAGGTCAATAATAGCGGTGTGGCTTCTCCCAAAGCCAGACCACCACCCAAATCTTCAAGTTCTCCACGAGGAAACGTTGTTTGTGGTCGTTGCCCAAACTTCTGAAAAACAACATCTTTATAAATGGCCGAAGTTTCAAAAAATGCCGTTATGGGAACCTGGAGAGCTGCCGCCAATTGCTGAAGGGTGCTAACATTGGGGGATGTTTTTTCATTCTCGATCAAGCTGAGGGTATTGAAGTTCAGTCCACTGATCTCGGCCAGGGAACGGATTGACAGCCCCTGCATCGTCCGCAGCTCTTGTAGCCGACGTCCGATGTTGATCTCCGTTGAAATCGGACTTTCTGTTGAAGGTTGCATCATGGCCATCAAACTCTCACGCCATTGGCTTTGGCGTCGGGCAGTTCGGACACGAGATCGATTTTGGTTATTGTATGGCATCCAATATTCCTTTCCTGCTTTTATACTATTATTATAGTACTGATTACAGATATATCAACCATTTAGTTATTACATAAACCCTTATTATATGTCCAATGTCACATCTCATCTGGCGTCATCAGAGAAAATGTAAACAGTTGTGGAAAATGTTCAAGGATACTGTCCATTTGATGAGAATCTGTATAAACCGAAAATCCGCTATCACACTCAGGAGGTGACATGAGCGAGCAGATCCTTCCGGCCCAAACGGGGTAGCTTGAGTTGAAAAGGGCAGTTATGGAGAATGTTTATCCTGTTTATGTGCCTTACCAGGCTGTCTATATTTTTCTAAATAGGTTTCCTGGCATCCAAAATCAGCGATATAAAACTAATATTTCCCTCTCGATTCCGCTGATCTAGAAGTAAAGAGCGATAAATTGGGCCATCATTTAATGACCATTGGTTGTAATGGAAACGTCCATGCTCATCACAATATTCCAGTAAATCTACTTCAAAACCTGCACTGGTAAACACATCCGTAAACAATCGGAAGTCGTAGACTATCTTATGGTCAGCCGCTGGGTGGTCTTTTGGCCCAGGACCACCGACTTGCGCCCGCTTCTGGTACTCAGGATCGGGAAAATTGGCATCCGGCACTGCACAACGGAGGAAGCCACCCGGTTTGAGGTATTTAAAGCATAAATTAGCTGCTGCTCGTCCTTCCACTTCGCTGAGATGTTCCCAAACATGCTCACACAAGAAAGCATCAACCAAACGAGATTGGAAACTCAACTCCCAATCTTCTGGACACAATAAATCAAGTTCATCTCTCTGCGTGGGAATCCAACCTGGCCAACACTGATCTCCAGCCCCTATAATAATGTGTATGGGCATTGAAAGTGGTATCTGACTAATATTAATCATTCACGGGATTGTCCTCGATCAATTGCATGTGAGCCGTTTTTCGGTGGGAAAGGCTCAAAAATCCAATGAGTGATCATTTGAGCTTTCCCAAACCAATATATTTTAAATTTTCTCAGCAATTTCTTCTCTGGCGCGTTCGATGAATGTGGAAACCAATACAGGACCAGGATTCTCGCCATTCCGCAAGCGTAATGCGACCTGATTGTTTTCAATCTCCTTATCGCCGATGACCAGCATATATGGAATTTTCTGATTTTGTGCATCCCTAATTTTGGCATTCATTCGTTCAGTCCGATCATCCACCATAACCCTCAACCCCGCTTTTCGAAGCTGTCCAGCCACGGTTTTGGCATAGTCCAAATGGCGGTCTGCAATGGGGATTAAAGCTACCTGAATCGGTGAAAGCCAAACAGGAAATGCGCCGGCATAATGTTCGATTAGCACTCCGAAGAACCGTTCCAGACTCCCTAATAAAGCGCGGTGAATCATATACGGGCGATGGGGTTGTCCATCTTCACCGATGTAGTTCAGATCGAACCGTTCGGGTAGATTGAAGTCAAATTGGATGGTTGAGAGCTGCCATTCGCGGCCGATAGCATCTTTCACCTTTAAGTCGATCTTTGGACCATAAAAAGCGCCACCGCCACGATCCACCTCGTAATCAAGCCCGGAGCGTTTTAAGGAGTCCTCTAATGCCGATTCGGCTGCCTGCCATTGTTGCACCTCTCCCACAGACTTATCGGGCTTGGTACTTAAATAAGCCTGGATGGCAGAAAAGCCAAAGCTGCGCAAAATATGCAGACTGAAGTTCAGCACAAAATCGATTTCATCCGGCATCTGATCTGGCCGGCAAAAATGGTGTGCATCATCTTGAGTAAAGCCGCGTACGCGCATCAACCCATGCAGCACTCCGCTACGTTCGTAACGGTAAACAGTACCCTCTTCTGCATAACGAAGGGGAAGTTCTCGATATGAACGGAGCGAGTTTTTGTAGATATAAACATGGAAGGGACAGTTCATCGGTTTGAGGTAATATTGCTGCCCATCAATATCAAGTGGAGAATACATGTTTTCTTTGTAAAAACCTAAATGTCCACTGGTCTCCCACAATTGTGCTTTGCCAATATGGGGTGTGTAGACAAAGTCATAACCGTTTGCCTCATGTTCCTCCGACCAGAAATTTTCAATAATTTTGCGGATTTTGCCGCCTTTTGGATGCCAGAGAATTAAACCGGCGCCGACCTCATCTACAACACTGAACAGATCCAGATCATGTCCGATTTTGCGGTGATCCCGTTTTTTTGCCTCTTCCATACGCCACAGGTAATCTTTCAACTCTTCAGGATTATTCCATGCAGTGCCATAGATGCGCTGTAACATGGGGCGTTTTTCATCACCGCGCCAATAAGCTCCGGCGACAGACAACAATTTGAAGGACATTGGATTTATCTGGGTGGATACATCCACATGAGGTCCACGGCAGAGATCAGTAAAATCACCTTGTGTATAAAGGGAGATCTCCGGCTTTTCTGCAACAGGATTTCCATCTTCTCCAGATTTCCCTCTTCCAATCCAGCAATCAATTCAAGTTTGAACGGTTGGTCGTGAAAAACGGTTTTTGCTTCTTCGGCACTGACTACCTTTCGTTCAAATTTCACTTTGGACTGAATGATCCCGCGCATCCTTTTTTCAATGCTTTCGAGATCTTCCGGTGTTAATGGACGTGGAAGGTCGAAATCGTAATAAAAACCATCTTCTATCGCGGGCCCAATCGCTACTTTAGCCTCCGGGAATTTCTCCATCACCGCCTGTGCCATAATGTGGGCTGTAGAATGGCGGATCCGATACAACGCCGATTCCTCATACTTTTCTTTATTAGCTGTCATTTTCTCCTCCAAATACAAATTTGACACAACTTAAAATAAAAAACCCTCATCCCTTCTGGGGCGAGAGTTAGTCAATCACGCGGTTCCACCCAGATTAATCCAGAAAACCGGATCATCTCTGAAGACCGATAACGGGGTCAACCGTTCGCCGTACTTGGGTACACGCCCTTTCTGGATTACGCTCGCAGGTGGTTTTCATCGAACAAATTTAGGAACTTTCAGCCCATGGTTCCTAATCTCTGGCAGAAACAATTCCGATTACTTTTCCTGGTCAATGCGTTTTTATATCGTTATTCTAATTATACCTTGAATTTGAGATAATAATATTTCCCTACTGATAATTCAAACCGTCTATTCTATACCCAGCGCCATAAGAAAAAGCCAACTCTTCCATATATTATTTAATTGGCATTCCTGTTTTGCGATCGACTTTGAACCAACTCGGCAACAATGCTAATGCCAATTTCTTCGGGGGTTTCAGCGGAAATTGGCATACCGATTGGAGCGTGAACGCGTTGAATATCTGTTTCAGAGAAATTCAACCTGCGTAGTTCTTGAAAAGTCAATTCACATTTGTGACGACTGCCGATCATACCAATATAACTGGCTTCCGATTTAAGCACCTGAGCTAAGACGGTTAGGTCATCCAAGTGACCGCGGGTAACGATTACGATAAAACTATCACGATCAATTTGGATTTTTCCGACAACATCCGAGAATGATTCAAGAACAATCAACTCATCTACCGAGGGGAAACGCTCACGATTGGCATACTCTGCCCGGTCATCCAGCACCACTGTCCAGAAACCAACTGCTTTGGTAAATTCAGCCAAGCTGCGTGAGACATGCCCCGCACCAAAAATGTAGACCATGCCTTCGATGTTAATTGGTTCAATCATCACTTTGTGTGGATCGAGTTCAACCAGACCCGGTTGGTGGATGTCAACCACCGCCTCAGTAGACAGTCCGTTCGGTAAGGTACCGATGACGCTTCCATCCAGATTAACCAAGGCGTGGGTAGTGGTCGTGTCAGCACAAGGCAAGGTAGTTACCAACCACATTTTGCGATGGTTATGTATCGCAGTTTGTAAGTCCTGAATAATCCTCCTTGTCTGAGGATCATCAGGATCCATCCATTCCTCCAACACCTCCACCTGCCCCCCGCAAATTGCATCCATGGCAGCCGCATCTTTTCCACTGAATTGAAACGCCTTAACAACCGCCTGGCGCTTTTGGATGATCTCTCCGGCCAATTGTTTCACCTGTGCTTCAAGGATGCCGCCGCCAACCGTTCCGATCGTCGCGCCATTTTGTTTGATCAGCATCTTAGCCCCGGCAGAACGAGGCGCAGAGCCATTACGAGTAATTACCGTCGCTAACGCAAAGGATTCGCCTCGCCTGCGCAATTGTTCCATTTCTTGGACGATATTTTTCATATATCTCCTTTTAACTGCATCAACAAGGAAGAGTATTGAAGAACTTTGTCGTGAACTTCGTTCACGCCGTGTATTTGGATCGTGTGGTCAGGGTGAAGCATACTTTGTGCAGACTCAAGCAATTCGGGCCGAACCACAACCAGAGCAAGACGAAATTGAGCAGTTTTAATTACATCCAACGCAGTCATCCAACCTATAGACAAATTAAACTCCAGAGGTCCTAGCTCATCAATCACCAGCAGGTCACACGGAACACTGGATTGCAGCATCTGATTGCCCCATTTCAGCGTTTTCCGGTTAAAGAACCAATCGCCAAAAGCCAGGTCTGTTTCTGTTTGTGGGTGAGTAGCGGCCAATAAACGTTTTTCGCCGGATCGGATTTCTTCTGCGTAAATGGAATATTTGAACCCATCTTTGAATACGGCCGGAGATAGGAGACCTGCCGCGTCCCAACCGGCTAGGCAAGCTGTCTGCAGCATCTCGCGGCAAAATGTGGTTTTCCCGCTTCCGCGCCAGCCTGTCACGATCCAGAGATTTACATCCATGCCACCTGCTTTTTCCCTTCCACAGGAATGATTTTAACCGGCACACGATAGATTCTGGACAGATTTTCACCCGTGGCGACTTCGGCGGTTGGGCCCGAAATGAGGACACGCCCCTTTTCCATGAGAACAGCTTCATCACTCATCGCCAGGGCAAGGTCTGGCTCATGGGTAGTCATCAGAATGGTCGTACCGCGTTCCTGTAAATCTTTTAGAATTTGGACCAGGCGATATTTATTGCTTAAATCCAGGTGTGAGGTTGGCTCATCCAAAAGCAACAGCCTGGGCTCTTGAGCCAACGCCCGGGCCGCCAGAACCAGCTGCCGCTCTCCACCGCTAATTCCCAGCACGGAATGATCATACAGGTGGGCAATCCCCACTTTTTCCAATACATTATAAGCAAGCTCTTCATCCGCATGAGACGGCATCCCCAGAGAGGGCAGGTAAGGAGCGCGGCCCAGAAGTACATACTCCAGAACCGTGTATTCAAACGGAATGTGCTCACTCTGTGGGATCAGGGCGATCTGCTGACCCAATGCTCGCCGGCTGAAACTTTCGATCGGTTCTCCTTGAAGGTGGATCACCCCAGCCCAGGGTTTCAACCAACCCAATGCCAGATAGAGCAGGGTCGTCTTTCCGGCGCCGTTTGGGCCCAGAATGGCAGTAATGCAGCCTTCTTTCAGCGAAAGATCCAGGCCGTCGAGCACTGGGGAAGTATTCCGGTTATATCCAAACCGAACCTGGTGGAAAGACAATAAAGAAGAGGTCATCGTTTCACCTTCGCTATCTGCGCACTTCGTGCATCCCGCGCGACACCATCAAAATGATGAAGATGGTTGCGCCAAGCAGGGAAGTTAGAATTCCTAACGGTATTTCACCTGCCAGCAAAGTGCGGCTCAGATCATCACACACAATGGTAAAAATTCCACCCAATAACATGGATGCAGGAAGCGTATAGCGCGTGTCGGAACCAAAAAGGCGGCGGGCAATATGCGGCATGATCAGGCCCACCCAGCCAACCATCCCAGCCACGGAAATCACCGCTGCAGTCGGCAGTACGGCAGCCGTAAGAAGCAACAGTCGTTCCCGTTTAGGGGCCGCCCCCATTGAAAATGCAGTTTCGTCATTCAAGGCCAGCACATTTAGCCGCCAGCGGAACAGGAAGAGAAAGACCAGGCCCAAGATCACCGCCGGTAGAATGGAAGTTAGTTTTGCCCAGGTGATGCTGGAAAGCCCGCCCAGCAGCCAGAAAGTGATTTCAGGCAGCTGTCGCAAAGGATCGGCCATATATTTTAAGACGCCAAGCCCGGCGGAGAACAAAGCCGAGACGGCAATCCCTGAAAGGACCAAGCGCAACACCCACCCGCCGTAGCGGATGCGCCGCGCCAGCAAATAAGAAAGCCCTAAACCGGCCAGGGCAAAAGCTGCTGCGCTGCCCTGGATCAGGATCGCTGATCCGCCCAGAAAAACAATGCACAGCGCGGCGCCAAAAGCAGCACCCTGAGATACCCCAAGAAATCCGGGTTCCACCAACGGGTTACCAAACAACATCTGAAAAACCATACCCCCCGCTGAAAGGGACATGCCCAAAGCCATTGCTGTCAATAGGCGCGGTAGGCGTAAATTGAATACCAAAAGTCTGGCTAATTCATCCTGGTTGAGACGCTCCCAGGAGATAAAGCCCGTTTCTGGGTAGCGCCCAAATAACAACGAAAGGATGAATAAGCCGATCAAGCCCAACCCAAGCCATAAGAAAACCCACCGGCGGGCAAGGTTGCGAGAATTCACTTTTTGTAAAGTTGCAGTGGTCACTGCAGAATTCAAGGCAGATCCCCTCTGAAGGTGGGATGGATCTTTGCCTCAAAGAATTGGGAATCCAATCCGTATAACTTCTGGTAGAACTGCTGCGCTTCAACAACAACATCAAACTGCGGGAAGCTTTCAGGATGCAGGCGTGCAGCCAGCCATGTAAGGCCTAAAATCCAACGTGAGTCTGATTGGTCCCAGCTGTATAAATCGGCAGGGAATCCATACAGGTGGCCTTGCTTTACCGCCCGCAATGTCTCCCACTGCAGGTCTGTTTTTAATGTGGCTGCGATCTGCGCTGAATTTTTCTGATATGAAATGATGTAGATTTGATCTGCATCCCAGGCTGCAATTTGTTCTAGCGTCACCACGGTCCAACCTTTACCGAGGTTGGCAGAACCCCACACCGGTTTGCCGCCTGCCACCTCGACCATTTGGGTTTGTATCCAGCTCATGGGCGGCACATTGAATGCCACCGCCCCATCTTTATCGTTATAGTACAGCAGCAAAACGCTGGGTTTTTCTTTCACATCTTTCAGTGTGGTTTGAATGGCATTGACTTTATTTATATAAAAATCAGCGAGTTCCTTTGCTCTAGCTTCATTTTGGAACACCTTCCCCAGGATTGCCATGTCGCGTGTGTACTGTTCTGGAGTTTCAAAATCCACATACAACACAGGGATATTAAGCGCTTCGATCGGTTTGCCAACGGTTTCGGCCAGATAGCTCTTAAGAATGACCAGGTCAGGCTTCACCGTTGCAATCTGCTCTGCACCGGCATCTGTCTGCAAGATCACTTTCTGATCAAAATTGGGATCGATCAGTGAAACAAAATTACCGGAACCCTGGTCGGCAGTTCCGAGCGCCACAATGCGATAAGGGGCCTCTGGAAACATATACGCTGCATCCAGAGTCAGAATTAATCCTTTGCCTGTTATCACAATGCGGGTGGGTGGTTTTGCCAAAGTCACTTCTCTACCCAGTGCATCGACAACGACCACTGCTGGCTGAGTCGCAACTACGCCGGGAGCAGAAATTCTGGTCTGAACGGGTGCGGCGGTCTCTTGCGCCATAGGGGCGGTGGAGCAGGCACTTAATAAAACCAGACTGGTGAGCAGGGCGTACAACAACCATTTCATAAAATCTCCTCCTTAAACTGTTTGGATTTCAGAATAAACTTCCCACAACCATTTGAGGATGCATTGGACCTGGCGGATACGGAAGGTAAAAACCTGCTGTTCAAATTTATTTCCCTCCAACAGTTGCTGCTGAAGTGAGGTAAGCCAGCGCTGGCAGAAATTTATTTGTCGGTCAAAAAGTTCACTTAAAACAACCCGATCGACATCCGCTGAAAAATAGAGTTTTGCTAAAAAATCCTGGCGGAAATCACGTGCGGCTGACACGGGAGTTTGCATCCAGGTTATAAAAACCTGTTCACCAGCCGGTGTGATCCGGTATTCTTTTCGCGTGGGGGAGGCTTCTCCAGAAACCAACTCAGACTCCAGATACCCACGCTGTTCTAATTTTTCTAAAGCGGCGTATAGTAGGCCTGGTTTAACCGTCCAGACCTTCCCGATCGCATGCGGCTGATTCCAGATCCGGAGCAGTTCGTAGCCGTGTATGGGTTGGCGGCGGATAAGGCCAAGAAGCACATATTCCAATCGTAGGGGGAGCGCTGAGCGTGGGGACACGGTAACCGTTATGCATGTGGCTAGTCATTTAATGAATAGTTGTATTATATTTCACAATTCAATTGTTGTCCATTATTATTTTCGCCCCCCAGATTAACTGGAAGCTTTTACCGTCACCAATCGAACCCCGTGGTTGCGGATCTGGCGAAAGGTCGCCCCCTGACGAACCAGGGGCAGCACGCTGTCAGGATTCTCGACAATGGACCCTGATAACACATCAATGCCATATTCGAACAATAGCGAAGAGAGCGGTGTGCTGGGCCCAAGCAGTAACACTTTTGCGCCAGGTTTTCGCAAGTTGAAGATTCCATCAAAGGTATGATTGATCAGTGTGGTAGCGGTGATCGCCAGGATATCCGCCTGCGGAATGATCTCTGGGGCAGCGGAAGCAGGTAGATCATCCTCTTTGGGATTAAGTTCCAACACCCATAATTTCTTGACCTGATCTTTGAGTCTGGAAACAAAAGGGAAATGCCCAATTAAGGCTACCTGGCTGTTGGCACCCTCGCGAGCGATGAAATCCTCTGCCGCCAGGTCCACCGGATTTTCGATGGGCGGAAGCAAGGCGTTGATTGTCGCCAGCCCTACACCCACCTCGGTATAGCTTTTTAAAAAGACCCAGTTTGCCAGTTCAAGGGCGGAGTGCTGCTCTATTCGACCGGCCTCTTCTACTGCGGGTAAGCGCGCATGTTCAAATTCAGGATTGGATAAAGTGGCTGCCAACCCGCAACGGCGAATGCCTTTACATTCCACCACAACAGCGCTCCAAAACAATCCGATGTTCACGCTAATAATCTGACCTTCTGGTAAAGATGGAATTATTCGTTCGAAGATATCCATAGAGATTTTCCCGCTTGATGGTTTCTTGAGCTGCTAACCCAAATAGCATGCCTATATTGACATAGCGTAAAAGTTAATAAAAAAAGCTTTTTGGGAAAATCGATCAGACATTTCTTTTCAACTCTAAAAAAATTATTGTTCAATTCTCCTTGAGAGAACCAAAACACCAAGCACATACAATCCTATCGAGAAAAATAACAGCATTCCAAGGTCAATCCAGGCAGTTGACCAGGATCCACCTTCCAAAGCAGTGCGAAGTGCTTCCACAGAATAAGTTAACGGTAGAAAGCGGGCAATCACTTGCAGCCATAAAGGCAATGTGGCGACTGGAACAAAAACCCCTCCCAGGAACATCATGGGAAATCGGATGAAGTTAGCCAAAGTCTGAGCTTCAAAAACCTCTTTCACTGCAACCGACACAAAGGCTCCAAGCGCCGCACAGCTAAACGATGATAGCAACAAAGCAAGCAAAAACATGATCCAATTGATATTTGCTGCCGGGTAAATTATCAGAGCAATGGTTGAGACAATTGCAGTGATTCCCAATCCAAAAACCATACCACCCAGTAGTTTTCCAGCCAAAATCGCAGGCAGCCGGACTGGCGATAGAAACAATCGTTCTAATGAGCCAATGCGCCGCTCAAACGTGATGACGATGGCTTCCATCGAGCTGGTGCTGAACAGAACGGTTAAACCGATCAATCCAGGAACCAGTGTACGCACATCACCTGGATTTCTGATAATGAATGCCAGTACAAATGCGAACGGAAATAAAATACCCCAGCTTATATTCGGTGCTTTTAAGTAATATGCGCGCAGGTCTTTCAACGCGATGTAATACAAGCCTCTCAGATCATCTGTCAACATTCTATTTTCCCTTCCCATTCCCTTTTTCAGAAAGCATCACCTCGGCATCCAGACCGGTAAGTTTTACAAACACGTCTTCCAGTGAAGGTTGTATGGTATTGATCGAAAGGATTTCGCATCCTTGCGCATTCAACAAGGCTTTTTGGATTGCTTCGCCTGGGCTATCCGCTACAACTTGAGCAGAAAGCATCTCATTCCGATTATTTTTCCAGATGACGTCAACCCTTGCAGCCCTGGATTGCACGCGATTTTTAAGTCCTTCTACCGTATCCAGTGCGACCAACTGCCCTTTGACAATTAGACCAATCCGGTCGCATAGTCGTTCGGCTTCCTCCAGGTAATGGGTGGTTAAATAGACGGTTACACCCTGGTCGCGCAAGGTGCCAATCATTTTCCGCAATTTGCGCGCGCTCATGACATCCAACCCGGTAGTAGGCTCATCTAAAAAAACCATCGTCGGGTTGTGTGCCAGCGCGGCAGCAATCGTCAAAGCTCGCTTCATCCCATGTGAGAGTTTCGCAAAAGGAGAATTCCGTTTCTCCTGTAACCCGAATCTCTCCAACAGACTCTCTGCGCGACCTTTCCATTCAATCTTTGGCACTCCGTAAAGCTGCATGTCAAATAAAAGGTTTTCGTAGGCAGTCAATTCGTCATATAGGTTCGATTTGTCTGGCACTACGCCGATTCTTTTTTTAATACTGGATAAATTATGAAATAAATCCAACCCCAGAATCGTGGCACTCCCCGCAGTAGGACGAATCAGCCCGGTCAGCATGCGGATGGTGGTTGTCTTTCCGGCTCCATTTGGTCCTAGGAAACCAAACACCTCCCCCTCGCGGACAGAGAAGTCGATTGAATCGACTGCCCGGAGAAGAGTTTCCCCTCTGGGAGCAGGGTATATTTTTGTGAGCTGCGTTACCTTAATGACTTCATTCATAAGATATGCTTTTTCAACAGGGCAGGAACGAAATCCAATATTGGGTTGAGCGCAAGCGCCCGTACAAAATGCTCGACTCCCAGGAACTTGCGTTGACGGTCTTCAAATTGGCTCAGGATAGGAGATGATGTAACCTGGGTCGCGTGGCAGCAGATGGCTCTCATTTTCACGTCCCAGGTGGAGGTTACGTCGATTGCCAAGGATATCTGAGAATCCGCCACAGGATTAAGCTGGTTCATCCCTAAAGCCTGCGCAACCGAAGTTGGTACTGCCAGATGATATAGTACGCCTGCTTTATGATAACGCTGAAATGCCTCGGATGAAAAATTTCCAATAGCTATATGATCTGAATGCCCTGAGAGACCATCAGGACCAAAACTGAGCAGCACTTGGGGTTGAATTTCATCCATGATCAACAGAATTTGCTGGATGATTTGCTCAGGATCACTTTCTGCCAAATGTCCATCTGGGTAACCCAACATACGTGGGGGTTGAAGTTGTAACACTTGACACGCACAGCAAAGTTCTTTCTCTCTTATATGGGAAAGTTGTCCCGGAGTGCGGATGCCGGGTTGTCCGGTAGAACCAGATTCACCTCGTGTAGCTGTTACAACATGGACTCGAACGCCTCTTTGTGCCAACAGGGTCAGCAACCCGCCCACCCGGTAGCTTTCATCGTCCGGATGAGCAAATATCGCCAATAATACATTCTCGGTTTGCTTTATAGACATCAGACCGTTCTGACCTTCTGGTATGACCTAATAGGTGGTACAGCAAACCTCCGCTGGGCTTTTCACGCCCATTTCACCGCTCATGTCAGGCATAAGGACATGACACCTCCAGATTTGGAAGTGTCATGTCCTATTGGTGCTCGCCTATTTCTTCAAAATTGTGTCCAGCACCGTCTGCTTGTCCAGTTTCTTCGTGCAGAAGAACCAATCATAGCAGTGCATTTCACCTTCTTTGCCTTCCATACGGTCTTTTGCTACCCCACAAGATCCAGCTGTAGGCACGATCACATCATCTCCGGGTTGCCAATCCGCAGGACAGGCCACCGAGAAGGCATCGGCTGTTTGCAAACCAACGATTACCCGATAGAGCTCGTCAAAGTTACGACCGAGGCTCAGCGGATAATAGATCATTGCCCGGATCATCCCTTTGGGATCGATAAAGAAGACGGCTCGGACAGCCTTGGTTGAGCTTTCACCTGGCTGAATCATGCCATATTTATGCGCCACTTCCATCGTGATGTCTTCAATCAACGGGAACTTGACTTCGACATCTTTCATGCCCTTATACTCGATTTTTTCGCGAATCGTCCGTAACCAGGCAATATGGCTGTAGAGTCCATCCACAGACAGACCCACCAGCTTGCAATTGGCTTTCGCGAATTTCTCTTCAAGGGAGGCGAAGGTAATGAACTCGGAGGTGCAAACGGGTGTGAAATCGGCCGGATGACTGAATAAAATCACCCAGCTACCTTCATAATCTGCTGGAAAATTGATATTCCCCTGAGTTGTAATGGCTTTGAACTCTGGGGCTTTCTCGCCGATGCGAGGCAATGTAGTGGTTATTTTCTCGATAGTATCCATCATTTTCTCCTTATGGTGTATTCAAAAAACGGTTTACATTTCCCTAATAAGCAGGGTAGATACTTTCCAACCTTGAACCTCCTTTTGACATCGTTACGAGCTGCACCCCTTTTACCTGGGGAAAGATCGCACCCTGTTGAGTAGTGATTGCAGCAGCATCTTCATCGATGACACGGGAACCGGAAAGAAACGAAATTCCATAGTTAAAAAGCAATGGTGAAAGTGGTGTGGAAGGGCCCAATACCATCACCATTGATCCGGGAGGACATAAAGAAAGCAGACCTTCTATGGTGTGGTTAATAAAAGCAGTTCCAGTGATCGCAATGACATGGGCCTGTGGAAAGTATTCTTGGGCAGCTTCTTCAGGGAAATCATCACCAAAGGGGCGTTTTTCAATTACCCAGCAATTTTTTGCAATGGATTTCATTCGTTCTACAAAAGGAAAATGCCCGATAACGACCAGGTTTTTATCCTTGCTTTCGCGAGCGAGGACTTCAGCCGCATTTACCTGTTCCATCTGGCTTTCATCAACTTCTAGAAGCGAATTTATAGCTGCAATCCCAATGCTTGCTTCTAATAGATTGTCTGAGAGAACCCAATGTGCCAATTCTTGAGCACTCTTCTGCTGTAGCCCCCCTACATCTCTGACCTGTGAATGCCCATGCGGTCCTTCATCAACTATAGTTGATCCCAAACCACAATATCTACTGCTTACCAGGGTCCAATGTACTCCGATAATGACTTTTCGAACCGGAATCGGATTTGCTGGAATTGTCTCTAAAAGTGCTTCTAATAATTTCATCTAAACCTTATCCCCAAGAGAAAGGATATACCCATTACGCCAGAAGGGTTGTGGAATCTGGCTTGTTGGGTACTAAACATAGAAACTCAAAAGGTTCCTCGCCAATATTTGTGTACCAATGAGGAACCTCCGCAGGGATGAAAACAATATCCCCTGTTTGAACCTCAAAGATTTCATCGCCAATGCCCACCTTCGCGCGACCGCCCAACACATATTGCTCATGTTCCACCCGGTTGGTGTGGTTCGGCATAAGACCCCCCGGCTGAATCGTAAAGCATCGCATCGCAAAGTTGGGAGCTTCTTCGGGTGAAATCAATACCTTTTTTGTTACCCCAATACCATCCTTGACGATCGATGATTCAATCGCATGTATCTTTTTTACTGACATTGAATTTTCTCCTCAATTCGGTTTTGAAAAATCTACGGGTGTGCTCCAAGGACAGGCAATAAGAATTGGCCTAGTTGTAGCCCTGGCGTGTTTCTTCATCCGCCATAGTGGCTATAAGACGAGACTGCCAGCAGGGATCCTCCCAGGTTCCAAGTTGGGTGTGCATGTCCAGATATTTCTGTGGAATAGGGTGTGTGCCCAACACTACTTTCATACCATATCTTTTTTCGAGGAAATCCTTGAAGGTGTCGATATATGGGCAAGGCGGGTATCCCACCAGCAGTCCAGTGGCCAGGTGGATCACCTGAGCGCCATTCTTGACCATTTCTTCACCGGTGTATTCGATGTTTCCACCAGGACAGCCGTTACAGGTGGTATACCCAACCAGTTCCACATCTGAATCGGCATAAATACTGAAGGCGCCTTCCCTGTTTCGCATTGCGCGCAGACATTTTCCGCCGGCACATGTCCGGTATCGGTCACAGATGATGATTCCTATCTTTGTTTTTGATTCCATCATGCCTCCTACTTCAATGAACTAATCAGTTTAAAAAATCTCGACCCTTGCTCATAAATGTTGCAAAGCCTGCTGAACACGCTCTGGGGTGTATGGTAAGTTCCTCATCCAAATGCCTGTAGCATCGTGGAACGCGCTGGCGAGCGCTGGAGCAACACCATCAATGGATATTTCAGCCACCGATTTTGCACCAAAAGGCCCACTGGGTTCATCCGTTTGAACAAAAATGACATCTGTCGCAGGCATCTCCTTAGCGCGGGGAATGTGATATGTTCTCAGATTGGGATTAAGAGGTTTTCCATCTGCATTAAAGAGCATTTCTTCTGTCAGGGCAAAACCCAGCGCCTGTGCCATGCCACCTTCCACCTGTCCGGCTGCTGTAAGTGGGTTGATAACTCGCCCACAGTCCACCACCATCAACATTCGATCCACATTGATTTTGCCTGTTTTGGTATCCACCACAATTTCCACAAATTGGGCGGCGGTAGGCGGTGGACTCACTGGGCTAACATGAGAAGCTGTAGCCATGATCTGGTGTTGGTTTTGCTGATGCAATGAATTGAGAGCTACCTCTTGCAGCGAGACTGCGCTTCAGTCCGGTGCAATTACCTGCCGGTTTTCAAGTTTGAAGCCATCTATTGTTGAAACACCCAGCATCAATGCGGCATGATGGATGATTTTTTCTTTAATCTCTAAAGCCGCTTTGCGAACAGCTCCGCCGCTGACATAGGTCGTACTGCTGGCATATGCGCCTTTATCGAAGGGCGTGAAATCAGTATCCGAGGAATAGACAATTACATCTTCCAGCGGAATGCCTAATACTTCGGCAACCATCTGCCCCAAAATGGTATCTGATCCAGTACCCAGATCCGTGGCGCCGATCAACAAGTTAAAGGAGCCGTCATCATTCATTTTCAGGGTCGCGGCAGCCATATCTAAACCCGCGATTCCACTGCCGTGGATCATCACAGACATACCAATCCCACGTCGCAGGTGTCCACTTTGTTGGCGATTCGCCTGACGCTTTGCATAGAAATCTGTAGCCTTCAGCCCGATCTCAACACATTGTTCCATGGCACTGCTCGTCAAGAATTGCTCGGTGCCTTCACGTCCTTCACCTAAGGCTTTGGAAAGATACATGTTTTCGCCAAGCTTGATCCAGTTATTCCGTTTAAACTCAACTTCATCCAGCCCCAGCTTTTCAGCGATTTCAGCCATCAGAACCTCAATGCCAAACTGGCACTGCATGGCCCCATAACCCCTGAAAGCACCAGCCGGGGGAGTGTTGGTATATACCACATCGCACTCAAAACGAGCATTCGGAGGATTATAAAGAGTCAACCCTTTAAAACCGCCCACCATATTTACGGTCAAACCATGACAACCATAAGCGCCTGTGTCTCCAATAAGATACAGGTTGGCAGCGATCACTTTTTTGTCTTTGATACCTACTTTATATCGAATAATATTGGCATGGCGGCTGCGTGAACTGGTAAATTCTTGAATGCGTGTATATTCCATCCGTACCGGGCGGCCAGTTGCCAGTGTCAGAAGTGCGCACAAATCTTCTAAAATCATTTCCTGCTTATTACCAAAACCACCACCAATGCGCGGTTTGATGACCCGAATCTTTTTCACGGGGAAATTAATTAACGGAGAAAGCATACGCCGAATATGAAACGGCACCTGAGTGCTGGTACGAACAACTAAACGATCATCTTCGTCAAAATAGGTGATGCACACGTGCGGTTCGAGGTGAACATGCTGCTGTTTCGGGGTACGATATTCCCCTTCAAAAACAAAATCTGACTCTTTAAAAGCTTTGTCGATATCGCCAACCTGAGCTTCAATATGATAAACAATGTTGTGCGTTGCGTCATAGATCCCCACGGTATCAGCCTCATCATGAACAATCGGAGCTCCATCTCGCATCGCTTGCTCGGGATCAACGATTGGGGGAAGTATTTCATACTCAACATCAATCAATTTCACAGCCTTTTGGGCAATCTCAAGTGTTTCAGCAGCGACAATGGCAACACGGTCACCCATGTGACGCACTTTGTTATCCAGGCTAACTTGATCATACGGTAGCGGTTGGGGATAACTCTGACCCCCTGAGGCGTATTTTACCCGCGGAAGGTCCTGGTAAGTCAATACGGCATGCACGCCTGGCAAAGTTCGGGCTTTACTGGCATCGATTTTATGAATCAGAGCATGGGCGTGGGGGCTGGTGAGCAAAGCACCATAAAGCATACCGTCCAGACGGAAATCATCGGTAAAAACCGGGCGCCCTTGAGCTAATTT
>Ga0315268_10002302_pt1 | contig 21680 bp, 18 predicted proteins | sample C1_top_MG_FD_204535 | JGI IMG/M metagenome (GOLD analysis project Ga0315268, IMG submission 204535) | Sediment microbial communities from Yellowstone Lake, YNP, Wyoming, USA - C1_top | ecosystem: Environmental > Aquatic > Freshwater > Lake > Sediment | place: USA: Wyoming | collected 2017-08-01 | reverse complement strand
GTCCAGCATGCACGGCACGGACAGCGTTGACTACCTCTATAGCAGCCGATTCCTTCAAAATGTAGCCAAGTGCTCCTGCCTGTAGTGCCCTGAAAATATGTTCTCTGGTAGCATAAATAGAAAGGATCACAACCTGTGTAGAAAGGCATGTTTGTCTAATGCGAAGAGTGGCCTCGATGCCGTTCAGCTCAGGCATAGCTATATCCATGATGACCACGTCAGGACAAATCTGTTGCACCTGATAGACTGTCTGTCGCCCATCTGCGGCATCACCAACAACCTTTATATCAGGCTGTGCTTCAAGGAGTAACCGTAAGCCGTCACGGACAATGGCGTGATCATCGGCAATGAATACGCTTATGGACATAGGATTATCTTGACACTTCAACGAAAACTCTTGTTCCTTTACTTGGAAAAGATTTTATATGTAAATGCCCACCCAGTGCTTTAGCCCGCTCTTCCATAGTAATCAGCCCCCATTTTGGCTTCTCTTTTAATTGAATATCAGTGGTATCAAAGCCAACGCCATCATCGGTAATGCTGAGTCGGACTTTTCCGTTTATTTCTTGTAACGCTACACTTACATTCTTTGCCTCTGCATGTTTTGCTGCATTAGTTAAGACCTCCTGAAAGATGCGGAAAAGTGCGGTCTCCACAACGAGTGGCAGGCGTTGGAATAATTCTTCTGTTTTTAGCACAATGAATACCCCGGTGCGCTCCGAGAACCGTTCACTATACCAGCGCATTGCAACTGACAACCCATAGTCCTCAAGCACAGGAGGATGAAGTCCAGCCATAATATCACGAATCCGCTCTATTGTATCTTCCACCAGTTTCAAAGAGTCTTCAATCCGTTTTATCATCTTCTTATTCCCGTCAAATTCGCCTGAAAATTGGCTGCAAATAATATTCAGGTTTATGCTTAACGCAGTCATGTTCTGACCGATCTGATCATGCAGTTCGCCGGCAAGGAAACGATGATCAGCTTCTTGCATCTCCACAAGTCGTCGTAAGAGGCTTTGTAGTCGTTCTTCTGCCTGCTTGTGCTCGGTGATGTCACGCACCACACTCACCCAGCCGATACGCTTGCCATATTCCTCTTCGAGCGGTACTACGCTGTGTTCTGTAGGAAAGATTGATCCGTCCTTCCGCCTCATCTGGAACTCATCCAGATGCAGAAAACCGCGCTTAGCTATAGCTGAACATAGATATTCCTGGAACTTTTTTAGTGATGTACCATCGACGTGCAAAAAGGCAGTTGAGCTACCAACTATTTCCTGGCGAGAGTAGCCAAACATCTTTGTAACACTTGGGTTACAGTTTATGATCGTGGGCGGAGTTGCCGAATCTAATAAGAAAATCGCATCCTTCTGACTAATGAAGATTTTTTCAAATAACTCTTTGGACTTCCTCTGCTCCTCCTCAGCTTTCTTGCGCTCGGTGATGTCTCCCTTAAATCCAACAAAGGCTATAAAACTCCCCTCCTTGCTCAGTAATTGATAAATAGAAGCACAAGAGTAAAACAGATCACCATTTTTCTTTTTATCCAATGTTTCTCCTCTCCAGACCTTTCCTTGTCTGATGGTATTGAGGATTTCTTCCCGGATCTCAGCCGCATTAGGCTCGGCGCTAAGTAAAGCCGATGGATCTTTCCCTATTAACTCTTCCGCCTTGTAACCATATAATTCTTCAGTGGCCGGGTTAACATAAATTATTTTTGCATTCCAGTCCATAGCAATAAGAGACATTGGAGAAGTCTTTAATATCTCAGCTAAAAAATCAATCCTCTCTTCTTTTCTCCTTAGCATTTCCTGGGTCTTGATAATACTGTCTCTCCTTAATAAAATCACCGAAGATATAGCACCAAAGATTTCAAGGCTTGTTTCTGAAAAAGGCTGTTTTGACATCAGGTCTTCAAACCTATTCCCACCAAATAAGACTAATATCCCATCCTCCTCATCTACAATGGGATACCAAATAAAAAAGGGGAATTTAAAACTGTTTATGACAAATTTATGAAATGTTTGAAGAGACGATTTACTATTCACAAATGTTGGTTTCAAGATTTCTTGTTTGGAAATATTTTCATCAAGTTTAAGGCATTTAAGATTTTCTAATAGTCCTGAAGAAGCTAACATAGAAATATCCTGGTTTTCATAATTGATCCTCAAGAGTGCAGAAGAATCCATAAACAGATCAGAGGTTATGGCCTTTACAACATTCAAGAACAAATCATCTATGGTAAAGGTTTTCTTGATCTTCGCCTGCATAATTGTGATAAAGTTGAAAGCGGCAATAGCCTGTCTCTTCCGCTGGGTCAAGGTTAGATTAAGTAGGTCAAGCCTTGCCAACTCTTTAGTAACGTTTTCTAACTGGGCAGAAAGGTAATCCCGTTCTTTTAGAAGCTCTTGGATTTTATCATCTTTTCTCATTTACTCAAAAATTTCAATTGAGATAATGCAGATGTTGTGAAAAAATTTATTTTTTGATACCTTAGTGTACCTTTAACTGATGGTTTTGGGAATATTTTAGTGAATATAACAAATAAAGATATTTCCAATAAGTTCATCAAGTTAAATAAATTTCTGAACAATGTTTGCATTATTCGGGTTTATCTGCTTCTGCTTAATATTATTAATACGGCTGTCCAATCCAGTCCCCGGCTTTTGCCCATGAACGGGGCAATCTCAACCCCTGAGTAAAATCCAAGCAGGGGGATGTCTCTGCCAAGGTTTTTTTGAATGATAGAAGCTTCTTCTTTTTCTGCCCCTGAAAAACCCGCCGTCCTGCCAGCACAATCTATATACAAAGCAAAAAAAGGCTCCTGGTTATTTTCTCGGAGATAAACCATGGTCTCTTTACTTCTTTCATCTGCTGATTTTTCCATAAGCTCAGCACTGCGGCGCATGAATTGAAACTCTGTGCCATTTTCGAAATCTGCTTCAAACAAGATGATAGCCTTCTTTTCTGGTATGATTCCAACAATAAGCCTATTAACATAATTCTTCTCATTATATGGGCCATATTTCTCCCCATGATTCACACCAAGAGTAACCAAGAGAAGCGGAAGGCGTTTTTGCCACTCTTGATTTCCAAGAAGATCATCAATCACGTCAAGCGCAGGCCTGCTGTCAATTTCATATACTACCGGCCCTTCGATTCTTGTAATGGTATGATAATCGCTCATTGGTTTACAGCCATGCATTATGGTTACGTATGGAAACCACTCGCCCGATAAAAGTGTTGCCACTGCATGTTGGTCGGCTACTCTTACGCCGCAAAATAATTTTCCCCTATCGAAAGTATAGTTCCCGATCAAACCCGCCCCAACAATCAAAGGGGGATTTTTACCGATTCCCTGTTCAAATCCGTCAATCAGATAAGAAGACACATTCAGAACTGGTGCTGGTGGAGGTGGAGATTTAATTGAATCATAAAAAAGGAGTGTCAGTTTTTCACCAGGATTTCTTTTGATCGATAGTCGTCTACCCAGTCCAAATCCCACTTCTCTTTCGCTTTTATCCAATCCGCCTACTGCTACAGTGTCAAAAGTAAGATTATTAGGAAGAATGGCTACTCCGAGCTGATATCCTTCATAGCCCAGACAATCGTTGGTAATAACACCAATTGCAGGACCACCGATTATAGGAATATCTCCAACCTCTGATTTTATACCTTCGAAACAGGCTTGGTAATCATGTTTTCCAGTACAAAAGGATAGAACCAGACTACCTTTTTGCCTCACCTTTTCCAGGGCTTCTGCTACTGCTTTTTTACCTGCTTCAAAGGAATTCTGATTATCAGTAAAGGCAACACCTGCTTTAACCTTGTCTATTTTATTTGTCTCCTCTTTTTAATTTCGAAATTATTTTACTTGAATGAACCCCCCTCCAGCAAGCAGCAGGGTATCCAAATTTGTAAATATCCCTGACCTCGCCATTCCTGCCCCTTTTGTCATTCCCGCGAAAGCGGGAATCCAGGGGTAAACTCCAGCAGGTCTACGACTCATAGAGAATCCAGAGAGAAAAAAGACTGGATTCCGCATCAAGTGCGGAATGACAGAAATAAGGTAACCCTGTAGCAAGCTACAGGGAATATCAAGTTTAAGTCTACTAAATTTCTGAATAATGTCTGCATTATTCGGATTAATGAATTTTCTTAATTTTTTAAGTATATTAATCCAGTGAAAAAATCACGAAAAAGGAAGAAACCAAAACCCCGTCTCCCTATCGAGGCAGTATTAAGACTTCGCAGTCAGCCTGTTACAACAAAAAAGGGGAAGAAAGGGTACGATAGAGGAAGTGCTAAGAAGCAAATAAAGGGAATAATCCAAGAAAATTTAGTTGAAGAAAAAAATTGAAATCCTTTTGCTTTTTTGGTATACTCTCACCGACCTTTCATGGAAGACAGGGGAAAAAAATCAGTCCTTGAGACTCTCCTTTTTCTTTCAGGAGAACCGATAACCTTTTCTACTATAAAGAATGTAGTTGAACTTTCTGAATCTGAGGTAAAACTGCTTATGGCCGAACTCATCACAGAGTACAGAGATAGAAACGGAGGATTATTGATAGTTGAGATAGCAAATGGCTATCAGATGGTTACAAATCCTGATTATTCAGATTGGGTAAAAAAATTCAAAAGTACCCAGTTATCAAGCAGACTTTCAATGCCGGCTCTTGAGACTCTCTCTATTATCGCATACAAACAGCCGCTAATTAAGGCTGAGATCGAACAACTGAGAGGTGTCAATTCAGACAGTGCAATCAGGACCCTTCTTGAAAAGAGACTCATAAAGGTAATTGGCCGCAAAGAGGCACCTGGCAGACCTTTCCTATACGGAACGACGAGAGATTTTTTGCAGTACTTTGGTCTGAAGGATCTTACAGAGTTACCTACCCTTAAAAAGGACGCTGAACTTTTTCCAGGGGAAGAAGCAGCATGATCTGGGAGATAGTTATGAGAAGACTTCATTTATTTATCTTGCTCTTAACTTTCTTTTTCTCTTTTTCCGCCTATACCTATGCAGACACAACTTATGTGTTTAAAAAAGGTGACAGCCTATATAAAATTTCGAAAAAATTCGGTGTTTCAATAAATGAGTTAAAGAAAAGGAATAAACTTAGATCATCGCGGATTAAACCTGGGAGAGAAATAGTCATACCAGAGCCTCACGCTTCAAGCACAACTCGTAATTCTTCAAAGCCAAAAACCGTAGATAAAGCTATGGTAAGTAAGTCAGAAGACGAAACTCAATACTGTACAGTAAAAAAGGGTGATACCCTGTCAGCCATATCGAGAAAGTATTCCATACCTGTCAGTGAAATCAGAGAGCTTAATGACCTAAGACCAACAAAACTCAAACCCGGACAGAAACTCCTTATCAAGCGGATAGTGCCAAAGACCTATATCGTAAAAAAGGGTGACAACATTTATAGAATTGCTAAAAAATTTAATATTGATACTGATGAGCTAAAAAACATTAATGGTCTTGAGACAGATCAATTGAAACCTGGACAGAAGCTCCTTCTTGAACCTGAAGAAAAAATGGATGAACCGACACACTATGAGGCAATATTATCAGGATTGCCAGAAGTAAAAATAGAGAAAGAAATAGAAGATGTTTCTGAACTTGAGAAACTCACTCTAAAAGATAAGCTCATCCTTTTTGCAAAAAAGTTTTTGAACACACCTTATAGGTTCGGTGGAAACAGCCTCCTCGGCATTGACTGCTCGGCATTTGTCCAGAAGGTCTACGGCATGATCGGAATAAACCTTCCTCGCTCAGCGAGAGAACAATTCTTTGAAGGCAGGCCTGTTGGAAGCGAAGAGCTATCTATCGGCGATCTTGTATTCTTCAGGACTTACGCTTCCTTTCCTTCACATGTAGGGATCTACCTTGGAGATAACCTTTTTATTCATGCATCTTCAAAGGAAAAGAGGGTTACGATAGACAGCCTAACAGAGCCTTTCTATATAAAGAGATTTATAGGAGCAAAGAGATTTATAGGAGAGGAAACTACAGGCGGAGGATAGTAAATAACAGGCTCTATGTCTAATGTTAACTCGTGAAGGTGTGCCTTCAAGATAGATTTCTCGTGACACTATTCCTTACTGAGCAACCTTTTTATCATGGACTTAAGCTCATCAAGGTCTGCTGACTTAACGATATAAGCCTCTGAAGCCCAAACAGCAAACTCATCCCTGTAATCGTATGCAGTAGACATAATAATAGGTAATTTCGGTCTCTTCTCCTTCATCTGCCTCAGGAGTTGGATACCATCTACATCAGGCAACCGGATATCAAGAGTAACAAGGTCGGGATTTTCTTTTTCAAACATCTCCATTGCCTCAGCACCATTAGCTGCTACCACAACTTCATAGCCCTCCTCAATGAGCTCTTCCTTATAAAGCCTCTGAATATGTAGGTCATCATCAACAACTAAGACTTTCATTTTGATCCCCCTTATTTCACTTTTCACTTTTTAAGGGCAGGAAGACCTTAAAGGTACTCCCAACATCTAATTTACTTTCAACTTCTATCCTTCCATTATGTTTTTCTATAATCTTGTGTGTAATCGTAAGCCCAAGACCGGTGTTACCAGAGCTCTTTGTAGTAAAAAATGGGTCAAATATAAACGGCAGGACTTGCTCTGATATGCCACAACCCGTGTCTTTTATCTCGATTACGGTTGAGTCCTTTTCTGCATATGTCTTGACAAAAATCCTTCCATCTTTCCCTATCGCATGAATAGCATTAGATAAGATATTGAGGAGGGCTTCCTTGATATTACCGGGATCCATATACACTTCAAGGGGTGCATTAAGTTCCTTTATAAGAACTATACCTCTTTCATCGAGTTCGGGCTTTATGAGAGTAGTGACTTCGTCCACAAGGGTATTAATATCTACCAACTGCTTCTCAAGACTCACACCCCTGACATAGGCAAGAATCCCACCAAGGATTGTCTCGAGTCCAGCGACTTCTTTGGCTATTATCCCTGCATACTCTTTAAGATTCCCCTTTAAATTCTTTTCAAGCTTTCTTGCAAATCCTCCTATAGAAACAAGGGGGTTCCTTATATCATGCGCTACCCTCGCTGCGACCTCGCCAAGTGCTGCCATCCTTTGCTTCATAATAAGCTGTTCTTGTAGATTCTTAATCTCTGTTATATCTCTCATCACATTGACAGTGCCTATGAATTCCCCTGTACTATCAAATATTGGAGAGCTCGAGGTAATGAATGTCCCTCCGAGGTGAGGTTCTTTGATTTCTCCGACAAAGGCTTTTTGGGCCGCAATGGTTTTATGATGAGGACACCTTTTTCGTGGTTCATCTCTTCCATGGAGCACCTCATAACACTTCTTCCCGATAATCTCCTCTGGCGGTTTGCCCAGCCTCTCACTGACGGCTTTATTAATCTTTTTGATAACATAATCTTTAGTAGTGAAAAAGACCTTGTCTGAGATTGACTCGAATATATTTTCAAGCTCCTGTTCAGCTAAGGCAACCTGCTCGAAGAGCCTTGCGCTTTCTACAACGCTTGCTACATGGTTCGAGAAAGCATTCAAAAACCTCATGTCTTCTTCAAGGATTGGCCTTCTGTTGAAATGGTTGTCAACCCATATAAGACCTATAACCTTATCTCTTGAAATCAGAGGTGCAACAGCATAAGCCTCTGTACCTAACTGGCGTGAAAGGACAGAATCCGCGAGTGGTTCTCCCTTTATATTCTGAACATTAAAAGGCCTCTTTTCTTTAACAGCCCTTGTAAGGATTGTCTCTGCAGATAGCGGAATTTCAATGCTAAGGCTGAGCTTGTCAAGTAATGAGTCCTTCCGTAATGGCCCGGTTTCGATATCACGGATTATATCAGAGAGTGTCTTCTTCTCCAAAGAGAGCCTGCTCCATATCTGCCCTGCCTCTTCCGGGCTTGCAGGTCCTACCCCCATAGCCCCTTTAAGTAAATCTCCATTTTCGTCAACAAGAAAAAGGATTGCACGGTTAAAACCGAGGCCATCACTCATGGTAACAGCAGTAAGAATCATCCTCAAAAGCCTGTCGAGTCCAAGAGTCCCTCTCATCGCTGAACTAATAAAGAAGATCCTTGAGAGCTCTTGGTTTCTCTTTACGAGCTCCTTTTCAATGCGCTTTTTTTCTGAGATATCCCTCGAGATACAAATAGCTCCTGTAATCATTCCTTCTGTATCTCTTATCGGAGAGATGGTGAGGCTAACCTCAAGGAGAGTGCCATCTTTCTTTTGTCTCATAGTCTCATAATCCTTTAAGGGCTCCCCATTTTTTATCCTTTCGATGTTTTCCTTCTCAGCCCCGATAAGGAACCCCGGGACAAAGGGTAAAAATATTCCTATGCTCTCTTTTTTTGAAAAACCGTACATTTTTTCCGCACCTTTGTTCCATGATGTAACAATACCATTCAGGTCAAAAGTAACAATGGCATCAGGAAAGTTTTCAATGATGCTTTCGAGTTTCTCTTTAATCTCTACAGCTCGCGTGCTATCCATCGCTTATTACACCTTACCTCTTCCCTTTTTGATAGCATGTTTGATAGCATGGTCGTAGAGCTCAATATATCTCATTGCTGATCTACTCCAGGAAAAGTCCATCTTCATAGCGCTCACAATCACCTTATTCAACTTATCCCCATCAGTATAAAGGCAGAGGGCCCTCTTTATAGCATCCTGCATTGCTGAAGGGGTGTAGTCAGAGAAAAGGAATCCTGTTCCCTTTGAGGCTAATGGATTATAGTCTTGAACAGTATCTGCAATACCACCTGTTTTCCTTCCGATAGGGATACTGCCATATCTCATAGAAATAAGCTGGCCAAGTCCACATGGTTCATACTTCGACGGCACTAAAAAGAAGTCTGAACCTGCATAAATTCTGTGGGCAAGGGACTCCTCAAAGCCTATATCAACAGAGACCCTGCCCTTATGTTTTTTTGCAACCTTTGAAAAACCAATATGGAACGACTCATCTCCTTTACCGAGGAGAACAAGATTTACACCTAAAGATAAGAGTTCCTCAATAGATTGTAGAACAAGGTCCAACCCTTTTTGTGCAGAGAGCCGACTAACCATACCGATAAGTGGTCTATCAACTTTATCAAGAGACGCCTCTCTCACGAGCTGCTTTTTACACTCAGCCTTACCTTGAAGGTTACCAACTCCGAACTTTTTTGGTATAAACTCATCCCTAAATGGATCCCACTCTTTATAATCTATTCCGTTTATAACACCATATAGGTCATTTTCTCTTTTCTGCAGAATGCCTTCGAGGCCAAAACTGAATTCCTTTTTGAGTATCTCCTTTGCGTATGTATTACTTACTGTCGTAACTATATCTGCATATAATAGACCAGCTTTGAGAAAGTTTATCTTCCCGTAAAACTCTATACCCTCGGGTTTAAAAAGATTCCATCCAAGGCCGGTAAGAGGCATCTCAGAAGCTGGGAAAAGCCCCTGATACCCAAGGTTATGAACTGTGAGAAGGGTAGCAACCGTGTTCTTAAAAAATTTAGTTGAGTTATATATTGTCCTGAGATATAAAGGTATAAGGGCTGTTTGCCAATCATTACAATGGATTACATCGGGTTTGAAATTGAGTACCCTACATGTTTCAAGTACTCCCCTCGAAAAGAAGACGAATCGAGAGGCATTGTCAGCATAATCTCCATACGGGGTACCATATAATTCATCTCTATTAAAGAACTCATCACAAGCTATAAAATATGCAAAGCCAGCAACGAATATTCTGCCTTCTGTCTTTCTATCTCCCACAGGAACCTTTATTCTTAAACCTGAATCTCTAAGCTTCGCAGCTCTTTCCTTTATCTTTTTGTAAAGAGGCAGAATAATATATGCTTCTTTATTCATCTTTCTGTATTCATTCACAAGGGTACCTGCAACATCTGCAAGCCCTCCTGTCTTTGCATAGGGTACTGCCTCGGGAGTCGCAATCAGTATCTTCATATCTTTGCCTCTCTCATAAACCTTGCTGCCTCTTCAGGCGGTGTAGGATTAATATAAAATCCTGAACCCCACTCGAAACCGGCTATCTTTGTGAGCTTCGGAAGGAGTTCCAAATGCCAGTGATAGTACTCTTTCATATCATCGTGGAGAATGGATGTATGAATTACAAAATTATAAGGAGGTACATCGAGTATCTTGTCCATTTGTTTCAAGATCCTCTGAAGTATATCTGCAAGACCTGAAAAGTTCTCTCTTGGTGGGTAGAAATGGGGTTCATGTGTCTTGGGAAAAATCCATGTTTCAAAAGGGGACCTCGATGCATAAGGTGCGAGGGCTACATAACCATCATTTTGATATATTATCCTTTTGCCATATGCGAGCTCCTGACTTATGAGGTCGCAGAATATGCACCTTTCCTTGAAGTCATAATACTTACTCGCTGCCTCTATCTCTTCTCTGACAAGCTTGGGTACAATCGGGAGTGCTATCAACTGGGAATGGGTATGCTCAAGGGAAGCACCTGCTACCTCTCCTTCATTCTTGAATATCATTACATATTTGAATCTTCCGTCCTTTTTGAGATCTGTAAGCCTGAGATAGTAAGCCCATAACACATCTTCAGCAGCCTTTATCGGTATTGTTGCGAGAGATTCATAGTGTTCAGGTGTTTCCACTATTACTTCATGGGCACCTATGCCGTTCATCCTGTCAAATATTCCCTCTCCCATTTTATTCAAATCACCATATATCTGGAGGGCAGGAAATTTATTTGGCATAACCCTCAATCTCCAACCTGGTGAATTCGGTTTTGTATTGGGGAGTCTAAAGGCAAGTATCTCTGGTGGAGTTGTGTATTCATTACCTGGGCAAAATGGGCAGAAACCGCCTTTTTTCCTTTGGGAAGAAGGAGAAATAAAATCTGTTGGCCTTTTACCTCTTTCTATAGAGATGATTACCCAGCGGCCAGTTATAGGATCGCGTCTGAGTTCAGACAAATATCCTCCATCCTTTTATACCTAATGTTCAATACCTTACAGATTCGGACTTATTATATCACAACGAATATGTCATGCTGAACTTGATTCAGCATCTAATAAAAACAGTGACCATAAGACCCTGAAACAAGCTCAGGGTGACAAAAATACACTTTTTATGCGATATAATACCTCATGAAACCTACATTCTTTCACAGGCTTATAAACGGCCCCTTTGAAGACCCGTCTCTTTTTATCAGGATAATCAGGGAAAGAAGGGCACTCTTATTTGATATAGGTAGCATAGACAGACTCAAACCAGGAGACTTGCAAAAAATAACGGATGTTTTTGTAACACATACTCATATAGACCATTTCATTGGATTTGATACACTTCTAAGGGCACTTCTCAGAAGGGAAAAACCCTTAAGAGTATATGGACCCACAAACATAATAGATTGTATAGAGGGTAAGTTAAAAGGTTATACATGGAATCTCATCAGGGAATATCCTTTAAAGGTAAAGGTTTTTTGTATAAGGGGAGACAAAATAATCACCTCAAGCTTCCATGCTGAAAGCTGTTTTGAAAGAATAGAAAATGGTACATGCGATTTCAATGAAACCATCTTGAAGGAACCCCTATTCAATGTAAAGGCTATCCAGTTAGACCACCGTGTGCCATGTCTTTCCTTCTCTCTCGAGGAGGAATTTCACATAAATATAAACAAGGCTACTTTGGAAGAGAAGGGACTTCTCATTGGGCCATGGCTTTCAGAATTTAAAAATGCAATCAGGGAACAAAAATCAGTGAATACAGAGTTCATAATATCTAATAAAAGGTATAAACTGGGAGAATTGAGAGATATTGCAAGGATAACAAAAGGTCAAAAGGTCTCTTATGTTGTTGATGTATCTTTAAATGACGAAAACATCAAAAAGATTATTGAGCTTGCACATGATTCCGATACACTTTATTGTGAAGCCTATTTCCTCGAGAAAGACAGGGATAGGGCACTAGAGAGATCTCATCTTACAGCTAAAACTGCGGGCAGGATTGCAAGGGAGGCAAAGGTCAAAAATCTTGTAGTCATGCACTTTTCACCAAAATACAGAAAGCAGTCAGAGACACCAGAAGATGAGGCGATGAGGGAGTTCAGAGGGCATTGACCTCAATGCAAAGGTCTATTAAACTTACGCTATGAAACCACCAACTTCAGGCTACTTAAAGGATTATCCATTTCCTAATATCGTTCTTGATCTAAAAAGAGACGCAAAGACAGGAATACTCGAAATTAAGAATGGTCCTATCTGTAAAAAAATATACGTGAAGAATGGGGACATGATTTTTGCCACTTCAAATCAAGAAGAAGACCATCTGGGAGAAATTCTCTTAAAGGCCAAGAAGATAAGCCTTGACCAGTTTTACCAATCGATTGATGGAGCGAAAAAGACAGGAAAGCTTCAGGGTACTATTCTCGTTGAGCTTGGCTATCTTAAACCAGAAGACCTCATCTGGGCAGTAACGCACCAGGTTGAGGAGATTATAATGAGCCTCTTTAGATGGGGAGATAGTGAATTTGAATTCATAGAAGGTCCCCTGCCTTCTGAGGACGTCATAACCCTGAAACTAAGTCCTGCAAACATCATTTATCGAGGGATAAAGAGAATCAATAATTTTACCTTTATTAAAAAGGTCTGCCCGCCTATGGATGCAATACTTTACTACTCAGCTGACCCCATAAATTTATTTCAGGATATTAAACTCGATGAAAAGGATAGAGACATTTTATCCCTCATAGACGGTAAACGCAAGGTGCAGGATGTACTTTCTGCATCACCTCTTGATAATTTTCAGACGTTGAAGACCCTTTATGCCCTGGTGAGTACGAGGATCATTGAGATCAAAGAAAAGGCCCAAATGGAAGAAGACAGAATCGGTGAAGAGATACTTAAAGAACCTGAAAGAGAGTTAGACTCAGCATTCTTAGAGAAAGTCGATAAACTCTATAACAGACTTCTGACCACAGATTACTATGGAATCCTTGATATCACAAAATGGTCTTCACCTGATGAGATTAAAAGGTTTTATTTCAAAAAAGCCAAAGAATTTCATCCTGACAGACACTTTAACCTAACTTCGGAGACCTTGAAAAACAAATTAAATACCATCTTTTCAGATCTGACGAAAGCATACAAAACCCTATCTGATCCAAAAGCAAGGAGGGAGTACGAACAGAGTTCATCTTCCAAGGCGACTCCGGAGAAACGCCCTTCTGAAATGGCCAGATCTAAATTCAAGGAAGGCAAAAATGCCCTCAGGGGGAAATTATATGCTGAGGCAGCAGAGTTATTCGGACAGGCTGTTTATCTCGATAGCTCGGTAGCAGATTATCACTTCTCCTTTGGTCTGGCATTGATGAAAGAAAAAAAATTGCGTGAGGCAGAGGAGGCTGTAAAGATGGCCATAGAGCTTAAACCATCTAATGCTAACTATATTGCTGAACTTGGCCATATCTATTTAGAGCTTGGTTTTAATACAAGGGCAAAAGCTACCTTTGAGAAGGCTCTTAAACTTGATCCTTCCAATGAAAGGATAGCCGAGGGTTTAAGGAAGATACCAAATCATTCCTGAGTTCTGAAGGCATTTCTTTGAATCCGTACGTTTTTGAAAGGATATGTCTTCCGATTTCTCCAACCTTTTAAAAACCCTTTTCAGACTATTCAACTATATCCAGACAATATTTATTAAATGTTCCACTTTTTTAAATTCTGGATCACCAGTTACTATAACAGCCTTATATTCCAGAGCAGAGGCGAGAGTAAAGCAATCAGCATATGAGATACTATACTGAGCTTTGTATTCTGCAGCTTGGAATATCAAGTTATTTGGGATCGGTAAAATAGTAAAGTTTAACCTTTCGATATTTGCAAGAACCTCTATCTTCTTTTGATCACCGAATTCCCTTTTTGTTGAATAGATTATCTCGCCAAGATTGATGGCGTTTATGTATTTAGTTGACCCTGTCTCTTTTATTTCCCTAAGAAGTTGCACAACCCTTTCGTACCCCTTTTCCTTCTGAAAAAGTTTTAAGAGAGCATGGCTATCAAAAATAAATGTTCCTTTTTGCACTACTTGAACTCAGTTTTGCGTTCTTTCAGCAGTTTCCCAGAAAGAGATGGCTTTGAGGGTAAAAGACCACAGGCTGATTTTATAGAGTCTTCAACAGGAGGAATAAGATAGATTATACCTCCGTATTCCATCATCTGGATCTTGGTGCCAGGTTCTATGCGGTATCTTTTTCTTATTTCAACTGGGATGACGATCTGTCCTTTAGACAGGATTTTGACAATAGCCATAAATATCTAACCTCCATTTCAAAAGTTATACGATTATTGATAATCGTATAACTTTTGAAAAATTTTGTCAAGGTATCGAATTGCCTCACTAAGCATCATCTTTTCCGTGATGCTAAAATAGAATCATAAGAAATCAAAAGTACCCTCATCTGCAAAGATAGGAAACATATGCGATTCAAAGGATCACAGAAATTATCACCGGCTATAAGCGAGCTGAAGAAGTTTTTAAAGGAATCAGAAACCACATTTCGCTTAATCGTCGAGAAACTGCCCAATACTATTATTTACATTGCGGCACTCGATGAGAGAAGCACGACGCTCTATATAAGTCCACAGGTTAAGGATATTCTTGGATATACACAAAAGGAATATGAAAAAGATCCGGACATATGGGCTAAATGTATCCATCCGGATGATTATGGCAGTTTTGAGCCACAATTTGAAGTTGGAACCTTTATACCCGGCAAGGATGACTTCTGGGTATTCGATGCTGCAATCGGTTATCGCTTACCTAAACGATTGGGATTCATTACCGTAGGAGCAAAAAACTTGTTTGACAAATCTTTCAAGTATTTTGACTCAGACTATAATAACCCAGCTATACAACCTGACAGGTTGCTCTTTGTTAGACTCACACTGGCGATCTAAATAAGTATCGGTGAGCCTTATATGTAGGGAGGAGGTTTATATTAAGGGAATTTCCTCCCACACCTGTCATATTATATCCTGCCATCACGGATTTGGAGATACTTACTTGTTCAAAACTGTTTGTGCGAAGTTTCTCATAATTATATATACTTTCTTAATTATTAAAGTGGGGCGTCATAATGCATCATGGTAGTGGAAATCATGATTATATTTTAAAAGACGGTGCACATATTGCCGTTATAGGTGGCGGTCCGGCTGGCTCCTTCTTCAGCATCTTTGCACTCAAGATGGCAAAGCTGCTCGGGAAGGAATTAAATATAACCATTTTTGAGCCAAAAGATTTTTCTAAAGAGGGGCCGAGGGGTTGTAACAGGTGCGGGGGTATAATCTCTGAACTCCTTGTCCAGACACTTGCTGTTGAAGGCATAAACCTACCCGATAGAGTTGTACGAAAAGGTATCAATTCCTACAGGCTTCATACACATCATGGAAGTGTTTATATTGCAACACCTTCTTTAGAAAAGACCATAGCTACCGTATACAGAGGAGGAGGTCCGAAAGGGATAATAGGAAAGGATAAAGAGAGCTTTGATAACTTTCTCCTCAGCCTGGCAGTTAAAGAAGGTGCTGTTCACAATCCGATAAAGATTGACCGCATTGAATACAAAAACAAAAGACCTGTTCTGTTTTCTCAAGACCAGAAAATTCAGGAGGCTGAACTTGTAGTAGGAGCAATCGGGATAAAAAGCCAGACATCAAAAATCTTAGAGGATATGGGATTTGGATATACAAAACCTGAGATAATTACGGCTTCAATAGCAGAGATCAGCATGGACAGAAGTATTGTATCAGAATATTTTGGTGATTCTGTTCATTTCTTTCTTCTCCCGAACAAGGACATAAAATTCGCAGCAATGATCCCTAAAGGTAGCTGGGTGACGGTATGCATATTGGGGAAAAATATCAATGCAAATACATTAAATGAGTTCATTGACAATCCCGTTGTAAAGGATGTTTTGCCAAAAACAATAAAATATAAGATAGATTGCCGTTGTTTCCCAAAAATGAATGTAGGAGCACCTAAAATACCATTTACTGATAGGGTAGTTATTTGTGGAGATGCAGGTTCTACGAGGCTCTTTAAAGACGGCTTAGGCGCTGCATATATCATGGGAAAGGCTGTTGCAAAAACTGCTGTTTTTCATGGAGTAAGCAGAGAACATTTCCAGAGGGAGTACTATCCGGTCTACAAAAGTATAATAATTGATAATCGTTACGGAAGGTATCTATATACAATTACAGATATATTCAGGAAAAATAAGATACTCACTAGGGGGATGCTCAACGTTGTTCGAAAAGAGCAGCAGAATTCAGATAATCCCAAGATATTAAGTGCCATCTTGTGGGATATGTTTACAGGGAACGAACGATATAAAAACATCTTTCCTAACGCCCTCAAGTTAAGGATGCATTTAGATCTATGGAAGGAATTTACAAAAATTTTAGTAAAAGGAGGGAATCATGAGTGAGGGTGAACTGGGTAAGGTTTATTCTGACGGAGAGATTATCTTCAAAGAAGGTGATATAGGTGAAGCGATGTATGTAATACAATCCGGCGAAATAAACATAACTAAAAAGGCCACATCTGGAGACCTTGTTATTGCAACCCTCCAGAGCGGAGAAATCTTTGGAGAGATGGCATTGTTTGACAGATTGCCCCGTTCCGCAACTGCCAGGGCTTCAGGTAATGCAAGGATTTTAACCATAGACAAAAAAAAACTTTTTTCTACGATAAGCAGGGATCCAACTCTGGTATTCAAGCTTCTTGAATCCATGAGCCAAAGAATAAGAAAAATTGACGAGGAATTGATGAAATTAAGGAAAAGCAAGATAGATATCTTACATATTTTTATTGATGTTGATGAGACATGTAACTTAATACTGGAAGAAGCAAGAAATATTATACCCGCTGACAGTGGGTCTATAATGCTTTTAGATGATGAGGAGAAATCGCTTGCTATCAAGTCTGCCTTCGGTACTGAATGGGATCCGAAAACAAGGCTTGCGGTAGGAGAAGGGATCGCTGGTGACGTGGTGAAGACTGGTAAGGCTGAACTGCTAAATAATGTTTCATTTGATCCAAGGTTTAAATCAGGTGAATCACATATTAAATCCATGCTCTGTGTTCCTCTTAAGTGGAAAGGCAACATTTTTGGAGTAATAAATATGAGTACAAGTTCTGAAAAATTATTTACCCTTGATGATTTAAAATTATTACATTCTGTTGCGATTCATTCATCTATTGCAATTGAAAATGCGAAGAATTTTTCTAAGCTTAAAAATGTTGCAGATGAAGTTCTAAGACATGCAACATTGTTAGATATGTTGTAATATAAAGCTCGGTAAATTTTCTGAAAAAGATCTGTAGGTATTGAAAGGAGGCAATATGGGGATCAAAGTTATAGGCTGTTCAGGATCAGAATTCCCAGGGCACAATAGCCCTGCCTTTTTACTAAATGATGACATCTTATTTGACGCAGGAAGTCTTACGAGTGTCCTCAATGAGAAAGCACAATTAAAGATAAAAAATATATTTATTACCCATGCACATCTTGATCATTTAAAAAGCCTTCCATTTCTTGCTGACAATATCATCGTTGGCAACATGAATCATAGAGTGAATATCTTTAGTATTTCTCAAGCATTAAAAACAATCAAGAGACATCTTTTTAACAGTGCAATGTGGCCTGATTTCACTATCATTCCTCACCCTGATGATGCTATCTTGAATCTCGTAGAACTGAAACTCGGTAAATCAATAGAAGTAAATAATTATTCTGTCACCCCTTACAAGGTTAATCATACTGTTCCTGCGGTAGGATATCTTGTTGAAGATAAAAAGAGGAGGTGTCATTTTTTTTATAGCGGTGATACAGGACCGACGCCTAAAACATGGAAGAAGATAGGCGATAAAAAGATTTGCTGTCTTATCATTGATGTCTCCTTCCCTAACAGCATGGAGGACATGGCATTAAAGTCAGGGCATTTGACGCCCCGTCTGCTAAAAGAAGAAATCAAGAAAATGCATCATATGCCTGAACACATATGTATTACTCATCGAAAGCCACAATTCTTAAAGGCCATCAAGGCAGACCTCGACAGACTCAAAATAAAAAATCTCAGAGTTCTACAGGATGGGGAGATAATTAGATAAAAAGTTAATGTGTAGCGCAACTCAGACAGGGGTCGAATATCCTTACACAACGACCGATTAGTCGCTCACCTTCACTGGAGATATTTTCTCCCCCGATGTATTTTTCGGATAAATCCCTGAGAAGCAGGTTGATAAAAGCATTATTAAACTGTGTGGCAACCAGAAGTCGCATACGTTCAACACACCCCTGATTAATGAGGTAGCTGTGCAAGAGTATTCCGCGAGGGGCCTCAAGAACCCCAATGCCCTGACCACTTCCTTCGAAATCCACTTCAGCATTCAACTGAGAAAGGTCAATCTCCTCCAAAAGGCTTGAGATCCTCTTGGCCGCCCAGAAGATTTCTAATAAGCGGCACGCATCATAGCTTTCAAGGGACAATGAGGAACGATCCCGCAAATGTTGAGTTAACTCAAAGTTATTTAACTCAGGTTCACCTAATATGCCTTTTTTAAGGAAACTGCGAGATAAGGGGCCAACAAGCATGATACCAGACGGGAAACCGAATTTGGTCAGGTAAGGAAATTTCGCCAGGGTCCATTCAGTTCTTATTTCGGAAATGTTATCCTCAAACTCTTCATTGTTGAAATAGGATATAAGCTCACTGGTTCGGTCGTAAACACAAAAAACACCTTGACCAGGATGCCCATCATAAGCCACGAAGTTGATTTGCTGGTCAAGAGGGAAGGCTATTCTTTTTTGAGATAGATGGATAGTTCCAACCTTGTCAATGAGCCTTGATGTCTTTTCCTTTACTTCTACGGCAATCTTCTTCACTTCTTCGAGGTCAGCACTTGCAGGTTGTATAAGGAAACGCCCTACTCCCATAGTTACAGGATGCGATGCGCGTTTGCCCAGCAACTGGACAATGCGTAGCCCGGCTTGGCGTAAAGCGAATGCCTCTTTAGTCATTTCAGGGTTGCTCTTCATAAGCTCGAAGATACCCCCTGATGCACCTAGGAAGTCAGGCATGGTTAAAAAGAAATAACTTAAAGCGTGACTATTAATCCACTCGCCTAATACCATGATCTCACGCAGTGCTTGTAATGAATGGGGGGGATGAACTGCTAAAGCATCTTCTATGGCCATGATGCTGGCTACCTGATGAGAATTAGAGCACAAGCCGCAAATCCGTGAGACCATATGAGGTACATATTCGACACGGCGATCTCGCATAAATCTTTCGAAGCCTCTAAACTCGTGCACCAAAAAGCGAGCTGATTTAATACGACCATCTTCTATTTCAATATGGACGTTTGCATTGCCCTCGATACGTGTGGCCTTCTGGAAGAGAATTTTTTTACTCATCTGATTCTTGATCGATCTGATACAAAGTTCTGTCTGAAATTCAGTGAGCTATTTGCTCGTCTCCGGGCAATCTTCAACAGAGGCTTGACATTCTCTTCATTCTGCCGGGTGCGAATAACCAGGGAGTTGAGTATAATATCTTCGAAACCACTGCCTTCATTCAATCTTTTTAAAGTAGACTCCGAGGGTCCACGGCATCCCCAGCAGGGAAGTCCGCCCCGCGGACAGACTGCACCACATCCACCTTTGGTTACGAAACCCATGCAGAGTGCCCCCAAAGAAACAAAGCAATGGTCAGATTTCCACTCCTGCCGTGGGAAGGCCCAGATAGATTCCACGAAAAGGGTTCTTAAAGTTTTGCGGCTACACTCGGAACAGACGATTGGGCGGGGTTTTATGATCTGTCCCTCCCCTCTTAATTCATTGACAAGCTGAGTCAAAATGCTGATTTTTGGTGGGCAACCCGGGAGATAATAATCCACTTTGACAAAATCGTTTAGCTTGCCCAGCCGGCGAAGCATCCTTAATTCATTTTCTTGATATGCGGTTTTACCTGCACCCCGAGCACCAGAAAGGTAATAAGCAAATGGGTCTTGTGTCTGGCCGTATGACTCTTCAATCAATTCCTCGAGATCGTATTGATTGGCAAAGGCTGGAATACCACCAAAAGTTGCACATGTTCCCCAGGCGACGAGATAACGGCTTTTCTTTCGGGCTTCTAAAAGCTTCTCCTCATCCTCTTTCACCCGCACTGCGCCATCCACGATTGCAACCTCAACGTCGCAAATATCGTGCTCATCTATCAGCATAGGGCAATAAGAGATGCGTACCTTCTCGAGCAGCTTGAGTAACTCTTCCTGGTCTTCTAATAACACTGCTGGGCAACCTCCACAGGTAGACAAAGAAATGATAGCAGTCCTGATATGACCTCTCTTCTGAAGGGAAGGTGGAATGTTGCAGAGCACCTTACTTGAGGATTTCTCAGGAGCTTCCATAAACGATAACATACCGCGGAGCCGCATAATCAGCACTTGAAGGATATAGAGGGCAAGCTCGGGTTCTGCCTTCATCTTTTCAAAAAACTCGTCCCGTTTAATATACAAAAGCTGGGTACGTTTGGTAACTGATGCGGTAGCTATGCGTGGCTGATCAGCTATAATTGCCAGCTCTCCAAAAAATTCTCCTGGGTACAAACGTGCCAGTAAATATCTGTCGCTCTCTGATTCTTGGTTTATCTCTACTTCTCCTTTTAGGATTATATACATAGCATCTCCGTGATCTTCCTGATGGAAAACTGTTTCACCCGGTTCGAACCATATACATTCTTTTTGGTCTTTGGAAAAATGCAGAGCCTGTGGTTGGAGTTGCTTCTGCATTGTAATGTTTTCGAGTTCTTGAGGCATCTGAGATTTTTTAAAAGATAACAAGGGATCCTTTTCTCCTTTTGAAGCGATATCAGGTTGGGGTTCAATAGGGCATTGCGCCCGACTAACCTCCAGGAGAGAAAGCAGGGTCTCATCTCCCTGAACCATTGAACGTAATAAGTTGTTAGTCTTTTCTATCCTCTGACTCAGGCCCCTGAGCAGGTGTAAAACTACTCCGGGATCATACCGAGTACGTTCCAGTAACGAAGCACGAGTAAGGGGTAGGAGTCGACTACGGCGGATAGCGGTTACCGTTGCAGAGCGGGGATGCTTATCAATGAGGGCCATCTCGCCAAAAAAATCGCCTCTCCCCAGGAATGCCAACACAAATTTTTGGTCATCTCGAAGTTGGCTCACCTCAACGGCTCCAGACTGGATAATATACATCGTATCACCTGGGTCGCCTTGATGAAAAACAATCTCGCCCTTCTCGTAAATAGTGCCAAAAAGCTCTTCATCCATGCTCATGGAAACTCCATTCTTTCCCTTTCAACCAATTATTTTTTCTATGAAGCAAAGCTCTGAAAATATCATTAGCGGTAATATGAATTATTACAGAGCCCCCCGATTAAAAACGTTAACCTTAAAAATAACTTAACACAATTTATTATGGAAATCAACGCTGAGACCATCTTTAATCGAGTCTTTCGAGAAATACCCAAAATATTGATACAGGACAATTTGCACGTGATGCAAAAAACAATTTACCCCGAAAGCTGCTTATAAAACCTTGATGTAAGTCTCAATGATAAGGAAAAGACAGAAAT
>Ga0315268_10002301_pt1 | contig 21684 bp, 23 predicted proteins | sample C1_top_MG_FD_204535 | JGI IMG/M metagenome (GOLD analysis project Ga0315268, IMG submission 204535) | Sediment microbial communities from Yellowstone Lake, YNP, Wyoming, USA - C1_top | ecosystem: Environmental > Aquatic > Freshwater > Lake > Sediment | place: USA: Wyoming | collected 2017-08-01 | reverse complement strand
AAACCGGCGCAATGGGCTGTTCTCCACTACACGAGGTTTGGCGGGGTAGCAGAGTGGATTCCCGAGCAAATTGGGGGTGGCGACCCTCAAAAAGAACCGGGTCGCTGCTCCGACTGACGAACTTGGGCTAAGTAACCAACGCGCAACGTCCTGGGATTCCACAGCTGCAAACTCACCTGCCGGATGTCAAAAAAAACAACTTCCTATCAGTTTCACCGGCGCACCCGCATGAGCTTGCCGCCGCCAGGTGGCAGACGCAACTCGATCCGCTGGCCGCCGGCACGTGACCACTGGCCGCTGCCAGCGTCAAACGTCTCCAGCCGCTTCGGGCCGCGAATCCCCCAGACCGCTTCGGACTGATAGTCAAGGTTGACCACCAGCACGTGCGTTGGGGAAGGGGCTTGCCCTCCTTTGCCCGCCGGGCCGAAGTATCCCAACATGATGCCTTTGACTGGCTCAGGCGGCTTGTAGTCCATGGCCGGCACGGGCGGGTCCAGGACGAAGGCGGCGTCTTTGGGCAACGGCTCCGCCCCAGGCGGCAACATGCCGGCGTGATACACCCCAAGCGAGGGCAACGGCTGGAGTTGGGCCGCGATGGCCACAAACTCGCGGTTGAGGCTCTTGAGCGCGTGGTAGAGCGGCGTGGGCGAGCCGTCGGCATGGGCAATCGCGCCGGTGTGGCCCGCGCAGCAATAGACGTAATAGGAAATGCCCTGCGCCCCATAGCCCAGCGTGGTATAGACCAGGTAGCGCATTTCATCGGGCTTGGGCACGCGCATCGCCGGCGTCCAGGTGCAGGCCTGCACGATGTTCAGGAACGGCGCCCCGGCGTCCTGCGCCGCCCGGCGGATGAGGGCCAGGTTCAGGAAATACTGGCCTGAGTCCCCGCGGGCGGTGAGCTGGTAATGGTCATAGCTGATGAGCGCTGGCTTGACTTGCTCCACGTATTGTTGCAAGTGCGCTTTGTAGGCCGCGGTCACGTCACCCTGGTTGCCGAGTTGCTCGTTGCTGGCGTAAGTGGGAAAGAGGTTGATGTAAGCCAGGTGGGCTGGGTCGCGTTCGCGCAAAAACGCCACCAACTTGCCCAGCGCCGGGAAATCCTTCGCGTTCGGCTCGTCGGTGATGAAATAGGCGTAGAGGGCGGGATGCTGGCGCACGCGGGCGATGAGGGCCTCGAGTTTCTCGCGCTGCGCCGGCTGTTCCAGCGAGGCTGGCGTCAGGAGCGGGTCCTGGAGTTGCGCCCGCAGGCCGCGGCGCTGAACCACGTCCAGCTCCCTCTCCCCGCACCAAACCACGTTCCAGCCGCCTTCGGCCATTTGCTGGGCGGTGGCATCGGTCATGGCCGGCCCGGCCCAATAGGTGACAATCGGTGTCCCCACCTTCCACGCCGCCGCCGCCGCGCCATCCGCGCCAAACAGCGACGGACAAAGCGGAACCATCACTCCCACAACCACAGACAGTATTGTTGGTTTCATGACGCTGACTTGCCCTCCTAATCCTTACCTAATCTTAGCCAAAGGCATTTGAAAATCTGAGACCTGCGGGACAAAGCTGAGACGGGATGAACAGGATTGACAGGATGGGGAAGCCGGAGACGCCGAATCGTGTTCATCCTGTCCATCCTGTCATCCTGTCAACAATTCCCTTGACACCTGCCAGGCAATTTCATGAGATTTTCAGAGCCAGATGCTAATCCCTTCTCATTCTCGTTCTTTCCAGCGCCACACACCGTGGCATGGCGTCTGGCCCGCAAACGCAAACGCCCAAAGAACGCACCGCAATTTGAGGTTTGCCACCTGCAATTTGCAATTCTCAACTTGGCGGTCGTCCGCGAGCAGATACGGGCCTGTGTGGCCTGCGCCCTGGCCCGCCTCAGTGAAGAGCAGGTCTTTGCGGTCGCCGCTTGACATAATTCAGACCCGCCCCAACTCGCCCGGTTGGCGGCTGGTTCAGAGACGCTCAGCCAAAGATTCCAACAGCCAATCGCGCACGCGGCTGGCGTGGGGATTGAGCCGGAGCAACCGCGGATTCCACGCCAGACGATAATGGAAGACCTCGGCATCCAGCGCCGGCACGCTCACTTTCAACAGGCCGCGCGCGCTTGTGCGAGGATTGATGAAATCGGGCAGCAGGGCCGCGGCGCCTTGCTGTTGCAGCGCCGCGTTTGCCTCAAGAAACGTGGGGCAGGTCAGGCGCGGCTCATAGTCTTTCAGAGCAGGATGCTCAAAGGGGAGCGGCTCCTGCGTGGGCAAGACCAGTGGCAAGCGCTTCGCCTGGAACGCCTCGGCAGCCCGCCTGGCGCTGGCGCACAGGGCTTTGGGCGCCCACAGGCGCAAACGCCATTCGCCCACCGCCGCCAGTTGCAGTGGACGGCTGAGCGCCGAGCTGGTCACGACGCCAAAATCCAGGGTCAAGTCATGCAACCGCCGCTCCACCTCGTCGTTGGCCGCGGTCTCCAGCGAATAGCTGATGCGGGTTCGGACGGCCGGCGCGTTGGCCAACACGGGCAACAGGAATAATTGGATGAACGTGCTGCTGGCGCCGATGCGGAAGGCCTGTCCTTCGGCCAGGCAGCCGCGCTGAAAAGTGGCCAGCCCCAGCAAGAAGAACCGTGCTATCCGGGCCAGCTCTCTGCCGCTGGGCGTCAGCCGCAGACCCTTCCCCTGCCGCTCCGTGAGGGTGGTCCGGAAGAAGTCTTCCAGCTCCTTGATCTGGCGGCTGTATAGGCTCTGTTTGGCTGGGTCGCCGCCAGCGGCCATGACGATGCTGCCGGCGGCGCCGACCTCCACCAAGGCCCGGAGGCGATCCAGCGAAAGGCCGTGTTCCGCAAAGAGTCGCGCAAACATAACTGGACAGTAAGGTTATCCATGATAATTCAACTATCAAGGCCAAAAAAGTCTTGTACGGTAGCTTTGCGGGACGCGCACAAAACGAACAAGAGCATGAACGACACCTTATCGGACGAAGAGATGACGGCGGTGCAAGACATCCTCATTGGGCAACTGAACGTTGGGCGGGAGCAGCTCACCCCGGAGGCCAGAATCGAGGAAGATCTGGGCGCCGATTCACTTGACAAAGTGGAAATCACCATGAAGCTCGAAGGACGTTTCGACTTGACCATCCCGGATGAGGACGCCGAGAAGATCGAGACGGTGGGAGAATTGGGCGAAGCGTTGGCGGCTCTGCTGGAGCGAGCGTCGTGCCCCGAGCGCGGAACGCGCTTCGCGGCCGAGGCACGCGCGCACGCGAAAGCGGAATGAATCCCGCGCTCCGGAAGCGCTGGACGCTCACCTCCTGCCGCGCGCGTCCTGGCGTTGACAGAACGAGCGTCAGACCTGCGATTCGGGTCAACTCACCGGCGCGCCCTTCCCAGAGTAAGTCCCTGCGAGAGCAGAAGCACCGCCACGGCGGCTTCCCTGCTCACGGTCGGGAAGCAATCCAGAAACTCGTCCAGGGAGCAATCGCCGCTCAGATGCTCAAAGAGGCTCGCCACCGGGACGCGCGTGCCGCGAAATACCGGCTCGCCGCCTAAAACCTCAGGGTCACTGGTAATCCAAGAGTGCACATCGGCGTCCGCAGGGGCGCCGGTAACGCTGGCGGTCTCTTGCATCATGTCGCCTTTCCGGGTTCCAACGTATTCACACAAGCGATGTTATTGCTCGAAGCCCTTGTCCCATCCGGACGTGCGCCAATTTAGGCGGATGGTTCGAGACTGTCAAACGCGGACATCTTTTCTCGACTTCGGCGTGGCGAGCCGATTATGCTGCCCGGCGGCCTTGCCTGACGGCAAAGGTGTGGGGAGCGCAGGCACCCGCGCCCGTGGAGTGAAGCGGGCGAGGGCGGCGCGCTCCGTTGCCTGCGGCTTGGCCGCAACAAATTGACTGGCAGCCTAAAAAGTATCTTATGATAAAGCACTACCTGGCTTGTGACCTCGGCGCGGAAAGCGGCCGCTTGATGCTCGGCTCGCTCGCCGATGGCAGACTGACCCTGGAGGAAATCCATCGCTTTCCCAACATCCCCATCCGGGCGGATGGTTCGCTGCAATGGAACATCCCGGCGCTCTTCGGCGAAGTGAAGGCCGGGCTGCGCAAAGCCGCCGCGCACGGCCTGCCCTTTGCCAGCATCAGCACCGACTCTTGGGGCGTGGACTACCTGCTTTATGACGCGGCTGGCGAATTGATGGCGCCCACGTTCCACTACCGCGACCCGCGGTGTCCGGGCGGCGTCCAAAACGCCTACGCCAAGGTCAGTTGGGAAACCATCTTCGCCGAAACGGGCATCCAGTTCATGCAGTTCAACACGATTTTCCAGATGGCGGCCGAGTCGCCCGAACGCCTCGCCCGCGCCCGGCTCGTGCTCGGCATCGGCGACGGCTTCAATCATTGGCTTTGTGGCGTGGCCCGCTTTGAGGAGTCGCTGGCCAGCACAACGCAGTTGTACAACCCGCGCACGCGCACTTGGTCGGCCCGCCTGCTGGAAGCCCTGGGCCTGCCCGCCGCCATTTTCCCGCCGATCGTGCCCTCGGGCGTCATCCTGGGGCCGCTGCGCGACACGCTCGCCCAGGAAACCGGCCTGAAGGCCGTGCAGGTGGTGGCCTCCTGCTCCCACGACACTGGGGCGGCGGTGGCGGCGGTGCCGGCGGCCGGCGACGACTGGGCTTACTTGAGTTCGGGCACGTGGTCACTCATGGGTGTAGAATGGCCAAAGCCGGTGATCAATAAGATGAGCCGCGAAATGAACTTCACCAACGAGATCGGCTACGGCGGCTCGGTGCGCTTGCTCAAGAACATCATCGGCTTGTGGCTGGTGCAGGAGTGCCGCCGCGAATGGGCGCTGGCGGGCAGCGAGTACGACTACACGGCGTTGACCCAGATGGCCGAGGCCGCCCCGCCTTTTGTCTCGCTCATCAACCCGGCCGACTCGCGGTTCATCAGCCCCGGGGACATGCCCGGCAAGATCGCGGCCCAATGCCGGGAGCTTGGCCAACCCGCTCCCGCTGACCCTGGGGCCTATATCCGTTGCGCCCTCGAAAGCCTGGCCTTGTTCTACCGCCTGACCTTCGAGCGGATGGAGCGGTTGGTGGGGCGCAAGCTCCAGCGGTTGCACATCGTTGGTGGCGGCAGCAAGAACACCCTGCTCAACCAGTTTACCGCCAACGCCCTCCAAATCCCGGTGCTGGCCGGACCGGTCGAGGCTACTGCGGCGGGGAACCTCTTGGTGCAGGCGATTGCGCTCGGCGACCTGCCCTCGCTGGCCGCCGCCCGCCAGGTCCTGCGCGAATCGTTCCCGGTGCAGACCGTCGAGCCGCAAAGCGCCGGCGAATGGCAGGGCGCCTACGAGCGGTTCAAGGCCTTGATCGGAGCCTGAGCTGAGAAGGGACTTGGCTGCAGAGCGGCGATGGTGCGAAGCGCGGCATTTATGCTGCGTCAGCCTCCGTCATTCCCCTGGGCCGGCATGATCTCCCACTTCCAAGAGATAATCTTGTAATGCGCCAGCACGCCAGCGGCCGGAGCTTGCTCGGCCGTGGTGTTGGTGCCCGGCGGTTTCGCAGGAGGCCCTACGAGCTGCATTTGTCAATCTGCGTTGGCCGGACCCGGAGCAAGCGCCCCAGGAGCCAGGCTACCGCGAGCGTCACCACCGCGCCGATAAGGGTGTACCAGGGCCAGAAGACTTCGACCCCCACCAGCCGTTGCCAAAGGCCTTTGCTCCAGGCCAGCTTGGGCAGCGCCTGGATGGCAGTCATGGTCGCCAGCGCCACGGCCATGCCGGCAATCACCGGTATGGCGCGCCCGCGTTTCCAAAACACTGCCAGCAGCAACCCGCCGAGCAGCGCCCCGCTGGTCAAGCCGCGCAGTGAAAAGGCCATGTTCAGCACGAAGGCCACTTGGCGGCTCAAGTAGGCAACCAGGATCAGCGCCGCCGCCCACAAGACGGTGGAGTACTTGCTGAAGCGCAGGTAGAACTCCTCCGCCTTTTCGCGCACCACGTGGCGGAGAAAGTCCATTGTCGAAACCGACGCCAATGACGTGAGGGCCGAACTGACCGAAGACATCGCCGCCGAAAGAATCGCCACGATCAGAAAACCACGCAACCAAGGCGGCGCTTCTGTGACCATGAAGATGGGGAAGATGAAATCGTTGGCTTGAATGCCGGGCCGCGCCTCCGGGAGCGGGATGGCCAAGGCATGGTGCTGGTAATAGACCCAGAGCATGACCCCGGCCATCAGGAAGATGAAGAAGAGCGGAAAAATCAGCACCGCGCTCAGGATGAGGGCCTTGCGGCCATCGGCCACGCTCTTGCAAGTGAGCACGCGTTGCACGATCAACTGCTCCGCCCCGTGCGAAGACATCACCATGACGGTGCCGCCAATGATGCCCATCCAGAGGTTGAACGGCTTGGCCAGGCAGGCCCGGATAAACTCGCCCAAGCCCGCTTTTTCGGCGACCGCCCAGTTGGTGTTTAGCCAGGCCAGTTTGCCGCCGGCAGAGGCTTCCTTGAGCACGCCTGCCGCCCCGCCCTCCATCAGGACCGGAATATAAATGATCGTAAAGACCCCGCCCGCCAGGAACAGCCCGAACTGAACCGCATCCGTCCATATGACCGCCTTGACGCCGCCGATGTAGGTATAGACCAGCGAAAGCAGAATGAACAGGATGATGGCGCCCAGAATCGGATCACCGCTGACTTCTGGCGGGAGGCCTTCGCCCTTAATCGCGCGCCACAACATCCAGGGCAGCACGGTGATGGCGCCGAGGGTCTTCTTGCCCAGCATGAGCTGCACGGGGATGGAGGCGACATAGACGCGCACCCCAGCCGCCAGCGTTTCGCTCAGCAAGAACATCCCCCCGGCGGCTTGGCGGGCCGCGCTCCCAAACGAGTTGGCGAACAACTGGTAGGGCGAATAAATCTCGCCTTTGAAATAGTGCGGCACCATGACCACCGCCAGGATGACCCGCGCGATGACGTAGCCAATGATCATTTGGATGAACATGAAGTTCTCCCCGTAGGCCATCGCCGGCACGCCAATGATGGTCAGTGCGCTGGTCTCGGCGGCGACGATGGACAGCCCGATGCCCCACCAGGGGACGTTCTTGCTGCCGAGGAAATAGTCGCGGGTATTGCGTTGGTCCTTCCCAAACCACACGCCCAGCGCGATCACGCCAAGCAAGTAGGCCGCGATCACCGCCCAGTCGGCCGCGCTCAGGAACTTGCCCGCAGAAGGCATACGCGCGAGAAAGCTTATCCGTCCAAGGCTCCGGGCGGATCTCAGCCCAGTTTGCGCCGGTCGGCTCGCGGGGGCGTAGCCAACCAGGCGCGCGGAGTGAGAATTTGGATGCCGAACGGCTTGTGCAGCACAGCCAGGTCCGCGTCTCGGGCGATGATGGTCCGCGCGCCCGCGGCCAGTGCGGCCTCGATCATGATGTCGTCCTTTGGATCGCGGCAGACTGGGCTGGCCAGCGGCGTAGTCACGACCCACAAGGCGGAGTTGTGAATGGCCTCCAGCCAGGGCTCAAGGTCTGTGCGGAAGCCTTGCTCGGCCTTAACCTCCCGCCACACGCGTTCGTATTCGTTGAAGATGTCCCACGAGACTACCAGCTTGAACCACCCGCGCAACCATGCCTGTACGCAGCGATGAGGCTCGTGGCGCCAGAAGATGCCCGCCACCAGCACGCCGGCATCGAGGACCACCGGCGTCATGCGCGGCGCACCTTCCGCAAGGCCCGCTCCACGCTGGCGGCGGCTTCTTGAGGCGACTGCGGGCCGGCGGGAGGCTGGCGCAATAGTCTTGCCACTTGCGCCGCCGAAGGCGCCTTGAGCGGGCGAGGCAGCAGTCCGGTTTCACCCAAGTCAAACACGTTCAGCAGCCCGCCCTCGGCCAAGCCCTCGCGCTTGCACCAGTCCTGGGGCAGGATGGAGAGGCTCTTTTTCGAGAGCCTCATGGTCGTCGCTCTCATAGGTGACACTTTACTGCTCCTCGGGGAACGCGCAAGTTCCGTACTACTATCCATGAGAATTCGCGCAGACCGCGAAAACCGTTGAATTAGGAACTCAGGAACTCAGGGAGTGGAAACCAGGAACTCAAACCGGGGTGCAGCTTCTTGTTCCTGGTTTCCTCGTCTTGGTCTTCCTGATTTCATGAGTTCCTAATTCGTCTTTGGTTGGGGCTCTGCCGCGCTGTGTTTCCTTACGGGGCCTCAGCAAATCAGCAGCCCGGCGCGGGCGGTCCCGTTCATAGCCCCCTCCACCGCCGCGCGCAGGCCGGGGATGGATTCGGTCAGCAACTGCTCGCAGTCACCGGCAGCCAGCTTCAACGGGCGGGCGGCGGTGCGCACGAAACCGTCCAGCGTTTGCCATCCATAGTTCAACAAGCCCTGGCGCAAGGGGATGGAAAAGACGGCTAAAACCACGCCATAGACGACCGTGTGCCAGCCGTGGGCTTGGCCCAGTTCGATGGCCCGCCAGTAACGGCTGACCAACCGCTGGTCGCGCAAAGGGCGCAAGCGCCACAGCCGGGAACAGCCGGCCGCGCGGCTCGCCGCGGCGAAGTGCCTCAGCGCAGGCTCGTCCGCCAGCCGGCGGTCGAGGGCGATCAATTCCCGCACCTCAAAGCGGCTGGCGTGGATGAAGGCCGCGTGAATGGCCGGCAGTTCCAGCGGGCCAAGGACCACGGCCTGATACCGTTGCAGAAAACCGCGCAGGGTGGGAAGGTCACAAACCAGTTCGCCACGGAGCGCCGCGGTCAGACACAGCGAGCGCAGCCCCGGCGGCGAGTAACGTTTCCGCGGCAAAGGAGGGCGGTCGCTCGCCCACGTCGGCTGGCAGGCTGGCTTTGGCTCAACTAACTCCAGCATGTCGTCTCATTCTTCGGCCGGCTTGCGGTTGAAGCCCGGACTTCGTTGCTGCATCTGTCTGCCACACAATTGCTGGTTGGCGCCGGAAAGCCTACCGGGCTTGCACAGCTCCGGCCAGCCAGAAAAGTGGTTTCCCGATGCGGGGCGTCCAACTCGCGCTTGCGCCGGAATGAATTGCGCGCCCCGATGAACTTGGCCGGTATTGGTGGTGCCTTCTAGAGAAAGGCGGGCTGGGCGCGGCCGGAGAGAGTTCAAAAACTGTTGACAGTCTTCTTTCGGGGCTTGCCATTATATGCAAGGTTGCCAGTTGTGAGAATGTTGCTGCCAGCCCAGTGTTCTTTCCGCAGGAAGGGGGGGCCAGTTTCTCTCGATGGGTTTTTGTTGCTTCAACTTTGGCGGGCGGAGCGTTGAAGGGCGCCAAAGGGCTGGCCGGGGCGCCGGTCGCGCAACGGATTCCGGTCGCAAACGTCAATTGCATGGCTGTATATGAAATCGCACTTGTTTCGTCTTGAGTGGCTGAGGCTTGCAGGGGGATTGGTGTTGGCGAGTTGCAGGGGGATTGGTGTTGGCGAGTTCTCCTTGGAGCGACGGTTCGAGCCAAGCGGCTTCAGTTTCGGTGGTCGTCCCCAACGCATTCGCGAACGCCGAAGCGGACGCGAACAGCGGCACCTTCTGGGCGCCCACCCGGTTGCTGGAGGTCTATGCCGCCTCGGAATTCCCGCCCGCCCCGATTTCCATCACCGAGATCAGGTTTCGGCCCGATGCCACCCAAGCGGCCTTCACGGCAACGCTCAGGGCGCGCCTGAGCCTGTCCACCACCGCGAAGGCGCCCGACGGTCTCAGCACCGTCTTCGCTGATAACATCGGCGCGGATGAAACGGTTGTGTTTGATGGAGATGCGAGTGTCTCTTCGGCCGCAGTGGGAACGCCAGCAAAGGACTTCGATGTCGCGTTCCCGCTCGCAAGGCCGTTCGTGTATGACCCAAGCAAGGGCAACCTGCTGCTGGAGATCCGCGCCTACTCGCCCTCCTATGCGTTCTTGGTGGACGCCTCTTCGCTGGCGACGGATAACGCGTCGCGGGCGATCAATTACAGCGGGGACGCCAACGCAACCTATGCGGATCGCGTCCAGACATGGGCGGACATCGTGGAGTTCGTTCACTCTGACGAAGCATTCAACGTGGCCATCAATCCCGCGGGCGGGACCTTCACCAACGCAGTCGAGGTTTCCCTCAGCACGACGCTCCTGGGGGTGGACATCTGGTACAGCCTGGACAACTCCGAGCCGCAAGCCGGTTCTTCGCCGCACTACACCGGCCCGCTGAGGCTCCACAACAGCGCCACGCTCCGGGCGCGGGCCTACTGTAACGGCGTCGCCGCCAGCCCGATTGCCAGCGCGACGTTCAACTTTGTGATGCGTCAGGTGACGGGCATCATCCAGGCCGAAGACTCTGATGAGGGCGGCGAGGGGTCGGCTACCACGCCACCAGCCCGGGCAACGCGGGGGGCTGTTACCGGTCAACGGATATTGACATCTGGCCAACGATGGACTACACGGGCGGTTGCGACGTGCACCTGTTTGCCGGGGAGTGGCTCCGCTACACGGTCAACGTCACTCAAGACGGGCTCTATCGGGTCGAGGTGCAAGTGCGGCCTGCGCTCTTGGTGCAGGGGGATCTCAGTGGGTATCTTCACTTTCTGGTAGATGGGAAAGAGGCGGGCGCACCGATGCCGGTTCCCTACTTCGTTGCTGGGTTTTACACATTGGGGAGCGGCCGGCAGGCGGCTGATGGGGTGGTTCTGACCGCCGGCCAGCACGTGGTGCAATTGCCGATGGGCGATCTGAGCGTGGTTCGGCCGGCAGGGCCTTATCTGGGGGGAGTGCCGATCAATTATCTGCGTTTTCTCCCTTTTACCCCGCGCCCGGTGGTAATGACCACGAACATGACCTTCGTGGCGGTATTTGCGCCCGCACCAGTGCCGACGCTGGGGATTGCGGCGCAAAGCGGGCCGGCGGCGATCAGGCTTTTCTGGTCGGCCACAGGCTACTCACTCGAAGTGGCTGAGAGCCTCACGGGAACGTGGCGAGCGGAAGGCACGGCGCCGGTCGTGACCGGCGGCCAGAACCAAGTGGTCGTTGCGCCGGCGGGCGCGATGAAGTACCACCGGTTGCGGAAGCCCTGACCCGAGAGTGTCCGCGGTGCGGTATGGCGCGCAGTCCCCTGCGCGCCGCCGTCAGCGTGTCAGGTTTGGCGCCGACGGCGCGCAACGGAGTGCGCGCCCTACCAAGTCAATTTGGCGCAATCTGCATTCTGCAATTTACAATCTGCAATTGCCTGGACTCGTTCGCGGCCGCTCACCGTGCCAGGGTCAGGGCCACAACACCCGCCACCGCCAAAACGCCGCCGGCTAACGAGCGGAGGCTCGGACGGTCGCCCTCCAGAAAGTAGCTGAAAGGAATGATGACCAGCGGCGTGGTCGCGATGATGGACATGACCACGCCGCTGGGCGTGGTCTTGAGGGCCCATTGGTAGAAGGCCACGCCGACGGTCGGTCCGGCCAAGCCGTTGAGGAGCACCCAGCGCCAGGCCGCGGCCCGCCCCGCAGCAGACACATAGAGGCTGAACGGGGCGCCGGTCTTGGTCCAGTCGCGCAGTTGGAGCCACAGACACGGGATGGCGCCCACCAGCAACCCGCCGAGGATGCGTTGGTAGGCGGCCGTGCCGCCGTCCACCTGCCAGCCAGCGGCGGCGGCCACCGCATAGGCCTTGCGGCTGAGCACCGCCCCCAGCGCCTGCCCCAGAGCCGCCAGCACCCCAAGCACAATGCCGGCTACCCGTGCCCGGAGGGCGATTGGCACGCGCTGCTCCGGCGCCAGCGCCAGGCCGACTCCGCTCAAAATGACCAGGCCGCCGAGCACCTGGACTGCGCTCAGGCGCGTGCCCAGCCACAGCCATTCGATCAGCCCGGCGAATGGCGCCGCCAGGCAGTTGATCAGCAAGCTGCTCAAGCGCGGCCCCAGCCGTGGCAGAGCGTAAAAGAACGAAATGTCGCCCAGACCGAAGCCCACGCAGCCGCTCAAGAAGAAAACAGAGAATGCGCCGCCGCCCAGGCCCAAGCCAAACAGGTGCGCCCACAAGGCCAGCAGGACGGCGGCGACGACCACCCGGCCGAGGTTGGCCGCGTTGACGCCCAAGAGTCGCGCCGAGCGGCTCGCCGAGATGACGGACACCGAGAAAAAGACCGTCGCTAGAAAGGCCTGACCCACTGGCGGCCGCTACTTTTTCCGCTGGCGCTTGCGCCCGCGCAGTTGTTCAAGGGAGCGGGCGATGGCGGCATTGACCATCGCGGCGTCTTCGGCGCTCAACCGCTCGCGGAGGCGGACGGCAGCCGCTCTGCAGGCCTCTTCGGCCTTGGCTTGGTCGAGGTCGTCCGCCTGAATCGCCATGTCCGTCAGGATGAAGACGTGCTCGCCGGTGATCTCTGCAAAACCCGGGCCGACGGCCAGATAGAAGTCCTGCGCGCCTTTGCGCACGGAGATTTCACCGGGCACGATCTCCGTCATGAGCGGAACGTGCATGGGGTAGATGCCCAGTTGGCCTTCCTTGCCCGGCAGGGTGACCATGTCCACTTCCTCGGAGCAGGTCTTGCCCTCCGGGGTCACAATTTCCAGTCGCATCCTCGCCATGGCTCAGCCCCCTCATCCAGCAGATTGACTCTGGCCCGACAATGTAGAGACGCAAAGCAGGGTAGGGCCGACGCCGATAACCTCTGCGTCCATTGCGCCTTTGCGTGAGGCCATTGTCTGGGTGTCGGCCAATGCTGTTGTCCTCACGCAAAGGTGCAAAGGCCGCAAAAAAGGCAGGGGTTGAGGCGCGGAGCCTTTGGAGTGCGGGGGCTTGCTCCCGCTTTGGCGCGCCGCCGGACCATCCAAAAGCGCCCGCAAGCCGCCGCACTCCAAACGCCTCGCGCCTGACGCAGCCCAAGCCCTGCAATGGTCCCGCCTGACGGGAGAGATTTCTGCGTCGTCGTTTCTCATAGTCCGTCCCGAGGCGCACAGCCCAAGCGCAGAGCCATTTTCACCGTGCTACTGCTCGTGAATCTCCTCAATCCGCCCTCTGAGGTAGAAATTGCCTTCGGGCACCTCGTCGTGCCTGCCCTCGAGGATTTCTTTGAAGCCCTTGACGGTGTCGGCGATGGCAACTTGTTTCCCACTCCGGCCCGTGAAGACCTCGGCCACCGAGAACGGCTGGCTCAGGAACCGCTGAATCCGGCGGGCGCGGGACACCGTGAGCTTGTCGTCGGGCGAGAGTTCATCGAAGCCCAGAATGGCAATGATGTCCTGCAAGTCCTTGTAACGCTGGAGGACCTTCTGGACGCCCCGGGCGACATCGTAGTGCTCCTGGCCGACGATTTCGGCGGTGAGCGCCCGTGAGGTGGAAGCCAGCGGGTCAACGGCGGGGTAGAGGCCCAGCTCGGCGATGGATCGTTCCAGCACGATCGTCGCATCCAGGTGCGCGAACGTGGTGGCCGGCGCGGGGTCAGTCAGATCGTCGGCCGGCACGTACACCGCCTGGAAGGAAGTGATGGAGCCTTTCTTGGTGGAGGTGATGCGCTCCTGGAGGTCGCCCATTTCTGCGGCCAAGGTGGGCTGGTAGCCAACGGCGCTGGGCGTGCGCCCCAGCAAGGCCGACACTTCTGAACCCGCCTGCGAGAACCGGAAGATGTTGTCAATGAAAAGCAGCACGTCCTGATTCTTCTCGTCGCGGAAGTACTCGGTGACCGCCAGCCCCGAAAGGCCCACCCGCAGACGCGCCCCCGGCGGCTCGTTCATTTGGCCATAGACCAGGGCGATCTTGGACTTGCCCAGGTCGGCTTGGTTGATCACGCCAGCCTCGGACATCTCGGTGTAAAGATCGTTGCCCTCGCGCGTGCGCTCGCCAACCCCGGCGAACACCGAGACCCCGCCGTGCAACTTGGCGATGTTGTTGATCAACTCCATGATGATGACGGTTTTGCCGACCCCCGCGCCGCCGAACGCGCCCACCTTGCCCCCCTTCAGGAACGGGCAAACCAAGTCTATGACCTTGATGCCCGTGGTGAGCACCTGCGGGGAAGTGGATTGATCCACCAACGGTGGCGGTGGGCGGTGGATGGGATTGCGGCGTTCGAAGGCAACGGGGCCGCGCTCGTCCACCGGTTGGCCCGTGACGTCGAGCACCCGGCCCATGACGCCGTCGCCGATGGGCATGGAAATGGGCGCGCCGGTGTCAACCACCTCGTAGCCGCGCTTAAGCCCCTCGGTGGTGGACATGGCCACGGTGCGCACCCAATTGTCGCCCAGGTGCTGCTGGACCTCCAAGGTCAAGGTGGTCTCCTGGCCCAGGTGCGGGTACCTCACCGTGAGGGCGGTGTAAATCGGGGGCAACTGGCCGAGGAACTCCACGTCCACGACCGGCCCAATGACTTGCACAATCTTGCCGATGTTCATGCCACAACCGAGGGACCGGGCGGGCCTCAAGCGCGGCCAGTTCGGCCCTGGCGCCCAAGAACGCTGTCCCCTCAAGCGGCTCTGACTCTATTGGCCGGGCGGGCGCGGCGTCAAGGTGCATCTGCCAGGCGCGGGATTTCTTGTCCTCCAAAGAAAACACGCAGGTCAGTCAGGTGCCCTTGCGCGGAGACCTTCAGCAGGCAGAAGTCGGCCCGCTGCCCAGGGGCAAGGCTGCAGGGCAGGCCGAGCCACTCGGCCGGCGCGAAGGAAAACCGCCGCCAAGTCTCCTGCCAACTGACGCCCAGCATCTCCGCCGCCCGGAAGACGCCGTCAATCGGGCGCAGGGCCGAGCCGGCATAGTGAGTTTGCCCGGGCGCGCGGACGACCTGGTCCGGTCCCACGTCCACTTGCAGGCGGCCCAGGGCGTAGCGGTTGGGCGGCGCGCCGGCCGCCGCCATGGCGTCGGTGATGTAAAAGATCGAGTCCAGCGGCAGCACCCGGTGCACGAGCCGGAAGAGCGCCGGTGAGACGTGGATGCCGTCAGGAATCAGGCTCGTCATCAGCCCGGGCGTCTCAAACACGCGCCAGAGGAGGTTGTCGTGACGGTCCAGGGTTTGGGGACAAGCGTTGCCCAGGTGGGTGAAAGCCGTGGCGCCGGCGGCGATGGCCTCGCGCAGCAGTTGCGCGGAAGCATTGGTGTGCCCCAGGCTGACGCGCGCGCCCAGCGAAACCGCCAGCCGGATCGCCGCCAGCGCCCCGGGGCGCTCCGGCGCCAGCGTCAGCAGCAGCAAGTCGCCCGCCGTCAGCGCGCGCAGTTGGTGGATGTGGTCAGGGGTGGGGCCAAGCATCAGGGCTGGGTCGTGCGCCCCAGCGTAGCCGGGTTCGGCGGAGAGAAACGGCCCCTCCAGGTGCCAGCCGGCAATGGCCGCCTGCAATTCGGCGGACTGGGCGCGCAGTTCGCGCAAGCGCCGCAGTTTGGCCGTAAGCAGGTCCCAGCGGTCATTAATCAGAGTGAGCAAGTAACGGGTGCAGCCGGCGGCGCGCAAGGCGCGGGTGGCCTTGAGCAAGGCCGCCGCGTCAATCGTCTCGGCTTGGAAGTCCACCGCGCCGAAGCCGTTGACCTGGGCGTCCAGGAGGCCGGGAGCGATCCACCAAGGGGCATTGGGCTGGTCCGGCCCCAGCTCGCAGTGGGTAATGCGGTCGCCGCGCCAGCGCAGGCGCAGGTTCTGGCGTGAGGCATAGTGGCGGGCGCAAAGCTGCTGTTTTTTCATGCCAGACAACATGACACGCGGCGTGGCGCCACAACGGATGAAAATGAGGTGATAGCCTCCTTGCGTCGGCTCCTACATGTGGGCGATGATGTTGTCGCCGAATTCCGAGCATTTGATCTCGGTGGCCCCGCTCATCAGCCGCGCGAAGTCATAAGTGACCCGCCGGGAGGCGATGGCCCCGCTCAGCCCGCGGATAATCAAGTCCGCCGCCTCGCCCCAGCCCAAATAGCGGAACATCATCTCGCCGCTCAAAACCAACGAGCCCGGGTTGACCTTGTCCAAGTTGGCGTACTTGGGGGCGGTGCCGTGGGTGGCTTCAAAGATGGCATGGCCGGTGAGGTAGTTGATGTTGCCGCCGGGGGCGATGCCAATGCCGCCGACCTGAGCCGCCAAGGCATCGGAGAGATAATCGCCGTTGAGATTGGGCGTGGCGATGACGTCGAAATCTTCGGGTCGGGTAAGCACCTGCTGCAAGGTGACGTCGGCGATGGCATCCTTGACCACAATTCCCTGGGGGGTCTGGCGCCAAGGGCCGCCGCCAATCTCGACGGCGCCGTATTCGCGCCGGGCCAGTTCGTAGCCCCAATCGCGGAAAGCGCCTTCGGTGTATTTCATGATGTTGCCCTTGTGGACGAAGGTGACGCTTTTGCGCTGGTGCCCGATGGCGTAGTCGAGGGCGGCGCGGATGAGGCGCTCGCTGCCGGGGCGGCTGATGGGCTTGAGGCCGAGGCCGATCTGGTCGAAGGCCTCGTGGCCAAAGCGTATCTTCCTAAAGGCCGAAGGCAGCTCCCGCTGAAGGAACTCCAGCAGCTTCCTCGCTTCCGGGCTGCCGGCTTGATAGTCAATCCCGGCGTAGATGTCCTCCGTGTTCTCCCGGAAGATGACCACGTCCACCTTCTCGGGGTGTTTGACGGGCGAAGGCACCCCGGCGAAGTAGCGGACCGGGCGCAGACAAACATACAGATCGAGCCGTTGACGCAAGGCGACATTGAGCGAGCGAATGCCGCCCCCGACCGGCGTCGTGAGCGGGCCTTTGATGCCCACCAGGAATTGCTCGAAGGCTGCCACGGTCTCCTCCGGGAGCCAGTTGTCGAACCGGTTTTTGGCCGTCTCGCCGGCAAAGACCTCGAGCCAGGCGACTTTGCGGCGTCCGGCGTAGGCCTTGGCCACGGCGGCGTCGAAAACCCGCTGACCAGCCGCCCAGATGTCTGGGCCAGTGCCATCCCCGCGCACGAAGGGGATGATCGGGCTATCCGGGACGCTCAGTTTGCCGTTGAGGAGGGCAATCTTGGCGCCGGTCTGGGGCGTGGCGTGGGTCTCGGGCATCGGAGTTGCTGAGATGGCTTGCACGAGTCACTGACACGAAAATGACGGTTGGGTGCATGTGCGCGAAGCGTCTTGGACTGCGGCAGTCTCCCGCCGCTTTTGCGACCGGGCCGCGGGGAAAGCGCGAGAGGACTGGCGCACTCCAAGGCGCTTCGCGCGAGTCGGCGCACCTCTCATCTTCATCGTTTGTGGTGCCACCTGCGGCATGAAGTCTGACACGAAAATGAACAACGGTGGGAATTGTAAATTGAGAAATGTAAATTGAGAATTTCAAATTGAGCTCTCGCTAGACCCGGCGACCTTGGGATTCGTAAAGGGTCCAATTTGCAATTTGCATTCTACAATTCACAATTTGCATTTCCCACGTCGCGGCTCTGACCGAGGAATCGTCCTGGCCCTTCGTCTGTGTCCTCGACCGGCTTGACTGCCGCCTTACGCCAGCGCGAAGCGGCTGGCCGGGACGGCGGGCGCGGCGGCCAGGAGGGCCTTGACTTTCTGCACGGTGTCCTGGGCGGTCAGGCCGTATTTGCGGCGCAGGTCCTCCACGGTGGAGGCGTGCTCAATGAACTGGTCTGGCCACCCGATGCGGAGCACCGGCGCCCGCAAGCCCGCTTGGCTGCACAGCTCCAGCACGCTGCTGCCGAAGCCACCCTGAAGCGCATGGTCTTCAAGCGTGACGATTGCCTCCGCTGCCCGGCCGAAGAAGCCGATGGTGGCTTCGTCCAAGGGCTTGATGAAGCGCGGATTGATGATCGCCACGTCGGCACCCTCCGCCGCCAACTCTGTGGCCGCGGCCCGCGCGAGCGGTTGCATGTTTCCCAGAGCCAGGAGCAGAACCCGCCGCCCGCCGGTGTGGGCGAAGTGCCGCAGGACTTCGGCTTTGCCGATTTCCAGCAGCCGCGGCTGGTCCTTGATGGGCACGCCCTCGCCGGGACCGCGCGGGTAACGGATGAAAACCGGGTGCCGCTGGTGGGTGGCGGTGAACATCATGTCCACCAACTCGTCCTCGTCCTTGGGGGCCATGAGGATCAGGTTGGGCACGCAGCGCAGATAGGCAATGTCGAGCAAGCCGTGATGAGTGGGGCCGTCGCTGGCCGAGAGTCCGGCGCGGTCCAGGCAGAAGATCACCGGCAAATCCTGGAGGGCCACGTCGTGCACAATGCAGTCGAAAGCTCGTTGGAGGAAGGTCGAGTAGATCGCGCAAACGGGGTGATAGCCCATCGTGGCCAGGCCGGCGGCAAAGAGCACGGCATGCTCTTCGGCGATGCCCACGTCATAGAAGCGGTCCGGCATGGCCACCTCCAGCGCCTTGAGTCCGGTGCCGGCCGGCATCGCGGCAGTGATTCCAACGATGGCGTTGTCCCGCTGGCAGAGGCGCACCATGGTTTGGCCGAAGACGTCCTGGTAGCTGGGCGGGGCGCCCGCAGGCGCCGGCAGCGGGTTGCCGGTGACCACATCATAAGGCCCGGTGCCGTGGAACTTCTCTGGACACTTGATTGCGGCCTCAAAGCCTTTGCCCTTCTGGGTGATGACGTGGATGACCACGGGCTGGTCGCAGCCCTTGGCGAAGGTCAGCACGTTGATCAGCAACGGCAAGTCGTGGCCGTCAATCGGGCCGAGGTAGCGCAGCCCCATTTCCTCGAAGATTAGGCTGCTGCCGTAACCGCCCCGGCCATCGGCGCCGGGCGGGCGGTCGCCCGGTCGCAGGGCCGCGCCGGTAACGGCGCCCTTGAGGGCTTCCTCGGCCTTGTGGGCGAGCTTGAGGGCCAGTTCGCCCTTGGGCATCCGCCGCAGCCACCGCTCGAAATCACGCTGGAGCTGGCTGTAGCGCGGATGGGTGATGAGCTTGTTCAGGTGGCTGGCGATGGCGCCGACGTTCTTGGCGATGCTCCACTCATTGTCGTTGAGGATGCCGATGAATCGCCTGGTGGTCTGGGCAATGTTATTGAGGGCTTCGAAGGAAATGCCGTTGGTCAACGCGGCATCGCCGAAGATGCAGACCACGTGTTCATCGCTGCCGCGCCGGTCGCGCCCGGCGCAGATGCCCAAGGCTGCCGACAAGGCGGTGCCGGCGTGCCCGGCCCCGTAGCAGTCGTGCTCGCTCTCGTCCCGGCAGGCAAAACCGCTCAAGCCCTCCGTAGTGCGAATGGTGTGAAATCGGCGCTTGCGCCCGGTCAGCAGCTTATGGACATAGGACTGGTGGCTAACGTCCCACACGAGCTTGTCGCGGGGGGTGGAGAAAACCCAGTGCAGGGCCAGCGTCAATTCAACCACGCCCAGGTTCGGGCCCAAGTGACCCCCGTTCTTGGCCAATACGGCGATCAATTCCTGGCGCAACTCCGCCGCCAACTGCTCCAACTGCTCGAGCGTCAATTGCTTGACGTGCGCGGGGTTGTCCACCATCTCCAAGTAGCGGCTCATTGGCTGATCTCCTGAGTCGAAAAAATGGTTCAGCCACGGACTAACCCGGACGAAACACGGACAAGAGCGCCGGCAGGCCGGCACCCTCCAAACGCTTCGCGCTCATCTTCGACATTGTCCTCGGTTGCGGCATGCGCGCGGTCACGCCTCGGCCGGTTCGTGGTTCACCTTCGTCAAAGGCTTGGCGGTAATCTCGCCACCGGCGCTTTTCTCCAATTGCTGGATTCTGACTTCCGCCGCCGCCAGCTTCGCCTGGCACAATTCGCCCAAGCGCCCGCCCTCTTCGAAGCGGGCCATCATGGTCTCCAACGGCAGGTCCCCGGCTTCCATCGCTTGGACGATGGCCTCCAGCTTCTTCAGTGCCTCTTCAAACGACAACTCGGCTCCGGCGGCACTGTCCGGGGCCGCCTGCTTGGGCGCCTTCGACATCGGCAGGGAGACTACCAAGCGGCGCGCTGGGCGTCCAGCGGATTAAAAGGGGGAACGAATTCCGCGCTCCGGGGCCAGCCACCACTCAGCGGTTGAAGTAGATGAGGCAAATGGCCACGACGGCAGAGATGAAGATCGCCACGATCAAGGTCCAGCGGCGGATTCGCCGGTGCCACCGCCGGTTGCTCGCGCCCATGCCGGCAAACAGGTAATAGCGATGTTCCTTGGGTCCCTTCATAGCCCCGACGGCCAATCACGTCGTCTCAGTCGCATGCCATAACCGACTCTCAATCTACCATTGAGGCCGCGAAAATTGCCAGCACAATTTCGCGGTTGCCGGCCTCGCTCACTCGCGGGCCTTGGAGTCAATGAAAACGGTCACCGGGCCGTCGTTTACCAACGCCACTTGCATGTCCGCGCCGAACTCGCCGGTCTGGACCGGTCGGCCCAGGTCCAGGGCCAGCCTCCGCACGAAGGCCTCGTAGAGGGGGATGGCGACTTGGGGCGGGGCGGCGCGGCTCCACGAAGGCCGGTTGCCTTTCTTGGTGCTGGCGAAGAGGGTGAACTGGCTGATCACCAGGATGCCGCCCTGCACCTCTTGGACGGAGCGATTCATCAAGCCCTGCTCATCGTTGAACACCCGCAGGCGGACGAGCTTGCCGCTCAGCCACTCGATGTCCTCGGCGGTGTCAGCCGCTTCGACGCCCAGCAGCACCAGCAGGCCCGGCCCGATGGCGCCCTTGACTTGGCCGCCAATGGTGACCGAGGCTTGCGAAACCCGTTGGATGACCGTTCTCACAACGTTCCTGATCGGTTCAAGACAGGATGGACAGGATGGACGGGATGGACAGGCCAAAGGCTATGAATCCCGTTGATCCTGTTATCATGTCATTCTGTTCATTCTGTCCCCCCGCTTCTCTAATTCGCCTCTTGCCCAAGCTCAATTCCATGCCATAACCTCGGCCTCCGGCGCACGATTACGCGCAACACTGAAACAATGGTCAACCCGATACAATTATGCGAGTCTCAAGTTGCCTTACTGTTTTGCCACTGGCCGCTGCGGCCGCCTTTACCGCGATGACCCAAGAAATCAAGCCTGACCCCAACCAGCGGGTCTGCACCTTCAGCAAGCAGATCACCACCACGGCGCGGGCCGACTACCTGCTGTTTCTGCCCAAGGACTACGCCAGCCAGCCGGCCAAGAAGTGGCCGCTGATCCTGTTTCTGCATGGCGCCGGCGAGCGGGGCAACGACGTGTGGCTGGTGGCCAAGCACGGCCCGCCCAAAATCGTGCGCGACAAACCGGACTTCCCGTTCATCGTCGTATCGCCCCAATGCCCGTCCGGGCAGACCTGGGGCAACGAGGTGGTGCTCGCTTTGCTGGATGAAGTCTGCGCCAAATGCGCGGTGGACAAAAGCCGGGTCTATTTGACTGGCCTGAGCATGGGCGGCTACGGGACTTGGGGTCTGGGCGTGGCGCATCCGGAGAAGTTCGCGGCCATCGTGCCGATCTGCGGCGGCGGCGATCCGATCAGAGTCGTGCTGGCCGACGGCCAGCGCGCCGAGGCGCTGCGCACGCTGCCGGTCTGGGCCTTCCACGGCGCCAAAGACCCGGTGGTCAAGCCCTCGGAGTCCGAACGCATGATCGCCGCGTTCAAGCAGATTGGCGCCAAAGAGGTTAAACTGACGGTCTATCCCGAAGCCGGCCACGATTCCTGGACCGAGGCCTACAACGATCCCAAGCTCTACGATTGGCTGCTGGCCCATTCCCGCAAGGAAGCGAAGTAACGAAGGAGGACGCGGCCGATTCGGAGCGCCGGCTTCCAGCCGGCTTCGCGCCCACGAACCAGCGGCAAGCCAGCTATCCGCGCTATCCGCGTCATCCGCGGTCAAA
>Ga0315268_10002300_pt1 | contig 21702 bp, 18 predicted proteins | sample C1_top_MG_FD_204535 | JGI IMG/M metagenome (GOLD analysis project Ga0315268, IMG submission 204535) | Sediment microbial communities from Yellowstone Lake, YNP, Wyoming, USA - C1_top | ecosystem: Environmental > Aquatic > Freshwater > Lake > Sediment | place: USA: Wyoming | collected 2017-08-01 | reverse complement strand
CGAGTGCCTGTTATTAGACAAGCCTGCGATCATCATGCCCTTCGCCTGGGACGGTCACGACAATGCCACCCGGGTCCAGGAGACCGGCCACGGTTTCGCTCTGGGCCGCGCCACCTGGACCGAGGCCGAACTCGCCGCGCGCATCGATACCTGCCTGCACGACGCAAAGTTGCGCGCCAGGCTTGCAGCGACCAGTGCGCACATGCGTGCGCAGAACGGGCCGGCCAAGGCCGCGCGCCTCCTGACGGGTCTGCTGCAGCCGGGGCAGGGCGATGGTTGAACCCGGCAGCTCTGCGCCACACCTCGCGGGCGCCTCGACTCGCAGCGATCTGGTTTCCTGGGGCGTGCAGCCCGATGCCATCGAAGGCGTCTCGCAATCCTCGGGGCGCCTGCTGTTCAAGGGCCCGAACAATCAGCCGGAAAGCGGGCTGTGGGTCTGCACGCCCGGTCGTTGGCGCCTGACTATTCCGCGCGATGAGCTCTGCTATTTCGTCGCCGGCGAGGCCACCTACCGGCGCAATACGGGTGAGACGATCGAGGTGACGCCCGGGACGCTGGTGCTGTTTCAGGCCGGATGGAGCGGAGACTGCGCGGTGCACACTGCGTTACGCAACACCTACATACTGGCGTGCGAACATGCCGATCATCAGGAAGGAGCGCCGTCCATGGTCACGCCCATACTTAAGAATCCGCTCTCGATTACTGACCTCGTCGATTGGGGCGTGATTCCCACGATGCTGGAGGGCGCCTCTCACACCAGTGGCAAACTGCTGCACAAGGGTCCTGACGGCCGCTCGGAATGCGGGATCTGGCGTTGCACGCCCGGCAAGTGGTTCTGCCACGTGACCCGCGATGAGTTCTGCCATTTCCTGGCGGGCCGCTGCACCTATGTGCACGAGAGTGGCGAGGTCATCGAGATTACGCCGGACACCGCCGCGTTCTTCCCGGAGAACTGGCGCGGTGTCTGCACCGTTCATGAAACGGTCACCAAGGTCTACATGATTCGTTGAGCGAGCATCGCCATGAACTTCGACCCGCAATCTCCCTGCTACTTCATCAACCCGACCTATCGTCCCGCCGCTGGAACGGTGCAGCGCATTGTCGACCCTGCAACGCTCGAGCCGGTTGGCGTTTTCGCCGAAAGTCAGCCGGCTGACATCGAAGCTGCGATCGCTGCTGTGACGCGTGCGCAGCGCCTGTGGATGCGCTGCGACGCGAAGTCCCGTGCCAAAACGCTGCATGCGCTGGCCAACGCGATCGAGACGGCCGATCTGCGCCGTTGTGCCGAGCTGATGACACGCGAGATGGGCAAGCCTTACCCGGAAGCCATCGGCGAGCTGGCGAACTGTGCCTCGAGCTTCCGGTATTTTGCCGAGCTGGCGCGCGACGAGGCCGGCAAGGTGGCAGGAACGACGCAGGCCGGCTCGTTTCAGTACGCGCGCTACGAACCGCTCGGTGTGAGCGTGCATATCATTCCCTTCAATTTTCCTATCCTGATTGCCTGCTGGACGGTCGCTGCCTCGCTCGCCTGCGGCAACGGCTGCATCATCAAGCCGGCGCCGGCCACCACGTTGTGCACGCTGGAATTCATGCGCGTGTTCGCGCAGCTCCCGGATGGATTGGTGGCCTGCCTGCCAGGCGGTGCCGCAGTGGCTGCGGCGCTGGTCGAATCGGAACGGACTCACGCGGTGGCCTTTACCGGGTCCGTCACGGCCGCCAGATCGGTGGCCATGGCGGCCGCGTCGCGCCTGAAGCCCGCGCTCATCGAGGCCGGCGGCAGTGATCCGATGATCATCAGCGCTCATGCGCCCATCGAGGTGGCGGCCGCCGGTTCGGTGACCGCGGCGTTTCACTTGAGCGGCCAGGTGTGCACGTCGGCGGAGCGCTTCTACGTGGTCGATGCCGTGCATGACCGCTTCGTCGAGGCCTTCGCCAGGCGCACGCGTCAGCTCCGCATCGGGCACGGGCTCGCGCACTCGGAGATTGGGCCACTGGTCAGTGAAGCGGCGCGCGCCAAGGTGATGCGCCTGGTCGACGACGCACTGAGCAAGGGCGCCACCGCTGTCACTGGTGGGCGCGTTCCGCCCGGACGGCCGCGCGGCTGGTTCTATGAGCCGACGATCCTGACCGGCGCAACCCATGACATGGCCATCATGCGTGAAGAGTGTTTCGGACCCGTTGCCAGTATCTGCCGCGTAGCGGATTTCGACGAAGCCATTGCGCGGGCCAATGACAGTCCCTTCGGTCTCGGCGCTTCGCTGTTTACCACCAGCCTGGATGAGGCAATGGAAGCGGCGGAGCGTCTCGAGGCGGGCATGGTCTGGGTCAACAATCCGCTGATCGACAATGATGCCTTGCCGTTTGGCGGCTGGAAGATGTCGGGCGTCGGCCGTGAACTGTCGCGGCTGGGGCTTGACCTGTTTCGACGCTCGAAGATGGTGATCATCGACCACAAGCCGGTCATTCACGAGTGGTGGTATCCGTACCCCGACGCGTGGTTCTACGATACCGGCGGCCGGCAGCGCAGCTGACCCGCAATTTCAGAAATTAATGCCGCCTCACAGGAATAGCCGTCATCGCTAACTCAAATCCCGCGCCTGGCCCTGTGAAAACCGTATGGTCCGTGACCGTTGTGGCCTGCCTGGCAGCAACCTGGTTCGTCTGGGGCTCGATGTACCTGGCCATCAAGTGGGCCCTGGTCAGCTTTCCGCCATTCTTCCAGATGGGCAGTCAATTCCTGGCAGCGGGTGTGCTGTTGGCCGTGGTGGCCCGGATTCGGGGTGCGGCGTGGCCGAGCCGCCGGGAGTGGCTGAGCGGGGCGGTGTTGGGCTGCCTGCTGCTGGGCGTCGGTTACGGGTTCACGGCGATCGCCGAGACCAGCATCAGTTCGGGGCTGGTCGTGGCGTTCAACGCCGTGGTTCCAACGCTGCTGGTGCTGGCCGAATGGCCCTATGGCGTGCGTCCCGCATCCAGGCAGATTGCCGGTGTCGTCATCGGACTCGGCGGTGTCGTGATGCTGACGCAGGGGCAGGGCTTCAGCGCTTCGCTCACCGGACTGCTGGCGATCAGTTGCGCGTGCATCGCCTGGGTGCTGGGCAGTGTGTGGGCTGTTCACGGACTCCCGGGTGGCGCCAGATTGAGCACCGCCCCGGGCTCCATGGGTCACGCCAGCCAGATGTTGATCGGCGGCGTGCTGCTGCTCATCCTCTCCTGGGTGGTGGGCGAAGTGCCCAGCTGGCCGCCGCAGCCGCTGGCACTCGCCTCATGGATCTACCTGGCATTCGCCGGTTCGCTGATCAGTTATACCGCCTACATGATCTTGCTGGAGCGCACGACACCGTCGCTCGCCGCCAGCTACACCTATGTCAACCCGATCGTTGCCCTGGTCCTGGGGATCACGCTAGGGAACGAGACTGTCACCGGCTTTGAATGGCTGGCCGTGAGCATCGTGCTGGTGGGGGTCGTGTTGCTGCTGTGGCGTAGAAATTGAGGCCGCGCCTGTTCCCTCGAATGGGATCAGGCGCGGCCTCGCGGCAGCGGTCGATGGCTACTTCGTGAGGGTGATTTCCCGCAGGTTGTACTCCCCGGTAATGTCACGCATCCCCGGGTACATGTGCTGTGATGTCTCGGTGGTCTTCTTGTTGCGCTCTTCGCCCCACTCTTTCATGAACGCGTCGTAGCGTGCCTTGTTGGGCGCCATCATTTCACTGTTCTTGAATTTGGCGACCAGCAACAGGTTGAAATTGCCACTTTCCTGCAGGTCACTGCGATAGATATGGTATTCCTCCATCTGTCCGAGCTTTATCGCAACCTCATTCGATGCCACCCAGGTTGCCTTCAGACCTTCCAGGTAGGCATCCGACATGTTGGAGTGCACTTTGACCGTGGTGACCGACCAGACGGCATCGCTCTCGGTGTAGTCCTTCCATGGTGTGAGATCCGCGTACGCGACCGACGCAACGGCCATCCCCAAAGCCAGCAAGCTTGTCTTGAAACGCATAATCAGCTCCTGAATTGATTGTTATTGGACGCCGGCAACTGTACTCGCATACATGGGTGCAAGAAAGCACGGTAAGTTCGCGCTAACCCAGGGCGTACAGATTGCCATCCATGCTGGCCACATAGATCGCGCCGTGATCGACCACCGGGGATGACATGATCGCGCCAACGGAAATAAACCGATACAAATCGATGTACATGTCCTGGAAGTCGCCAAAGACGGGCGTAAACCCGTCCTGATTCAGGCTGCCGTCGGGATTCAGAATTTTGAGGCGGTTCAGCCTCGATGCCTCGGTCTGGAATTCCCACCGCACGGTGCCGGCTTTGGCATCCACGGCATAGAGCTTGCCGTTGTGACTGCCGAAAAAGACCTGGTCACCGGCAATGGCAGCCGAAGAGAAGATATAGGCCTTGGCGTCAAAATTGAAACGCAGGCGCCCGGTTCGGGCATCCAGCGCCATGAACCGTGAGCTGTCCGAGGTGCCGACATATACCATGCCGTTCGCCACAGCCGGCGAGCCATTGACCCAGGATTTGCTGGTCGGGTAATCCCATAGCTTGCGCCCGGTATTGGCATCCAGCGCGTAGACATGCGAATCGCGGCAGCCGACATAGACCACCCCATCGACTACGGCCGCCGAGGATTGAAAGCCCACTTGATTGTGAGTCGCCGGATCCTGGCCGCCCTTGAACTGCCACTTCTGCTCACCGGTCTGGGCATCGATGGCATAGAAGTTGCCGTCCCAGCTACCGATGTACACCACGCCGTTGTGAATCGCCGGGGAAGCGTGTACGACATCTCTGGTTGCGAATTTCCATTGCACGACGCCGCTCTGCGCATCGACCGCGTAGACATTGCCGTCGCCGCTGCCGAAATACACGCGACCGTTGACAACGGCGGGTGAGGAAACGAACAGGTCCCAGGCATCGGGCATGGTCTGCGCCGCCGACAGATAACCATGCAGGTTCTGCGCTTCAAATCGCTTTTCATACTCGGTCGCAAACGCCCATTTCAGCTGGCCGGAAGTTGCGTCCAGAGCGATCAGAGCGCCGCTCGAGGAGACGAAGTAGACGACTCCGGCCGCGACGGCTGCGGATGACGCGATGGGCATCCGCGATTTGAAGCTCCACTTCTCCTTGCCGCTGGCCTGGTCAATGGCGTGCAGCTGTCCGCCGTAATCGCCGATGTAGATTACTCCATCGGCAATTACCGGGGACGCAACGATCGGGCCGCTGGCTTTAAAGGTCCATTGGATGCGAGTGAATTTGGCGGGTGCGGTGCCCGCATAGACTCCGCTGTGTTGCGCATTGCCACGAAATGTCGCCTCGGCAGCGCCGGCCGCTGCGACACTCAGGCAGATCAACGCCAGCAGTACTCGGTTCACGCGCGTTCTTCCGCAGCCAGTAGTTATTTCGGCTTGCGAAAGCGATACATGAATTGATCCGTCTGGTGACGGATCGCCGGATCGAACACCAGCTTGCTGTGATCATCCGCCGGGTTTCCGAAGGTCCCGTCCTGGGCCTCGAGCTTGAAGCCGGCCTGTTCAAAGGTGTGCTTGACGATGGCGGGATCGATTCGATGCAGCTTGTTCACTGACTCCACAGGATCGCTGCCCGCGTTCGCCACGTGATCCTGCACGACGACGACACCGCCTTGCTTCAGGGCCGTGTACAGATTGGCGATCATGGTGGAGGCGTCGCCCATTGGCCCGGCGGCGCCGTCCGGAGTGTAATAGACATCGTGATAGGCCCTGACGAACAGCGCAGCATCGAGCGAGTTGGGCGGTAATTTCAGAGCGGCAATTTCGGTGACCTTGAACAGCGTATTGGGCACGCGCCTGCCGGCAAAGCGCTGCGTAAGCTCCTGCCCCATGTAGGCTGCGTAGCCCGCATTGTTGAAGACGATCACCTGGCCCGTCGCTCCGACGATGCGCCCCAGCAAATCACTGTAATAGCCATCGCCGGCGAGATAATCGATGACCTGCATACCCGGCCGCGCCTCGAGAAAGTCGAGCACGACCTGCGGCTTTGCCCAGCTATCGCGCTCGCGGTCGGCAGCAGTGCGGTCAGGGTTCGCGATGGAGATGGCTATGGCAGCGGCGTCCGCCTTGGGCGGATGAGCCGGTGCGACGCTCCAGGCGAAGGCAAGAAACGCGGAACCGAGGATGAGGAACATGGCGCGTGGACGCATATAGACTCCGATGGGTGCGCGACCCGGTGGGGGAGTCGCAGGCGGCGATATTTACGCGTCTTGTTTCCGGGTTGCAAGTGTTTTGCTGGTTATCGCACCCTGTTCCCCGGGATCAACAGTAAAGCTTGGTCGTCGCTGTTGTCAGTACCACGCCTGAGCCGGGAGGAGCGAGGGTGTCTCAGTCGACAGCCGTCCTGCTTGTCTCCCGGAAAACGCGTGCGAGCCATCTCCACGGCATGCAGTAAAGTACGTCTCCGTCATCGAGCGTGTTGTCACATTATTTGTATAACTCGGCCGACGACAAGACAGTGTGCTGTGCGCTCGTAGGGTGATACGACGGGGACGCGGAATACTGAGTGCCGCCCGTAATCAGCACCGTGCTATCGTCGGCGAGCACGGTGGCTGTATGCCCATTGCGCGCCGCATTGAGCGAGCCGGTCGCTGTGAATCCCTGGCTCTCCGGAGCGAACGACTGCGCCAGTGCGGTTGACACGCGCACACTGGCCCGCTGGTAGCGGCTGCCGCTGCTGCATGCAGTGGCAAGAGTACAGGTACCGTAGAACGTTTTCCACGACGACCCACCCGCGACGAGTACGGTGCCGTCTTTGCGCAGACTGGCGGTCGCTCCATCCACGTATGACAACGGCTCTCCGACGAGCGCGAAAGTACCGGTGATAGGGTCATAAAGCTCGGCGGTGAGATCCCGCCCCACGATCAGCACGCTACCATCCTGCAGGCGCGTCGCCATTGCACTCGCGCGCACGACGTTCATGCTGCTGGTCGCGGTAAACGTACCGCTTGCCGGATCGTACAGTTCGGCCGCGTTTGTTCCTCCGGCGGCGACCAGCACTCGGCCATCGAGCAACAGCGTTGCCGTGGACCCAGGCGACCCGGTCCGCGCAAACTTCAGGTCGCCGGTCGCGGTGAAGGTGGCGCTCAGGGGATCGTACAATTGGGCCGCAACGGTTGCCGTCGATCCGCCGCCTATGAACAGCACCTTCCCCGTATTGAGCAGTGTCGCGGTTGGCCCAATGAGCATGCCGGCCGCGCTCCCCGTCGCCGTGAACGTCCCGGTCACCGGGTCGTATAATTCCGCGGAGATCCCAGTAGGTTCACCAGCGACGATTAACACCTTGCCGTAGTCTGGCAAGGCAGCGTTCGCCAGCAACGTCGCCGTGTGCCCGTGACGTGCGACGGTCATGCTGCCCGTTGCGGTGAATGTGCCACTCGCGGGGTCGTAGAGCTCGGCGGACGCATCCGACCCTCCCGCTACCAGCACTTGACCGTTCAGGAGCAGCGTGGCCGTGTGCCCGAGCCGTGGGGTGGTCATACTTCCGGTGGGAATAAAGCCCGCTGCAGGCCTGGCGAGCGACACCCGGACCGTGAAGGGCGCGGGCAAGGCGGCCTGATTGAGCGCGTCCTTCACATTGACCTCGATCGGAAAACGGCCGGCGCTCGAGGGAGTCCCGGACAGCGCGCCGTCAAGGCTCAATCCCAAGCCGGGTAGTGCGCCCGTCTCGCTCCAGACCAGGGGGGCGAGTCCGTCAATCGCGGAAAACAAGATCGCTGGGTAGGCGGTCCCAACGGTTCCGGTCGGCAGAGATCGATTGTTAATAGTTGGAGGCGGTGGGTTCACGATGACGACTGTGAATGCAGCCGCAGCCGTCGCCGGTGTTACACCGCTGTCGGTCACCGTTACCGTGAACGAGAAGGAGCCGGCGCTGGTGGGCGTGCCGGACAATAATCCGTCGGCTCCCACTGCCAAGCCGCCAGGCAACGAGCCATCAGTCAGCGCCCACTGGAGCGGCAGGTATCCGCCGTTTGCGGTGAAGTTGAAGGCATAGCCGGCGCCGACTGTTCCTACCGGCGGTGCGGCCGCCGCATTGACCGCGGGCGGTGCCGGGTTATTGACGACCACCGTGATTGCCTGCGTCGCCGACTCCGGCGTGGATGCGCTGTCGGTAACCCTAGCCGTAAACGAGAATACCCCGGCGCTCGTCGGTGTGCCGGACAGCAACCCATTGGCATCCAGCGTCAGACCAACCGGCAAGGCGCCAGTCGAACTCCAGATGAGTGGCAGCGACCCGCCGCTCGCCGTGAGCTGCATGCCCGGATAGAGGTAAGTCACCGTGCCTTCCGGAGGCGCGGAACCCGTGTTGATCACGAGCGGTGAGTCATTGACGACGATCTGGAAGGATTTTGACGCCGTGAGGGCCGGTATCGACGAATCGGTAACGCTGACTGGGATAGAAAAAGTCCCGCTAGAGACTGGGATGCCGAACAACTGCCCGTCGGTACCAATCGACATCCCATCGGGCAGGGTACCGGTTGCGCTCCAGGTAAAGGGCGCGGCGCCGCCGCTCGCAACCGTGAACGTGAACCCAGGATAGTTTGCGCCGGTCATTGCGGAGGGCAGAGTGGCGTTAGCGATCACCGGTGGCGGGGTAAGACCACCCCCTGTGCCGCCACCACCCGCGGCGCTGCCCCCATCTCCACCCCCGCAGGCCGCGAGCAGCAGGGCGCCGAAGATCCCGAGGAACGACCGAAACGCTGTGCCGCTGTGCATAACCTCTCCCCCATCGCACGGCAGTGGCGCCACCATGACCGATCCATCTCCGTACGGGGGGTAAGAGCCGGCGCTGGCCACTTCGGGTACTGAAATATTTTCTGGTACCCGAATCTGCCGCAACAGGCTCATAGTGGAGAAGGATCTCCAGTGCAACCTCAGGACCAGTCGCCACACCATGGCCGAGTCGAAGATGGCCTTCGTCGAGAGATTGTTTGCGCGGCATCGCAATGCCCTGCAGGCCTTTTTCTTTCGGCGCCTGCGGATCAAGGCGGATGCCGCCGATCTTGCGCAGGAGGTGTATCTGCGGATGCTCCGGGTCAGCGATCCGGATTCGATTCGCAACCCCGAGGCCTATCTGTTTGCGGTCGCGGGAAATCTTGTCAGGGAGAACGCCATCGCTGATCGCCGCCAGGCCGAGAGCGCCGATGTCGAGGAGGCCGAGTCGCAGCAGTTGCTCGCCGACCTGCCTGACTTCGATGCGCCGCTCGACACCGGTCGGCGTGTCGAGCGGCTGCGCGAAGTGCTGGGGCAGCTCTCGCCCAAGTGTCGCGCGGCGGTCGTGCTGCAGTATCGGTACGAGTTGAGTTACCAGGAGATCGCCGAGCGCCTCGGAGTGTCCACGCACATGGTCAAGAAATATCTCGCGCAGGCGCTCGGCCATTGCCGCCGCCGCATGGTGCGCCTGGCATGAGTGAAATGTCGCCAGGTAACGAGCAGATTCGGGCCGCAATCGCTGAGCAGGCGGGCGCGTGGTTTGTGGAAAATCGCAGTGGGTCGCTCGATCGGGCGGCGCGCGCCGGTTTCGTTGCCTGGCTGCGAGCCTCCCCGCTGCACGTCCAGGAGTACCTCGCCATTGCGGTGCTGGCGCGCGATCTGCCCGCCGCCGTGGATGATCCTGAAATCTCGCTCGAGTCCGTTCTCGCCGCGGCGCGCGCCGACGCGGACAATATCGTCAGTCTCGATCGGCCGCGGCGCGCGATCGCGAGACCGAGATTGCGCTGGTCACCCGTCTGGCCGGTGGCGGCCGCGGCGGCGATCGTCTTTGTCGTCTGCGCCGCGATCTGGTCGACGCGCGACGGCGAACGATTCGGGCTGCCCAAGACCTACCGTACGGCGCACGGCGAGCAAATGGTGCGGCAGCTCCCCGATGGCTCGGTGTTGCACCTCAATACCGATTCCACGCTGACCGTGCACTACTCACACGGCGAGCGGGTCGTTGATCTCGAGCGCGGCGAGGCGCACTTCCAGGTGACGCACGATGCTCAGCGTCGCTTCCGCGTGGCGGCGGGTGAGGCGGGCGTGCTCGCCGTCGGCACGCAGTTCGACGTCTATCGCAGGCCCGGCGCGGTGACGGTCACAGTCGTCGAGGGCGCGGTTGCCGTGTTTACTACCACGGCGCCGCAATCTGCGCTGCGGGTCGCGGCCGGTTACCAGGTCGAGGTAGGGGAGCGGGTCGGCTCTCCGCGGCCCGTCGACGCGCGCGCGGCCCTCGCCTGGCTCGAGCGGCAGATTGCCTTTGAGAACCGCCCGCTCGGTGAGGTCGCCGAGGAATTCAACCGTTACGGGGGCGTTGCGATTGAAGTTGAAGATCAGGACTTGCGCGCGCTGCCGATCAGCGGCGTCTTCGATGCCTATGACACCGATTCGTTTGCGGCCTTTCTTGGCACGTTGAGCGGCGTACTGGTGGAGAAGACTTCGACACGTATCCTGGTACGGAAGCTTGAATCTGCGCCAGGGGAGCTGCCTCCGGTCGAGCAGTAGCGTCCGGCAACGCCTCGCGCGGGTATCATGGACGGATGCTCGCCGCAGACGATCTCGTGTCACCCGCACCAATCAGCAGCAGACGCGCCAGATCCGTCGCGCGAGGGCTCGCGTCTGGCCTGCTCGGCACCCTGCTTGCGCTCTGGTCTCACAACGCCCGGGCGGCCACGACCTTGTCCGCCGACATCGCGCCGCAACCGGTGGCTGACGCGTTGGCAGAATTCGCCCATCAGACGCGACTGCAGTTCATCTACGTGTCGAAGATTGTCAAAGCGCGCGCCTCGAAGGGCGCGCGCGCCGGACTGACGCCGGCAGAAGCACTGCCGTCATTGCTCGAAGGCACGGGCCTCAGCTTCCAGTTCCTGAATGAGCGTACCGTGCGCATCTTCGAAACCGCCGCTACGGCGTCCGCACCGTCCAATGCTGCCGGCGCGCCGAAGCCGGGCAGTGGTAACCGCGCGCCGTGGTCCGAGCGGGGCGACGAAGAGATCATCGTGACGGGATTGCACAGTGTGGACGATCCGCGTATCGCCGAGGACGTCCAGCGCATCGCTGCCTCGGTCAGCATGGTAAGTGGTGACCGCCTGGAGGCGCAGAAGCTCGGGCAGCTGTCCGATTATGCGGCCTACCTGCCTGGATTGAACCTGGATCTCGGCGGTGTCCCCGGCTTTATTGATGTACAACTGCGCGGTATCGTCACGTTTAACGACACCGCTTCGCTGATTTATTACATCGACGATACACCGATAGGCCCGATCGGAATGCCAGCGGGTGCTCCCGATCTCATACCGTACGATCTGGAGCGGCTCGAAGTGCAGCGCGGGCCACAGGGAACGCTCGGCGGTGCAGGCTCCGAGACCGGTCTGATCAGGTATGTCCTCAGGGAGCCGAGCCTCAGTGGCTTCGAAGCGCATGTCGGCGTGGACGCCAGCGCGACCCACTATGCCGCAAAGTCAGGCAGCTCATTCCAGGCCATGGCGAACATTCCCATCATCAGCGACGTGCTGGCGGTGCGCGTCAGTGGCTATGACAGCTATACACCGGGATTCATCGACAACGCCTACTCGGGAGCCAAGGATGTCAACGTGCAGCGCCGCCACGGCGGGCGCATCACCGCGCTGTGGCGTCCGGCCGAATCGCTCGCGGTGAAGGTTACTGCGCTCTGGAACCGGATCGATGCCGACTCCAGCGACCTCGTAATATCGACCGGAGCTGCCACCGCGGTGGACGCAGGCGACGCCAATATTTACAAAGTTTCGAAATCCTGGGGTCAGTACACGCAAGACTACGCTTTCCTGCCGTCCTATCAGGCAGATCACACCCTCTACGCTGCGACCTTGCACTGGCACCCCGGCTCGATCGACATCTTCTCCACCACGTCGTGGTCACGCTACCAGCGCCACATTATCGCGGATACGAGCGGGAATACCGGCAGCAGTTTTCCGGATTTGAGCGGTGGCACGATTCCGGCGGGTCTGGCGAATCAGCAAAATGATACCGACCTCGAGAAATTCAGCGACGAACTCCGTATCTCCTCGCCACAGGGAGGGCGCATCGAATGGCTGCTGGGTGGGTTTTACACCTACGAGGGCGTTACCGACCGACTGGGCGAATACGCATTTGACAACAGCTACCAGCCGATTGCGTTCTTTGCCCCGGCAATATGGTTCCAGGTGGTGCCGAGCACGTTCAGGAAGCTGGCGCTATTTGGGGATTTGACCTGGCGGGCCTCCGATCGCTTCGACCTGACGGGCGGAATTCGTTTTGACCACAACGACCAGTCGTTCTCCGCAATCGTCGACGGCAGTACGATCACTGTGCCGGAATCACTTTCAGGTCAATACTCAGAAGGAGTGACGACCTGGGCGACGACGGCCCGTTACCATTTCACGCCAGACGTGATGCTCTATGGGCACGTGGCCACCGGCTCGCAACCCGGCTCCACGAACGGCCCGGGCTACCCGCCGGTAAAAGCGGAACGCCTCATCAATTACGAGATGGGTCTGAAGTCCGAGTTCCTGGACCGCAGGGGCATGATTAATCTCACGGTGTTCTACATCGACTGGAGGGATATCCAGCTGTCCACACATGACTTTGTGAACGGCTTCTCCTGGGTCAACGGTGGAACGGCGGTGTCCCAGGGGGCGGAGCTGGCAAGTTCCTGGTCGCCACTCCACGCGCTGAGATTCGGCTACAACGCCGCTTATACGCAGGCCGAACTCACCGAGCTGGATCCCGACGTCCAGTACTACATGACCGGCTACCAGCTACCTCAGGTGCCCAGGTGGAGCATGTCCTTCACTGCCGACTACGACTGGGCACTCATGGACCTCTGGCATGCTCACCTCGGTGGCGCCTGCCGCTGGACCGGCCCGTTATGGACCTATGTCGTCCAAAGCCGTTCTCACGACGGAGTACCGACCGCGGAGTTGCCGGGGTACTCGCTGCTCGATCTCAATGCGAGCATCGCGAAAGGGTCGCTCGCGCTACGAGCCTACGCCAGAAATCTCGCTGACATCCGCGCCTCCCGGCACGGTCACCTGAGTGTTGACCCCTCCGGCACGATCGCCAATACGGATGACTACATGGTGCTACCCCGAACCATCGGCATCGGCATCGACTATTCGTTCTAGTGTCTTCGAGCGCGTTGCCCACCTTTTCGCCATCGGGAGGGCATAATCTGATCCTCAGGAGGAAGTCTCATGGCGGTCATCACCAGCATTGAAGATCTGCGACTGCTCGCGCGGCGCCGCATCCCGCGTGCCATCTTCGACTATGCGGATGGCGGCGCCTATGATGAAATCACGCTGCGTCGCAATTGCGCTGATCTTGACGCGCTGCAGTTTCGGCAGCGCGTCATGGTGGATGTCTCGGGTGTCTCCACCGCGACGACCCTGCTCGGCCAACCAGTCGCCATGCCACTGGCCATCGCGCCCACCGGACTCGCGGGGTTTTTTCATGCCGATGGTGAGATCCTCGGCGCGCGCGCTGCGGCCGCCTTTGGCGTGCCGTTTTGCCTGAGCACGATGTCGATCTGCTCGATTGAGGACGTGCGCTCAGCGACGACTCAACCCTTCTGGTTTCAGCAGTACCTGATGAAAGACCGCGGCTTCAATCAGGAACTGATCGATCGGGCGCAAAACGCCGGCTGCTCGGCGCTCATGCTGACCCTCGATCTTCAGGTGCTGGGCGAGCGGCGCCGGGACGCCAGGAGCGGGTTGACCATACCGCCACGACTGACGCTCAGGAACGCCCTGGGTGTCGCGACCAAGCCGGCATGGGCGCTCAAGGTGCTGCTTGGCAAGCGCCGCAGCTTCGGCAATCTCGAAGGCCGCATCGGCGGTGCTTCCGGCATCCGCACGCTGGCGGAATGGACGGCGACACAGTTTGACCCGAGCGCGAACTGGCGGGATGTGGAATGGGTGCGCAGCCGCTGGCCAGGGAAACTCATTCTGAAAGGCGTGCTCGAGGCCGAGGATGCAAAACTCGCACTCGCCAGTGGCGCCGATGCGATCGTGGTGTCAAACCACGGCGGGCGGCAACTGGATGGGGCACCTTCGACAATCGCCGTGCTGCCGGAGATTGCGGCCGCGGTCGATGGACGTTGTGAAATACTGTTCGATGGCGGTATTCGTTCGGGTCAGGATGTCCTCAAGGCCGTAGCCCTGGGCGCGCAGGGCGTGCTCATCGGCAAGTCGTTTCTGTACGCGCTCGCTGCCATGGGCGAAGCGGGCGTGACGCGGGCGCTTGAAATCATTCAACGCGAACTGCGGGTCACGACGGCGCTGGTGGGCAGGACGAGCATGCGCAGTGTCGATGCCGGGGTGCTGCGCCGGTGAGCAAGAAGCAGCAAACCAGTCTCCAAGGAACACACCAAATGAACCTGCAGCGCTTTCCGCGCCATTCGCTGACTTTCGGCCCGACGCCCATCCAGCCACTGAAGCGCCTCAGCGCCCATCTGGGCGGCAAGGTTGAGCTCTATGCCAAGCGCGAAGACTGCAACAGCGGGCTGGCCTTTGGCGGCAACAAGACGCGCAAGCTCGAATACCTGATTCCCGAGGCGCTGGCCCAGGGCTGCGATACGCTGGTGTCCATCGGCGGCATTCAGTCGAACCAGACGCGGCAGGTCGCCGCGGTAGCGGCGCACCTCGGTCTCAAATGCGTGCTGGTGCAGGAGAACTGGGTCAATTATTCAGACGCTGTCTACGATCGTGTCGGCAACATACAGATGTCGCGCATCATGGGCGCCGAAGTGCGACTCGACGCGGCGGGCTTCGATATCGGCATCCGCCCGAGCTGGGAACAGGCCATGGAAGACGTGCGCAGGGCAGGGGGCAAGCCTTACCCGATTCCCGCGGGCTGCTCCGAGCACCCGCTGGGTGGCTTGGGCTTCGTTGGTTTTGCCGAAGAAGTGCGGGCGCAGGAGGCTGCGCTTGGCATCCGGTTCGACTACATCGTGGTGTGCTCGGTCACCGGCAGCACCCAGGCTGGCATGGTGGTTGGCTTTGCCGCGGACGGCCGCGCCGATCGCGTGATCGGCATCGATGCCTCGGCCACCCCAGAAAAGACCCGGGCGCAGATCCTGCGCATCGCCCAGCACACGGCCCGGTTGGTCGAACTGGGCCGTGAGATCAGCGAGAGCGACGTGGTACTCGATACCCGCTACGCGGGTCCTGCGTATGGCCTGCCAAACGAGGGCACGCTGGAGGCTATCCGGCTGTGCGCGCGACAGGAAGGCATGCTCACGGACCCCGTATATGAAGGAAAGTCCATGCAGGGCATGATCGATTGGGTGCGCCGCGGCGAGTTCCCGACCGGATCCAGAGTGCTCTACGCACATCTCGGCGGCGTGCCGGCGCTCAATGCCTACAGCTTCCTGTTTCGCAATGGCTGACACCACCAACGTCCTGATCCTCTGCACGCACAACTCGGCGCGCAGCGTCCTTGCTGAAGCGATGCTGAACCATCTGGCGCAGCGGCTGGGCCGTGAGGTCCATGCCTTCAGCGCCGGCAGCGCACCCAGCGGGCGCATTCATGCCCTGGCGTTGGAAGTGCTCAAGAGTGCTGGCATCGACACCAGCGCGTGTCGCAGCAAGAGCTGGGATGAATTCGCGGCGCCCGATGCGCCGCCCATGCGTATTGTCATTACGGTGTGCGATAACGCCGCGAAGGAAGCCTGCCCCTATTGGCCGGGCAGTCCGGTGCAGGTACATTGGAGTTACCCCGACCCCGCCAACGCGCCCGGCAGTGACGCCGATAAGCGCATCGCGTTTGAGCTTATCCGGCAGGCGCTTGGTTACCGCATGCTGCAGTTGCTGCAATTGCCCCTGGCAGCCATGGATAACGCATCGCTGCAGGCAGCTCTGCGTGACATCGCTGCACAGTGAACATCAGACCATGAGTACCGTCGCGAGGGGCATCCGTACGCCTTCCGCCATCGCACCGCTGAACCTGTTCGAGCGCTATCTGACGGTGTGGGTATTGCTGTGCATTGTGGCCGGCATAGCGTTGGGGCAGTGGCTGCCGAAGATCTTCCAGATTATCGGCCATCTGGAGGTGGCGCGCGTCAACCTGCCAGTGGGCCTGCTGATCTGGATAATGATCATCCCGATGTTGCTGAAGGTGGATTTCGCCGCCCTGCACCAGGTGCGTCAGTACTGGCGCGGCATCGGCATCACGCTGTTCGTGAACTGGGCCGTCAAGCCGTTTTCAATGGCGCTGCTGGGCTACGTGTTCATCCGTCATGTTTTCGCCCCCTATCTACCCGCGGAGCAACTGGACAGCTACGTCGCCGGCCTGATCCTGCTGGCTGCGGCGCCCTGCACGGCAATGGTGTTCGTGTGGAGTCGGCTGACCGGAGGCAACCCGCTGTTCACGTTGTCGCAAGTGGCGCTCAACGACACCATCATGGTCTTTGCCTTCGCGCCGATCGTGGCCCTGCTGTTGGGCATTTCTTCAATCAGCGTACCGTGGAGCACGTTGATCACCTCGGTCGTGCTCTACATCGTCATACCGGTGGTGCTGGCGCAAATGTGGCGCCGCGCGTTGCTCAAACGTGGGCAGACAGCGTTCGATGCCGCGTTGGCGAAGATCGGGCCCTGGTCCATCTGCGCTCTGCTGGCCACGCTGGTGCTGTTGTTTGCGTTCCAGGGCGAGGCGATCCTGAGGCAGCCGCTGGTGATTGCCATGCTGGCAGTCCCGATTCTGCTCCAGGTGTTCTTCAACTCGGCGCTCGCGTACTGGCTGAACCGGCGCGCCGGGGAGTCCCACAGTGTCGCTTGCCCGTCAGCGCTGATCGGCGCCTCCAATTTCTTCGAGCTGGCAGTGGCTGCGGCCATCAGCCTGTTCGGGTTCAACTCGGGTGCCGCACTCGCCACCGTGGTCGGTGTATTGATTGAAGTGCCCGTGATGCTACTGGTGGTCAAGGTCGTCAACTCGAGTAAAGACTGGTACGAATACAGGAGTTAAGAGATGAAAGGACGTGTAGCGTTGGTGACGGGTGGTGGCCGGGGAATCGGCCGCGAGGCTGCCTTGCTGCTCTCGGCAGCGGGAGCGCGCGTGATGGTGGTGTCACGCAGCGCGACAGAACTGGCATCCGTTGGTCTCGATTTCGTCGCGGCCGACCTCGGCACCACCGAGGGCTGCGCCCTGGCCGTGGCCGAGACCGAGCGGCGACTGGGGCCGATTGACCTCCTGGTTGTGAACCATGGCATCGGTTCGGCTCACGAGCGGCTCGTGTGGGAGCAGGATCCGGCAGTGTGGCGCGAGACGATGCGCATCAACCTCGATGCGCCGTTCGAGCTCGCGCGGCTGACGGTCGGCGGCATGTGCAAGCGTGGCTTCGGCCGGCTGGTGTTCACCAGTTCGACCGCGGGTGAGAAAGCGGAGCGATCGGGCAGCGCCTACACCGCCTCCAAGCATGGGGTGATCGGGCTCGCGCGCGCCGTCGCCCAGGATGCGGGGCCGTTCGGAGTCACCTCCAACGCGGTGCTGCCCGGCTGGGTGCGAACGGCAATGGCCGAGCGTTCGGCGAAGACGACGGCTGAACAGCGCGGCATCAGCGTCGAGGAAGTATGGCGCGAGCGTGCTGCCATCTATCCGCAGAACCGTGTGCTCGAGCCGCGCGAGGTCGCCGAGGTGATCGCGTTCCTGTGCACCGATGCAGCCGGGGGAGTGAACGGGGAGGCGATCACGGTGGCGCTTGGAGGCATCTGGTAGGCAGCCGGCGCCCGATCTACCTGTCGGTGCGCCGGCTTCAAGCCGAGGATCAACCGTGACGCGTCGCAGCGGCGTGGACGGCCGCGAATTGCGGGTTGTTCACCAGACGCACCGCGCGTTCGATGGCCGCCTGCTGGCAGGCACGCGCGGCCACCAGCCTCGACAGGTTGCGGATGTCGTCAGCCGGGCAAACCTGTTTCGCGGCATACGCGATGCGCTGATACAGGGCCTTTGATCCGGCTTCGGTCGACAGATTCAGATCGGCATAGCGCACGGTGATTGAAGCTACGTTGTCGCCAGGCGTCGCCGCGGAGGCGCTGGACAGCGTGCCAAAGACAGCCGCCAGTGCGAGCAATGTGGCCGCGCCGCGGCTGGCAATCTTGGTGGTCAGTTCTGCGTTTTTCATACATCTCTCCTTTGGGTTGGTGTTCACTGCGTTTCGCCGCGTTGGGCGATGTGTGTATGAAACTCCTTCAGGCCGGTGCATTGCTGCGGGCAGGCCACGGGTTCGTCCCCGCAGCTTACGAGTTCGTCCCCGAACGGCCTTTGCGCCCTCCAAATCCGCCGCGCATGCCGTAACCTACACCTCATGAATGATCAACCGGAATCATCGAGCGCAGGCTCATATTGGCCGTCGCTGGGCATCCTGACCGGCTACTGGGTGTACGTGACGCTGTCGAATATCCTGTACGCGAACAGCATGAACGCCGGCTTCGATGCGATGAGCACGGAGCGCTACTTCGCATCCTGGGATGTGCGAGTGGCGCAGCACGCTATGTTGTATCCGGTGCTGGCGGCGAGTGTCTGGGCCTCGTTGAAGATCCGTTGGCGCCCGCTTTGGAGTGCGTTGCCGCTGCAATTGCTCATCGCCACGGCTTTTGCCGCACTGGGGGCGCCCGCGTTGGTAGGCGCGCAGGTGCTGCTGGGACAACACGAGATGAACCACATGGCAAGCACGGGCTGGTCGGACTGGATCTCGGGTGCGACCCTGGCGCTTTGGCTGGCGAGCGCCACCAGCATGTTGCTGGCCTACGGATTCGGCGTGGCGTTGGTCACGGGATTCACGCTGTTCCAGCGCTACACCGCCGCGCAGCTGCAAGTCGCGGCGCTGGAGCGTGAATTCAGCTCGGCGCGGCTGGCGGCGCTGCGCATGCAGCTCTCGCCGCACACGCTGTTCAACCTGCTGCACGCCATTCACGGCCAGATCGCCTGGGAGCCCAAAGCCGCGCAGGCCATGATCGTGAAGCTTGGCGATCTGCTGCGTCGGTTGCTCAAGGCAGGCGAGCGCGATTTTTCGACGCTGGCCGATGAAATGCAGTTCGTGAAGCTGTATCTGGATTTGCAGCAGCAGCGCTTTGCTGACCGCCTCAGCGTGCTGTTACCTATGCCTGAGTCGCTGCCCGCGGTGTGGGTGCCCAGTCTGATCTTGCAGCCGTTGGTGGAAAACGCTGTTGTGCATGGGCTTGCCGGTCACGGCGGGCCGGTAACGGTGCGAATCGAGGTGCAGCTCGCGGGCGAGCGGCTGACTTTGCGCGTAGTCAACACGACCGCTGCCGCCGTCGGAACCAGCAGCGAAGAGGGCATTGGCACGCGCAATGTGCGCGAGCGCCTGGGGGTGCAGTTCGGCGCGCGCGCGACTTTCGTTTCACGCGCGGCCGAGGGCGGTGTATGGTGCGCCGAAATCCACTTGCCGGAGCTGCGCGGTGCGGGCGGCCCGGTGAGTTGAACTTCAGGGGCGACGTTTAGGGGCTGGCAGTGAACGTGATCATCGTTGATGACGAGCCGGCAGCGCGCCGTGCATTGCGCGAGTATTGCGCCAACGCGCCGCAGCTCACGCTGGTTGGCGAATTCGGGGATCCCCGCGCCGCCTTGCAGGCCATTCGCGCCCAGCCACCGGACCTGCTGTTTCTGGATATCCAGATGGACGGCATGACGGGCCTGTCGCTGGCACGTGCCCTGGACCCTGAGACACTCCCGCTCATCGTTTTTGTGACCGCTTACGATCAATACGCGCTGGAAGCCTTTGAGGTCAGTGCGATCGACTACCTGCTCAAACCCTTCGATGAGGAGCGCTTCCGGAAAACCCTCGCCCGGGTTCAGCATCGCGCCGCCGCCTCCGGGGCCCAGGAGCGGCACGCTGAACTGGCCGCTTTGCTGGCGCGGCTGGAACAAAGCGCCCGGGCCGCGACCGACAGCCGGCCGCGGCTATTGGCCGAGAGCGGCGGTCGTTTGCACATGCTGGATGTCGCACAGGTCGAAATGCTTGAAGCGGATCGAAACTACGTCAAGCTCGCCGTCGGCCGCGACGTTTACCATGTGCGCAGCACTCTGGCGCAGGCCGAAAAGAGCGTGCAGAGCGAGCCCATGCTGCGCATCAGCCGTTCCTGTCTGGTCAATATCAATCATCTGCGCGAACTCAGCCGCACGCCGCGTGGGGATTTCATCCTGGTCCTGAGCGGCGGCCGCACTGTCACCAGCAGCGAAGGATATCGTGAGGCGGTGCGCGAGTACCTGTCGCGGCTCAAAGTGGGTGCGGACGGCGGTTCCCGCCCCGGCGTGCCGGTCCCGTCCGCATGAATCCTGTCCGCCAGCCGCTACTGCTCGCCGTAGATCTTCTTCAGCCAATCCGATGGGCGGCGTTGGCCACCCTGATGCTCGCGGCAGGGTCGGCCGCAGCAGCGACTCCGCCGGCGCTCGCCACCGCGGAGCAGCGCTATGCCGACTGGCTCGATGCGAACTACGCGCTCACAACCGTCACCGCGGGCCCGGCGGAGTCACTCGACGGCCATGATCGCGCGGCGTGGCTGCAGATCCTGGAGAGCCGGCGCCGCGCGCTCGACGCGGCGCTCGATCGAGTGAAGTCGCTCAAGCTTGGCCGCACCGACGAGCGGGCACGCGCCACGATGCTGCGCGCGCTCGCCGAACCTCCGAGTGCGCCGGCCGCGACATCGCCGGACGACGCAGCCCAGCGCTGCGCCGCCGCCAGTCAGATCGATCTCGGACGCTCCGCGCTTTCGCAGGCACTGTATGCGTGCTTCGAGCACTTCGGGAATCATGTCGCGTTCGAGGGCCGGACAATCGCCCGCACGACCGTGCTGGAGCTACTGCATCAACTCGATTCCGCCGAACAGCGCCGGGCGCTGTTCGATGCCATGCAGCCGCTGTGGATCCACATCAACGGCAATGGCGAGGCCTCGAGCCCCTATCGCCGCCTGATCCGTGCCGCGGCCGCGGAAGCTCACGCCCGCGGCCGCTCTCCGATCAGTGACGCCGCGCACACCGTCGGGGCGACGCCGCAGGACATTGAAGCGTGGCTGGTAACGATCCTCGAACACTGGCGGGCCGCCAACCCGGGCGCTCCGCTCGAGCCCTGGGACTACTGGAGCCGCTACACGAGCGACACACATCCGCTCGATGCGCGGGTGCCGCCCGAGTCGATTACGCCGCTCTGCCAGCGTTTCTACCGCGATCTGGGTATCGACCTGGAGGCGCTGGGCGTGATGCACGATCTCGAGGTCCGACCGGGAAAGGCGCCGTTGGCCTACGCCGACTTCGTGAGCATCGGGCGCGCGACCGCCGCCGGCTGGCGCCCGGCCCGGTCGCGAGTCTCGGCGAACGTCGAGCGCGGTGGTCTGTTCACGCTCAATGAAATCGTGCACGAGGATGGCCACGCGGTGCAGATCTCAAGTATTCGCACGCGTCCGGCGTTTGTCGGGTGGGGCGACGACCTGTTTGTCGAGGCGTTCGCGGATGTCCCGTCCTGGAGCGTGCTCGAGCCCGCGTGGCAGCGGCGTTACCTTGGCACCGGGCTCGACGAGCAGGCGGCGCTGCGCGCCTTGTACGCGAATGTCATGCTCGACGTCGCCTGGGGACTGTTCGAACTCCGGATGTTCCACGACCCCGATGCCGATCCGAACGCGGTGTGGACCGCGATTACGTCCACGTACCTGAACATTCGCCCCCA
>Ga0315268_10002298_pt1 | contig 21730 bp, 19 predicted proteins | sample C1_top_MG_FD_204535 | JGI IMG/M metagenome (GOLD analysis project Ga0315268, IMG submission 204535) | Sediment microbial communities from Yellowstone Lake, YNP, Wyoming, USA - C1_top | ecosystem: Environmental > Aquatic > Freshwater > Lake > Sediment | place: USA: Wyoming | collected 2017-08-01 | reverse complement strand
GAAATAAGGCCGCTCAGAAGAAATATGCAGATGGTTTTTCAGGATCCTTTCGAATCTCTCGATGCAAGGCAGACTGTAGGAGATATTCTGGAAGAGCCGTTGATAATTCATGGAATTGGTTCCCCGCCGACAAGGCGGAAGGAAGTGGAAAATCTTCTGCTGCGCGTGGGAATGCCGGAAAGCGCGATCACCCGGTTTCCGCACGAGTTTTCCGGCGGACAGCGCCAGAGAATAGGAATCGCAAGAGCGATAGCCTTGAAGCCCAGGCTGATCGTCTGCGATGAGCCCGTATCGGCGCTCGATGTTTCAATACAGTCCCAGATACTTAATCTTCTTCTTGATCTTCAGTCCGAGATGAACCTTACATATCTTTTCATCGCCCATGACCTTGCCGTAGTGAAACATATTTCGGATCACATTGCCGTCATGTATCTTGGAAAAATCGTCGAATACACAGATGCGGATACGATATATCAAAAACCGCTTCATCCGTATACCAAAGCTCTTATATCTGCGATCCCGGTTCCTGATCCTTCAGTGCGAAATAAAAGAACCGTCCTGAACGGAGATGTGCCGTCGCCTTCACACCCGCCTTCGGGATGCAGTTTTCATACCCGGTGCCCTGTTGCTTTTGACAGGTGCAGGACGGATGAACCGGAACTTTTGCCGGCCCCGGGAACTGAAGGGGAGAATCATCTTGTGGCATGTCATCTTATAAATAGTTAATAGTGAAGAGTGAGAAGTGAAAAGTGAAAAGAGAGAGGCAAAGGCGCAAAGTGAATAGGGTTCAAGGAGTCAAGGGTTCAAAGATTCAAGTAACACGAAGTGAAGCACTTGACATACAAGACATATCATGCAATATGGCCCTAAAAATCAAATTCTTATTTTAAATGACGAAGGGAGATTGACATATGAGTAGTAATCCATCCAAGATCGATCCAATGGAATTCAGAGACATCAACCCCGGTGAACGGCTTCTCATGGGGCCGGGGCCGAGCGACGTACCGGCTCGGGTGCTGCAAGCCATGGCTGCCCCTTGCATCGGCCACCTGGACCCCTATTTCCTGGGGACCATGAACGAAACCCAGCAGTTGCTTCGCCATCTATTCCAGACTCAAAACGCTCTGACCATCCCGGTTTCGGCCACCGGCAGCGCCGGCATGGAAGCCTGCTTTGTCAATCTGGTGGAGTGCGGGGACGAGGTGGTGGTAGCCGTCAACGGGGTGTTCGGAACCCGCATGTGCGACATTGTCACCCGTATCGGCGGCAAGCTGATCAGGGTGGACTGCGAGTGGGGGCGGGCTGTTGACCCTCAGGCTGTGGCTAAAGCGGTAAAAGGATGCAAACCCAAGGTCGTTGCCGTGGTACACGCCGAAACATCCACCGGCGCATGCACGCCTCTTGAGGATATCTCCAGAATCGCTCACGAAGCCGGAGCCCTTTTTTTGGTTGACTGCGTCACGTCTTTGGGCGGGATGAATGTCCCTGTCGACGGGATGAAGATCGACGCGGCCTACAGCGGCACCCAGAAGTGCATATCCTGTCCGCCGGGGCTTTCTCCTGTGAGCTTCAGCGCCGCGGCCATTCAGGCACTGGAGAAGCGCAAACATCCGGTAGTGAGCTGGTATCTCGATTTCAGTATGGTGCGCGATTACTGGGGCAGCGAGCGCAAGTACCATCATACAGCGCCGATCAACATGATCTACGCTATTCGCGAGGCGCTGCGCATCATCGCCGAGGAAGGTCTGGATGTGCGGTTTGCGCGGCACCGACTGAATCACCGCGCCCTGGTGGCGGGCCTCGAGACCATGGGACTTTCCATGCTTGTACCCGAGAAGGAGCGGCTTCCGATGCTCAACGCCATCCGTATCCCGGAAGGTGTCAACGATCTCAAAGTGCGCAAGGCGCTCCTTAATGACTTTGCCATAGAGATCGGCGGCGGATTGGGCCAGTTCGCAGGCAAAGTGTGGCGCGTAGGCCTCATGGGCCATTCCTGCCGCCGAAAAAACGTCTTCCTGTTCCTTTCCGCGCTTGAGACCGTGCTGAAAGCGGAGGGGTTCAAAGCCAGGCCGGGCGCTATCGATGCGGCAGCGGCGGTTTATGCGGCTTAATAAAATATTTTAGACAGGATTAACAGGATATACAGGATTTTGCCTGCTTTTATAACCCTCCGCGAAGCGGCCTTATTATCATGTTAATCCTGTAAATCCTGTCAAAATAGAACTATAATAATTGAGCGGTCTGAAGGATTTCTTTGATTTTGATTTTTTCTTCTTCCTTTAAGGGCAGCAGAGGTGAGCGCACATGGCCGCCCCGATACCCCATCAAATCCGAGGCGTACTTCAACCCGGGAATGCCATAGGTGGCGGTAACGGCATTATTGACCGGGAATATCCTGAAGTAAAGCTTTCTGGCAGCTTCATGATCCCCCTTGTCAAAGGCCGTCTGTATCGCGCTGCATTCATTTGGCGCGCAATTGGAAACGGCGAAAATTCCGGCCTTTATCCCCAGCGTCAGAGCCGGATACCATGCTGAAAGTGTACCGGTCATCAGATTAAAACCCTTGTCGATTACAGCGGAAAACGCGGTGAGCTGCGGAACATTGCCTGTGCTGTCTTTCATGCCTAAAATGTTGGGGTGTTTGCTTAAAACCCGGACGGTATTGACCGTAACATTGATATGTGTAAAAGCGGTCACGTTGTAGATCATTACCGGAATCCTGGTGTGGTCGGCAACTTCAGTAAAGAATCTGATCTGGGCCTCTTCATTCATTTTGGAATGGTAGTAGGATGGTGTCAGAATCAGGGCGGCATCCACCCCGAGATCCGCTGCTTTGTTTGTCAGGGCGATGGTTTCCCGTGCAGATTCCACGCCGGTTCCAGCAAGTATAAAGCGGCCTTTCTTTGCATGCTTTACAGTCAGTTTCATCATCTTGATTTTTTCGGCTTCATTTAAATAAGCTGTTTCACTGTTTGATCCGAGAACCAGGTATCCTGCAAGTTTGTCCTTATTCCAGCTTTCCATATTCCGGATGTGCTTGCCATAGTCAACATCCCCGTTTGCCTTAAAAGGGGTAAGCATGGGAGGAATAACTCCCTTAATCTGTTTTTTCGCCATTAACAATTCCTCTTTGAGTATTTAAATTATCATTTCATTCAGGCCATGCAATATCCTTGAAGATTCAGCGGGTAGAACGAAGATGATTGATATGGTCTCGCTTCTGAATCTATTTTACTAAAAAATCTCTATGGCATTGTGGCCGAACAATTAAAATACGTAATATTTGATATCCGGTTAAGGAAATATCTGAACCTCGGGCTGCTTGTTAATTACTCCAATATTTATATAAAATCAAATAAGTTCTATTGAACTTTTCTTGCCAGGTAGAAAGAGCCTAGTGCATGGGAGAAGATTTTTTCTTAACAACCGAAGGCCATTAGATGTTATTGAACCGAAACAGCGAGCGCATTCCTCGCTGCTTGCGGCGGGGTTAGCGAGCGAATTAAAAACAGACGCTATTCCCTACGGTCGAAAATTCCCCGTAGCTTGCTGCGGGGAGTTTCGATGGATACTTTCCCTTCATTGTATTGCGGATTAAATACCATCTCCAAAAACCAATTGCATGTCTTTATCCGTAAAACAGCGTTCTGAATTGTCCGGATTCATGGCGTCCTCTTCCAGGATCCGACGATCATAAGCGGGGCTCAGCACCTGGTTGTAATATTCATGTTGTATCATGAGATTCATGATTTCGCTTGTACCTGTCCATATCATACCGAGCCGGATGTCCCTTAACGCCCTTTCAATGGGGTACACATCAGTATATCCAATCCCCCCCATAACCTGCATGGCATTGTTGACAACATCCCATGCTATTTCAGTCGTGAATCGCTTGGCTTCGCTGACGATGCGGCGGACGTTAGGGTAATTTTCATCCACAGCCTTAGCCGCCATAAAGCAAAGACTTCGCGCCGCATCAAGCTGTGTTATGGAATCGGCAATTTTAAAACTGATAGCCTGATATTTTCTTATCTCTTTACCAAAAGCCCTTCTTTTATTTGAATAGCGAACAGCCAGATCCAAGGCTCCCCAAACTCCCAAACATCCAGCCGCGGAAGTCAGACGTTCGGGAATCATCATCTGGTTAAAACAGAGTGCCCCTCCGTGCAGTTCACCTAAAAGATTCTCCCTGGGTACTTTCACATCTCTAAAAACCAGTCTTCCAGTACCGCCTCCCCGGCATCCCAGCAGGCCATAAAGATAATCTGTTTCCACGCCTGGTCCTTTTTCCACGATCAGCAGGCTGAGGCGGCTGTATTTATGGGCGTTTGGATCAAAATTGGTTTTGCAATATACAACGAAAAAGTCAGCACCATCAGCGCCGACAACAAAGCGTTTCATGCCGTTTAAAACGAAATGATCTCCCTTAAGCTCCGCCCTGGTCATGGCGCCAAAGAAATCAGAGCCGCCTCTGGGTTCTGTGAGCGCTTCGGCCGCCACCAATTTACCTTCAATATAAGGCTTCAGGTATTTTTCTTTTTGCTCCTCGGTTCCAAACACATTCAATGCTTCTCCTACAATGGACGGCATGACAAATGCGCATCCCAAAGCCATACCCAGGCAGCCTATCTCTTCAGTAGCCGCAACTTCGGCCACCCAGCTCATTTCACGTCCTCCATATTTTTTTGGGAACCGGATGCCTCTTAAGCCTTTATCCGCCAACTTTTCCACAAAATCTCTTGGATATGTAATTTCGTTAAGGTCCATTTTCCTTAAAAAATCACTTGTGATTTCCTCGCGGACAAATCGGCGCACTTCTTTTTTAAGTTCCTGTTCTTTTGGGGTAAGCATAAAATCGTACATGCTGCCTCCTTCCTTTATATAATATCGCCGTTGACCGGCGCGTTTTATCTCGTACGGTCAGACGGCTGGTTCGAAGGTGTTCCTGTTGTGGTTGCTCTCCCACGGGACATTCCAGCCACGAATGCCCAGACGATGAATAGCGGAATCAGGAGTGGCAACAGGAACGGAAACGCAACAGCCGCAAGAATCAGTCCGACCAACACGAGGCACCCAAGAACCACGAGACCGACGCCAGCAAGGACGAACGCCAAGAGAATTGCTACACAGAAGAGAACTACGGTGGCGACAAGGAAACCCCAGCCACCCACAGCAGCTTTCATGGGTCCAGCGAGTTCATGCCCGTTGACAGTCACAGAGACGTTGCCAGATTGCATGAGACCCCAACCCAACAAGCCGATCAGAAGAGCAACAAGTATCAGCGCTACTTTCTTCATTTCATCTCCTTTTACTTTGTACGGCGGCAACAAAAAGTTCACCGGGCGCGTTAGCGCTCCGGTGAAATGACATGTTATCACTATTATCATGGAAGTGCTTACGTGTTGATTGTTTTATGCTTTATCGTTTTTCTTTTTCTTAGAGTCATCATAAAGACCTTTTATAATGAGTTTCGCCTTGGGTTGCATCTTCTCAAGAACTTTGATTTTGTGCTGATATGATACATTTTCCACTTGAAGTTTCGCAATCTTTTCCTGAGATTTCAAATTATCATTCTCCAGTGCCAGCACATAATTTTTGATCTCAGGATCGCACGTCTTGAGTTTCTTAGTAATGTCATTTGGTCGCTTCATGAGAGGTTCCTCCATCATATTATTATTCGGTGATAACGACGAAATCAGCCGGAGCGCAGCGATCGGCTGGATCGGATGGTGTACGCCCGGCACGGGCGTGAACTTATGGGGTGCAAGTCCCCTGTACGAGAACCTGTAAATGTTCATAGTAATGAATACTAACAAAAGTACAAGCCGAAGGCAAGGGCGATTTCGCGAGGAATTGTCTGAAGGAAGCCGGAGCGCAAAAGTGCGAGCCGACGGACAGAAACCGCATATAAGGCTTAGTCTCCGGGCGAGTCAGCACGACATGACAAAGCCCACCGGTTCAGGAGATAGGGTAAATGCGGCGGTTGTGCACGGAAAGTTCACGCTCTTATCCGGGGAGATCTGCGCGATATGCGATAGGAGGTTCATGAGAGAAATCCGGAAAAGGTCTATCCGGTTAACCAAAGACCAGGCATATCCGCTTGCTGGTGGCGGATATGAGTCCCTTAAAAGGGAAACACGAAACAGGCAGCGGCTTATGATCAATCCTATAGCGCCCGATATGGAAACATATCTGGTAAGCACGCAGAAGTCAGCAGAGGGCATAGTAGTTCCGGGTATCCGGGGCGAAGGCCCGAACGTGGAAATGAGTGCGGCACTTGTATGTGCTCGGAGGCGGCGATGAATCCGAACGGAGGAGCCGATTTCCGACGCGGCATGGAAGAGTGTCCCCTCGATCCAGTTACAGTGGAGTATGTTGTCAAAAGAGATAACATGCTCAGTGCATGGAACCAAGTCAAGGCAAACAAAGGAGCTCCCGGCATCGATTCCATATCGATCGAGGGGTTTCCCGAGTACGCCCGTGAGAACTGGAAAGGAATCAAGACATCTTTGCTGGATGGGACGTATAGCCCGATCCCGGTCAAGAGGGTCGAGATTCCCAAGGACAGCGGCGGCACCCGTAATCTCGGTATCCCCGTTGTCACGGATCGCGTGATCCAACAGGCGATCTGTCGGGTTCTCTCTCCTGTTTTTGATCCCCATTTCTCCGAATCCAGCTTCGGGTTCAGGCCGGGCCGTTCTGCCCATCAGGCCGTCAAGAAGGTGCTCAAGCTCATTCAAAGAGGATATGCCTACGCCGTGGACATCGACCTTGAGAAGTTCTTCGATACAGTCGATCACGACGTTCTGATGAACCGGGTTTCCCGGAGAGTCGGCGACAAGGGCATCCTCCGTCTGATCGGGCGGTACCTCCGGGCCGGTGTGGTCGTAAACGGAAGGCTGAATGAAACGTCCAAAGGAGTTCCACAGGGCGGGCCTATTTCGCCGCTCCTGAGCAATATCCTTCTGGATGATCTCGATAAGGAGTTGGAGAAAAGGGGGCATCAGTTCGCCAGATATGCCGATGACCTCATCATTCTGGTGAAGTCCAAACGGGCCGGTGAACGGGTGATGGAGAGTATCAGCCGTTTTCTTGAGAAGATTCTCAAGGTGAAGGTCAACAGAGACAAAAGCAAGGTGGTGAAGGCCGAGGAAAGTTCCTTCCTCGGGTTCAACTTCACACATAAGAGGCTTACGATCTCTGAAAAATCCAGCACCCGCTTCAAATCCGAGCTGCGCCGTCTTACTGGACGCAGTTGGGGCGTCTCCATGGACTACCGGTACTGGGAAATCCGTACCTACACTCAGGGTTGGATGAACTACTTCGGCATCGCTTTGAAGTACAACGATGCCGTTGAGTTCGATCATTGGCTTAGGCGTCGTATCCGCATGTGCTATTGGAAACAGTGGCGCAGGGCGAAACGTCGTATCGGCGAACTGATTAAACTCGGTGCTCCGAGGCATCATGCGATTCTCACAGGGTTGAGCAGGAAGGGCTATTGGCATCTTGCGAAGACTTTGTCTACGAATTGCGGCTTGGGTAACGAGTTTCTACGAAAACAGGGACTTATGTCCATACGAACACTGTGGATTGGGATTCACTATCCGGCTAAGGCCCGATAATTTCCGCGAACCGCCCCGTGCGGACCCGCATGCGGGGTGGTGTGGGGGCTGGGGGAGAAAATCCCCCGGCTACCCGATTAAATGTTTTGGAATGTCCCCAAAAGTTATTTTGAATTGCATGTAGTGTCTTAGATATTGGCGATTGCACTCCTACTTACAATCTTCATCTATACAGTTATGGGAACCAGCAAAGCTGAAGCTATGGAGCTTCGCAACATCGACATGGAACTGCCTGCTCATTTGAGCGGTACGTTTATGGTCGGGGTCGAAGCCATCGAGGTATTCGGTTTTTACAACAACATAAACCTTAATTCCCTCTTTCAGCATGCGATCCATGAATGCATCACGCTCAACATCAATAGCGGCAAAACCAACAACTTGCTTAGGCCCCATAAATTGGGGGATTTGTGCCTTGTGGAATTTTGCAATTTTAAACGGATCAGCAATATCTTTAGATTTCTCGACTATCAGACAGTCATAATCAATCGAAACATTTCTTGCGGGTACATTCCCGGTGTTTTGTGCCGTAATATTGATAGTCATGCGGGGGGGATTGTAATTTGGAAAATCATTAAGTGTTGGATTGGAGAAGTTTATAAAGGCACGATCTCTTAAACGGGAAGTTTGATCGGTTTGTTTCAGGGTATGCCATTGTAGAGCACCAACCACAACAAGACAAAAAGTGAATACGGCCACAAAGAAAGTAAATCTTTCGGTTGGATTATACCACCAATGCCACCAATGAGGCTTTGGGGGAGGATTGTTATTTTGGGGAACTTCGTTGGTTTTATCACTGCCTTGATTTTCAGTTTCGGTAGTCATGAAAACCCCACAATTGGAGTACCACTTAATATTTTGGCTTTGGCTGGAATAATGATAGGTGCTTGGTTAGTAGGGTAACTTTCGCCATAGAAATAATCAAGGAAAATGTTTAGTTACTCGTTTTATTATTATTTTTCATTTAACAATTAATATACGTAATACTTAATATCCGGTTCCGGAAAGATCTGAACTTTGGATTGCCTGTTGCTTGGTCTAATATTTGTATAAAATCAAATAAGTTATATTTAAGATCCACGTAAAATGTGTTTATTATCGGAAAAAGCGTATCGCGTATGGTCTGTAATTATTTGCAAATGATGGCCAGTCTGAATGGTTTACAGCATCAGGAGCGGAAAACGGCAAGACAAGCCAATTGGGAGAAGAACCTTATTTTACCGGTTTGGCCTGAACCGGTACTCCTGCCTGCTGCATGGTCTCAAGGACTGCCATTCTTGCCCTGATCGAATCAATTTTCTGTTGAATAAGTCCCGACTCCATCTCGTCCGGACCGAGGGTGTTTTCCCTGTTTAAATATTCAAGAGCGGTTTTGAGTTCAGGGATGCTGTCTTTGCTCACAGCAATATCGGCTTTGTAAAGAAGCACCATCCTGTCGATCTTGTTTAAGCGGGTGTGAGCTGCTTGCTCCAGGTCAGAAGTGATTGCAAAGGAGAGAGATTTGTTCAGGTAAGTTCTCATGCCTTCAAAATCAGGGAGACCCGGAACATCAAGGACCGCATCAGCCTTATCAATATAATATTTTGCTATGAGGGGGAAAACCTCTTCACGGGAGTATGCTTCTTTTATGGGATTCGGCGGTTGCGCTCCGGGCATTGTTATAAAGAATTTCTTGCCGAGCGGGGAAAATCTTCCTTTCCACACCTCAACCGCCCCATCTTTGTATTTTATAAAGTAATTGTCCTTGTTCGACCGGCTGGTCAGAATGGTTATTACAATTAATATGGCAAGGACGATAATTGAAATGTATTTTGCCGTCTTTCCCATAAATATGGTCCTTTCAGAGGATTTGTATTTACATCGGTTGAGAATTGTTCTTTAATTTTATATAAAGTATAAGCTCTGTTTTGTAAACAATTATTGACGGCTTCGTAAAAAGTCATTCTGTCCGCCTGAGGCGGACGCTTTTTACTTTGCCGTTTGAACCGAAACAGCGAGGGCATTCCAGCCGAAGGCCCCGCCAATCAGCATGGCGGGCGGACTTGCAGCGGGGTTAGCGAGCGAATTTAAAAACAGACACTATTCCCTACGGTCGAAGATTCACAGTAGCTTGCTGCGGGGAGCTTCAATTTTGACCTTTAACGAAGCCGTCAACTTTTAAAGAAAGAAAAAGATATGAATTACGATGATCTTAAAGTTAAAAAAGAGAAACTGATTTCGATTTTGAAAAATTATGACTCGCTTGCTGTTGCTTTTTCAGGCGGAGCAGACAGCACTTTCCTGCTTGCAGCGGCAAATGATGTTTTAGGCGGAAAGGTTACGGCCATTACGGCAAAATCACCGGTTCATCCGGCAAGAGAAATAGAATTTGCCGGAAAGTTTGCAAGGAATCATGGGATAAAACATATCATAATTCAATCAGATGAGATGAATCTTCCTGAATTTACTGCTAACAGCAGAAACAGGTGTTATGTATGTAAAAAAAATCTTTTCCCGAAGATGATCGAGGCTGCTTCAAAAATGGGAATATACAAACTTGCTCATGGAGCAAATACTGATGATCTGAAGGATTTCCGTCCCGGTTTTTCAGCCGCCTCTGAGCTGGGCATAGCTTCTCCGATGATAGAGGCCGGACTTTCAAAGCAGGATATCCGCGATCTTTCAAAAATGATGCTGCTCGAAACATGGGAAAAACCGGCAATGGCATGCCTTGCGACAAGGATCCCTTATGGCACTGCTATAACAATTGAAAGTTTGAAAATGATTGAAGAGGCCGAGAACTCATTGATTGGTCTTGGTTTCAGCACCTGCCGTGTCCGGCATCATGGTAATCTTGCAAGAATTGAACTGGCAAAGAAAGATTTTGACAGTATGATGAATGAGAAAACAAGGAATTTGTTGGTTGGAAAATTAAAAAAGGCCGGATATTTATACGTCTCAATGGATCTTGAAGGTTATATTCAGGGAAGCATGAACAGATGAGGAAAAGGCTGAAACTAAAATCTGAAAAATCTCTTGACAATCGGCCGGATATTCCGGTAGCTTCAACAAAAATCGACAAAAAAAGGTTTTCAAGGCAAATGACTCTTGTTGAATATTTTATGGTTCAGAATTTTTACTGGTGCTGGTGGCGGAAAAACAGCGGGGAGGGGTTTGCCGAGGATTTCGTTATTTAATATTTAACCGGTATTTCAGAATAACTAAGGATCGCGGGTAGACTTCAAAAGCTTGCGATCCTTTTTTGCTTTTAAGGAGGATATAGAGATGCTTGTTGTAATGAATAAAAAAGCGACCCAGGAAGAGATTGACGCCGTTGTCGCCGCAATTGAGGCGAGAGGATATACTGCACGGCCGATCCCGGGCGGAGACAGGGTTTCAATCGGCATATTAAACAACAGGGGACCTGTTGACTCTTCTGTTGTGCTGGGACTTCCCGGAGTAAAGGAGGCCATCCCTGTTACAAAACCGTATAAGCTTGTGAGCCGGGAGGTTCAGCCTGAAGGGACGATTGTTCACGTCGGGAATGTCCCGATCGGAAACAGCTATCTTACAATAATTGCCGGCCCCTGCGCAATCGAAAGCAGAAACCAGGCTCTTACAATAGCAGGGCATGTCAAAAGCGCCGGAGCGCATATCTTCAGGGGAGGAGCATTCAAGCCGAGAACTTCACCCTATTCTTTCCAGGGGCTTGGCGAGGAAGGGCTGAAAATACTGGCTGAAGTACGCGAAACAACGGGCTTGCCGGTTGTGACCGAAGTTATGGATTTTGAACATTTTGATATGGTCGAAGAATATGCGGACATGGTGCAGATCGGAACCCGTAACATGCAGAATTTCAGCCTTCTGCGGCGCGCAGGAAAATCATCAAAGCCTGTTCTTCTGAAACGCGGAATGGCGGCTACGATAGAAGAATTTCTGATGGCCGCAGAATATATTCTTGAAGGCGGAAATTCGAAGGTGGTTTTATGCGAAAGGGGTGTCAGGACATTTTCACATCACAGCCGCAACACCCTCGACCTTTCGGCGATTCCGGTAGTAAGAAAAGAAAGCCATCTTCCGATAATTGTTGACCCGAGCCATGCTGCAGGCCGCAGAGACCAGGTTATACCCTTAAGCCGCGCCGCAGTGGCCGCAGAAGCCCACGGCCTTATGATTGAGGTCCACCACGCTCCCGAGGAGGCCATGAGCGACGGCGCCCAGTCGCTTTATCCGCACCAGTTTGAAATACTGTGCAGGCAGGTCAGGGCTATATACGATATCTTTAACATGAAACAGGTATGAGGCGAGAGGCGTTCCGCCATAAAAATTGGCGGACCTGCGGGAGGCGGAAGGCTGAAGGCGTGAGCAGAATATCGAATTTCTAAGTACGATGTCCGGATTAGAAACCAGAAAACACAAACCATAAACCAGAGACCATAAACCGGAGCCCTGAGCTTATAATGAAGACCATAAAAATAAAAGGTGGCATGGGTGATTCCGCGGTGATGGTCGGCGAAAGCCTTATAAATCTCGGAAAATATATTCCTGTCGAAAGGACTGTAATAATAACGGATAAAAATGTATGGGATCATCACGGAAAGGATTTTCCTCCATGCAGGGTTATAAAAATTGAACCGGGTGAAAAGGCAAAGACCCTTGATACGGTTCGTAATATATATGAAAGGCTCCTTGAGTTTGAGGCTGGCAGGTCATCTTTTATTGCCGGGATAGGGGGCGGGGTTGTCTGCGATATCGCCGGATTCGCGGCTTCAACTTTTTTACGAGGTATCCGGTTTGGTTTTGTCTCTTCCACACTCCTCTCTCAGGTTGATGCAAGTGTCGGCGGTAAAAACGGTGTAAATCTTGGTGGATACAAAAATATTGTCGGTGTTTTCAATCAGCCTGAATTTGTAATATGCGATTTAAACCTTCTTTCGACCCTTTCCCAAAGAGAACTTCTTAACGGTTTCGCCGAAATAATAAAACATGCCGCAATATATGATTCCACACTGTTTCGTTTTCTTGAAGAAAATTGTAAAAAGGTGCTTGCACTTGAAAGAAATATTATTGAGAAGCTTGTGTACGATTCCGTTAAAATCAAAGCGGCTGTTGTATCGCGGGACGAAAAAGAAAAAGGTGAGCGGAGAAAACTTAATTTCGGGCATACATTCGGCCACGCTTATGAAAAAGTTAAAGGCATCCTGCATGGTGAGGCTATTGCCGCAGGCATGGTGGCTGCCTGTAAAATCTCAGTTAACAAAGGATTGTTAAAGGATGAAGAACTTGAAAGAATAAAGAAGCTTATCAAACTATACGGACTTCCGGTTGAACTTTCTTATGACCGGGTAAAAGTTTTTGACGCGATAAAGAAGGACAAAAAGAGGGAGGATGCTTCTTTGCATTTTGTTCTCTTATCCGGAATCGGTTCCGCCGTTGTAAAGGAAATACCAATCAGCGAACTGGAACCGCAATAGCGAGTGCATTCCCCGCTGATTTTTTACTGCGGGCACTCATCCCCTTTGAATTTTACTTCGACAATCACTTTATCCTTGTTTACTTCAAAATAGCCCGCGCATTCTGATTTCTGCATTTGCTGTTCAACCGTCCACCCGCCGCCCGTTGTCGTAGTTCCGTATGAATATGCTCCTGTTTTCGTGTTGTACATATCAACCTCTTTGCGGTCGGGCTGTCTGAAAACCGAGACGGGGTAGAGTTTCTTTACGTTTTTGATGACAACATAAACCGTGTTGCCGTTCGGAGCCGTAAAAGACTGGTCAGGATAACCGTGTTTTTCAATGAGCTTGTTTATGCTGACCCCGATCCATTTGCTCCGCACATCGTCAATTGTCTGTCCGGCAGAAACCATACCTGTGACCGCAAATATAAAAAGGATAACCAGAATGGCTTTTGAATATAAGAACACACTTTTCTCTTTTTCGTATTTCATGACTTCCTCACTTTAAATATTCAGTTTCCGAAACATCAGTTTTCATAACCTTTGATGCTTTTATACAAAAAAGAGCTTTTTATTGCAATATAAAAACTTTTTACGATGCCGTTATTATTAAAAATTATAAAAAATAACCGGACAAAACGGGTTTTATGTTTGAAATAGTATTAATAAAAGGTTAAAAAGTGTCCATCTGGAACTAAAAAGTATCGGTAAAAACTGAATCGCTGGTGGAGGGAGAAAGAGATGAGCCTGAAAGACCGTTGCGGAGAAAAAATTCATATAAGAAACGTGGAGGTTTCAACCTATGAGTGTGAAGGCGAAGGAATAATTGTGGAAGGTGTTTTAAAAGATGAACGGTTAAAACAATATTATCTTCTTTCGGGAGAGGTGCATCCTCCCGGAACGCTTCATCACATGGTTATCCGTATGCATGTGGGTGACCGGCTTACAATAAAAAAAATCGAGGTTGAAATGCCGCGAACTCCCCATGAGGATTGCGTTGAAACTATAAACAGCCTTAAGGAAATTGAAGGGCTTAATATTGCTCCCGGCTTTTCGGCTAAGGTAAAGAAAATAACAGGCGGAATAAAAGGGTGCTCCCATCTGACCACTCTTTTTCTGGTAATGGCTCCGGCTGCTGTGCAGGGTTACTGGTCAAATATTGCGAGAAAGCCCTTTAACGATAAATTATCCCGTGAATCAATGGAAAAATATCTGATCGATACATGTTATACGTGGAGAAAGGACGGGCCTATTATGAAGAAACTTGAAAATACAACTGCCTCTGATGAGGTCGGCGCCTGAACAGGAGCCAATAAACCCGGCGCAAATCCAGCCGAAACAGATTGACATCACAATTAATATGGATACAATATATCCGTAAAGTTTCAGTTATGTACTCAGCTTGTATACAATATATCCACAACCGGTTTTACATTTAAAATGCATTTTCCAGCCCTAGCCGGTTATTTTCAGTAATTATAAGGTGATATAATTATTTTAAACAATTCCTGTTAAGTGGTATATCACTTGCTGTTATTAATGATGATACAGGGTTCAAGGGGGCAAGGGCTCGGGGATTGAAGCTTCCCGCCACAAACTACGGGGAATCTTCGACCGTAGGAGAAAAGTGTCTGTTATTGATTCGCTTGCTGTTTCGGTTCCAGTGGAGGGATAGCCTGTCAGGACTTCGTAAGCGACATCAGGGCGGTTGAGAAGATGTTTAAATCCCTGATAAAATCATTATAAAACAAACACTCGAACCCTGGACCCCTCGAATCCTTGACTCCTTTTCCAAACAACTGGGAGAAGAACCATATATAAAAATCAAATAATGGAGGAAAAAAATGAAAAGATTTTCTTTAATCCTTATAACCGGTTTTATGTTTTTGGTAATTTCATCAATCGGAAATCCTGTTTTTGCAGGGAGTGAAAAGTTCGATGAAAAGATGCAGCCGATTCTTGCGGAATATCTTAAAATGGCAGACAGGCTTGCTTCAGATAAGACAGACGGAGTTGCCGATGCTGCGAAAAAAATTGAAGGTCTTGCCGGGAGCGTTTCATCTTCTCTTGTAACAGGCGAGCATGCATCCCATTACAAGAGCATTCCGGGAAGCATTTCAGACGGAGCAAAAAAAATGCTCCTGGCAAAAGACATTGCCGGCATGCGTTCCGCATTTGTGAGTTTATCCAAGCCTGTTGTGATGTGGGCCGCCATGTCAAAACCGGCAGGAATTAATGTCGTTTATTGCCAGGGTGATCCAGGATCATGGCTGCAGAAGGGCGCGGTAATCCACAACCCTTATAATGGCTCCAAAAAACCTGCATGCGGGGATATCATTTCAGGACCCGATGCAAAAAAATAAGGATTCAAGGGTTCCAGGATTCAAGGGTTCCAGGGTTCAAGGGTTCAAGTGATATGAAGTTCTGAGCGGAAGCGAATAAATGTTCAAAAATTAAAGGGAATGATAAGAGTGGCCATGTCAATTCCCGAGCAATATGGCCGAAGGGTATGGGAGGATTCCTTGAGAGTAAAAATAATTTCACGATTCATCGTGTTACTGGTGTTGTTCATCCAGGTTCTTCATGGAAACGGAGATGCTGCTGATAAACGAGCAGATACAATAATCCCTTCCGATGCTGCTAAAACAGAAGAGAGTGTATTGGCGCCGCCTGTTGATGAACTGATAGCTGAAGCGCTTGAGAAGTCGTCTGCTGTCGGGGCTGCCCGCTCAAGGGTTGCCGCATCAAAAGAGCTTGTTGAACCTGCTGCGGCTCTTCCCGACCCTGAGCTTGAATTTTCACTTGAGGAAAATATAAGCTCTCTTTCGTCCCCGGGTTTCGTAAAAGGAGAGATTATATTAAAGCAGGAATTTCCTTTTCCGGGAAAGCGCTCTGTGAAGGGAAAGACTGCCGGCGCAGAATCGGAGATGGAATTTGCCGGCTTTGTTGACACTGAAAGGCAGGTTACAAGGGATATTCGCACCTCTTATGCCAGACTTTACGCCTTTGACAGCGAAGCTGCGGCGCTTGCCGTTGCAAGAGAGCTTGTAAAAATGCTGGAAGCAACGGCGGCCGTGCGTTACAGCACAGGCGAGGGAGAGCAGGAATCACAGATAAAAGCCCAGCTTGAATCATCCCGCATCCTCGAACGGACGGCCGATATCGCAGCAGAGCGAAAGGAAACGGCAGCCGGATTAAACAGGCTGCTTGGCCGCCCGGGCAGCTCTCCGGTGGGAAAAATTATTTTGCTTCCCGCAGTTTCTTTGCAGCAGGAAGGATTGCAGAGGATGGAAGAGCTTGCCCTTGCAAACGCTCCTGTTCTTTTTTTGAAAAAAGCTGCCGTAAAAGCTGCGGAATACAGGCTTGAAGCAGCCGACCTTGATTTCTGGCCGAATTTTTTTGCGGGAGCCGGAATAGGTTTTGACAATGAATATGATCCTATGGCTCTTGTCTCCTTTGGACTTACTCTTCCCGTATGGCAAAACAGTAAACAAAAGCCTCTTAAACGTGCTGCAGAACATAAATTAGACGAGGCTAAAAAAAATCTTAAAGAAGTTGAAACGACTGTAAGTTCAGAAATCGCCGTTCTTATTGCCCGGTGGAACCGGGACAACGAGCAGATAAATCGTTACAGGGATGCCATTATCCCCCAGACAAGCGCAGCCCTCAATTCGGCGCGCGCTTCCTATCTTGCGGGCCGTGCGGATTTTTCAGTCGTTATAGAGGATTATAATTTATGGCTTGACGCAAGAACACAGCTTGCACGGCGCGAGGCGGACAGATTCGTCACCTGGGCCGGATTTGACGCGCTGACAGCCCCGTTCCGGTCGGATGAAAAGAAAGGAGAATTGCCGTGAAGAGAATCAATTTTATATGCCGATGGAAAATCCTTTTTATCACAGCCATTTTATTTTCCGTGTTTTTGTGGGCCTGCGCTGAAAAAGATAAGCCTGCCGGAGAACAAAAGGCAAAGGCGGAAAAGTCTGTAAAGGCGGAAAGAAAAATACTTTTTTACCGCAATCCGATGGATCCCTCGATAAGTTCTCCTGTTCCTGCCAAGGATGAGATGGGAATGGAATATATTCCGGTATATGCCGATGAGGTAGCGCCGCCTGAAAAAAAAGAGATTAAGGGGCTTGCGACGGTTACAATTGATGAAAAAGGAATACGTCTTGCCGGCATTCAGGTCGCCGAGGCAACAAGGAAGAAGCTGGAGGGAGATATCAGGGCTGTGGGTCTTGTAAAGGCCGACGAGACCCGCATGCGCCATGTCCACACAAAAAATTCAGGGTGGATAGAGAAACTTTATGTAAACACAACCGGTCAGCTTGTTAAAGCCGGCCAGCCTCTTTTGACCATCTATTCACCGCAACTTCTTGCAAGCCAGGAGGAATTTCTGCGCGCACGGGAAAATGCGATGAGCTTCGCAGGCTCTTCCATTCCTGAGGTTCGGAAAGGAGGTGAAGATCTTTTAAAAGCCGCAAGAAAAAGGCTGGAGCTGTTTGATGTTCCGGAAAGTTCTATAATGGAGATCGAAAAAACGGGCAAAACGCGCCGCACCGTGACCCTTCTTGCTCCGGTTTCCGGTTTCGTGACCGTCAAACAGGTTTATGAAGGCCAGCAGGTTGAGCCTGGAATGGAGCTTTTCACAATCACTGATCTTTCAACGGTATGGATTGAGGCCGATTTTTACGAGTTCGAATCGAATTTTGTCCGGGTCGGGCAGAAAGGCGTTATCTCATTTGCCTATGATCCGAAAAGGGAAATGACGGGACGTGTTTCCTATATCTATCCGTATCTTGATCCCCAGAGCCGCACATTGAGAGCCCGGTTCGAGTTTCAAAACAGCGATTATTCCTTAAAGCCTGAGATGTTCGTGAACGTTTCCATGAGAATTGCGACTCCTGAATCGGTCGTAATTCCCGATTCGGCCGTAATGAATACGGGACTGCGCCAGATTGTATTTGTGGGCATAGGGGGAGACCGTTTCGAGCCGCGCGAGGTCAAAACCGGATATCGGAGCATCGGACTGGCCCAGGTCATCTCAGGAGTGAAAGCAGGAGAAATGGTCGTAGTCAGAGCCAACTTTCTTCTTGATTCGGAATCCCGCTTGCGCGCCGCTATCCTGCAGTCCGCCGGGGCCGCAGGCAAGGGGGGCGGAGGTGGAAAATGATTCAGAAAATCATAGAATTTTCCGCAAAAAACCGCATCCTCGTCATCATGGGCGCTGTCGTGCTTGCGGTGATAGCTCTCTACACGCTCAAAAAAATCCGCCTCGATGCACTTCCTGATCTTTCCGATACACAGGTCATCATATACTCGAAATGGGACCGCTCTCCGGATATCATAGAAGATCAGGTGACATATCCTATCATCACTGCGCTCCTTGGCGCTCCGAAAGTCAAAGCAATCCGCGGCTTTTCGGATTTTGGATTCTCCTATGTTTATGTCATTTTCCAGGACGGCACCGATATCTACTGGGCGCGTTCAAGGGTTCTTGAATATCTTTCCAAGATACAGTCGCGCCTTCCCCAGGGTGTTCAGACAGAGCTGGGACCTGACGCCACAGGGGTCGGATGGGTATTCCAGTACGCCCTTGTTGACCGGTCAGGGAAACATTCGCTTGATCAGCTCCGCTCTTACCAGGACTGGACTCTGCGGTATGCCGTGCAGTCCGTCCAGGGGGTTGCCGAGGTTGCGTCAATCGGAGGTTTTGTAAAACAGTACCAGATTACCGTTGATCCGAACCGGCTTGCGGCATACGGCATCTCCCTTAATGAAGTTGCGGAAGCGGTCCGGGAATCGAATAATGAGGTCGGGGGCAGGCTTCTTGAATGGAGCGGAATTGAGTACATGGTGCGGGGTCACGGATACGCAAAATCTGCAGGTGATTTTGAAAAAATAGTTTTAAAAACAGGCCCGGGCGGTGTTCCGGTGCTTCTTTCCGATATAGGAAGAGTCGAGCTGGGGCCTGAGTTGCGCAGGGGTGTTTCGGATCTTGACGGTTTAGGCGATACTGTAGGCGGCATTGTCGTGATGCGGCACGGAGAGAACGCCCTCAATGTCATAAACAGGGTCAAGCAGAAGATAAAGGAGATCGAGACGTCGCTTCCGGAAGGAGTTGAGGTGGTTGTGACCTACGACCGCTCCGATCTTATCCACAGGGCGCTTGAAACCCTGAAGGATAAACTTACCGAGGAGATGATAGTAGTGTCGCTTGTCATTCTTCTTTTCCTCTGGCATATCCCTTCGGCGATTGTGCCCATCGTCACCATTCCGCTTTCCGTGCTTCTTGCATTTATCCCGATGTACCTTCTTGATATAAATGTGAATATCATGTCGCTTGCCGGCATAGCGATATCGATAGGCGTTCTTGTCGACGGCGCCATCGTGGAAGTTGAGAACGCTTACAACAAGATTTATCACTGGCAGGCGGACGGGAGAAAAGGAGATTTTCACGAAGTGCGCCTCGAAGCGCTCAAGGAGGTCGGGCCTTCGGTATTCTTTTCGCTCCTTGTCATAGCGGTTGCGTTTCTTCCTGTTTTTGCCCTTGTGGATCAGGAAGGAAGGCTCTTTAAACCTCTTGCCTACACCAAGACGCTTGCAATGGCGATTGCCGCACTTCTGGCAATAACCCTTGATCCGGCTTTGCGGATGCTTTTTTCCCGGATAGATCCGTTTGTCTTCAGACCGAAATGGCTTGCGTGGCTTGCAAATAAATTTTTTGTGGGGACATATTACCCTGAAGAGCGTCACCCTGTGAGCAGGGTTATATTCAGGATTTATGAGCCTGTATGCAGATTCGTGCTTAAGCATCCGAAATCCATTATAGCATCTTCCATTATACTGGTGGCCTTGAGCCTTCCCGCCTATTTCAAACTCGGTTCGGAATTCATGCCCCCTCTCAAGGAAGGTAGCATTCTTTATATGCCGACCACTCTTCCGGGCATCTCGGTCGGTGCAGCGCAGGAGCTTCTTATAACGCAGGACCGCGTATTAAAATCCTTCCCGGAGGTTGAAAGGGTTTTCGGAAAAGCGGGCAGAGCCGAAACATCAACCGACCCGGCGCCGTTTTCCATGATGGAGACAACCGTTATTCTTAAGCCGGAAAACAAATGGCGGCCCAAAAAAAGATGGTATTCTTCATGGGCGCCCGATTTTTTAAAAGTAATTATGCGCCCCATATGGCCCGACACAATATCCTGGGAAGAGCTTATAAATGAGATGGACGCCGCTTTGCGCATTCCCGGCGTGACAAACGCATGGACCATGCCGATAAAGGCCAGGATCGATATGCTTTCTACAGGAGTGAGAACTCCGGTCGGAATAAAAATATCCGGATCGGATTTAAAGGAGATTGAACGGATAGGCGCCGGGATTGAGACTATTATAAGGGATATACCGGGCACTAGAAGCGTTTATGCCGAGCGCGTGGCAGGCGGATATTTTGTCGATTTCAATCCGCGCAGGGATCAGCTTGCCCGTTACGGACTTACAATTGAAAAACTCCAGTCGGTTATAATGAGCGCCATAGGCGGCGAAAACATAACTACTACAATCGAGGGGCGGGAACGGTACCCCGTCAACATAAGGTATCCGCGCGAACTGCGGGATGACATGGACAGGCTTGGGCGTGTTCTTGTCTCGACTCCGATGGGGACATCCGTGCCCCTGGCGCATCTTGCCGATATCGAAATCGTCGGGGGGCCATCCATGCTGCGGGATGAAAATGGCTTTCTCACGGGTTATGTATATGTTGATATAACAGGGCGGGATATCGGGAGCTTTGTGGAAGAAGCAAAAAAAGAGGTGGCAAAAAAGGTAGCTCTTCCCACAGGCTATGTTCTGCAATGGAGCGGGCAATACGAAAATATGCTGAGGGTGCGCGAACTGCTTAAAGTGATAGTTCCGATAACGCTCGTTCTGATATTTGTCCTTCTGTATATAAATACGAAATCGGCTTTCAAGGCGATGGTGGTCATGCTTGCTGTTCCTTTTTCCGCCATCGGCGCAATCTGGCTCTTTTATTTTCTCAATTACAATGTATCGATTGCCGCATGGGTCGGAATGATAGCTCTTTTAGGCCTTGACGCTGAAACAGGGGTGTTCATGCTCCTCTTCCTCGATCTTTCATATGATTCCGCAAAAAAGGCTGGAATGCTGAATAATATCGGTGAGCTGGACGAGGCAATAGTCCACGGTGCGGTCAAAAGGGTGCGCCCCAAGATGATGACGGTTGCCGCCGCATTTATGGGTCTTTTACCGATCATGTGGTCAACGGCAACCGGGACGGATGTAATGAAAAGAATCGCCGCTCCCATGATAGGGGGCCTTGTAACATCATTTCTGATGGAACTTATAGTTTATCCTGCAATTTACAAGCTGTGGAAAAAAAAGACTGTTATTTGAAAATGTAATACTGTTTTTGACTTTTTAACAAACAGTTATTATTGTAGGATCACCTCCAAAAGAGTTGGGGGTTTTAGTAGGAATCCTGGACCCCTTTCTCCCAAAATTTTGTTCAGAAAGCGGTTTTTTATAGAATTTGAAATAATATTGTTGAGCATAAACCGTTTATGGGAAATAATATAAGTCCTGAAATTGAAGAGAGCGCCCTTTCCGATGTCAAAGATGAGATCAAAGAGCCTTCCATGTACAGGGTGCTGCTTCACAATGA
>Ga0315268_10002297_pt1 | contig 21732 bp, 16 predicted proteins | sample C1_top_MG_FD_204535 | JGI IMG/M metagenome (GOLD analysis project Ga0315268, IMG submission 204535) | Sediment microbial communities from Yellowstone Lake, YNP, Wyoming, USA - C1_top | ecosystem: Environmental > Aquatic > Freshwater > Lake > Sediment | place: USA: Wyoming | collected 2017-08-01 | reverse complement strand
TGACGCATTTGAGAAAGAGATTCTGGATGCCTACGAAAAGGGCGAACTCAAGTCCACCTCCCCTTCAAAAGCAAAATTGGCAAAATTCAAAGCCGCCGCTACAGCTACTTTTCTCAAGGAAAAGCGGATCAATATTCGCCTGTCCGCGCCCGACTTGATGGATATTCAAGCCCGAGCACTCGAAGAGGGCATGCCTTACCAGACGTTGATCGCCAGTGTTCTTCACAAATTTGTGTCCGGGCGGCTTGTAGAGTCGCCGTCAACCCTGCGCTCAAGCGGGACGCGCCAAAAGCGGCGCGCTCCTTAGCTCCACGTCGATCATCCGCTCTCCAGTAAGTTGAGCGTATACCTGCGGGACACATCACTGGGAGAATAAGCAAATGAACAAACTCTTATTGGCCATCACCGTGCGCGAAGCGCTCAAATAGCAAAACTCATCTGGCCGCCTGGTTGAACGGGTTGAAGGGCGGCTTTCTGGCGGCGATTCTAAATCTTGACGCAGCCTATTAATGTGCATACAATAAATCGGGTGAAAATCACATTCGATCCTGCCAAAGACAGCCTCAACATTGCCAAACACGGCGTGTCGCTGGCCGAAGCGGACAAACTCGAATGGGAGACGGCGGTGACGTGGCCGGATAACCGCCGGAGCTACGACGAGGCGCGAATGGCTGGAATTGGCTACATAGGTCAACGCCTTTACTACGTGGTTTTTGTCGAACGCAACAGCAGTTTCCGCATTATCAGCCTGCGCAAGGCCAACACAAGAGAGGTGCGACGTTATGCCAAAACTTAAGCCAGGAACCATCATCCCTACACCCAAAGAAGATGCAGCCATCACAGCCGCCGCGCTGTCTGACCCGGATGCCCTGCCTTTCAACGAGGAGGACTGGGCGCGAGTCAAGCCGATAGCGCGGGTTGGCAGGCCGCACGCAGCTGTCACCAAGGAGCGCATTACTATCCGACTATCGCGTGAGGTGGTGGAGCAGTTTCGGGCTAGCGGCGATGGATGGCAAACTCGCGTGGACACAGCCCTGAAAGATTGGCTCAAGACCCACTCCCCGGTTTGATTCATCCATGCGACAGAAGGTTTCTGCCGCACTCAGTTGCGGAACTTCAATTCATAATAGCTCAGCCATGCCGCTAGCCGAACGCCTCACGCTGTACATCCAGCTCACCCGACTGAACCGACCGATCGGCATCCTGCTGCTGCTGTGGCCCACACTGTGGGGCGTGTGGCTCGCAGGCAATGGATCGCCGCAGTGGGCTGTCGTCGCGATTTTTGCGCTGGGCACGGTGCTGATGCGTTCGGCCGGTTGCGTGATCAACGACTATGCCGACCGCGATTTCGACAGGCATGTGCAGCGCACGCGCAACCGCCCCATCACCAGCGGCCGGCTTGCGCCGCGCGAGGCGCTGTATCTGGCGGCGGGGCTGGCGCTGGCGGCGTTGCTGCTGATTCTGCCGCTGAACAGATTGACGCTGTGGCTGTCTGTTCCTGCGGTGTTCCTCGCCGCGAGTTATCCGTTCACCAAGCGCTTTCTCGCGATTCCGCAGGCCTATCTCGGCATCGCGTTCGGCTTCGGCATTCCGATGGCGTTTGCCGCGCAATTGAACGCGGTGCCGGCGGCGGCGTGGTGGCTGCTGCTGGCGAACATTTTCTGGTGCGTCGCGTACGACACCGAATACGCGATGGTGGACCGCGACGACGACATCCATCTCGGCATCCATTCCTCGGCGCTGTTCTTTGGAAAATATGATGTGGCTGCGGTGATGGGCTGCTATGCCGCGACGCTCGCCATTCTCGCCGGCATCGGCAACGCGCTGCAGCTGGGTACGGCTTATTACCTCGGGCTGCTGCTCGCGGCAGGCATCTCCGCCTACCACTACACGCTGATACGTGAGCGCCAGCGCGAGGCCTGTTTCAAGGCATTTCTGCACAACAACTGGTTCGGCGCGGCGGTGTTCGCGGGCATCGTGCTGGATTATCTGCTGCGCTGATTTTTCGCTCAGCGCAGCGGGAAGCGCGCCAGCACCTGATAGTTCGCGCCGCCCTCGTCGGACTGCGACTGCACCAGCGCAAAATCCCTCACTTTCCATGCCACCCTGTGCATTTGCGGCAGCGGTGCGTCGCTCCATTTGGCATGGCGCAGCAGCGTCACGTGCGCCTTGTACGGGCGGTGGTCGAAGCTGAAGCGGTGCCTGCGCAATCCCGCTTCCAGCTCTGCCACCAGCCGCGCCAGCTGCGGCGGCACCGCATGCGCGGCCGCATACACGATGTGGTTGTGCCCCCAGTAGTGCGCCACATCAAAATTCAATTGAAACCCATCGCCATCTGCCACCCGCCCGGCCACTTCCTGCGCCGCCAGCTGCAGCGCCTCCAGCCGGTGCTGCACCACGTCACCGAGAAAAATCAGCGTGGCATGCAGGTTGCTGGCGCGCATGCTGCGCCCGCCGCACAGCTCATGCAGCGGCGGCTGCCATGCGGCCAGCGCGGCGCGCGGCGCGTCATCCGGCCACAACGCGAAGAACACGCGCGCCGATTTCTCGGCTGTCTTTGACGATGGGTTTTCCATGCGGCATAGCTTAGCATTTTGTGCCTAAGCACTATTTTCAGTTTTGCACTCCAAGTAGGATGGGTGGAGGCCGCGGCCGTAACCCATCGCAGCCGAAACGATGGGTTACGCTGCGCTCCACCCATCCTACCAAAAATCATCCTACTGAAAATCATATAGAGGCATACAACCCTTTGCCCTCATTCCATTTGGGGTCGAGCAAGTTCGCGCGTTGCGGTAAAATGCGCGCTTTGCAGCGTAATTCAAAGAATCCAGATGACAGCCCGTTTGCGCGAAATCCCCTACAACTACACCTCGTTCTCCGACCGCGAGATCACCATCCGCATTCTGGGCAGCGAGGCATGGGACATCGTCAACGGACTGCGCGCAGAGCGCCGCACCGGCCGTTCCGCGCGCATGCTGTACGAGGTGCTGGGCGATATCTGGGTGGTGATGCGCAACCCGTATTTGCAGGACGACCTGCTCGGCAACCCCGAGCGGCGCGGCGCGCTGATCGCCGCATTGCGCCATCGCCTGCACGCCATCGAGGAACGCCGCCAGAACAACGAGGAAGTGAAACGCCTGCTGCAGCTGGCGCACCACGCGGTCAACGAATTCTCGGCTGAATTCGAACACACGCTGCAGCTGCGCCGCCGCGCGCTGCGCGTGCTGGGCCGCATCACGCGCAGCGACAACATCCAGTTCGACGGGCTGGCGCGCGTATCGCACGTGACCGACGCCACCGACTGGCGTGTGGAATATCCCTTCGTCGTGCTGGCACCGGACAGCGAACAGGAAATCGCCGCACTGGTGCGCGCCTGCATCGAACTCAAACTGACCATCATTCCGCGCGGCGGCGGCACCGGCTATACCGGCGGCGCGGTGCCGCTGGACAAGCGCTCGGCCGTGATCAACACCGAAAAACTGGATACGCTGTCGGCCGTGGAATCGCTGCAGCTGCCCGGGCTGGATCAGGCCACCACCACCATCCATTGCGGTGCCGGGGTGGTGACGCGGCGCGTGATGGAGGTCGCGGAAGCCAATGGTCTGGTGTTCGCGGTGGACCCGACTTCGGCCGACGCCTCGTGCATAGGCGGCAATGTGTCGATGAATGCCGGCGGCAAGAAAGCCGTGCTGTGGGGCACCGCGCTGGACAATCTGGCGTCGTGGAAAATGGTCACGCCGGACGGCCTGTGGATGACCGTGGAACGTCTGGATCACAACCTCGGCAAGATCCACGACGTGGACGCTGCGCGTTTCCGCATCAGCCGTTACGAAGCGGACGGCAAGACGCCGCACGGCGCGCCTGAGATACTCGAAATCCCCGGCAACAAGTTCCGCAAGGCCGGGCTGGGCAAGGACGTGACCGACAAATTTCTGTCCGGCCTGCCCGGCATCCAGAAGGAAGGCTGCGACGGCATCATCACCTCGGCGCGCTTCATCCTGCATCGCGCGCACACGCACACGCGCACGGTGTGCCTGGAATTTTTCGGCCAGGTGCGCGAAGCGGTGCCCGCGATCATCGAAATCACCTCCTATTTTAACAACCGCAGCACCCCCTCAGCACTCAGCACTCAGCACTCAGCACCAGCATTACTGGCCGGCCTGGAGCATCTGGACGAACGCTATCTGAAGGCCGTGGGCTATGCCACCAAGTCCAAGCGCGGCACGCGGCCGAAGATGGTGCTGATCGCCGACGTGGTGGGCGACGACGAAAACGCGGTGGCGCAGGCCGCCTCGGAAATCGTGCGCCTGGCCAACCTGCGCAGCGGCGAAGGATTCATCGCGGTATCGGCCGAGGCGCGCAAGAAATTCTGGCTCGACCGCGCGCGCACCGCCGCGATCGCCAAGCACACCAACGCGTTCAAGATAAACGAGGACGTGGTGATTCCGCTGCCGCGCATGGGCGATTACTGCGACGGCGTGGAGCGCATCAACATCGAGCTGTCGCTGCACAACAAGCTCAAGCTGCTGGATGCGCTGGATGAATTTTTCGGCGGCGAACTGCCGCTGTACTATCAGGATGATCAGCAACTGGGTTCAGCCGAATTGCTCGGCAACCGCGCGCAGCAGGCGCAGGAACTGCTGCGCGAAGTGCGCGCGCGCTGGCAATGGCTGCTGGATAATCTCGACGCGGGCGTCGAGAGTACCGAGTTCCAAGTGCTGAGTACCGGGTGGGCGGCTCAGCACTCGGCACTGGGCACTCAGCACTTGACGGTATTCCACGCGCTGCAGGACCACACCATCCGCGCCTCGTGGAAGCTCGAAGTGCGCGATCCGCTGCGCCATATTTTCAGCGGCCGCACCTACCAGACCATACTGGAACAATGCACTGCGCTGCACCAGACCGTGCTGAAGAGCCGCGTGTTCGTGGCGCTGCACATGCATGCCGGCGACGGCAACGTGCACAGCAACATCCCGGTCAACTCCGACGATTACGCGATGCTGCAGCAGGCCAACGGCGCGGTGGACCGCATCATGCATCTGGCCAAGGCGCTGGGCGGCGTGATCTCCGGCGAGCACGGCATCGGCATCACCAAATTTGATTTCCTCGAAGCGGACGAGATCGCCCCGTTCACCGCCTACAAGCAGCGGGTCGACCCGGAAGGCCGCTTCAACCGCGGCAAGCTGCTGGCCGGCAGCAATCTGGAACGCGCGTACACGCCCAGCTTCAACCTGATGGAACTGGAAAGCCTGATACTGGAGAAGAGCGAGCTGGGCGAAATCGCCGATTCGATCAAGGACTGCCTGCGCTGCGGCAAGTGCAAGCCGGTGTGCAACACGCATATCCCGCGCGCCAATCTGCTGTATTCGCCGCGCAATAAAATCCTCGGCACCTCGCTGCTGATCGAGGCGTTCCTGTACGAGGAGCAGACGCGGCGGGGCATTTCGATCGCGCACTTCGACGAGTTCAGCGATGTCGCCGACCATTGCACGGTGTGCCACAAGTGCCTCAACCCGTGCCCTGTGAACATCGATTTCGGCGACGTGTCGATCGCGATGCGCAACTTTCTGCGCAAGCAGGGCAAGAAGAAATTCAATCCCGGCACCGCAGCGGCGATGCTGTTTTTGAACGCCACCGACCCCACCACCATCAAGCTGGTGCGCCAGGTGATGATAAGCTGGGGCTACCGGGCGCAGCGCATCGCGCACAATCTGGGCAAGCGCTTCGGCCTGATCCGCCCGCAGATCGCTCACCCGCCCGCCTCGCTGGGCAAGCCGCCGCTGAAGGCGCAGGTGATCCACTTTATCAACAAGCCGATGCCCGGCAATCTGCCGAAAAAAACCTCGCGCGCGCTGCTCGACATCGAGGACAACACCGTCGTGCCGATCATCCGCAACCCGCACAAGGTGAACGAGGATTCCGAGGCGGTGTTCTATTTCCCCGGCTGCGGTTCCGAGCGATTGTTCGGGCAGGTCGGGCTGGCCACGCAGGCGATGCTGTATGAAGCCGGCGCGATCACCGTGCTGCCGCCGGGCTATCTGTGCTGCGGCTACCCGCAGACTTCCTCCGGGCAGGAAGACAAGGGCAGCAAGATCACCATGGACAACCGCGTGCTGTTCCACCGCGTGGCCAACACGCTGAACTACCTCGACATCAAGACCGTGGTGGTGTCGTGCGGCACCTGCATGGACCAGCTGCTGCAATACCAGTTCGACAAGATTTTCCCCGGCTGCCGATTGCTCGACATCCACGAATACCTGCTCGAAAAGGGCGTGAAGCTGGACGGCGTGGAAGGTACGCGCTACATGTACCACGACCCCTGCCATACGCCGATGAAAACCTATCAGCCGCTGCAGGTAGTGAATCAGCTGATGAATACCGAGGTCGCGCTGAACGAACGCTGCTGCGGCGAATCCGGCACGCTGGCGGTGTCGCGCCCGGACATCTCGACGCAGATACGTTTCCGCAAGGAGGAGGAGATGCGCAACGGCGCGGACAAATTGCGCGGCGACGGTTTCAGCGGCGAGGTCAAGATACTCACCTCCTGTCCTTCTTGCCTGCAGGGACTTTCGCGCTACAATGACGATTCAGGCACCAGCGCGGATTACATCGTAGTAGAAATGGCCAAACATCTGCTGGGCAAAAACTGGATGGCGGATTACGTGCAGAAGGCCAACAACGGCGGAATCGAACGAGTACTTCTTTAGGACTGAGGAGCGAGGATTGAACATCAAAGTCAAAAACAGCGCTCAGGTTTTCCCTCTATCCAGAATCCTCGATCCGCTAGTCTGATCCATGCTTCCCCTCCCCCCCATAGACGAACACGCCAATCCTGAATTCAGGGATGCAGCCAGTTGCGCACAATGGCTGGGGCAACTCCAGCTCACCAATCTGCATCAGGCGCACGAGGTATTGCGCACCCAGCTGAATGAATTCAACCGTTGCGCGATACCCGGCCTGGAGCGCCTGCACACGCTGGAGCTGCTGCGCGAAACGGTGTCGTCCGTACAGGCCGATTACGCAAAAAAACTGATCGCAAAAAAGCTGCCTTTGAGCGAAAACGAATACGCCATGTTCGTTGCGATCACCGAGCTGTGGCAGGACATGAGCAACGGCTACCAGCGCTGCCTGCAGGCGCATCTGACAGGCGATGCGCAACTCGCCTCATTCGGCGCGCTGCTGTGCCAGCGTTGCCTGCTGCATATCGGCCTGCAGATTTTCGAGCATCAGCGCAACGGTTACGAATTCGACGGCCGGCTTTACCGCCAGCTGCATGCGATCTATCTGCTCAGCGAAGAAAAGGGCTGGCAGCTGACCGAGGTCGGGGACGACCTCAGCGACCGCGCCACAACTTGCAGCGCCACCTATGTCAAAACGCTGCTCGCCTGCCATGCCAGCCGCGCAGAATTGCCGCGCCAGCAGCTGCAAATACTGGATCGCTGGCTGACGCTGTGGAGCCCTAGCGTCACTGTGGAGCAAAAATTCATTGCCGGCCCGGACGGCGCGCCGCCGCTGGCGATTGACCTGGACAGCACGCTCGGTCTGCAGGCGCTGCGCCTGGCGTCCCCCTCGGAACACGTGCGTTATCTGGCGATGGCCGCGCTCAGCAAAATGCTGCGCGTAAAAATCATCCTGCTGCAACAAGGCCAGTCGCCGCAGCATCTGGAATTGGGCACGGGCTGCAGCAGTGCGGACTGCGTCACACTGCTCACCAGCCTGCACCAGTGCTGGTGCGAGGAGCCGATAGACCGCAAAGCCGCACGCCGCAATGCGGTGCAGTGCGCCCAGATGTGCTACGGCATGGACGGCTGCTTTGCCTACATCGCCAACAAGCCATTCAAACAGCCCGACAAAATTTCGGCGCTGGACACCCTGTCGCGCAAGCAGATCATGGCTTTCGGCCATGTGCTAACCAAGCCCGAACAAAGCCACGACCTGTCCGGACTGGGATTTGTGCGGGAAACGTGGCAAATGGAAAATGAAAGCGTTTTCGGCGCGCGCCTGTTGCGCGAGCAGGGGGCGGCTGAGCGCATCGGCCACAACCAGCTCATTGCGCTGCGCCCGGACGATGCCGACATCTTCATGCTCGCTTCGGTGCGCTGGATCAACGTCACGCTGTCCGGGCAACTGCAGGCCGGCGTTCGCTATCTGCCCGGCGTGCCGCAAGCCGTTGCGATGAAAGCCACCGGCATCAATCTCACGGTATCGAACCAGTTTGTCGCCGCGCTGCTGCTGCCGGAGGTTCCCGCGCTCAAATCCCCGGCCAGCCTGATCATTCCGCGCGACTGGTACAAACCCGAGCGCGTGGTTGAAATTGTCCAGGCGGACAAGGGGAAGTTTCAGGCCAGGTTGGGCATCAGCGTGGAAAAAGGACTGGACTACGAGCGCGTCAGTTTCATTGACATCTGAACCTGAAAAAAGCAGTTGTCCGCAGATTAAACGGATTACACAAGATTAAACAAATAGTTTTTAACCTGTTTCGCTAACCCTCAGGGTGAATTGAGCTGTTTTTAACTGCCTGAAAATCTGCGTAATCTGTGTAATCTGCGGATTGAACTGATGTTTTAAACGGGAATTTCTGCCGTCGGCGGCAGGCCGCGTTTGGCCGGGAACACGATACTGAACGTGCTGCCACGCCCCTCCTCGCTGACGATCTCCAGCCGCGCCTGATGGCGAATGAGCACATGCTTGACGATGGCCAGCCCCAGACCGGTGCCGCCGGTCTCGCGTGAGCGGCTGTGATCGACGCGATAGAAGCGCTCGGTCAGGCGCGGAATATGCTGCGGTGCAATGCCGAGGCCATTGTCCTGCACGCTGAACACCGGCTGCCCGTCGCGCACCTGCCAGCGCAGCACGATCTCGCCGCCCTCGGGTGTGTAGCGGATGGCATTGGACACCAGGTTGCCGCAGGCGCTGCGCAACTCCTCGGTATTGCCCAGCAGCTTGAATTCGCTGTCCAGCTCCAGCCGCAAAGTGTGCCGGCCGGCGCTCAGCGACAGCCCTTCTTGATACAGCGTGCGCAGCAGCGCGGGCATGGCCACGTTTTCTTCGCGCAGCGCGTTGAGCGCATCATCCAGTTTGGACAGGGTCAGCAGATCGCTGACCAGATGCTCCATGCGCTGTGTCTGCTCGCTCATCAGTTGCAGCGCACGCCGCGCCATGTCGTTATCCAGCTTGGGCATGTCGCACAGCGTTTCGACAAAACCATTGACCACCGTCAGCGGCGTGCGCAACTCATGCGAAACATTGGCGACAAAATCGCGGCGCATCGTTTCGATGCGCTCGAAGCGGGTGATGTCGCGGCTGATCAGCAGTTTCTTGCTGGCACTGTACGGAACCAGCTTGATGGACAGTATCAACCCGTCCTGGCGCGTGTCGCGCAATATCAGCGGCTCGCTGAAATTGTCGGTCGAGAGATACTGCACAAACTCGGGCTGGCGCGCCAGATACGTGATCTGCTGGCCAATGTCGCGCACGCCGTCGAGTCCGAAATGCTGCTCGGCGAGCGGGTTGCACCACTCGATGCGGTCGGTCTCGTCGAGTATCACCACCCCTTCCGGCAGCGCTGACGTGGCCTGCTGCATGTCGCGCAGCGCGGCGATGCGCTGCTCGCGCTCCTCGCGCTGCGCACGCACCATCTTGTTCATCCGCGCAAACACCTCCTCCCACAGCCCGACGCCATCCGGTACCGCACGATTTTCCGGGTCGGCCAGCCAGTGGTCGAGCGCGGCCAGTTGGCGCAGATGCCGAACCAGTCGCAGCAACAGGAAGAATACGCAGAACAGCGCCGCAGGCAATGCACCCGCCACCGCCCATAACGGCAGGGCAAACAACAACAAAGCCAGCGGAAACACCACTGCGCGCTGCCAATAATCAAACACGATGACGCCCTTTTGAATTATGCCGCGACATTATACGGCGGCAGAGCGGCGGGCCACCACGGCGAATTGTTACTCACACGAAAAACGGTAGCCGCTGCCGCGCACGGTCTGGATCAGACTATCCAGAGCAGAGGGTTCGAGCGCCTGGCGCAGGCGGCGGATATGCACGTCCACGGTGCGCTCTTCGACGAACACATGATCGCCCCACACCTGGTCCAGCAATTGCGAACGGCTGTACACGCGCTCCGCATGGGTCATGAAAAAATGCAGCAGGCGAAATTCCGTGGGACCCAGATCCAGCATCGCGCCGTTGGCGCTGATGCGGTGCGTGGTCGGCGACAGCTCCAGCCCGCCGGCAGCAACCGTCTCGTCGCTCATCTGCGGCGTGCGACGGCGCAGCACCGCGCGGATGCGCGCCATCAGCTCGCGCGGCGAAAACGGCTTGGTGATGTAATCGTCCGCGCCCGATTCCAGCCCCATGATCTTGTCGCGTTCGTCGGTGCGCGCGGTCAGCATGATGATGGGGATGTTGCGCGTGCGCTGGTCGGCGCGCAGCTGGCGCGCCAGCTCGACCCCGCTCATGCCGGGCAGCATCCAGTCGAGCAGGATCATGTCCGGCAGCACACGGCCGATTTGTGCCAGCGCACTGGCGCCGTCGAGCGCCTGGATCGCCCGGTAACCGCATTGCGTCACATTGAACGCCAGCAGCTCCTGTATTGCGGGCTCGTCTTCCACTACCAGAATATTTGCAGTCATCGTCTTCTCCATCGTTCTACATTGCTGACAAGTTGCGATGATATGAAATAATCATGACAGAAATATGACAGCGCTCGCGCAATGCATCAATGCTCCTGCTGACCGGCCGGATGGTGATGCGGGCGCTCCGCCACGTGTTCGGTATGGCTGGCGGCAAGGTGATGAAGATGTGCATGCTCGGGCTCCTGCGGCAACGGCCTGGCCACGATGCTGGGCAGCAGCGAGCCGGCCACCATGCCGATGAGGCTGGCGATCAGCCCGGCAAACTGCGCCGGAACAAAGGGATCGTCCGGCCCGAACACACTCAGCCCCAGCCATACCGACAGGCCGCAAAAGATCGCTGCCAATGCCCCCTGGTTGGTGGAACGCTTCCAGAACAGCCCGCCCACCAGCGGCACGAATGCGGCCACCAGCGTGATCTGGTAGGCATTCTCGACCATCTTGAAAATGCTGGCCTTGGAGTTCATCGCATACAGCGTGACCAGTATCGTGAACACCACCGTCACCACGCGCATCAGGTGCAGCAGCTTGCGGTCGGACAAACGATGTCCCAGCATCGGCTTGAGGATGTTCTCGGAAAAAGTGACCGAAGGCGCCAGCAACGTGGCCGAGGCGCAGCTCTTGATCGCGGACAGCAGCGCGCCGAAGAACATCACCTGCGCAAACAGCGGCGCATGCTGCATCACCAGCGTGGGCAATATCATCTGCGGATCGGTGTCTATCAGCCCGGCCACCATCTGCGGGTCTATCAACGTTGCCGAGTAGGCCAGAAACATCGGCACGAACGCAAACACGAAATACAGGCCGCCGCCCAGCACCGCGCCCCAGATCGCGATGCTCTCGGTCTTGGCCGACTGCACGCGCTGGAACACATCCTGCTGCGGGATCGAGCCGAACATCATCGTCATCCAGGCCGCAGCGAAGGCGATGATCTCCTTGGCATCGATGGCGGGCCAGAATTCGAACTTGCCCGCCGCCGCCGCGTGATTCACCACCACACCCACGCCGCCGACCTGGCCGCTGATTTCGTGGCCGATGAACAGCATGCCGATGACGATGATGATCATCTGCAGAAAGTCGGTGATGGCAATCGCCCACATGCCGCCGAACACGGTGTAGATCAGGATGGTGCCGGAGCCTATCCACATCCCGGCGACCTTGCTGATCTCGCCGGCGGACACCACGTTGAACACCAGACCGAGCGCGGTGATCTGCGCGCCGACCCAGCCCAGGTAGGAAATCACGATCGCCAGCGTGGTCAGCACCTCGACGCTGCGGCCGTATTTTTTCTTGTAGAAATCTCCTATGGTCAGCAGGTTCATGCGGTACAGCGGTGCGGCGAAAAACAGCCCCACCAGGATCAAACACATCGACGCACCGAAGGGATCGGCCACGACCCCGTGCAGGCCTTCCTTGAGGAAGGTTGCGGGAATGCCGAGCACCGTCTCCGAGCCGAACCAGGTGGCGAACACGGTCGCGGTGACCATGTAGAACGGCAGGTGCCGTCCAGCAATGGCGAAGTCTTTGGTGTTGTGTACGCGGCTGGCGGCGTAGAGGCCGATTCCGACCGAGATTATCCAGTAGGCGATGACGAACCAGAGCAGCATGGCGACAGAAGGATGTGCAAAAAGATGGCGTTAATTGTAATTCATGTAACGGCGCTGTTGTAACGGATGTCACGCCTGGACTTTGTGCGCGCCCAGCAAAAAGGCCACCCGAAGGTGGCCTCATGTTCATCTCAAATAGCTATTACAGTTCGTTCGCGTGATCGGCCAGATACTTGGCCACACCAGCAGTCGAAGCATTCATGCCGGCCTTGCCCTTGCTCCAGCCGGCCGGGCACACTTCGCCGTGTTCTTCGGTGAACTGCAGCGCATCAACCATGCGCAGCATCTCGTCGATATTGCGCCCCAGCGGCAGGTCGTTCACCACCTGATGGCGCACCACACCCGCGCGGTCGATCAGGAAGGAGCCGCGATAAGCCACGCCGCCTTCGGCTTCAACGTCGTAAGCCTTGCAGATTTCGTGCTTGATGTCGGCCACCAGCGGGTAGCGCACCTGGCCGATGCCGCCGTTGTTGACCGGCGTATTTTTCCATGCAAGGTGGGTGAAATGCGAGTCAATCGACACGCCGATCACTTCCACATTGCGCTTCTTGAACTCGTCCAAGCGGTGATCGAACGCGATCAGCTCGGACGGGCAAACGAAGGTGAAGTCCAGCGGGTAGAAAAAAATCACCGCGTACTTGCCGTTGATGTGCTTCTTCAGGTTGAAGTTTTCGTTCATTTCGTTGTTGCCCATCACGGCAACAGCGTTGAAATCGGGGGCGGCCTTGCCGACTAATACAGCCATGTTTATCTCCTAATGGTTGGTTGTGCAGGATCGCGCAATTTAGGCTATTTGCCCTCGCCGCGTCAACCTTCTATCGTTTGTGGATTTGATTAATGACCGGCCGATGCAAACTGTATGCTGTGCAGCTGCGCATACACGCCGTTTTTCTGCAGCAGCTCGCGGTGCGTGCCGATCTCGGCGATCTCGCCCTTTTGCAGCACCACGATGCGGTCGGCCTTTTCGATCGTGGACAGACGATGCGCGATCACCAGCGTGGTGCGGCCCTGCATCAGCGTTTCCAGCGCAGCCTGCACGTGGCGCTCGGATTCGCTGTCGAGCGCGGAAGTCGCCTCGTCCAGAATCAGTATCGGCGCGTTCTTCAGGATCGCGCGCGCAATTGCGATGCGCTGGCGCTGGCCGCCGGACAGGCGCACGCCTTTTTCGCCCACCAGCGTCTGCAGGCCCTGCGGCATGTCGCGGATGAATTCCATCGCGTGCGCGGCCTGCGCGGCGGCGATGATTTCTTCCTCGGGCACTTCGCGCATCTGGCCGTAGGCGATGTTGGCGGCGACCGTGTCGTTGAACAGCACCACCTCCTGGCTGACCAGCGCGATGTTGGCGCGCAGGCTGGCCAGCGTCAGGTCGGCCAGGTCATGTCCGTCCAGCGTGATGCGCCCGCTGCTCGGCAGATAGAAACGCGGCACCAGATTGGCCAACGTGCTCTTGCCGCTGCCGGAGGCGCCGACCAGCGCCACCGCCTGACCGGCCGGAATCTCCATGCACACATCGCGCAACGCCATGCGGTCGTCCTGCTGGTAGGACAGGCTCACGTGCTCGAATGCCAGGTGGCCGCTGGCGCGCGCGATCTTCGTTTGGCCGGTGTCCGTTTCGCCGGGCGTATCGAGCAGCTCGAACACGCTTTCCGACGCCGCCAGTCCGCGCTGCAGGAATTCGCTGACGCCGGTCAGGCGCTTCAGCGGCGCGGTCAGCATCAGCATCGCGGCGATGAAGGACAGGAATCCGCCGACCGTGGTCTCGTCGTTCTTCGACTGCACCGTGGCGATGTAGATGATCACCGCCAGCGCCAATGCGGCCACCATCTGCACGATGGGCACATTGGCGGCCGACGCCATGGCCTGTTTCATCGTGTGGCGGCGCACCCAGTTCGCCTGTTCGCCGAAACGGTCGCTTTCATATTGCTGCCCGCCGAACAGCTTGACCACCTTGTGCGCGGTGACGCTCTCCTCTATCACCTGCGTGATGTCGCCCATCGCGCGCTGCGAATCGCGGCTGGAGGAACGCAGGCGGTGATTGAGCGCACGGATGATCAGCGCAATCACCGGCACCATCACCAGACTGAGCAGCGTAAGTTTCCAGTTGAGATAGAACAGCCAGCCCAGCAGGCCGACAATGATGATGGAATCGCGTATCGAAATGGTCACCACGCTGGTAGCTGCGGCGGTCACCTGCGTCACATCGAAGGTGAGTTTCGAAATCAGGTTGCCGGTGGCGTGGTCATCGTAATAGCGCGTCGGCAGCGTCAGCAGCTTGCGGAACATCTCCTCGCGCAGATCCATCACCACCTTGTTGCCCACCCAGCCGATCGCATAAGTGCCGACGAACGAGGCCACGCCGCGCACGAAAAAAATCACCAGTATGAATACCGGCACCAGCCGTATCACGGCATCGTCCTTGTGCACGAACGTGCCGTCCAGCATGGGTTTGAGCAAGGCGGGTAGCAAGGGCTCGGTGGCCGCAGTCACGGCCATGCCGAATATCGACAGCGCGAACACACGCCAGTAGGGTTTGACGTAACCGAGCAGGCGCAGATACAGCTGGGTGCTGGACATGTTCATCGCAGCGCGAACAGCCGCGCCAGTTCCGCACCGGGGTCGGGCGCGCGCATGAACGCCTCGCCCACGAGAAAGGTATGCACATCGTTCGCGCGCATCAGCTGCACGTCTGTCGGCTGCAGGATGCCGCTTTCGGTCACCACGATGCGCCCAGGCGGGATGCGCTGCAGCAAGTCCAGCGTGGTCTGCAGGCTCACCTCGAAGGTGCGCAGGTTGCGGTTGTTGATGCCGATCAGCGGTGTGGTCAGATGCAGCGCGACCCCCAGCTCTGCGCCGTCGTGCACTTCGACCAGTACGCCCATGCCCAGACTGTGCGCCAGCGCTTCGAATGCGCGCATCTGCGCCAGATCCAGCGCGGAGGCAATCAGCAGAATCGCGTCCGCGCCCATCGCGCGCGCCTGATAGACCTGGTATTCATCGACGATGAAGTCCTTGCGCAGCACCGGGATCGCACACGCGGCGCGCGCCTGGCGCAGATAGTCCGCGCTGCCCTGGAAGAACTGCTCGTCGGTCAGCACCGACAAACACGCCGCGCCGTGGCTGGCATAACTGGCCGCGATCTCGGCCGGACGGAAATCGGCGCGCAGCACGCCCTTGCTCGGGCTGGCCTTCTTGATCTCGGCGATCACCGCAGGCAATCCGTCCGCGATCTTGCAGTGGATCGCGCCGACAAAGTCGCGCGCAGGCGAAGCCTGCTCCGCCTCGGAGCGAAATGCCGCCAGCGGCATGATGGCCTGGGCCGCTGCCACCTCCCGCTGCTTGACGGCCAGGATTTTGTTAAGGATGTCGGACATGCAAAGCCTCACTCGAATAAGCTGCGCATTTTACCGCAAGCACGGTGGTAAAATGCGCGACCGGCAAAATCGCCGCTAAAAATCGCCCGAAAGATCACTCGGAGAAACTTGAAATACGATGGAAAATATCAAGGCATACATGCAGCAGCTCGGCCAGCAGGCGCGCGCCGCCTCACGCCAGATGGCGCTGGCGGACACTTCCGCAAAGAACCACGCGCTGGAAGCGATCGCACAGAATATCCTGCATAACAGCGCGCAGCTGATCGCGGCCAACGCCCAGGATGTCGCGGCCGCGCACGCCAACGGCCTGGACGAGGCGGCTATCGACCGCCTCACACTGAACGAAAAAACCCTGCACGGCATGGCCGAAGGGCTGCGCCAGATCGCGCGCCTGCCCGATATGATCGGCGAGATCAGCGAGCTCAAATACCGTCCGTCCGGCATCCAGGTGGGCAAGATGCGCGTGCCGCTGGGCGTGATCGGCATCATTTACGAATCGCGCCCGAACGTGACTGCGGATGCGGCCGGGCTGTGCCTGAAATCCGGCAACGCGGCGATCCTGCGCGGCGGATCGGAAGCGATCCATTCCAACCAGGCCATCGCCGCCTGCGTGCATGCCGGGCTGCGCGCCGCAGGCCTGCCGGAGACTGCGGTGCAGGTGGTCGCAACCACCGACCGCGCCGCCGTGGGCGAGCTGATCACGATGAAGGATTATGTCGATGTGATCGTGCCGCGTGGCGGCAAGAGTTTGATCGCGCGCATTTCGGAAGAAGCCAAAGTGCCGGTGATCAAGCACCTGGACGGCATCTGCCACGTATACATCGACGACGAAGCCGATCTGGAAAAAGCCATACGCATCGCCGACAACGCCAAGACGCACCGCTACGGCGTGTGCAATGCGATGGAGACCCTGCTGGTGGCACAAAGCGTGGCGGCCAAGGTGCTGCCGCCATTGTGCAAAATCTATCTGGACAAGCAGGTCGAACTGCGCGGCGATGAGGCTGCATGCGCACTGGTGCCGCAGATGAAAGCGGCCACGGAAGAAGACTGGCACACCGAGTATCTCGCGCCCATCCTGAGCGTGCGCGTGGTCGCCGGACTGGATGCGGCGATAGAGCACATCAATACCTACAGCTCGCAGCACACCGACAGCATCGTGACCGAAAACTACAGCAAGGCGATGCGCTTTTTGCGCGAGGTCGATTCCAGCTCGGTGATGGTGAACGCCTCCACGCGCTTCGCCGACGGCTTCGAATACGGCCTCGGCGCGGAGATCGGCATCTCCACCGACAAGATCCACGCGCGCGGCCCGGTCGGACTGGAAGGCCTGACCTCGCAGAAATTTATCGTGCTGGGCAGCGGCCAGGTGCGCAGCTAACAAGTTATCAGCTTCGTCATTCCGGGCTTGACCCGGAATCCAGATAATTGAAGGGATTCCGCGTAGCGGACAACGCCTTAAAGACATTATGAATTAAACCGCTGGATTCCGGGTCAAGCCCGGAATGACGATTTAGGAAATTAAAATTTCAGTTATTCACGCGAAAGAAAAATAGAGCATGAGTCAAACCATAGAAATCAAAGTGCCGGACATCGGCAACTTCCACGACATTCCCGTGATCGAGGTCCTGGTCAACGCGGGCGATACCGTAACTGCCGAGCAGTCGCTGATCACGCTGGAAACCGACAAGGCCACGATGGACGTGCCTGCTCCCGTTGCAGGCGTAGTGAAAGAATTGAAGCTAAAGGTCGGCGACAAGGTCAGTGAAGGCTCGGTGATCTTAATGCTGGAAAGTACTGAGCAAAGAGTACTGAGTACTGATACGCCGCATAGCGGCGAGAAAGCCAGTAGCACATCCGCTGCTCCGGCCTCGCCTCAGCACTCAGCACTCGGCACTCCATCCTTCGCCAAAGGCGACATCCACGCCGAAGTCGTCGTACTCGGCGCCGGCCCCGGCGGCTACACAGCCGCGTTCCGTGCGGCCGATCTGGGCAAGCAGGTGGTGCTGATCGAAAAGCACGCCAGCCTCGGCGGCGTGTGCCTGAATGTCGGCTGCATCCCGTCCAAGGCGCTGCTGCACGTGGCAAAAGTCATCAGCGAAGCCGATGAGGTTGCGCACCACGGCGTGACTTTCTCCAAGCCGAAAATCGACATCGACAAGATACGCGGCTGGAAGGAAAGCGTGATCGCCAAACTGACCGGCGGATTGGCCGGGCTGGCCAAGCAGCGCAAGGTGCAGGTGGTGCACGGCACGGCAAAATTCACTTCGCCCAACAGCCTCGCGGTGCAGACCGCCGAGGGCGAGAAGATCGTCACCTTCGACCACGCCATCGTCGCGGCTGGCTCCAGCGTGGCGCGCATCCCCGGCTTCCCCTACGACGATGCGCGCATCATCGATTCCACCGGCGCGCTGGCGCTAGCCGATGTACCGAAGCGCATGCTGATCATCGGCGGCGGCATCATCGGCCTGGAAATGGCGACCGTGTACGACGCGCTGGGCTCGAAGATTTCCGTGGTCGAGCTGATGGACCAGCTGATGCCGGGCGCGGACAAGGACATGGTCAAGCCGCTGCACACCCGCATCGCGAAGCGCTACGAGGCGATCTACCTGAAGACCAAGGTCACCAGGATCGAAGCGCTGCCGGGTGGCTTGATGGTCACGTTCGAAGGCGAACAGGCGCCCAAGCCGCAACTGTACGACCGCGTGCTGATGGCCGTCGGCCGTCGCCCGAACGGACGCGAGATCAACGCCGAAGCGGCGGGGCTGGTCGTGAACGAGCGCGGCTTCATTCCGGTGGACAAGCAGCAGCGCACGAACGTGCCGCACATCTACGCGATCGGCGACATCGTCGGCGACCCGATGCTGGCGCACAAGGCCGTGCACGAGGGCAAGGTCGCTGCGGAAAATATCGCCGGGCACAAGGCGTTCTTCGAACCGCTGACCATCCCTTCGGTCGCCTACACCGATCCGGAGATCGCATGGATGGGGCTGACCGAAACGCAGGCCAAGGCGCAGGGCATCGAATACGAGAAGGCCAGTTTCCCCTGGGCCGCCTCCGGACGCGCGCTGTCCATCGGCCGCGAGGAAGGCAGCACAAAATTGCTGCTCGACCCCAGGACACGCCGCATACTCGGCGCGGGCATCGTCGGAACCAATGCCGGCGAACTGATCGCCGAAGCGGTGCTGGCGCTGGAGATGGGCGCGGACATGGAAGACATCGGCCTGACCATACACCCGCATCCGACGCTGTCGGAAACGCTGGGCTTCGCGGCGGAAATTGCCGAAGGCAGCATCACCGATCTGTACATGCCTAAGAAGAAACACTAACCCCTTCCCTCACCCGCCTTCGGCACCCTCTCCCGGAGGGCGAGGGTTTATGCTCCCCTCGCCCTCCGGGAGAGGGGCTGGGGGTGAGGGATATACCCCCCTGCAAACACCACGCAAAAATAATCTCTCTCCCGCATTTGGACACACTCAGCCAATTCTTCAGCAGCGACCTCAGCCTGTGGGGGTTGATCATCTCCAGCTTTCTCGCCGCCACGCTGCTGCCCGGCGGTTCGGAAGCCGTGCTGGTCGGCGTGCTGAAACTGCACCCGCAATTATTCTGGCCGGCGCTGTTGCTCGGCACGCTCGGCAACACGCTGGGCGGCATGGTGTCGTTCGGCATGGGCCGGCTGCTGCCTGCAACACATAAACTCAAACACGCCGATAAGGTGCGCCGCTATGGCACGCCCGCACTGCTGCTTGCTTGGGCGCCGCTGGTCGGCGATGCGCTTTGCCTTGCCGCCGGGTGGCTGCGGCTCAATCCGTGGCAAGCCGCGCTGTTCATGGCACTGGGGAAATTTGCGCGCTACTGGGTGATTGCGGCCGCAATCGCCTGATCGTCGCGCAACCCGAACAAGACACCGCTATGCAAGCCCTCAAGGCAGATTTTGAATTGAAATATTCATCGCTGCCCAACAGCAGCCTTTCAGTATAGACTTTCCAATATATCAAGACTGGAAGTGCGGCAGATTCCCCGCCCCCAGCGCGCCTATAACAGATGGCATAAACAACAATGAAGACCTACCAGGCAATTGCTCAACAGTGTATGCGCTGGCTGCGCAGCGTTCGCCTGCTCCCGGAACATTCATTTGCAGACGGAGGTGTCCGACCCACCCGCAAACAGTCGATGCCCGTCAGCGACATCACCCCAGCCTTCCCTGCGACAACTTACACACGCCTATCAGCCACAGCGCGCCTTGTGGCATGTTTCGCATCCATGCTCATCCCGTTTCTCCGTGATCCGGCGCCTCCCCAGATCCTTGTCGTTCCGCTTGCCATGTTCATCTTCATGTTCCCGATCTATACCGCCAGGCTTTACTGGCGGGCAGTGCGCAACAACACCTCGCAGGAGCAGCAGATCACCTACTGGCTGGACACCCTGTGGTATCTGGCATTCATTGCCATGAGCAGCGGCCCCGCCAGCCCTTTCTCATTTTTCCTGTCCCTGCCGCTACTGTTTACCTCACTCCGATGGGGCTACGCTGCCGGCATGAGGATGGCTGTCTTTTCGAGCAGCATGCTGATAATCATCGGCACCATGTATATGAACACGGGCGCTTCGCTGCAGATGGCTGACCTCCTGTTGCCGCCTGTTGGCCTGTTGACTCTCGGCCACCTGATGGCCACATGGTCCAACTCGGGACTGGCTTTGAATCGAAGACTGGCGTCCCTGAAGGAAATCAATTCCCTGTTCAACCCGAGGCACAATATCGAGCAGATGATAGACCGGGTAGCACGTCACCTTGCCACGCTGTACCCAATTGACAAATATGTTCTGTTGATCGTGGAAGCAGGTCGACCACCCAGGGCGTTCCGCGCAAGCCTGCCTGACGACATGTATCGCTTATCCGACGCCGCAGCCGTGGAAATCGTCAATCTGCTGTCAGGGCTGGATGCCAAAGGGGCGGTCATATATTGTGCCAGCCGGGGTCTGCTGCCGGCGGAAGTCTATTGCTCCACCGTGCCGAACACCGTAACGCTAAGAAAACAACGCGTCACCGAAGCCGCCAAGATCGCCGACCGGTTCGATTGCACCGGTTTCGGCTCCGTTCAATACAACTTGCGACAAGGCGGCACGGCGCGACTATTCCTTTGCTCCAACGACCGCAGTTTCGGAGCGGAAGATATGCCATTTCTCCATCAACTCGGCGATCAACTCTCCCCCCGCATCGAAAATTCCCAGCTGCTTGATCGCCTCGCCAGCGAGGTCGCCGAACACGAACGGCATAAAATATCGCGCGACATGCACGACAGCGCGATTCAGCCCTACATCGGCCTCAAGTTCGGCCTCGAAGCCCTGGCCCGCAAAGCCGGGGCCGATAATCCGCTTGCCATGGAAATCGGGCGACTGGTCGAAATGGCCACTATTGAAATTACCGAATTGCGCCGTTATGTGAAAGGGTTGCGCGGACAGGAGGAGCCTGGACATGCGGCATTGGTGCCCGCAGTGCGCCGCCAGGCTGCGCGCTTCGGCGAACTGTATGGCATCAAGGTGGTGGTGGAATCGGCGGAGGCGTTGCGGGTGGGCGACGATGTCGCCAACGAGGCGTTTCATATGGTGAGTGAAGCGCTGAGCAATATCCGCCGTCACACTACAGCATCCTTCGCGCGCATCAACTTGGCTTGCGACAAGCATCAGCTAACTTTGCGCATCATCAATCCGTGCGACTCTGCGATACCGGCTAAAATATTCACGCCACGATCCATCGCTGAACGCTCACTTGCGCTGGGTGGAACCTGGGAGGTGGGAACCGGAGCTGGCAACGAAACGGTGGTGACCGTCTCAATACCGCTGAAGACTTGAACCTGGAAACCGCAGTTGACCGCTCCATTAAGGCCGCAAGCAAGTGAACATAAAAAAATGATCTGTTTATCCACGCTCACCATTTGGGTGGGGCGCTACGAGGGACGTGCAATACACCTCGTCCAACTACGGTTTTTAGTCACTTACCAGTCAAATGATGTCAAAACATGAAAATATTTTCTCACGCGGAGGCGCGGAAGGCGCGGAGAATATAGGCATCCGCCCGCTTTGTTTTTTCTCCGTGTCTCCGCGCCTCCGCGTGAAACCCTT
>Ga0315268_10002296_pt1 | contig 21749 bp, 16 predicted proteins | sample C1_top_MG_FD_204535 | JGI IMG/M metagenome (GOLD analysis project Ga0315268, IMG submission 204535) | Sediment microbial communities from Yellowstone Lake, YNP, Wyoming, USA - C1_top | ecosystem: Environmental > Aquatic > Freshwater > Lake > Sediment | place: USA: Wyoming | collected 2017-08-01 | reverse complement strand
TGTTGCCTTCGAAGTCTCTCAACAAGTTTCTCAGCATCTGGAGGCAAGTAGCCTTCAACGCCGGGGCGACCTTGACCGACGTAGAAGCTGTCCGTTGACGCCGTATACCCTGCACGATAGTTCTTGCCCAGCTTCTCCGCAGCCTCAATCAGCGCAAGCACAACATCATGGCTTGCAGCAGCAGGATACTCGGGCGTTACGTACTGTTTGCTAGTGCCGTCGAGACGAACAGCAGCAGTGGAAATGGCAAGGTCTCCACAATCAAGGTCCCGCGACAGCGAGCCACACGAGCCGACTCGAATGAATGTGCTTGCGCCAATCCTACTCAGTTCCTCAACTGCGATGGCTGCGGCTGGACAACCAATGCCGGTAGAGCACGCAGAAACCATCGTTCCACCGATCATTCCAGACCATATCCTGTACTCTCTATGTGAAGACACTTCATGAGCAGAGTCCCAGAACTTGGCTATTTTCGGGACACGATCCGGATCACCGGGCAAGAACACGTACTGACCTACTTGCCCTCGCCTAGCGGAGATATGATACTGGATCCCCTCAGCAGACTCGGGTTCGACGGCAGAGACTAGCTTCTCGATCATTCTTCCACACATCCAATACGGGTCGAAGTCAACGACATAAAGTCACTCGATAGGTTCTTGTAGGCTTCTATGACCCCAAGGCGACATCGACAATGATCATGCCCCGATTGACGCTCTGTATTAGCGGATAGAAGCGCGAACGCACCGGCCGATTACTACAGTTTTTTAAACTATTGGTGCACACTCTCTGCGCCATGCTCCGTTCTGTAGAGAAACTGGGAGCCGCAGTATTCGATGCAGCGTCCGCTCCGCTACGCATGCAAGTGCTTCGTCTTCTCTCTACGAAAGGCGCGTTGCCCTACACGGAGATCATGTCATCCCTAAAGCTGGATCCTGTCCGTGACGCTGGGAAATTCGTTTACCATCTCCGAAGCCTCACCGAAGCTGGCCTAATCAGTCCGGACAAGCGTGCGAAGAAGTATGAGATAACGGAACTGGGCGAGATGGTCGTTCATTTCGCGCGAGATCTTGAAGAATACGTCAGTGTGAAGCGTGGCAGGCTGTTCGTCAGAACCTCACGGCTGGCAATAGAGGACTTCCACAGAAGCAAAATAGCGAAGTCACTGGTCGTTGAGGCCGGGGTCCCTCAGGAGCTTGCTGATGAAATAGCAGCAGAAGCAGAAGATCGATTGATCAAGCTCAGGACCTCCTACCTGACTTCAGCTCTGATCCGCGAATTCGTGAACGCCATCTTGATCGAGAAGAAACTCGAAGAATACAGACACAAGCTGACACGAGTCGGCATGCCGGTATTTGACGTAGCCCAGCTTCTCCGGTCAACAGGCGAGCTCGGGCTGGCAACGGACTATGTTCAGAGAACTGCGGGAGCCTCTGTGTTGGGAGAGTACGTCCTCCTAGAATGTTTACCGCGCGAGATAGCGGACGCCCACATCTCCGGCCGAATTCACATATCCGACCTTGAGAGCTGGCCGTTGAAACCAAGCGAGATACAACATGATCTCCGATATTTCCTGAAGAACGGGCTGGTCGGTTCCAGACCGCCGCGAAGCTTTGGAGCAGCTTTGGCAATAATCCAGAACGTCTACCGCCTCGGAATCGCTGAGATATCAGGTGAACAATGCTTCGACCTATTCAACATCTTTCTGGCCCCCTACGTGGAGAACATGCCAGAGGACTCCGTCAGGGAATCACTCGCGCTCTTTCTTTCGTCCGTGGGACAGGACCTGCCATTGGGAGCTGCCCAGCCCGGACTGTCTCTCGGTCTCGAGTATTCAGTCCCCGAGTTCTTGGAGAACGTTGAGGCGGTGGGGCCAGGAGGACAAACTGTGGGGGTCTATGCTGACTATCATGAAGAAGTAGGCAAGGTTCTTGACGCCTTACTCGAAGCAGCCTCAGACGAGGGATTGATCAATCCCCTGGTGAGCCCGAGGCTGATCTTCAAGATTCGAGACCCGGCCGAAGGAAAGGAGGAGAATCGATCTCGCGTTCTTAGGACACATGAACTTGCTGCGTCTCGAATGCTGCCGTACATGGCGCTGCTTCCGGATGCCTCACGGGACTGCTACACCGCAACGGGACTGAGGCTCACAGATGATTGGGGTAAGCAGTGGGAGTCGGATTGCTATAGGACCGGGTGTATGGCAACGATTTTTCTTAACCTGCCTCGGCTTGTCTACGAGGCACGAAGAGATGATGACAGGCTGGTCAAGTCAATGGACGATGCACTTGCCCTCACGCTTGAAGCTTTCAAGATCAAGCGGAGATTCATGGCCGAGAGACTGAAACAATCCACACTCCCGCTGCTGTCCGGACATGGGCAAAGCACACCATACCTCCGTGAGAAGACGGCCACCTATGCAGTGGCGCCCCTTGGACTGAATGAAGCTTGCCTCGCACAGACCGGAAGCGAGTTGAAGAAGGACTCGCTAGCTTTCTCTGAAAAGATCCTCTTGGAGCTGAAGAGACAAACGGAGACAGCCTCAGAGAGCCTTGCAATGCGTGTAGTGTTGTCGGAAAGACCTGGAGACGATGCCACTTCAAGGCTGGCCGAGCTTGATGTGGAACGCTACGGCAAGAGCACGGTTTCCGCTCAAGGAGGCAGGAACTACCCGTTCTACACGGACTTGCCAAGTGTGCCGCTGACTTCCAAGATGCCCCTCGCCGAGAGATTCTCGGTTGAAGGAGCGTTGCAGAACCTGACCCCAGGCGGCCATCTGGCGCTCATCTGTGTAGACTCCAAGGCATCTCCTGATTCGCTATTGTCCCTGACGCGTGAGGCGGCTGCTAGTGGTCTTCGATTCGTGGCGTATTCAGGAGTCTACTCATTTTGCAGGAACTGCAATCGAATCATGAAGGGCTTGGCGACAAGCTGCAGTTCATGTGCATCAGACAACATTGCAAGCTACGGGCGGTCATCCTCCACGTATATCCCTCTTGGACTATGGCCTGAGGGCAAGAGGCGGACGATCGAGAAGAGGACCGTGTACTCGCCCTCATGATTGGTTGCTATCGCCACGAGTCTGGCTTCGGCCCGAACTCAGGTTCGACGACTGCCTGGTTCAACTACTCCCTAACGTAGGGCTTGCCCAGTGCGCGCGGAAACCTCTTTCCGCCTATTGCAGCAGTGAGAATCAGCAACGTGATGGCGTAGGGCACCATCTGGACGAAGTAGAATGGCACTATCTCTTTCACTCCCGGAGAGACCACGACTGTGAATGCCACGCCCTCTGCAAAACCGAATATGAAAGAGGCGACGAGTGCCAACATTGGGTTGAGCCCTGCAAAGACCACGGCCGCGAGGGCGATGAAGCCTCTCCCTGCAGACATCTCCTTGACAACACCACCGAACCAAGCCAGAGGCATAAACGCCCCGCCCAACCCTGCAAGTGCTCCGCCGACAATGCACATCAGTATTCTGATGCGACCGACACTAACACCTGCCACATCCACTGCGATGGGGTTTTCTCCTGCAGCCCGTATTCTGATCCCCAACAGTGTCCTCTTCAGAAGAAGATAGGCAAGCACAGCCGCCGCTATTGCCACAATCGTTACTATGCTGATGCCGAAGTATCCGCCTGCGACCACAAAACGCAGGGGCTGAACCATCAATTCATGACGGAAGACGTGAATCCCGGGAAAGGCCCAGATGGACATAAGCAAGTATGGACCGAAACCCAACGCGAAGATATTCAACCCCATCCCGGCGATTACCTGATTTGCCCTTCCGTACACGCACACTAGCCCAAAGAGGAGACCGATCACGGCACCGGTCATCGCTCCAAACAAGAGACCGATTGTTCCACTTTCGAATATCTCCGCCCAGTAGACGCTAAGGATAGCAGTAATCAGGAAGATACCCTCCATGCCGACGTTGGTTGTACCTGCCTGTTCATTCAGACACTCACCAACTGCAGCCAATGCCAAAGGAGTCATCGCAAGCAGCCCTGTCTCTATGAGACCGGGAATACCGAATCCCGCCAGTGAGATCACATATAACACAGCCAGCGTTAGCGCGATTCCAATCAAATACCACTGAAGTCTCCGTGTCAGCTTCATGATTCGCGTCGCCTCCTCCTGACGATCTCGGCTATCTGCGGCACTGCCAGCGCTATCACAATGATACCGTTGATTGCATCGACTAGTTCGGAGGCAACTCCCACGTTGTACTCCATGAACCGCCCGCCGTGCATCAGGCCCCCGTAGAAAATGGCAGCGAAGATGCCGCCGACTGGATGATTCCTTCCAATGAGGGCGACGCCTATGCCGTCAAAGCCTAGGTTCATGACGTTCCCCAGCGTTGCATAGAGAGTCCAAGAGGGAGGTCGCCCAAGGACTTGAGTCGCGCCTGCGAGTCCAGCTGAGAGTCCACCCACAAGAAATGCAACGAGAATAGCTCGATTACTACTTGCCCCTGCATACTTGGCTGCTTCCGGGTTATCTCCCACGAGCCTGAGCTCGAAACCTATTCCGGTCCGCCAAAGGAGAATTGTGACCGCCACGCAGAAGGCAACCACAACAAAGATCATCGCAGTCAGCGAGGCTCCGATTATTGGGTAGCGTGCTGTCGCCAATGCCGGCACTGCCCGTTCTGCCCTCCCAGGTTCGCCGAAATAGGTGCGCACAAGGAATGTTACCAGCCAGAAGGCGATCCAGTTCAGCATGATCGTGGAAACCACTTCATGAACCCCTCTCCACATCTTGAGGAGGGCGGCCGGCAATGCCCAGAGCGCACCGAAGCACATTGCAAAGAGCGTGGCGGCTATGATGTGGACACTTGGAGGTAGAACCATCGCGCCGCCGACAATCGTGGCCCCGATTGCGCCGAGGTACATCTGACCTTCTGCGCCAATATTGAAAAGAGAGGCTCTCACGCCGATCGCGAATGTTACCGCAGTTACCATAAGAGGCATTGCGAAGGCGAGCGACTCCAAGATCCCTGCAGGACTGCCGAAGGCACCGACGAACATAGCGGCATACGCTCTGATGGGGTCGTATCCGAACGCCAACATGAGGAAGGCTCCCGAAACAAGCCCTATCACGACTGCTACTAGAGATTCAACCATTGGACGCAGAAATTCATTCAGGCGCTTGCGCATCCCGCTGACCAGCGAATCGCTATCCCACAGGCACTATTCGGCGCTCTCGCCTGATCTGGCTCAATATCCGACATTTAGTGAAAAAAAGGAAGGGGTGGAGGCCACTATCCGAGTGTGGCCCTCCATTGGTCCACGGCGTCCTGCGTCTGCGCCAGTGGAACAAGTGTGGGATCGCTCTGGATTGCTGTCTCTAGTTCTTTCTCGGCATCCCAGATCCAGCTCGGGAGCGAATCTCTCATCGACTTGACCGCTGCCGTGATTTCCTCGGGAGTCATTGGAAGCACCTTCTTGCCTGTCAGCTTCTCGGCGTCGACGCCCATCTGGACGAACTCGTTCAAGTCGTCAAGTGTGCTCACCGATATTCCAGTTATGGCATAGCCGGATATCGTGGTGCCGATTCCGAGTGTTACGATTCCCTTGTTTTGTGCGACGACTTCCCTGAACTTGCCATCAATGGCGAGCTGAGTGGCGAAGTAGACACCCCTGTCCACGCGCTTCATCATGCTCACTAGGACGAATCCTGGGTTGATCCAGTCTTGGTTGGCGTCAACTCCTATCCAGAACGGGGGTCCTTGCTTCAGACCCTTTGGAGTCGCGATCTCCTGCACTGCTTGATTAAGACCCAGGCCCAACGGCCCGGCAACATTGTAGACCGCAACAGTATCCTGTGCGTACATTGCCTTCGCGGCCTCGTATCCCTTTGTGATGTCGCTGAAGGTGCCTGTGTAGGTCCAGAGGACCCTTTCCTTCGCTGGCGTGTCTCCGATGATTGGTGCAGCCTTGCCGAACTTGTTCTGGTACCACTTCATTGCCCAGTCTACTCCCCACTTGTAGCCGATCTCGAACTTCCAGAGAGTTGGGATCTCTATGCCTAGGACGACCCCAACGTGTGAATAGCCGAAATTGGCGGCGGCGAGTGCAGCGATGGCGCCAACGATAGCGCTTCCCTTGTGCTCCTCATAGAGTATGCTCATGACGTTGGGCATGTCGGGGACATATCCGTCGATTATGGCGAAGTCCTTGTCAGGATATCTCGTTGCCACATCCTTTATTGCGTCAGTCAGCAGGAATCCGACGCCGACTGTCAGTATAACATCCGGGTCTTTGGCTGCTGTTTCAAGATTGGGAACGTAGTCCGCCTCAGATTTGCTGACGAGCTCGACCATTGTAACCCCAAAGGCTTTTGCAGCTTCCCCTCCGCCCTTGTACGCCATGTCGTTGAACGAGAGGTCGCCTCGTCCACCTATGTCCGATACGACAGCGATTTTCTTCACTGGGACTGTTGGGGGAGTCATCAAGTAGTAGGCGGCAGCACCGGCGGCGGCGATCACGACAATTACCACGATCAGAATTGCCTGCATTCTTGTGATTGCTGATTTGTTGGTCATATGTCGCAGAACATCTGATGTCTTCTTCAAATTTCTCACATAACCTCCATAGGCGAACGCCTATAGCGACATGTGAGTCGGGTCAGGTTCTATTTAAGCTGAATCAGCAAACTGGAACGTGCGAGACTATCCCTGCACTCAATTGGCAACGCCGGCCATCATGAGGCCTATTTCTTGCATCGTAGTCTTCCCGGATTCTCTTGTCCCGACCACCTTCCCGTTGAACATCACCGCAATCCGATCGCTAAGCGCCATAATCTCGTCAAGATCCTCTGAGATCAGCAGGATGGCAGAGCCCTTCTCCCTCAGCTTCAACAGGAGTCGATGCGTGTGCTCTATGGCACGTAGATCGAGGCCGTATGTCGGGTGTGACGCGATAACCACTCGCGGTTCCTTCCACAACTCCCTCGCGAGAATCATTCTTTGAATGTTGCCGCCTGAGAGTATCCTCGCTTCGGTCTTCTCCAAGTCGGGCGTCAGGATCTCGAACTCTGATACGAGTTTCTCGCAGTGTTTTCTGATCTCGGAGATGCTCAAGAAGCCAGCTCTCGAGAAAGGAGATCGCCGGTAGTCCTTCATCATTAGATTCTCCATGAGAGGCAGGCCCTCTGCTGTTCCGGTCCTTCTCCTTTCCTCTGGGATGTGGCTGACCCCGAGCATTGCAATGTCTCTGGGTGAACGGTTGGTCATGTCCTTGCCAAAGATCATTACCTTGCCGCCTGTTGCGTTACGCAAACCTGTGATTGCCTCGACTAGTTCTGCTTGACCATTCCCTGATACGCCAGCGACACCTAGTATCTCACCTTCGTGCACTGTGAGCGAAGCTCCCGTCACCGCAGGCTCTCCTTCTCCGCCAAGCACATAGAGCCCACTCACTTCCAACGCGACTCCACCTTTCTTGCTCGGTCGAACCTTCGGCAGGGCAGGGACTTCAGGGCCAATCATCATCCTGACAAGTTCTTGCTCGTTCGTCTCAGAAGTATTCTTGGTCCCCGTCAGCTTGCCCAGTTTCAGGACGGTGACTCGATCGCTGTTCCGCATGACATCTTCGAGCTTGTGGGTGATCAACACGACCCCTTTACCTTCATCCGCGAGACCGCGAAGGATGGAGAACAACTGCTGGGCTTCCGTGGGCGTTAGCACCGATGTGGGTTCGTCAAGGATAATCACGTCCGGCTCGTGATAGAGAACCTTGAGTATCTCAGCTCTTTGCTGTTCGCCCGCGGAGAGATCTTCCACTCTCGCCCGGGGATCGAGTTTGAGATCGTATCTTGTCGACAACTCGTCGAGTTTTCGCTCGACCTCCGCTATCGGGTAAGAGAAATCGTTCTTCTTTAATCCAAGGGCGACGTTTTCGGCGACGGTAAGGGGGCGAACCAATGTGAACTCCTGATGGACCATTGCGACGCCCTGTTCCAGCGCGTCTTCAGGGGATCTTAGCGTGACGAGCTTTCCTCTGATGTATATTCGGCCACGTGATGCGACGTAGAATCCGGAAAGAACGTTCGCTAGGACTGTCTTTCCTGCTCCATTCTCACCCAACACAACGTGGACTTCCCCGGCCCTCACATCAAAATCCACATCATCAAGAATCAGGTGCTCCCAAACACCTGGGAAGCCCTTGTGAACTTTCTCAGCCTTCAGCAGGATCTCTCCTTTCTTGGGCTGTGGATGCCTAGCATGTGCGTGCCGAGTCCCTTCCAGTTGCTGCATCAGATGACCTCCTTCTCTCTCATGACGTGTGTACGGGCTTTAGGTTTTGGGTAGGGTTGATTCGCTCCGAAAGCGTTGTATGCAAATCATCGACCTTATGAGCTAACTGAACAACCGGCGAAGGCTGGGATCTGTGAAGGCTAGGGCTCATGTCCTTGTAACGGGGAAAGTCCAAGGCGTGTTCTTCCGCGCAGAAGCGGCATCGAAGGCGAGACAGCTGAAGCTTGCGGGTTGGATTCGCAACCTACCTGACGGCCGCGTAGAGGCGATCTTCGAGGGAGAAGAGACCGATGTGAAGAAGATCATCGATTTCTGCCGGCGTGGCCCTCCAAACGCCTACGTGGTCGACGTAGACGTGCGAAAACAGGAATGGAAAGGCGAGTTTGAGGATTTCTCCATAAGGTACTATGACTAAGAACGGCTACCGATCGGCCTGAACTTCGTTGATGGTTGAAGAATCGCTGGCATTCCTAAATAGCCGGCTACTCAAGGTTGAGTCTCAAGGTAGACCTCGAGGGGGACAGCTCGTGCGTGCTGTGGTGGTGGAGTGTAAGCTGCCATCCTTGCCTCCGCGGGCTGCAGAAGCGAGGGCGATGGCGGAGAATATTGGATATGATGTCGTCGAAGTCATGATTCAGAAGCGTAACAGCGACCACCATTCCTACTTCATAGGCCCAGGCAAAGTTGAAGAACTCAGGGAGATCGTCGATTCGAACAAGGTTGAGACAGTAATATTCGCAAACACTCTCCCAAGCAGCCAAGTCTTCAAGATACAGCAGCGGTTGGGAGGAGAGGTACGAGTCATAGACAGGAACCTACTCATCCTAGAGGTGTTCGACAAGCGCGCAATGACGAAAGAGGCAAAACTTCAGATCAAGCTTGCCAAGCTGAAGTACACGTTATCGTGGGGCCGCGAGTTCATCAAACTGAGAGGGATAATGGGTGAGCAAGTCGGCTGGATGGGTCCGGGCGACTATCCTTTCCAAGAGTATACTCGCGCCGCACGCAACAGGATAAGCCGACTGGAATCACAGCTCAGGGATCTAGATCGCAAGAAAGAGATCACCAGAGGAAGACGGCGAGAGCTGGGGTTCCCCATTGTTGCACTCGCGGGATACACGCAAGCCGGCAAGACGACCTTGTTCAATCGGTTGACCTCCGAGACTAAGAACGTGGGACTTGGGCCGTTCACAACACTGTCCACGTTCACAAGAAAGGTGCGAGTTGGAGCATCCCGTGACTCAGAATTCTTGCTGATAGACTCGATCGGATTCATAGAAGACATGCACCCTACAATCGTCAAAGCATTCACCGCCACATTTGGTGAAATCGCACACTCCGATGCGATCTTGTTGTTCGTAGACGCAAGCGAGGAAACTCATACGATCATCCGTCGTTGTTCATCCATGAACAAGATCCTACGAGAGATCGGTATAGACGGAGATATCATAGTCTGCGCCAACAAGATTGACGTGATTGAATCTGGAGAACTCGAACGCACTCTTGCGGTGATCCGGGAAGTCTTCATTGGTGTAAGAATCGTTGCCATAAGCGCACGAACAGGCGAGAACTTGAGTGAACTCTTCGCGGCAATCACAGCAAGCATCAACGGCACAAGACTGATGACAAGAATCCCAGGCAGTGGGGTTCACGTAGGGAGCACCGCGAAATTGATGTCCGAATAGCACACACTAGTGAGGCAGTCCGATCGGAGGCCAGCAAATGCCCGGCAGTGTGCCTGCCAAGAAGTCCTTTGGGAGATCTGCGCCGCCTCCGAACTATCCTACCGATCCTGAACTGTACGCCGATCCTGTGAACTACATGTATCCTCTGGACAGGCCGGTCAGAGCGAAGCTTGCAAGGAGATATTTCGACGAACCGCGCAACCGCAGCAAGTACACTGAGGACGAACGCCTCTTCATAGATTCGCGTATCGACGAAGCTCTGAAACGATTCGGAGCTTCGCCTGACAGATCCGCAGTGTCGGTTCACAGAACCACGAAGCGAAAAACGCCTAAGCGGATCCCCAGAAACGAGATCGGCAAACTTGACCTCGATGGGCTCCTGCAACTATTCCTCGGAAACGCTCGTCTTGAACGAGCGAGATCAATCCCTGACGACCTGATCTCATTGTCCGGCCTGGAACACGGCCTCATTTCCGGAAACGTGAAGCAATATGCCGTCAGGATTGATCTCAAGAACAAGACAATCACCCACGACTGCGATGACTGGAAGAAGAACATGAGGTCCAAACTCATGTGCAAACATCTAGGCAAGGCGTTCCTGGCAATCAGTCATACAGAAGCAGCTGTGATCCTAAGGGCGATATTGTCCGAGATAGATGACTGGACATTCAAGGCGCCCTAGCTACCTGAAGACTCGACTCCCATGGCTCGTGGGACGAGTCAAAGCTTCCTTCTTCGGTGAGCCATCTCGCGCACGTAGCCTCGTCGATTGCTGCTCTAGGACTGGCGACGCAATGACTGGTTCAATTCTCATATATGTGAGAGATGAGTTTCCGCCAAGAATGACAGCAGCACGTTATTCAACTCATCTGGTTTCTCCAGCATAACCGAGTGACCTGCACCGGGAATAATGACGAGGCGTGCATCTCGAATCCTCTCTTTCAAGAACCGTGAGTATTTGACGGGCGTAAGTGCATCATCTTCACCACACACTAACAAAGTCGGCAGATCGATGCGGCTGATTTCGTTCATCTTGTCAAAATTGTCACAGGCCTGAAAGTCACCGTTGGTTACTTCAGCAGGGACTTCTAGCAGCTCCTGAACCGACGCCTTCCTCAACTTCGCATCAGTCTTCGGAGAGTATGCCCACTGTGCGATCACCTCCGCGGCGTGTGCGTAGTCACGGGCCACCTCGTCCTTGATCACGGAAGCCACTCGCAGCCGCGCCCCGGAGCCGACAAGCGCTATTCCCACGAGAAACTTCGGATGAGAAAGGGCGATCTCTATAGTGATGGCGCCGCCCATTGAGTGCCCCACTAATACTACTGACGCAAGCCCACGTTCCTTGATCGCATCGGTCACAAACTGGGCATACGCCTGGATCGTGTTGCATCCGACACCTCTCGGGTGGCCGGGCAGGTCGAGCGCCAGGCTTCCAGAAAACATGGAAGTCTGATATCGCCAGACCTTGTGCGTTCCCCCGGCGCCGTGAATAAACACCAAGCATGGCTCGATCTGAGGAGTCATCGCTCGTATCGCCAGTCTCGTTGATACTTCCCGGCTATTTTTGCATGCCTCGATATGATCGGTGGAATCCGCGCTAGGCATCGGAGCCCGTGAGGCGAACTCGAAGCGGATCAGGCCATGGCATACTTATCTTTGGGTTCCGTACCTCATCTGACGACTGTGTGGAAGATCAGATCCGACACACAACGAAGAGGCAACTCCTTTGACTGAACGCGGAGACATGCGGAGTGAGATAGCTTCCAAGCTTGAGAAGCTGCACACACTTGACGAACTTGCAAAGGAGATGCCGAGTCCTCGCCAGGGAAACGGATGGGATCCCTCGAAGATTGTGGAGACTGTTCTTAGAGTTGTGCCGCAGCCAATTGACAGGCTTGTCAGTAAGGCAGTCAAGAGAGGTATCCTTCAACGTCTTGTGGATTTGTTTAGACCTCTATCTGCGATGTCCACGCTTGCAGGCCCCCCTACTATCGTCTACTTTCCACTGTGGCACTTGAAGGGCTATCATGAGTGCTTCTACCTGAGAAACGCGAACTACAGAATCCGAGTAGACAAGGATGTAGTTGCGGTAGAGGTTGACGGAGAGACTCGTGATCTCATGATAGAAGAACAGGAGACGGGGGCCGTTCCGGATGCGTTTAGACGTACGCTGAAACGGTTCTCGAGGCTTTTCACCGGCGAAAGAAGATACTTCAGCCTGGGTGACGTGACCGAACTTGCAGTGAGACATGAACGAGCCGAAATGTACGTGACTTCTGATGGTCGAGAGGGTAACGTGCTTGAGGAGGTGCTACCCGGCGGATGGAAGACTCAGCGGGTATTCGACCTTGCTGATCTGAACATGGAAGGCATGTTGTCAAGAATTGCTCCGTCGGGGGAGACTAAGGAGACGGTGGCGCGAAGATTCCAAGATAGACTCGTCAAAATGCCCGAGGGATCCAAACAGATCCTCAGCAACACATTTCGCATCGAAGAGTTGACGCAATACAATGTTCCTTTTGCAGTCCTTCCGGTAGCACGGAGGGGAAAGGTGGAACAGGTCATAGTCAACGCCGTGTCGGGCCAAACTGCGGACGCGAAGACTGCTGCTTCTGTGAAGCAGCAATTGGGTATCTGAGACATGACGAGGGCAATTTCCGTACAGACCTTCGAATTCCTTCCACGAATGTTTCATTCAGCATGAGACAAGAGTGAGATTGCAGGCGAGTTGGGAAGCCCGGGCAGCCAGGCTGTTCTCGGGAGTGTTCACACCGTTCGCCGTTGCAGCGGTTATCTCGATTACGTTTTCTTGGTTCTCGCCAATTGGGAGGGGCCGTCAATGAAACCGATGTCTTCCGTATCGGCCGGCATCGTTACGCTATGCTTCGCGCCGCTTCTCCCTGTGCTTTACTGCGTAATGACAGGTAAGACCGATCCAGATGTCTCTGACCCCACGAGACGCGTCCCGCTGTACGGTCTTGGGTCGATTGGCTACGTGATTGGGATTGTGATCTTTGGAGTCCTCCACAACAGGCTCTTGTTCGTGATGGCGCTCGCCTACTTCCGCGTCACCCTGGCGGCGACCATGATAACGCTTGCTTGGAAGGTAAGTGCTCACACGGCTGGGACAGCGGGGCCGACCACCGCGCTGGTATTTGTGTTCGGCATATGGGCAGTTCCCCTCTATGCGCTTTCTATCGTAATGGTGTGGGCAAGGGTCAGGTTGCACTCTCATACAAGGAACCAAGCAATTGCAGGGGTGATCGTGGCGATCATGATCACGAGCATTGTATTTTTACTATTCTATCCGTGAAGCCGCTAGCTGTTCGTGTAGATTCACCTGGCAGATTCGCTTCTACACCTGACGATTCAGGAACATTAGCCACGTATTCCTAGGCGACCTGCACGTGATCGACTTGGAAGTATCTCTTTGCCAGCATACGGGTCTTGTCGATCGTTCTGCCATTCTTTCCGATTGCTATGGCCTTGTCCTTTGGATCGACTTCCACGACGACGATCTTCTTGTCTGGGCGCTCAGTGACCCTGATCTCCTTAATTCTTGCAGGTGCCAGAGAGTTCTTGATTAGGCCTTCCACGCTCTCGGATGCCTCCACGACCTCGACCGGCTTGCCGGTCATTCTTCGGAGGGTGTTGATGTTCTTGCCAGCCTTTCCTATCGCCAAGCCCATCTGGCCTGGCTTCGCAAGGAATATGATTCGGTCGCCCGAGGAGTCGATCAAACAGTCGTTTGCCGTTGCACCGGTAATGCTCTCGAATAGGGCGATGTAGCGCATCTCGTCGCTGCCTAGACGGATCTTCGTCGCGGACATATTCAGGTTTCAGCCAACTTTAGTATTTCAGAGTCGCCAGGTTCCTTCACTGTGAGGGCAGCAACTAGAAATGGCTTTTCGCATGCGACGGCCAAGTCCATGCTTGTACCCGAGTAAGCGTATACAGGAACCTCTGAGACTTTCGCATTATAGAGGATGTCGGACTTGTGTGGCTCTGGACAGTTCGATGCAATAACGATCAAACGGGCCTTCCCTGTCTTCGCCGCGTCTGTTGCCTTTTCGCAGCCTAGCTCAACTTTACCTGTCTTGACGACCATGCTGATTTGCTTGTTCAGATCCATCATTTCTCCCTCCTCTCAGACATCGACATGAAGACTTCGATCAAGCCAGTGCCCATTGGCACTTGCTGTCCGACTATTACGTTCTCTGCAACTCCCCGTAGCTGATCCTTGGTTCCACGGACGGCTGCATCCACGATAGTTGGGATCGTGATCTCGAAAGCTGCTTTCGCTAGAGTACTGGCCTTCTCGCCGCTGACGCCGTGTCTGCCTACCTGAAGAACCTCACCCGACGCAGTCATAGCGTCGGCTACGAGCATCACGTGCCTTATGTCGACATCAAGACCTTGCTCTTCAAGGACGGCTCTCGCCTCCTTGATTATCACGTTGCGCGCAGCCTCGATTCCAAGCACAGCGGCCACTTCATGCATATTATTGGATATCGTTCTGGTTGGGTCAACCCCTTGTGTCGTCAGAGCAAGTTCAAGGTTTGATCCTTCGGTTCTGATGATCCATTCGTGATTCTCCTCCATTACGAGAGCTCGTCTCACGGCCGGGATTCCTTTCACATGCATTCCCGCGACACGGGATTCCAAGCGTCTGAATTGGGGGATGTCCATCTCCTCTGTGCTGATTTCTATTCCATCTTTATCGACCTTGGTCTCTCCCCGGGGTACCTGGATCGCTGCTTTGACGTCCTTGAGCGTGACGGATTTCTCCCGCATGGCCGCTGTGTCAAGCTTGACCACGATTCTCATTCTAGTTATGTCAGACTCGATGCTGGAAGCAATGTCTCCGAGTGTGGTATGCGTGAGCATGGTGGCGACTTCCTCAGCCTTCTCCTTGCTGTTCCTGTACTTCTCGTCCAAGAGCACCGTCATGGTCGGTGTGGATGGAATCTTTCTCGCGTCAACGATCTCAATCAGTCTCGGAAGACCCAGTGTAACGTTCTGCTCTCGGACGCCGGCGAAGTGGAAGGTCCTCAGCGTCATTTGGGTGCCAGGTTCGCCGATGGATTGAGCTGAGACGATCCCAGCAGCTTCACCTGGCTCAATCAGTGACCTGCCATAATTCTCGACCGCTTGGCGAACAGCTTCGTCAACGCCCCGTCGTGACAGTTTGGCTTTGAGAAGGTTACGCTTCAATTCATCCGCTAGGAGGGGAGAAAGGCGATCCACAACTTCCCTGACCTTCGTGTCCACGTACTTGTTGGTGGCCTTCGCACCCTTCTCTGCGGTCAACCTTACCCTTTCGATCAAGCGCTCCGAGTTCACTGCCTTCCCGTGATCGCTCTTCGCCGTGTCGACACCGTCTTCGCCGTATCTGAACTGTATGATATCTCCGCGAGAGTCCCGTACGGTTGAGTCATACTCAACTCTGAGATGTTCGAGTGCGTTGATCAGTCTTCTCTGCATGTATCCACTCTGCTGAGTTCTGACCGCAGTGTCCACGAGCCCTTCGCGTCCACCCATTGCGTGGAAGAAGAACTCTATCGGATTCAGGCCGTCCCTATATGACGTGTACACGAAACCTCTTGCTTCAGGACCTGCGTCTCCAGGTCTGAAGAACGATAGCACTCGGTCTCTGTATCCCCTGCGAATTCTTTGACCTCTGATTGATTGCTGTCCCACGGATGCAATCATTTGAGCAATGTTCAGCGATGAACCTCTAGCACCGGTTCTTGTCATGATCACACCGCTGTTCTTGTCGTCCAAGTTGGCATCCGCGAACTCACCGGCCACGTCGCGTGCCTTGGACAGTTCGTCCATAATGCGGATCTCGAGTGATTCAGCGAGAGACTGACCTGGAAGCCGTTCTAGGGTTCCCTGATTGTAGCTATCGATAAGCGCATACACACGTTCCTCAGCTTTTCGTATGACCTTGTCAATCCTCTCCCTGACACTCAAGGGTATGTCGAGTTCTCTGATTGAGTACGAGAACCCCTTCATTAGCACGAAGCGGTCGAGCAGCTTGGCAATGTGATTAAGAAACTCACGTCCGGTTTCGGACCCCTGGTCCTTCACGATTCGGTGGAAGAGGCTCTCTGAGCGTTCGGCGCCGATCGAGTTCTTGTCGATGACTCCTTCCTCGAGTCTGCCGTTCCGTATTGTCACATGTTCTTTGTCATCTTTTGTTACCATGCTAGATCTCGTGGCGAAGCTGAAGCCTTTGGGTATGAAGAGACTGAAGATCTGTTTTCCGGTCCAGAGTTCAACGGGCCGCTTCGTCGCCGGCTCGGGGAGTTCTCCTGCATACCCTGCGGCTGTGAGGAGTCTGCACACTTCATCCTTTGTGAGGATGGTGGACTTGCGTGTGAGGAGATATGCGGCGCTCAGAAGGTCTGTCTTGGCGCCTATGATTGGTCCCCCGTATCGGGGGGAGAGTATCTGATCTTGAACTTGCATTAGCAGTTTTGCTTCAGTGCGCGCCTCTTCGCTTTGGGGAACATGCAGGTTCATCTCGTCACCGTCGAAGTCCGCGTTGTACGGCGGACAGACGCATGGATTCAGCCTGAATGTCTTGTAGGGGAGTACCCTAACCGTGTGAGCCATGATTGACATTCTGTGAAGTGAGGGTTGCCTGTTGAAGAGTACGATGTCTCCGTCTCTGATGTGACGTTCAACAACGAAGCCTGGCTCGATCGCATCTGCCAGACTGTCACGTTCTGTGACAAACTCCAGTCTCACCCGTCTTTGGTCGGGGCGCACAATATAGAGGGCGCCTGGGTACTGGTCAGGACCGTTCCGAATGAGCCCCCGCATCTCGTCAATATTCCATTGAGTGACGCGTTCGGGGATCGTCAATCGTGCTGCAATGTCGACGGGCACACCGACTTCGCTGATGTCTAGGTTGGGGTCAGGGGAGATCACGGTTCTTGCAGAGAAGTCCACTCGCTTTCCTGACAGGTTGCCTCGGAACCTGCCTTCTTTGCCTTTCAGACGCTGGCTGATTGTCCTCAGCGCTCTTCCCGAACGATGGCGGGCCGGCGGGAGACCAGAGACCTCATTGTCAAAGTAGGTTGTAACATGATATTGGAGTAGGTCGTGCAGTTCTTGGATTATGTTGACCGGAACGCCGGATTCGAGCGCCTCACGCAATTTCTGATTGATTCGGATTATGTCAACGAGTTTGTGAGTCAAATCATCTTCTGATCGAATGCCCGATTCGAGTGTGATGGACGGACGTACCGTGACAGGTGGCACTGGGAGGACCTGGAGGACCATCCATTCGGGCCTCGCTGCAGTGGGATCCATTCCGACGATGCGAAGATCGTCATCAGGAATGCGTTCCAGCATCTCTCTGATAGCGCTCGGTGTCAGCCTCGCTCCTGTCTCATCGATGAACGTAGTGGGCTTCTGATGTTCGATCGTGTGCTGTCGGGTTCCGCAGTGCGGACATTCCTGCACTTTCTTTGCTTCCTTCATGATCGCGTCAAAGAAGGCCGTGGGAACTTCGTTTAGACGCTTCTTTTCCTCTGCTATCTTTGCTCTGTAGTTCTCGATCTTCTCGTTTGACATGAGGACTCGGCCGCAGTTCCGGCAGGTGACGGATAGCAGCTTGTGTATGAGCTTCGCGAAGGCGACGTGAATGACGGGTTCAGCGAGTTCTATGTGTCCAGAATGGCCCGGACAACTCACTGCGGTGTTTCCACACGTCTTGCATTTCTGCCTTGGCTCAAGTGTACCTAGTCTTCCGTCCATGAGGCCTGAAACGATAGGAACACCGTCCTCGTCATACGTGTCTGCAGTCTGGACCTCAACTGCCGAGAGCCGACGTATCTCACTTGGAGAGAGGAGCGAGAATCTGATGCTGCCTATGATCTTGGTCGCTTCTTCAAGCATCGCCATCTCATGCACGCTCCGAGATGTTGAGTCTAGGGGCTACGCCGAGAGCCATCAGCTCTTGGAGCAGCAACTTGAACGCGTAGGATAGCGCGACCGGGGAGATTACCGCCCTTTCGCCGCAGATGCGGCAGATGTACTTGTTCTGCTTGATATCGTGATAGGCCAAGAGACCGCATACTTCGCAGACCATGACAGTGTATTTGTCAGACTCCTCGAGAAGCCTGTCTCTCAGCAACGCGGACGCCCCGTGCCCGATCAGGCAATCGCGTTCCATCTCACCAAATCTCAGGCCTCCACCGCGAGCTCTGCCCTCTGTGGGCTGACGTGTCAACATCTGCACTTGGCCTCGAGCTCGTGCATGCATCTTGTCTGCAACCATGTGGTGAAGCTTCTGATAATACACGACTCCCACGTATACGTCGGCCATGAACCTCTTTCCGTCGATTCCGTTGTAGAATACCTCGCTTCCGCTGTGCGTGAATCCGAGCTTGAGCAAGGCGTCGCGGAGTTGCTCTGGACGCTCGTTACTGAATGGAGTTCCATCTACGGGTTCTCCTCTCAGTGATGCGACCTTGCCCGCTAGTGATTCGACAAATTGCCCGATCGTCATACGCGACGGGAAAGCATGGGGGTTTATGATGACGTCCGGAACGACACCGTCCTGTGTGAAAGGCATGTCTTGCTGTGGAACCAGCAGGCCAATGACTCCTTTCTGGCCGTGTCTTGACGCGAACTTGTCCCCAAGTTCTGGCACACGTGTGTCCCTGACTTTCACTTTGACAAGCTTGCTGCCCTCAATCGATTCCGTCACGAAAATGGTGTCGACCACACCGACTTCTGAAGGGCGCATCCCCACCGATGAATCACGTTTCGTGGGTCCCTTGACTTCAAACTCGCGATATTCCTCCAAGAACCTAGGAGGGCTCGTTCTGCCTACTAGGACCGTGTTGCCACTCACATCAGCCTCAGCCGAAATGATCCCGTCTTCCTCAAGGAGACGATAGTACCTGTCGCCTCTGTATCCCCTAGTGCCCGGCTCAGGAATCTCAAACTTGTCGCGGAGTCCTCCAAGGTATTGTCTGCATTCGCCCTCGTAGATCCGGAAGAATGTGGAACGCCCGAATCCTCGGTCCACCGACGAACGGTTGAAGACAATGGCGTCTTCCATGTTGTAGCCTTGGAACGAAAGCACAGCTAGCACACAGTTCTGGCCCGCTGGCCTATCATCGTAGTTGATAATCTCCATTGGCTTCGTTCTGACGAGGGGCATTTGCGGATAGTGGAGAAGGTGTGACCGTGAATCTACCCGGTTGAAGAAATTCGTGCAGGAAACCCCCAGCGCCTGTTTCGCCATCGCTGACTCGTAGGCGTTCCTAGGTGACTGGTTATGCTCGGAATACGGAATGACTGAAGCGCAGATGCCCAGCATCGTGTAAGATGCGAGCTCAACATGTGTCGTTTCCTTGGAGATTTTGGATAGGTCGAGCGCAACAAGAGCGCTCTCCTCCTCGTCTGAATCCAGATACTCAATGATACCTTTCTCGGCAAGTTCCTCCCATCGCATTTCTCCCCTGTGAATGGCCTCGACGTGTTCGCGAGTCAGTTTGGGAATGCCTTCTTCGACTATGATGAGCGGTCTTCGAACTCTCCCACCGTCGCAATTGACGTAGACGTGTCCCCGAGCGTTCTCTCTTTCCGGCGAGAAGTACGTCGCGTTGACTTCAGAACTGATTTCGCCTGCACGACGCATGCGTATCAGCTCTTGCACCAGTTCTTTCGGCGCATTTGCCACTCCCGCAACAAGACCATCAACAATGACCTTGGTGCCGGAAGATGCCGCCTTGCCTTCTGCTTCCTCGATCGGAGTGACTCCCATTCTACGCAGTCTAAGTACGAACTCTCTTGAATCGACCCCTATCGACAGAGTGGAAGACAAGGCCAAGTTCTTCACCAGCCCGCAATTGGATCCCTCTGGAGTCTCGTTGGGGCAGAGTCTCCCCCAATGTGTCGCGTGCAAGTCCCGTGCCTCCAGGTTGGGCTGGCTTCTGCTCAACGGCGATTGAAGCCGTCTCAGATGGCTTAACGTAGAGGAATAGTTTGTTCGATCCAGAAGCTGTGTGACCCCGACTCTCCCTCGCACCCAGTTGCCAGTTGAGACAGCGTGTTGGATACGCTCGGTGATTATCCCGGGTCGAATCGCGTTTGTGATCGAGAGTTCCTGATGTCTTCTAATTGTGATACGTTCGAGTTGGTACTTCAAGTCGCGGACAAGGTTTCGAAATGAGATTCTGAAGAGGTCCGCCATCAAGGCGCCGGCTAACTTGAGTCGCTTGTTCGAGTAGTGGTCCTTGTCGTCTGGGGTGCGTCTGCCCAGTTTCAGCTCGATTATCCTTATGGTGATCTCTGCGAGGAAAAACGCCTTCTCTTTCCTTTCGGCAGGCGTCCGTCCAATGTGGGGTAGGAAGTTCCGGTCAATGACCGTCTCAGCCTTCTTCGCACGGTAATCCTCCACCTGCCCGGGCGCCAAGCGGTTTCCGACATAGAGGAGCGCATCCCTCACGGACAGGATGCCCTGAGATTTCTCAAATGAACCTTCCAACTGGTTCTGGATAGTCTCATCGTCAGAAACCAGCTGTGCGATCTTCAGATCCTCCTGAACACCCAGGGCTTTCATCAGAACTACCAACGGGATCTCCGCAGGTACTCCCGGGACCATGACGTAGACCGCTCCGTCCGCCTTGAGTGTGACTTCGGTACGTGCCCGGAAACCCAGCGTTGTCGAAAAGATCTTCGCCTTGTATACCGGGTTGACTCCGGTCTTCTCAACGTCCACGAGTATCTTGTTCGCTGCGAGATCCTCAAGTGCAACTACAACGCGTTCGGCGCCGTTGACGATGAAGTAGCCGCCCGGATCAATGGGATCCTCACCGATGCTTATCATCTCATCGGGAGTCAACCTCGAGAGAGGGCATATCTTTGAGCGGAGCATTACAGGGAAATCACCAATGTAGACAATCTCTGTCTGACCTTCCCGCTCGCCAATTACCGGCGTCATCTCAAGGTGCAGTGGCGCGGCGTATGTGAGGTTGCGAACCCGTGCCTCGGTGGGATAGATGGGTCTCTCGGACCCGTCAACCTCGGTTACCCTCGGCGTTCCGATCTCTATCTTCCCGAGCTTGATCTTCAATGGGTACTCTTCGATCTCTATCGGGATAGAACCGACTTCGTCGATGATCGCCTGCAACCCGGACTCTATGTACTCATTGTACGAATCGATGTGCTGTCTGACCAACCCTTTTTCGCGGAAGAACTCCTTGATCAGTCCCCACATCTGGGGCTCAACTTGACTGATCAGCCTTGCCTCCTCCTGAACTTTCAATAACATACCTGTAAACCACGACTTCTCCGGCAGTGGCACTTTGCCTAGTGACTCTCACAACATCCCACGGTTTTGCGCCAATCTGCTTGGCGGCTGGGTCATCGGCCCTTAGGTAGGGCAGTTGATGCGCCTTGATATGCAGACGTTCCAGCAATTCCTCGGCCTCGCGCCTTGGCACAACCTCGTGCTTCGGCACAAGCTGATGCTTGAAAACGTCTATGACCTTCTTATTCTCCTCATTCTTCAAGCGATCGTCTCTCTCCGATATCCAAACGCTCATTAGGCCCCGAAAATTAGGAACCCTAACGAAACTCTCCCTAAGCACAAGACGACGCGCTAATAAGGGTTACTCGGCTTCGAAGTGAATTTCGAATGCAACACGGCAACTTGGGAGCCCTACCCTTCGAAAAGCCGCCAAACGACTTCTCCGACTCATCAGTAAGAGGCCCAGCGAAAGGCTCAGCCCCCGGCTCCATCATTTCCGGTCGGAGTTTTCCGGAACCCTGCTATTC
>Ga0315268_10002294_pt1 | contig 21750 bp, 24 predicted proteins | sample C1_top_MG_FD_204535 | JGI IMG/M metagenome (GOLD analysis project Ga0315268, IMG submission 204535) | Sediment microbial communities from Yellowstone Lake, YNP, Wyoming, USA - C1_top | ecosystem: Environmental > Aquatic > Freshwater > Lake > Sediment | place: USA: Wyoming | collected 2017-08-01 | reverse complement strand
TCTCCACGGCGAGAAAATGGTAGGTACATTAGTAACGAATCTAAAGGATCAGGGATATGATGGTACTATTCTTGATGACATTGGTTATGGCGTAGAGATTCAGGATAAAGCCTTCATTAAGTTTTCCTATAACAAACTCTCTCCTAACCAACCGGGGAAGAAATACGTTGAAGAAACAAACGGATGGGCGGATCAGAATGAACAGTCTCGTGAAGGCGATGAGGCTTACCCAGAACTTGAAACCTTAGCTCCAGAATTATTTAAGGAATCTGCCGTTACATCTCCTCTCAACGCTGTTCAGAATTCTGTAAATAAATTTATGACAGAATTCTGGCCTGATCTTCCTAAGCCTAAAATCAAGATTATAAATCACACGGTCCCTGTAAGTTTAGGAAATTGTCTTTGGACTTCTAAAGATCCTGATACTTCGATTATAGAGATAGAAAAAGCTGTATGTGGTCACCAAGAAACACTGGATCGTATTGTAGCTCATGAACTTTGTCATCACGCAGAATACATAAATGAAATCCGTAAGATTCCTACTGACCAAATCAAGATTATGAATCGGTTACACGGCGATCATGGAAAATGGTGGAAAGCGGAAGCCGACAAAGTAAACAACATATATGGACAGAGCTATGTTACGGTGAAGTCTGACCAAAGTATGGTTCAGGAACAAGACAAAGAATTTTATGTTCTCCTTAAATCTAGTCCTTATGGGATTATTTGGTGCTATGCCGTTCGTCCTTCTTTAAAGCAAAAATTATACATAAATCATCAGATTCCTCAGGGAGCTAAACTCGTTAAAACTAAAGACATAAGTCTTGCTAGAAATCCTGGTGGAACTATTGGTAGCGGGTGGAGAAGACCGGGTACTAAGGAAATGGCAGAAAAACTTTCTACTCTTTGGAATGAAGTTCCCTCTGTAAAGGTATATTCCTTACATAATCCTCTATTTAAGAACGCCGCAACTGACGTCATTGGACAAGTTTACCTATTACACTTCAATGAACCTTTCAAGCATGCTAGACACTATCTAGGGTGGGCACTGGACGCGGATAGAAGGATAGAGCAGCACCGTAACGGAGTCGGCTCACGACTCACCCAAGTCATAAAAGAGAATGAGATAGGCTTCGAGGTTGCTAGAATCTGGGATAATGCTACCCGAGGATTTGAGCGTAATCTGAAGAATCAGGGTGGACTTAATCGTCAATGTCCAGTTTGTAGGGCGTTAGGAATGGACTCCCGTAAAAAATGGAAGGAACGTCAAGAAGAGATTCAAGTTGCTCCTCCGTCAGGTACCTATGGTCCCGACTATGTTCAAACTAGTAAGACTGCTTGTCTTGCTATGACTAAGAGTGCAGGGGTTGAACCAAGAATTACAACGCAAAAGAGTAGTGTGGATAATGAAGGACATGTACACTACGAAATTAGCATGGTTGACGAGAACGGGGATGATCTTGGATTCTTAAAGGTCATCGCCAAACCCAAGGGATCTCCAGGAGGAGATTACGAAGAACCGCATTTGAAGATTCACGAGATTTTTGTAGAAGAACATTCTCGCCGTAGAGGATATGGCACATTGTTATATCAAGCAGCACGGAATCTGGCACGACAGCTTGGCCTGCCAAATGTTTATTCAGACACTACTATCTCAGATGAAGCTCGTTTGGTTTGGGAAAATAAACTACCCGCAAAACGTTTTAAAGATAATAGAGGAACACCTATTCGTTACCGTATGAAGGCTTCCTCAAATGAATTCTACCACGTCACTCGATATGAAAATGCGGCTAATATCTTGGAGCATAATTATTTCCGAACAACAACGGGACAAAATGTAAGAGGATTGTCTACGACAAAAGATCCTAACTACTGGTGGGGTAGTAAAGAAGTTCGTTTTGTTTTAGACAAACAAAAGCTGTCTGAAAAATACGAATTAAAAAGTGAAAACGAGACCATCTATACCGAAGGATCTCTTCTTAATGAAAACGAAGTTGTGGTGTTATTTGATTCTGCTATCTTGAATGCTAGAGATTACATCCTTAGAGTGGACTACTTTGAAGCTCCAGGGGAGCCAGAGTATGAAGACTTTATTTCACAATTGAAAGATGTAAAGTCTAGAAAAATTGGAAATGCTAAATTTGCTGCTTTGTCTACAGCCGAAAAGAAAATGGTTGATGATCAGAAACTATCTCAGGAATTCACCAAAAAGATTATTGAAATATTAGAAAACCTTCTTAAGAATTACAAATACACCTATCCTGAGGATTGGGATAGACTAATTGTCAAAGAACTCAGGAAGAAATTGAATATTTCGGAACAAATTGCTTGGGATTTGGATGATATATTGACTGTTGCTTCATATCTGGATATATATTCTTACTTTACTGATAAGGGATTACAACTGGCTGGAATTGATCCCAAACTCGTAAAGAAACCAAAACGAGAAATTGAAGAAAGCAGCATGGGTGATCTTGAAGAGGAAGATAAGAAACTTTTAAAGATGACTTTTCATTCAGAACTTCTTCCCGTGAAGTATTTGTTGCACGGAACGTCTGACAAATTCATAGCTGACATTAGAAAAAACGGATTACATGGTAAGAAAATTTATCTCACCACGACGTCAGAAATTGCTACCTCCGAAGCTGAGTATACTGTTGAGGGAGATCCTTTTTCAGAAGGAAAGAATTGGGGTCAAATTTCTGGAGGAAAACCCATAGTAATTGTGATTGACCCTAAGAAGATTAAGTTGTCTCTTCGTCCTGATCCTGAATATCTTGCTTCCATGAAGGAAGAGGGAGAGATTCCTTATGCTTTCTATACTCGACAGACTGTTCCTCCTTCTGCCATAATTAAGATTGTTTCTCTTGAGAATGCTGAAAAATATGGAGTGGACAAGAAACCTCCCACCTTAGAGATGATGAAGACCGCCGCTATAGGCTTAGAACAACTCAAACACGATTTTGATAAGCGTCCTGCTCGGTTAGTGACAAAACAGGAAGTTTTAGATACGACACTTATCTTACCCGATGGAACTTCCCTAGGATTCTACGATCATCCAGAACGTGACCAAATCGTAGACGAGAAGAATATACAATTTAAAGATTTTTGTATCCGCACAGGGACTATCTGGTCTAAACGCAGGGAAGACATCTTTCATATATATAAGCGTCCTAATGATGCTCAGATGGATAGATTACATAAGATGTTTCAACTCAATGGAAGTCAACTGGGTTGGATTATTAACCGGGGTCCTGCTGCTCAAGAGATAAAGAAAGTTAAAAAGGGAGTTTGGAATAAATTTCTCCGTGAATTGGATATAGTGTATCAGACTGAGGACCGTAAGAAGAAATCATCTAGTAGTAATGATTTTAGTGATTTAGTTGATCTTCATACTCAAATTCATAAACACCCGGCTAGAAGTGAGGACCATACTCCTAGTCATGCCCAATGGAGTAATTATGTTAAACAGTTAGAAAATTTCTATACTAGATTGAAATTGACAGGGGATGAATACTGTGACTGTAAAGAATTTCCTACAATGGGAATGTTTCGAAAAACTCATCCTCTGGTTACGGTTAAAAGTAATTTAGATAGATTAACCGATGAAGTAGACCACACCTATTCTGAAACAGCCCTTATGGGAATGCATTCATTTCTAACTCATTTACAAGATAAACATAAAGACCGTGAGAAGACCAGCGCGTCCTCTTCATTTGATTCTTGGTTCATAGGTTCCAAAGTTGTAGACGCTCAAGGCAAACCCATCATTTGTTATCACGGAACAAGCCAACCCTTTTCTCGAATAAACATGGGCAAAGGTTCGCAAGGAGTTTTCTGGGTCACATCAGATCGTTCCAAGATTGAGCGCGGCGGGGCTGGAGCCAGTTCCAACAAGCACATTCTAGGAATGTATGTCAACATCAAGAAGCCCGCTGGGTGGGATGAATACGAACGTCTTTCTTTAGGAGAACTGAAGCGTGACTATGATGGGGTTATTCTCCCCGAGGGAGATCATTTTGATGCCATTGTTTTTAAGCCTAACCAAGTCCGGATGGTAAAATCTGCTGCTACAGATCCTGATGCTTGGAATGAGGAACCTGAGTCTCTTCCTAAGGGAAAAGTAACAGGAGACATGATTAGAAAAGGTGCTTGGTTTCTACTGCCTGACGGTACCTGGTTTGGTGTCAGGGCAAGTGAGGCAGAGCACTCCTGGATAGAACACTTAGTCCCGGAAGGTTCCATACGTGTACCAAATGAAATGGTTTATGATATTTCTAGAAAACCCACAGAAGACCAGAAGCAGGAGATAGCAAGATTAGTGAATCAATCCTCTAGTTTAGGACATTTATAAAGATGGAGGGGAATATTCTGGTCAGGGTTCCTTAGGAGATTTTCTACGTTTCTTGAGTAAGATTTATGGTAAAACAGCCTCCTCATCCGAATTAAAACAGAATCTTATGCGGTGGCGGGGTAATATCGCGGCCCGTGCTCAAAAAGTCTATGATGAATGGACCCAAAATGAAGAAGGAATAGATACCGAATATGGTGGTGGCGGACCCTGTGATGCTATAGCAGAACAGATACAAGATTTACTAGAAAGTCTAGGGGTCAACACGATGAGCGGGGGGCAAGAAGGTGACGATCATGCCTGGATTATCGCCTATAATTACAAAACTGGTGAAGCCTGTGGAGTGGACATTCCTCATAGTGTATACGAAACTGGAGGGGGCTACTCCTGGAAGAAGATTCCTAACGTAGTTTTCACCCCGAATGATGTAGAGATATGGCCCGTAGACATTAAGGACATAGAATATGAAGATCAGTAATGAGGGTGTTTTATGCTAAATAGATTCAGAGATTATTTGTATGGAGCGTTTAGTGACCACGGAGAGCCGTCTTGTAGTCGGTTCCTGATGGGTTTGTTTTCTGTGTTTACGGTTGGAATTTTGTGGAGAATCTTCAGCCACTTGCTAAAGATAAGCAACGATGGTAATGTCGCTGTGCTTAGCACTTGGTTAGGAAATCTTCCCTTTATCATTGCTGCGTTGTGCGCTCTTATCGCTCTACCTTATACAGTAAATCAGGGAACAGGTGCTATATCTAGCCTGGCAGGTATGGTGAGTGCGTATAAGGGAAATAAAAAATCTGATGCTGTAAGTCCTGACCCTAAAGTTTAACAAAATAGATGTGGGCGGGAGTCCTTTCTACCCGCAAGCCTTGGCAATTGCCGCGTTATTCGGTCACTGCCCAACCAGGTCATGAACTCTGGCTGTTTAATGGCAGAGGAGATTGGTTACTCCCAACGGGATACAGCCGTAAGAATGATAGTTTTTACGATTTGTCCCGATCTTACGAAGCTCAAGATTTGGCCTATCCTGGCTTGTTTAACCTTACACGGCGGATCGCTGTACCACAATCGGACAGTGCTTTTCAGCACCTCCAACTCTGCTATATCTCCCGGCAGGAGATTATTCAGCCACCGCATCCATGTATATAATACTGGGAATTTGTGAAAATAACTATTTACATTAAGCAGACGGGCATACCCCCACCAAATTTTACACCACCACTACTCTTGAAGGACACCGCAGCGCATGCCCAATAATTTGACGTACCACCAAATGCTGTGGAGATGCTGCCCGAGGCTTGATTCAGGATGTATTGGGCGACCCCGACTAGAGAAGGGCTTGCTACCCCAAGTGTATATCCCGCGCCTGCTGTACCTGCTGTGTTCTCCGCTGCCATCGCAACGAATATTAAGTCCGTAGCAGTGGTGCTGAGATTGGCGGTAGTGGGGGTTGTGAGGGTGGCGGTATTGTTGTTCTGTATGGCGGTCACATCAACAGCACTAGTGGTAGCGACGCCAGAGAACTCATAGAGAGTGAAACCTACATCCGTGAAGGTAGTCCCACCAGTAGCCCCCACGGTTGTGGTGGTTAACGTTGACATAGCTGAGGCATTTGCTATGTAGAATATTGTGGTTCTACCGTATGAAGTCCCAGTTGTGTCCGACCACGGTTCTGTTGTGGCAGAAGTCCAAGTAAATCCGGACGTAACGGGAGTGGAGATTGAAACGCTGGAGTCACCGTCCGCGCAGGCAACCAATATAAGAAGGTTGCCCGCCGTCGTGGCGGAAGTATATCCCACAGCAGTTGAGGTAGCCGTTGTTGCCCCGCTACCACTCCCACCAGCTTTAGATTGTACGAGTGCGATTGACATTAGCTATTATCCTCGGTCCATTCAAAGCTGACGGTTGCGGTCTGCGTAGCCACAACGGCACCAAGATTCACGCATAGCTGTTGAGCAGTTCCGCGCAAAACAACAGCGGAAGCTCCGCCACGCTCTCCAAATGTCCAGAACCATGTATTCGCACCCGCTACTGTCGCTGATTCGTCAAAGAACTGGACTCCACGAATCGTTCCCACGGCTGCGCCCAGAGTCGGCGCGGCTGTGTAGGAGAGCGGAACAGAGGAAGCAGCGGAAAAACCAGAGTCATAGGGGACTGCTGTCATGGAAGCAGAGGTTCCGGCTGAGTCCGCTGCGGAACGCTTGATTAGCTGGACGGATTCCAAAGCCGCCGTACCTGTAGTGGAAAGCGATACCTCGACACGAGTTACCCGAACAGTCGTAGAGGCGTTACCAGGTAGGAGAGCAATGTCGCCCGCAACAGGAGTGAATGATGCGAAGCATGAATAAGTTTTCTTGCGACCCTCAATGTTTACGTTTACGCTTCCCGTCGTATCGCACTGAACAGCCACAGCCTGTCCAGCGGTAAGGGCGGGAATAGTGGTCTGATAGACGGAAGAAATTGCCAACGCATTCGTAGGAGCGGTTGCTGCTCCTATGGTGGAGTCAAGAGTTGCCCCGGCGTTGCCAATGACTCTCGCTGTTCCAATAACCTTTGTGGTTTCTGCGGTGAGAGTGGCTTGAACAGCAAATGTCCCACCGTTACTTACGACCCAAGGAGAAGTTCCTTGATTGACTGTTCCAATAACCTTAGTGGTTTCAGCAGCCAGAGTAGCAGCTGTTACAGATCCAGCGTCAGTGACGCAATGTAAATTGGTTCCTGTACCTTGAACGACTGTTGCGTTCAAACTAGCTGCCGTCGCCTGAGTTACAGCGATAGTCTGTGAAGCCGCTATTGTTGCCGTTACGGGGAACGTAGATGCAGCATTACTGCGAACATATACATCGCCATCAGCTGCGGTTACGGCGGCTACTAGAGAACCAGAAGGATTGACTTTTACATCGACGTACCCTCCCCCTCCCCCTGTTGTAACACCTGTGATAACACTATGAGTACAGAGTAGGTTATCGTCTCCGTTCAATCCTGTGTCCAAATCTTTTACAGTAGCTTGAACGACAGAAGGAATTAACAGCGTCTGTAGTCTAAAACTTGTCTGATTTGTCCCCCCATTGACGTAAACTACTCGCGCATACCGGGCATGAATACCTGTGGCCAAACTAGCGGAAGAAGCAGCCGCTGCTGCTCCCGTAATTATGTGATCCCAGTTAGAGTTATCCGTAGAGAATTGAATCTGGAGTGTTCCCGCTACGTTAGAAAGAGATTGAACTTGTATGCTTGTATAGCCCAGCGTAACCAAGTCCATAGTTGTTCCGGTGAAGGTAGCACTAGCTAGCAAGGTAGCAGTTGTGCTATTCCCCGCGCTTACGACAGCAAAATTACCTGTGACTCCGTCTGAGACTAATATAGGACTAGAATTCTGAATATGAACGTTGAGTCCAGTTGTAGCAGGGGAGCCTTCTGTGGTGGAACTGAGTAGATTTCCCGTCCCATCAGAAGTTCTTACAACACCAATAACCTTAGTGGTTTCTGCGGTGAGAGTGGCTTGAACAGCGAATGTTCCTGAATTTGATACGACCCAAGGAGAAGTAGATTGGGTGACTCCTACCGTTCCAGTAATTGTGGTGGAAGTAAGCGTAACAGGTATAGCAGAAGCATTTTGAATATGAACATTTAATCCAGTTGTAACTGGGCTACCTTCATTGGTAGAAGACACAGCATTACCACTACCATCCTGGGTACGGACAACCCACACTCCTGACTCAGTAACCGCCACTGTTCCTGTAACAACAGTTGTAGATCCCGAATCCGCAATGATATGACCGATTACGTTAATTCCAGAAGGGATGGAAGCAATTTTAAGATTACCGTTGACGTCTAATTGGACCGCACTCATCTGACCATTTGTCAGCGTCGGCGGAGTGGTATTGTAGACGCCGTTGTTAAAGGGATTATAGCTCATGTTGTCCTATACAATGAAGTAATTAGTTCCATTCCATTCTAGGTCAAGTGACTGATATTGTAGGGATAGCTGAACACTTGCTTGTCCGTCAATTGTCCCTGTAACTCCAGCGATTGTTACTACACCAGTGTTGATATTTTTAATCCTGAATGTTTGACCCAGATAAGATGTATCAGGAACAGTAAGAGCTACTGCTGTGGTAGAGTTTACAAAGATAAGAAAATCTGTAACCAGGACAGTGTAGTTAGAAGTAACCGTAGTAACGGATATCGCCCCAGTACCACTGGGTATAACGGAAGGATCCAATAGTCCAGAGGAACTTAAAGTTACAATTTTTCCTGCGTCACTAGAACCCGTACTGACAGAAATGACATCGGAAGGAATTTCTTGAACAGGACCAATAGGTTTTCTTTGGATTTGTATTGTTTGATACCCCACCAGTTTCCAAGTTATGGAATTATCTGGAGTGGTTGTTCCTAGCGTAGTTGCCCAAGTGGGAGAAGTGAGTCCAGAGGCTCCCGCTACAATGACCTGTTGTAGGTTGCCATTGTTATCTACGACGCGGGTGTTTAAGGTGTAGACTGTACTGGATTGCCAGAATGATGGCATTGCTCTTCCCTCAAAAAGGAAGAGGAAGTTATTATTCTGTCTCTCGGTGATTAGGATAATTGGGATAGCGATTCTTCATGGCCCAAACGTACATCCAGCCAGCAACACATCCAATAGACAGATGAGCTAGACCCATTTTCAAATAGTGTTGGAGTTCTTCTGTCTCCATAGGACCTTCATTAGTCATGATGAAGAGTAAATTTAAGAATCCAGACAGCAGGCAGAATACAGACAAACTTAGAGTAATAAATCGTTGGATTTGAAAATTGAGAACGTCAACAACGGATTTGAACCTCTTCCATCTACTCATCCCAATGATTCCATTCTATGCGACTACGCATCCAATGTCCGTGCGTTTGTACGTGATCTTTTCGAACATACTTGCCCACTCGGGTAGAAAATTCTTTTAAGTGAAATGACCCCGCAGGCCGCACAACGTAACCTTCCCACTTGTCAGAATTGAGGGAATATTGTTCTAGTATTTCGGGTGAAAAGTCCTCCCATTTCTTTCCATACCATCTTACCGGAACGGTTTGTAGACCGAGGAGTCCCGCATAATCTACTGTATCTTTCCAAGGGAGACAAGTCAAACCGTCCCAAATACTGAATACAAGAAAGAACGAAGGCAAATTCGAATAATATATGCTATGTTTGGCGGTAAGATTTTCACCACAAATACGCCAATTATTAGGAATGTCATGAGCAATACTAGCATGTAATGCTTTGACACGATCTCTTGATGAGTGCGCTTCATAATCCAGAGACCGAGCATGCATATAGTCCCTGTACATGGTGGTATTTTCACCGTCCATTTTTTCGGTGACAACTACTTCGGTACCATTCCAGGTGTCTAAGATTTCTTCAGACAATTCTCGGTCGTCTTCCTTCATTCCGGGGGACCAAGGAAAATGCCAAGTACGAGGATATTTTACACGATTAAGAAACAAATGTCGTACAGGTTCAAGAACTTTCTGCACAGATTCATCGTCATAAAGTTCTCCCTTCAAGCGTAAGCCATTTGTTAAGACAGGGTTGCCCCACTTGTCATAGGGCTGGTCCGGATAAAGATGTGGGGGTAGAATGGTGTTTTTAATTCCAGCTACGGCGCGAATTTCATCGGTTGCTAAGTCTGTTGCTTCAGCTGCTAGATGACATTTGCCACAGAGAGTTGCTCCGTTTTCAGAGTAATATCCCCCATCAGGGAATAGTCTACGTTCCATAATATGATGAGCATCTTGCCCCGGCTGGCCGCAAACCACACATTTGTGATTATCCCTCGCGAAGACTCCTTCGCGGAACTGATCACGTGTTAGGAGGCCTAATCCCATACCTTTACATACTCTGCTATCTTGTCGTCTTTGTGCGGGTCGTCCTGGTCAATAAACATCTGGCAACTACACAAGTTAAAATCAAATTCGCACTCTTGAAAAACTGTAGAACTTTCTAGGTATTTTCTTGTTTCTTCGGGCCAAACCAGACTGGCATGATGATTCCAATTTGTGTGACCACAAACACAAACCTTACTGTACACCTGCTTCGTTTCCAAAGTTTTCATGAGTTATATACCCGTCAGGCCACACAATAGAAAGAGGAATTTTCATCTTCCGTGTGTAGCGAATTGTCGTCCATGTACCGCTGCGTAACTCTTCACTAAATACCTGCCGGGGCAGAGATCATACGTGTTGCTGAATTGACAATATCTTTATCTCTTTTGTGGTAGAGAGAATGGTAAATTTTTGGGGAACGAGTTTGTTAATAAAGTCAACATATTCTAAGGGAGCCTCAGCATTCAGATAAGGACGAGGCTTACAGAAGAAACGATTACGAGTATTTGTAGGCGGGTGTACCACTGTGTTAAAACCCAACATCCACGCGGTCTCATTTATTTGAGCAGCACCTACACAATCTCCATGATGGAATTCTCCTCTATCAAAAGCGTTAAAAGAAGACTCCAATATGTCTTGTAATAGTCTACGCACGGAGATTTTTGTTCTGGGGTCATTCCTATCAACTCTTAATTTTAAGGAATAATTTCTCATTTCATATCTCTGTTAATAACGAGTTGGTCCGCTGTGCACGAAGTAGCCTTTTTATCGTCACGTTTTCGCAACATAACAGGTTGGACAATGTGAAGATTTTTAGTTGAATAAAGGTATTGTACTTCCACAACATCACCCGGACGCACTCTTGTTCTTCCAATAAGACTTACACCACTCACCCGGTGTAACCTATCCCTATTGAATACTCCAATTTCAACACTGTTTTTCCCTTCCGCAGAAGGTCCAATAACTACAAAGTCGGCAGACTTCCAAAATTTCCACTTATAGTGCTGTCCCGCCCGTCCTTCCTTGTATACAGCATACTTATTCTTGAAGACGACTCCCTCGGCATTTTCCGCATGTAGCTTTTTAACGAGGGCAAGTTTTTCCTTATAGGTCCATGCAGTCTTGAGAACATTGACCATAGGATGAAAATTACCGAATTCCTCATGAAGACGTTCTTCGCGGTAGCGGTATTCTTCCGGTGCCAGAGCTTCATTGTTAAGGATAAGGGCGTCAAACCCGCTGTAAAAGGGAGAAAGTACGGTTCCTTCCAATTCACCATCAATGACAAAACGAGAGAGAGGATGATTCAAAAGAACAGAGACTAATTTACGAGGAAGATCTCTTTTTTCGCCTTCACGGTTGAAACAGAATACAGAACTTTTTTCGCGAACGATTACACGCCGCTTTCCATTACGTTTTTCCTGCGCTCCAAAACTACCATTACCCAACAATTTAGTGGCGACTTCATTCAGAGTCACCGCCGTTAAAAGTTCCGCTTTGAATTGAAAGTCCATAAAAAGTGTTAGAGATTCGGGCCACAACGGGGCAGCTTCAATCTCTATGAATATTCTACTTGATAGGACCAGAAAAAGGTTAGCGATCACGTTTGACGATAAAGCCTAAGAATAGTAATAGGAATGCCCAGATTACGACGATGCCAGTTCCTATTTTCGCCACATGTTACATGGCGGGAATTAAATTCTTGATAAGATTATATCTAGTAATTTTTCTTCATTCCATCGGATAAGAACAGCCGTGTCACTGAAGTCGGGAATGAAGTCCTGTTGAACAACTCCGTCACCCAAGGAAGTGAATTTGTCATAGAGAGTGAGATGACGTTTGACCATGATGCGTCTGATAAGTTCCCTACGACGCTCCAGATTGCTAGGAGACAGAAGAAACTTGTATTCTCGTACCTTGTCACCGTCAACAAGTCGGCGGTAGTAAACAGGAACTTTCATTGTGCTTCCTCCTCCACAAGTAGTGATTATAGAAAGATTAAATTGCCTTCCCGATGAGTAACAATACCGTCGGACAGCATACTCTTCCATCCTTCAGCACTGGCTGTTGCGTTGCCAAAAGTGGTAGCATTGGTTGCCGCCCATTCGCATAGGGCATCCAAAGTACGAAATACCGGGCTAATAGGAGATCCTTTAGTGGTTTGCCAAAGTTGGAACCCCCTCCCCCGAGGAGGTTCCGTTGGCTGCCAGGAATTCGCCTTACGTTTGTAATAGGTAGACTTCCAAATTTGTCCGCTTCCCTTACAGCTGGGACAACTTAGATTCTTTACGCCTTCCCTTTTGGCTCGTGCTTTTACACAAGTCCATTGATTGACACTGTCATGCCCGAAACCTGTTAGGCTCCAGTCATTTACTTCTTGAGGAGTAGGAATATAACCGTTGTCAAAGGGCAACCAAGAATTTCCTCCTTCGGCTCTCTTCTTACGGATGATCTCTTTGTGTTCTTCGGTAAGGGGAATACGAGTGAATTCCCAAAGACGATCTGCTTTAAGCAAAGCATCCACGTCTTCCTTGCTTAGATGATGACACCAACTAGAATTAAATAGAGTAGCAAGACGCTGAGATTCTTCGTCAATCGTAATCCAAGTTGATTCAAGCCAATTGTTAGTTGCCAGATTACGAATAATCTTGTGATTACTAGAAAAAGGGCTACTCCCTGTGGAAGAAAGATCAAAAGGAGCACTTCCGTACCATTGATCATTGAGAACTTTGATTTCAGGATTACATCCCAATCCATCACAAGCATCACACTGCTTCATATAGGTGAGATAAGGGTTTACATACCCTTTCCAGGTTTCCTTTAGAGGAGTATTGAATTTCAACGGCACTCGTTTCAATTCGCGTCCCATAACTTATCCTTTCAGCAAGGGAAGATAGTCGGTGATCCCGACCACGTCTTCCGGGAGTACAGGATGGGTGGCAATAGCGGTGATAATTCTTCCCGGTCCGTATTCCGGGTTGTCATCCATGAAGTATTCAACCTTGATGTCCGCTTCCTGTAAAAGATCGTACACATGGGCAAGTTCCAGACTGTCACGGCACTGAAGAACAATCGTGGTGATAGGTTCCCAGGCTTGTTCCAGATTTTTCTTGTTCTTGGAAAAAGTCATATCCAGCGCCATATTGACGCGGACCTTGCTAACCACGTGAGCAACTTGGGCAACCTGGCGTCCCAGGGGCTGAACAGTAGTCTTACTTTCCGGAGTAAGACGAATGAATCCTTCTTCAGTAACCTTAACAGGATTCTGAACGGTGCTCGCCACAACAACGTAGATGCGATGTTTGTCGTATTTATTCATAGAAAATTACCTCCGAGGAAATCTTTACTGCCATGATCTGAGTCTGTTTGTAGTGTTCTTTTGTAATCTTTAAAATCTCTTCAAGTTGTTCGCGAGTACAGGAAACACGAACGGGGATCATTTGTTCTTCATACAACTGCCACCCGTCTTCCTTGTTAACCCACTGACCTTTAGCGACAGTATGAATGGTCAGTCCTCCAGTGATAGCACGAATCTTAGCATCCCAAATACGATGATAGTCTTTACTGAAAGGTTCATCATGTTCGCTTGCTGGAATTAAGATTTCCCACAGTTCTTGTGTCATACTACTCCTGGTCCGAGTTTCAAATTCCAAAAGTTTAATCGTCGCTCCAGCTTCGTAACGAGAAACGATTCATGATTTGATATTTCATTTTTCCTCTCTACATCTGCCTATAAAAGAGGGAGGGGTCAAGGACTGAGCCTTGACCCCCTGGTGGCGCTGGTAGGGGTCTTGGAGGAACGCTACGCGCCACCAAACTTGTTATGCCGCCTTACGCTTGGCCTTGGCGACGGAGTTCATAAGAGCCACCATCACATCGGTGGTATCTTCCACGGTGGTCTTCTTTTCGAAGACTGGAGCAGCGTTTCCGTATATCTTGGTATCCAGCAACTTGCGGACGTTCGTGTTGTAACCGTCCGACTGGGCATTCTCGTTGAACTCTTCGGTCATCGCTTCGATTAACTGTTCGGCAAGTTCCGCTTCCTGTACATTCGCAGCAGGAAGATCGTTAGTCTTGTCGAAGGCACGAACTTCGTTCCCAAAAAGCAAGTCACTGGCGACGATGGTGGAGTACTTCATGGATGTGGTGGTGTTGAAGGGGCGCAAAATCAGCCACTGTTCACGACCGCGAGTACTACGCTTTGCCAGCGCCACGGTACTGGTTCCCAACATTCCCTCCAGAAGAAGAGCGTAGCCGCGCTGAGAGTCAGCCTTGGACTTTTTGTTATCTCCCGCCGTGCCCAGGAACTCGGTCTTGCCAAAGTAGATGGGGTCAATCTCGTTAGACTTAACGAAGCGAACGATTTCCAAAATCTTGTCGCTGGCAGGCTCACACGCTTCCAGTTCTTCCTTGGTTACGAAAACGAACTTGTCTTCTTCGTACTGAAAACCCTTGGACTGTTCGTCCTTTTCAACGTTCGTATCGCAATGCTCACAGCGCATCGCACCCTGCTTCAAACGAGTGCCGCAAGAAGCGTGAACGGTATTGAACTCCACCTTGTCTTCCTTGATGGCGGTGTAGGTACCGACCGGGAAGGTCAGACCACCGAATTCCAGAGTACCCTTCCAGCCAGCGCGAACGGCGAAGGTCTTCTCAGCAGGAGAGAAGGCTTCCACCTGGGGCTTGGTGTTCAGTGCGGCGGACAACGTGACAATCTTATCTTCTTTACTAACTTCAACTTTCACGGTTTTGGTTTTTGCCATGAACGTTCCTCCACAAGTATTCTACTGGCTGTTTTTCAAAAAAGTTAATCGATATCGAATTCGATTACTTCCCAGTCTCCGTACACCAACATGGTGCCTTTCATTGTGGGATAATCAAAAGCGCAGAGGTTAAAAGGCTCTTTTACTCCCCTCTGCATATTTTTACAACCCATGATGCCTGGCTGTTGCAAAGCATAAGCAATGGCAGCATGTTTATGGGTAGTGATGCCAACGATTTTCATAGGGCCGCGTCCCTCGGTCATATCTGCGTTTGCCCTAATCATATAGATTAGCATGCTATCATTGCCAACTAAACCACTTCACCCAATGAATTCTATCACGAATACACCGAACCATGTTTTCAAATCATACCATCTCCAAAAGAAAAGGCCCAGTATTATCTGGGCCTATGTTTTACTATTCAGACTCACGATTACGCCGAACCTTGATAAGTTCAATGGCTTCGATGTAGCGGTCTACGGTGGTCTGGCGCAGGCTGTTGGAACGTTCGGCTGCCCATACTGCCTTGTAACTCAGATCCAGTTCCTCAGAGATTTCTTTGAGGCTGATGCCTGCCTGTTCGCGAATCACGCGGAGCGTGTTCTGGAACAGTTTAGACTGTTCAGCCGGGGAAAGCGGATGAGGGAGACGATTCCAAAACTTGGCAAGTTGCCCATAGTTCCATTTGCGGATGCTCTTGTCACGCCACTTACCACGATAGATGGCACGCTTCACGGTCTTGTGGTTAAGGATGTTTTCCAGGAGCGTCTTGCGCTCCTTGGCAACCGGAACCACACTGACCAGCATGGACGGATGATCCAGACTTCCGTCAAAACCATTACGGTTGTCTGAGATTTCCTTGACTACTTCGTAACGCCAAGTGCGACCCTTAGCAAAGTTGTAGTCCGGAGGAATGCTCACGACGTCCTTGGGGTTAATCTTAACCTGCATCAACCGCCCCCCGCTACCATACGTGCTGCTCAGGTAGCTCACTGAACAAAAATGGAACCCCCGCGAACAGGTTTCTTGACGATTAGAGTCAACATCCGAACGTTTCATTACCAGGACTTGACCGGGGCTGTTGTCGAACTTGCTCGTGTGGCAATCGGTGTAATCCTGATTGACCATCTTATAGGCCATAAAACAGCCATCATCCGTGATAGGAAGATCGTTCTTGCTTAGGAAGTCAAAGAGTTCACTGATAGCCTGGTCACGTTGCTGTAGAGGTTATCCATGAACTTGAGCATATAGTCCATTGGATAATTTTCCTTGAGCATATTGGTGAAGCGGCGCTTAGACCCCAGACCCATTGCGCCAATCATGGTGTTGTCGTTGTTCTTTGTTGAGGAAAATAGGTACAATACAAAGTTTCAATCTCTTCCGGAGCCAGACCAATACCATAGTCTCGGATAGCGAACCAGGGTTCAAAACTCGTGGGCAGGTGAAGGTCGAACGGAACCTCAGCCTTGCCCGCCGCGATATGGGCGTCATAGGCATTACAAGAGAGTTCCCGAACGATAGCGAGAGGTTTGTTGTTATACAGCTTGGAAGACAAAACAGCGAACGCCGCTCCAGAGGCTTGAATCTGGAACTTTTTAGGGGCGGAATTCGTTCCGCCCGAAATCATGGGTGAGCCTTTGCGAGCGATTTTCATGAGTGCAACGTTCCTCCACTCTTATTCTACTGTAGAGGATGGAAAAAGGTTAGTTGTTCTCTGTATCTATATAAACGGTCCAACGGATTTCTCCGTTAATGCTAGGAGCGATGTGAAAGCGTGCATCACGGTCCGGACTATGCTTCGCCAAACGACGAAGTTGTCCAATAGCGTGCCCGCGATAACGATGGCTGGATAGACAAACAGAATTCCAGCAGTCAACGGTTTCGGGAAGCGTCCAATAAGTGCTGTGAAGAGTAACTTTCCAGCTGCCTAAAGAATGCTTAATCTCAATATGTTCTACAGGACTGGAGGAGGAATTGAAACCTTCTTTGGCTGCTTCGGCAGGATACTTTTCTCCCATCGTCATAACGTTCCTCCAGTTATATTCTACTTTAGATCTCCGGGACGAGGTAGCAGTTTTCATTGTAGTATAGAACTTCTAGTATCATACTACAGAAACCTCTTTAAGAAGGAGAGGTATATTTATGGGTATATTTGACAAAATAAACAATGCATTTAATCCTAGAGGAGTAAGTCGTTCTGGAACTAATATTCGTCTATCCCCTTATCGTAGAGCCTGGCACACCTATTGGACCGAAAATGGGGGAGAAGGCTGGCTCGTATTAGGTTCCAAGTCCCGTCGTCGTACTGTGGATGTTGAAGTGCCCTATCTATTCCCCACCCGTGCTATCGCTAGATCGGTAGCAAAATACATGACGCGAACTTCTATGGTTCGTCCTCCTCATTGAATTGAAGATTTTGAAGATTAACCTAAAATAAAAACACCCCGTAGAATAGGTACATGAATGACCGTGATCGTGTACCTAAGATTGAGGACGTAGCAGTGCTAACCCCACTTTGTGAGCGGGGATTAGTGGCTTGTGTTCGTTTACGAGATGCTATTTCCTCTGAACAAGTCACCCGCCTAGCTGCTGACGCCGCCCGATATGAACTGTGGGACGCGCAACGGGAGTCAGAAACCGCAGGTCGTTTAATCCTTGAAGCGGGCTATCACGATGTTGGTCACCTTCGTACCCAACTTGGAAAATCATGAGAGACGTATTCAGTCCCAATATTAATCTAGAAGGCTCTTCCACCACAAGAGTTCGTCCTGCTACTCGGAGGATTATATCCGAACCTTGTACTGTTGTCGTTATTCGTGGTGGTGAGAAACATCCATGTGGATTGGCTTCCCACTACGTCGTGGGTAGTAACAAATTTTGTTTGGAACATCGGGAAGTGGCATTTGCTGCGGCGAAGCGTTCTACACGAAATCGTGGAGAATTGAGTGAGAGGGAACTTGCCTTGATGGCGATTTGTAAGTAATAGTCTTTCTTGGAAAAAGCAAGTAGACTAGTGTGAGGAGAAAAATCTGTGAAAACTCCATTGCCTGTACAAGTAGGAACAACTCTTGGAGATAAGTTACAAACCGCTCTCAAGACTCCGGTCATCAAACCTGCTACTGTCCCGATTGCGGTCATCAGTGGTCACAACATGAAATCAATGAAAACTGTGTAAAAACCGAAGAGGGTGTTCGTTGCGGTTGACCTTAATATCTTCCCTGTATCTTTGTCATTCTTGCTTTTGTTGTCTTATTATCGTGACCCTAGTTTTTAGAGTTCAGATGATTCGTAAATCTATTGAAGATAGGAAAGAAAAGATCTATGAACGTAAAAGTTCTTGACATTGTAAAGTGGTATAATCCCATCCTTACAATCCCCGCCGAAGCGGTGAGGGATTTCAATGGTGATCTTGCTTCTCTGGCTGAAAATATGATCGCCACTATGAATGCCTATAACGGGTTGGGACTGGCCGGACCTCAGGCAGCAGCTTCCCTCAGAATCTTTGTTATGAAAAACAAAAAGGAATCCCTTGTGGCTTGTAACCCTCGTATACTCATCCATGGTCCGGAAACTGTTATGGATGAAGGTTGTTTGAGTCTTCCTGGGGTATATAATCAAGTGAGTCGAGGCACCAAGGTTGATATGAAGTATACTGATGTCTTGGGTAACGAAAGAGACATCTATTTGGAAGGACTTGAAGCTAGAATTATTCAACATGAAGTTGATCACCTGAATGGCATTCTTTTTGTTGATCGCATGTCACGGCAAATGCGCTCCTCCACCCTTCGAGAGTATACTAAGAAATTTCCGCATGCCTCCCAAAAATAACGAATATCCTGAACCTATTCCCTGTAATCATGCCTCGGAAAAGAAAACCCGAGGACTCTGCGAGAACTGCTATCAACGATGGCTCTATTCTGTAAGCGAAAATTTCGTAAGAATCAGAAAATTATTCGGAATCGTAACTGGGAAGAAAACGAAGAACGATACAAGGAAACACAACAACGCTACCGCGACAGTCTATCACCGTTCTATTTGTAAAAGACCTAATCAAAGGGATGCGTGTTTTCACATAGACCACGATCACATAACTGGTGTGGTTCGCGGTCTCCTCTGTTTTAATTGTAATGCGGCATTAGGATTGTTTTCTGATAACCCCGAATGGCTAAGAATAGCCGCTCTTTATCTAGAAGCCTTCAAAGTAGCTCTTTCTTTCCCACCACAGTAGAATACTGATATGAAAACTCTCACCCTCATGATTGGCGAAAGCGGTTCTGGAAAATCTACCATTGCCAAGACCATGCTTGATCGTTGTACTCTTCGCGTCAATCGGGATAGTATTCGCAAGATGCTCTTTGAGACTTGGAACGCCCGGTACGAAAAGATTGTTGAAAAGCTCGAATTTGAGGCGGCAGGGCAGGCGTTAGACGCTGGATTCAATGTCATTGTGGATGACCTGAATATCAATTCCAGGACTCGTCAACAGTGGGAAGAGTTTGCCAAGAAAAAGGGAGCAGAGTTCTGTAAATATGAAGTGAATGTCTCCCTTGACGAGTGCGTTCGTCGTGATAGCCACCGTGAGGGTAGGGACCGTGTGGGTCGGTCTGTAATCACCAAGCAATTCATCCGTAACGAACGTCCTGAAGTGTTTAAAAACACCCCTACAGTTTTGGTGGATGTTGACGGTACTCTGGCAGATTGTGAAGGCGTGCGTTCCCCCTATGACGAGTCCCGCGTGGGCGAGGACAAGGTCCATTGGAACATCGCGAGGATGGTTTGCGAGGAGTCTCGTGAGAATCAAATTATCATCGTTTCTGGCCGTCACGAAGACTGTGGTCCGGACACTGAGGACTGGTTGCTCCATAAGGCCAGAGTTCCTTTCCAGGGATTGCTCATGCGTAACCGGGGCGACTTCCTCTCCAGCGACGTCATCGTTAAGGAAAAACTCCTCGCCATGATATTGAAGTATGTGGACAAGGCGAACATCCGGTTGGTCATTGATGACAGACCCCGCGTAATTCGATTTTGGAGAAGTGTTGGTTTGACCGTTTTTGCGGCTAGGGGTGAGGATCTTGAAGATTTTTAATCACGTGGTCAATGATTTCACAACGACTTATTTGCGCGACATTCTCGATATTGAAAAGCTCGAAGAACACGTTACCAATGGTGTCATTCGTTGCCAGGATCACCCGCTCTACCCCCGTCTGACGATATTGAACTACACTGAGAAAGCTCAGTTTGATCGTATTTGGGACAGCGTAACATCTGTCTGCCGGGGCTTGATTGTTGAGACTTCCCTACAGGTTGGCCCAGTACCGAGTAATCCGTTTGACGGAGCACGGGTCATCGCCCGTGCCTTCAACAAATTCCACAACCTGAACACAGAATATGTTCCAGAGACGATGGAAGAAAATCTTATCGGTATTCCGGAAGTAACCGATAAGCTGGATGGGTGTTTTCTAGGAAATACACTTCTCAATCTGTGGGATGGCGGAACAATCACAATTCGTGAGGTAGTTAAAAATCGTCTAAAAGTCAAACTCGTGGGTGCGGATGTTGCAGGAAGACTTGTCCCCACAGAAATTGTGGACTGGTTTGACAATGGAATTAAGGACCAGTGGCTTCTTTTGACAGTGGATTGTTTACCTTCTTTGAAATCAGGCTGTAGGACGGGAAACCAGATTCCTGTAACACCCAATCACAGAATTCTTTTGAATGGAAGGTACCAACCCGCAGCTTACGCAAAAGTTGGAGATCTAGTTTCAACTCAGGAACTCCGACCTGATAACGCTGTGTTGGAACTTATAAGGGCAGGCCTCCTGGGAGATGGGTCGTTGTCTAAAAACGGAACACATTCTTACTCTTATGGGGAAAATCATAAACAAGAGCACCTAGAGTATGTAAAGGAAATCCGTCTCTGGTTGGGTGAATGTGCCATTCAGGGAAAATCCAAGGTCTCTGGGCATGGCACCATAATGGAGCAAGCCAACTCTAAAGCCTACACATGGTTAGAAAGGATACGACAACTTTGGTACCCGAATGGAACAAAAGTTGTTCCTAAGGATTTATCTTGGATGAATAATTTTTGTGTGGCAAAGTGGTACATGGACGACGGTTCTCTTCAACACGATGAAAGACAGAAAGATCGTGCTCATTTTGCTACCAATGGTTTCAAAAAGAAGGACTGTGAAAGACTAGGTGTCAAGTTGCGTGAATTATATGGTGTAGACTACAGGTTGTCAGAAGATAATCGTGGAGGTTCAACCTGGTCAGTTAGACTTAACGCCGGAAAGAATGGGGAAATTGACAAGTTTTGGAAAGCAATTGCCGCTCATATAGTACCCTGTTTGCGATACAAACTTCCTAAAGAATACAGAAATGTAAAGTATTCAGGTCATACTCCAGGTAAAGAAATACGAGAAAAGAGAGATGTTAAAATTCTTAGGATCTCCAAACTGACAGGAGACCAGAAAACTGCCACTCACAGCTATTTCCGTTCTGGTTGTAAGGGATTTGACATTAAAACCACTACAGGCAATTATATGGTAAGGGGTGTATTGGTTCATAATTCTCTAGGTATTGTCTTTCCCTATGACAACCAATGGCACGTAGCTACACGGGGGTCTTTTGACTCTGACCAGGCGCGATGGGCAACAGCATTCTTGCGCGAGCATTTGAATGTGACGGAACTCCTTCACCCGGATGAGCCGTTTCCGAAGGGCTATACCCCGGTCTGCGAAATTATCTACGCGGCCAACCGCATTGTCGTTTCCTACGACTTTG
>Ga0315268_10002293_pt1 | contig 21751 bp, 18 predicted proteins | sample C1_top_MG_FD_204535 | JGI IMG/M metagenome (GOLD analysis project Ga0315268, IMG submission 204535) | Sediment microbial communities from Yellowstone Lake, YNP, Wyoming, USA - C1_top | ecosystem: Environmental > Aquatic > Freshwater > Lake > Sediment | place: USA: Wyoming | collected 2017-08-01 | reverse complement strand
GCAAATTTTACGGTACAATCCCCCTGCTCTCCATTACTCTGTTCTCTATTCTCTACCCTTAACCCCATGCCTTCCGATACCCAGGTCATCTACTCCATGATGCGCGTCGGGCGCATCCATCCCCCCAACAAACAAGTCCTGCGCGACATCTCGCTCGGCTTCTATTACGGCGCCAAGATCGGCGTGCTTGGCCTGAACGGCGCCGGCAAGTCCACCTTGCTGCGCATCATGGCCGGCAAGGACACCGAGTACACCGGCCAGATCACCCAGTCGAAGGGCTACACCGTCGGGCTTTTGGAGCAGGAGCCCCAGCTCGACCCCGAGAAGACCGTCAAGGAGACCGTCTCCGAGGGCGTGGCCGAGACCATGAAGCTGATCGCCGACTTCAACGAGATCAACGAGAAGCTGGCCGACCCCGAGCTCAAGCCCGAGGACATGGAAAAGCTCATGGACAAGCAGGGCAAGCTCCAGGAGCGCATCGACGCCGCCAACGCGTGGGAGATCGACAGCACCTTGGAAGTCGCCATGGACGCCCTGCGCTGCCCGCCCTCCGACCAGAAGTGCGGGACCTTGTCCGGCGGCGAGAAGCGCCGCGTGGCCATGTGCCGCCTCCTGCTGTCCAAGCCCGACATTTTGCTGCTCGACGAGCCCACCAACCATCTCGACGCCGAGTCGGTCGAGTGGCTGGAGCAGCACCTCAAGCAGTACGAGGGCACCATCATCGCCGTCACCCACGACCGCTACTTCCTGGACAACGTCGCCGGCTGGATCCTGGAACTCGACCGCGGCGAGGGCATCCCGTATAAGGGCAACTACGCCTCGTGGCTGGAGCAGAAGGGCCAGCGCCTCGCTCAAGAAGCCAAGTCGGAAGGCAAGATGCAGAAGGCCCTGGCCGAGGAGCTCGAGTGGGTGCGTTCCGGCACCAAGGGCCGCCGCACCAAGTCCAAGGCGCGCCTGGCCAACTACGACAAGATGCTCGAGGAGGCGCAGAAGGAAAAGTCCTACGACGACCTGGAGATCTACATCCCGCCGGGGCCCCGCCTGGGCGACGTCGTCATCGAGGCCAACGGCATCGCCAAGGCCTTCGGCGACAAGCTGCTGTACGACAATCTCTCGTTCAAGCTCCCCCCCAACGGCATCGTCGGCGTCATCGGGCCGAACGGCGCGGGCAAGACGACCTTGTTCCGCATGATCACCGGCCTCGAAAAGCCCGACGCGGGCACCTTCAAAGTGGGCGAAACCGTGAAGCTGGGCTATGTCGATCAAAATCGGCAGCTCGACGGCGAAAAGAACGTCTGGGACGTGATCTCGGACGGATTGGACATGGTCACGCTCGGCAAGATGCAGATGCCGTCGCGGGCGTACGTGGGCCGCTTCAATTTCGTGGGCCAGGACCAGCAGAAGCTCGTGAAGAACCTGTCCGGCGGAGAGCGCAATCGGGTTCATCTGGCCAAGATGCTCAAAGAGGGAGCGAACGTCTTGCTTCTCGACGAGCCCACCAACGACCTGGACGTCCATACATTGCGCGCGCTGGAAGAGGCCATACAGGCCTTCCCCGGCTGCGCCGTGGTCATCAGCCACGACCGCTGGTTCCTGGACCGCATCGCCACCCACATCCTCGCCTTCGAGGGCGACTCCCAGGTGGTCTGGTTCGAGGGCAACTACGAGGCCTACGAAGAGGACAAGAAGAAGCGCCTCGGCGACGTCGCGCCCAAGCGCATCCACTACAAGAAGCTCACGCGCCACTGACCTTGGACGCGCGACGGGACCCAGTCTCGCGACGAGAAACGGAAAAGACGGCCGCCTTCGCGGCGGCCGTCTTTTTTTTCGCCCTGGCGCTGAGACTGCGCGGCCTGGGAACGGTCTTTCCCGTCAACGACGAGTTCATGCAGTTCTACGAGGCCCTGCACCCCCTGGGCTGGCGAGGCTTTCTCGCGCTGCTCGCCCACAATCCCCATCACGTCCTGATCGATCCCTTGACGACACGTCTTGCCGCCATGGTTTCCCCGTCGTTATGGTCCATGCGAATTCCGTCGGCGCTGGCGGGAGCGCTGGGCGCATGGCTGACATGCCGTCTGGGCGAGCGCGAAGGCCGTCCCCTCCTCGGATTGGCCGCCGGATTGCTCCTGTCGGTCTCGCTCCTGCACCTGGATTGGTCCCGGCGAGCCGATTTTTATGCCTTGCTGACCATGGTCTCCATTTGGTCTACGATCGATTATTTCGCCGTTCTCGACCGCCCGGCCTCCTGGCCGCGCCTGACTCTCTCCTGCGCCGTTTTTCTTTATTCCCATCCCTACGCCGTCCTGATGGCGTGCTTCCAAGCATTATTTTCGTTCATGACCGTCGCGAAGCCGCGCCGCCGTGAAGCGCTCGCCGCCGTCTTCAAGGCCTGGACCGTCGCCGTGTTGATTTTCTTGCCGTGGTTTTTCTTCTCGACGAAGGCACTGCTGAATCCGTCGCTGTTCGACTTCCGCGGCAACCCCGCCACGCTCCGCTTCGGTGAGTTTCTCGCCGGACTGCCCGCCGCGCTCGCCCAATCCCCCGAAGCCGGATTTATCCCGGTCTGGGCGAAAGCCGCTTTCGCTTCCGTCTATGCCCTCGGCTGGGCGAGCTCGCTGATCGCGCTGCCCCGCGAGAAGCCGTCGCGCCTGGTCGCGTTCTCCCACGCCGTCCTCGTCTTCGGCTTCGCCGCCGTCGTCGCCGCCGACCTGCGCTATCACTATTATCTGGCCCACCGGCAGCTTCTGTGGCTCCTGCCCTTTTACCTGGTCGCCGTCGCCGACGGCTGGTCGCGCCTGATCGAAAGGGACTCCCTCCGCCGCGCCCTTCTGGCCGCGGCCGTCCTGGGCGGAGGCCTGCTGGCCGGCGGCGTCGCGCGCTGGCAGGAGGAGCGCAGCGCGGGCATGGAGCGCCTGATCGGCCAGATGGACCGCGCCGCCGCCGGCGGCGACGCGCTCGCCTTCGAGAACGACCAGCTCGCGGCGGGCTTCCTGTTCTCCTTCGACCGCGACGCCTTCACCCGCATCCCCGACATGCGCCTGGAGCGCGGCATGATGACCTACGAGTTCCCCCAGGGCTTCTCCGCGAGCCGCGCCGGACGGACCTTCCCCGTCTCCACCGGCGGCCCGTGCGCGCGGGACGCGCGCGCGTGGGTTCTCTGCGGTTCCGTGTACGACACGACCGTCCTTCCGCCCGCCGCCGGCCGCTGACGCCGCCGAGCTTGCTCCGGAGTAAGCCCGGCTAGCCGAGAACTTCACGGGCGATGATCAGGGATTGGACTTCCGTCGTGCCCTCGTAGATCTCGGTCACGCGCGCGTCTCGGAAGTAGCGCTCCACCGGGAACTCGCGGACGTAGCCGTTGCCGCCGTGGATCTGCACCGCGTCGAAGCAGGCCTTGTTGGCCATGCGCGAGGCGAAGGACTTCGCCATCGAGGCTTCCTTGGTGCACTTCTTGCCGCGCGCCAGCAGGTCCGCCGCGCGGTAGACCAGCAGGCGCGCCGCCTCGATGTTCGTGGCCATGTCCGCGATCTTGGCCTGCGTGAGCTGGAACTCGGCCAGCGTCTTGCCGAACTGCTTGCGCTGCCGGGCGTAGGAAACCGCCTCTTCCAGCGCCGCCTGCGCGATCCCGACGGCCTGCGCCGCGATGCCGATGCGCCCCGCGTCCAGCTGGCTCATCGCGATCTTGAAGCCCCCGCCGACCTGGCCCAGCACCGCCGATTTGGGGATCTTCGCGTTCGCGAACACCAGCTCGCGCGTGTCGGACGCGCGCAGGCCCATCTTCTTTTCTTTTTTACCGGACGAAAACCCGGGAGTCCCCTTGTCCACCAACAGGCAGGTGATGCCGCGGCTGCCCGCCTCCTTATTCGTGGAGACGAAGACCAGGAACACCGACGCGAAGCCGCCGCTGGTGACCCAGGACTTCGTGCCGTTGACCACGAAATGATCGCCGGCGTCGACGGCCGCCGTGGAGAGCGAGCCCGCGTCGGTGCCGGAGCCGGGCTCGGACAGCGAGTAGGCTCCGATCCATTCGCCGCTCGCCATCTTGGGCAGATATTTTTTCTTCTGCTCGTTGGTGCCGTGCTTGGCGATCGCGGAACAGATCAGCGAATTATGGACGGTGACGCAGACCTGGAAGGCCGCCGAACCGCGCGCGAGCTCCTCCATGGCCGCCGCGTAGGCGAGCGGGTCCACGCCCAGGCCGCCGAAGGCCTCGGGCACGGAGAGCCCGAAGAAGCCCAGTTCCGCCCCTTCTTTGTACACGGCCTCGGGGATGGATTCGTGCTCGTCCCATTCCTGCGCGCCCGGCTTCAGGCGCTTGTCCGCGAACGAGCGGGCCGCGTCGCGCAGCATCTCCATCGATTCGCTGAGTTCGAAATCCATTTACTTGGCCTTGTACTCGTAGAAGCCCTGTCCGGACTTCACGCCCAGGCGTCCGGCCTGGACCATCTGCTTGAGCAGCGGGCACGGCCGGTACTTCGAGTCGGCGAAGCCCTCGTGCAGGACGCCCATGATCGCCAGGCACACGTCCAGGCCGATGTAGTCGGCCAGTTGGAGGGGTCCCATGGGATGGGCCATGCCCAGCTTCATGATCGTATCGATATCTTCCTTTGATGAAACGCCCTCCATCAAGCAGAAGATCGCCTCGTTGATCATCGGCATCAGCACGCGGTTGGAGATGAAGCCCGGGAAGTCCTTGGCGGCGGCCGGGGTCTTGCCCAGCTTCAAGGTCAGCTCGTGCACCCGCCGGTAGGTCTCGTCCGACGTCTGCAGGCCCCGGATGATCTCGACCAGCTTCATGACCGGGACGGGATTCATGAAGTGCATGCCCACGACTCGACTGGGATCTTTCACGACGGAGGATATCTCCGTGATAGGCAACGATGAGGTATTCGTGGCGAGCACGGCGCCCGGGGCGGCGGCGGCGTCCAGGTCCCGGAAGATCTGCTTCTTGAGGTCCATCCGCTCCGACACGGCCTCGACCGCGAAGTGGAAGCCTTTCGCCTCGGCGGGAGACAGCGCGGTCTTGAGGCGTCCCAGCGCCGCGGACTTCTCGGCCTCGGTGATCGTCCCCTTGGCCGCCTGGCGCTCCAGGTTCTTGGCGATCGTCGCCAGCGCCTTGTCGGCCAGTTCCTTCTTCGCCTCGATCAACGTCACCTCGAAGCCATTGAGCGCGAACACGTGGGCGATGCCGTTGCCCATCGTGCCGCCTCCGACGACGACGACGCGGGAGATGTCCATGGCGCGCATCGTATCAATTATAATCATTCCCATGAAACCTGGAACCATCCCGCTTTTCCGGCACCTGACGAGCGTCCCCACCGCGCCGTTCCGCGAGACCGCCGTGGCCGCCAAGGCCCTCCAATGGATCGCCCGCCACCTCGGCCGGCGCGTCGCGGTCAAGCGCGTCCGCGGCGGGCTCATCGCGACCTACCGCGGCGCGGGCAAGGCTCCCGCGCTGGCCGTCGCCGCGCACCTGGACCATCCGGCCTTCCGCGTGGAGACGCTCACGAAGGTCGGCGCCGTCGTCCGGATGCAGGGGCGCCTGCCCCCGCACCTGCTCGAAGGCGTCGCCGTCGAGGCCTTCACGGCCCGCCCCGAGGACAACAGGCCCGTCGCCCGCGGCGTGCTCGGCGCGGCGCTCGAAGGCGAGGAGTTGTGGCCCGTGACCTGGACCCAGGCTCCCGCGCGCGGCGTCAAGCCCGCGTTCCTGATCCTGGCGCTGACGCCCTGCGAGGTGAAGGACGGCTGGCTGTCGTCGCGCTCGATCGACGACCTGATCGGCGTGTCGATGGGCCTGGAGGCGATGCGGCGGCTCGCCGCCGCGCGCGCGAAGGTCAACTTCACCGTGCTGATGAACCGCGCCGAGGAGGTCGGTCTGGTCGGCGCCTGCGAGATGGCCTTGAGCGGCGTCCTGTCGCCGGACGACTCCTACCTGTCCGTCGAGTCGTCGCGCGAGCTTCCCGGCTCGCGGCCCGGCCGCGGCCCGACCATCCGCCTCGGCGACCGCGCCAGCGCCTTCGACGCGAACCTGATCGCCCTGCTCGACGAGGCCGCCGCGCGCCTGCGCCGGCGCGGCACGAAGGTCCAGCGCCTGCGCCTCACCGGCGGCACCTGCGAGGGCACCGCCTATCTGGCCTTCGGCTTCGAGGCCGCGGGCGTGGCCGTGCCGCTGGTCAACTACCACAACGGCTGGGGCGCCAAGACGATCGCGCCGGAGCGCGTGCGCGTCTCGGACGTGGAGGGCGGCGTGCGCCTGCTCGTGGAGGCCGCGAAGCTGTTCCCCGGAAAGACCTTGCGCGGCTCCATGCGAACGCGCCTGACGCGGTCCCGGGAGGGCGCGATCGCCGCGCTCGAGGCCGCGGACACGGGCTGGAAGGCCGGGCGCTAGGACCGGCTAGCGGCGGACGTAGTCGAGGAGCACGCGCTCCTCGTCGGGGCCGATCTTTTCGGCGTTCACCAGCGCGATCAGCGCGTCCAGGCGCCGCTCGCGCGAGGCCGGACGAGCGCCGTCGCCGGAGACCAGCCGCGCGGCCAGGTCCCAGCGCGCGCCCAGGGCGCGCCGCATCCCCTCGTCGGACCCTTCGCGCACCAGCCGGTCGAGCGCGGCGCTTCCATGCCGCGCGATGAACGCCTCCGTCAGAGCGATCTCCTTATGATAGGCCGAGCCCGGCACGGCCGGGCGGCCCAGCCCCGCCAGTATTTCGTTGGCCAGGACGACGGCGCGCTTCTGCGTCCAGCCCTCGGCGAAGAAGTGCTTGAGTTCCTGGTCGTGGCGCACGCGCAGTATGCCGTCGTCCATCAGATGCACCGCCTCGTGCACCGCGAACTCGACGAAGGAGTCCAGCGGCACCGGCCGCGACGCGGCCAGTATCACGACCGGGACTTCCGCGCGGCCGTCGCTGACGATGCGCGCCGCGCCCGCCGCGTCCTCCGGAATCTCCAGCCGGCGCAGGACCTCCGGGTCGCGGACCAGGAATAGGTTCCGCGCCGTGATCGGCAGCTCCGGGCGCAGCGCGTTGATCTTCGCGACGATCGCCTCGATCTGAGGATGCGTCTCGTAGGAGCCGCGGCGCAGGGCGGCCAGTCCCGCGGCGACGTCCGGCGTCCGGATCAGGCCGTTCTCCGTCGCCGAAATCTCCGGCGCCGGCGCGGCCGCGGCGGACGGCGCCGCCGGCGGGAGAGGAGCGAGGGGCGCCGGGAAAGACGGGGCCAGGGCCGGCGCGGACAGGGGCGAAGACAGACCGCCCCAGGACGGGGCGAGCGCGGCGGGCGCCGCGATCGCGCCTTGGGACATCGCGGCGGTCGTCAGGGCGGCGCGGGCGAGGGCGGCCCGCGCGGGCGGACCCGCCGTCCACAGCACGACCAACAGGCTCAGACGCCTCATGGTCCACAGTATAACCGCCGCGGAACGATTCCCCTTGGGCCGAAGGGGCCCGGCGCGAGGGACCGTTTGGCGCCCCCCGGGTTCCCCGGTCGGCCCATAGGGATTCCCGCGCCCTGTCCTAGAATGAGACCGTGAAACTCCTGGCCGTGTGTCTCGCGTTGGGCGCCGTCCCGTCGTCCCGCGCCGCGGTCGTCGACGGCGCGCCGCGCTTGAGCGCCGTCCCGTCCGGGATGATCTCGGCTCTCGCGGCGCCCGCCGCCGCGCCCGCCCTCTTCCCCGCCCTGGGCGCCCCCCTCTTTTCGGTGCCGCTCGCGGCGCCCGCGCCGTCCGCCGCGGCGCTTCCCGCCGCGCTCGCGCCCGCCGCCGCGCCGCTCCCGTCCGCCGCCCGCGCCGCCGCCTTGGCCGCCGTGCCCGCGCCGCAGTCCGGCCCCGCGCGACCGACCGGCGAGCAGGCCGCGCTCGCGGCCAGCCGCATGTGGGACGGATTCGGCGGCGCGCGCGCGTCCGACGCCGCCCCGGAGGCGCCCGAACCGTCCGCCGCGGGGCTTCCCGCGGCCCTCTCCGAAGGCTGGAGCCGGGGCTCGTTTTCCAGCGCCGACGGCGGCGCGGACGTCGCCTACAAGCACCGACCGGGCCCGGCGGGCGCGATCCCGCGCGTGTACGCGGGCGGCCTCGCGCTCAACGAAAGCTTCGACCCGCTCTTCGCCCGCTCCGCGGCGCCCGCGCGCTCCGAGTACTTCGTCTGGATGCGCGGCCACCCCCCCACGGCCTGGACCCCGACCGCCGCGCCCATCGACGCCGACGCCCGCGACCTGGCGCGGATGATCGTGCGCGCGGCGCGCGACAGCGGCGCGTCCAAAGTCGAGCTGGCCCTGCACTCGTTCGGCACGCTCGTCTTCCAGCGCCTGGTCCAGTTGCGCGCCGAGCCGGAGGCCGCCGAGGCCCTAAGACTCCTGTCCGGCTCGCGCGTGGTCCTGCTCAACGCGACCACGCACTACGAGGGCAGCGAAAAGCGCGCCGGCCGCGAGTTCGAGCAGATGGGCACCGCCACGAAGCAGTTCGTCGGCTGGCTGGACTCCATGGACGCCTCGGCCGCCGCGTGGCGCAGCGCCGCCGAGATCAACCCCTTCCTGGCCCCCTCGATCCTGGCCGGACTCTCCGCCTGGCAGGTCCAGCGCGAGCAGATCCTGGCCCTGGCCTCGAAAGGCGCGGCGGACATGATGCGCGCCGACCTGCAGGCCCCGTGGGCCGCGGAGATCGACGCGATCCGGCGCGGCTTCCTGGCGGCGCTGGCGCGCGACTCCCAGAACCCCGGCTGGCAGGAATCCCTGCTGCGCCGCTCCAGCGACATGTTCCGCCTGGAATTCACGAAGGCCGACGCGGCCCTGATCCGCCGGCTGAAGATCCATCTCGACCTGATCCACGCGTCCGGAGACCAACTGCTGAATTGGGAGAGCGCGCGGACCTTGTTCGAGCGCCTGGGCATCGCGGCGCCGGACAAGGCGCCCGCCGCCGGAACCGTGCTGAGCGACGCCACCGGCCGCTTCCGGGCCTCCATCGTGGACGGCGACCACTACTACCCGCTCAAGCGGCGCGACGACCTGGCCCGCCGCCTCGACCCATGAGCCTGATCCGGACCTACGGCTTCCGTTTCGACGCGCCGCCCCAACCGGTTCTGGTCGAGACCGACGTCCCCGACCTGACGACGGCGCCCGCGCGCGCGGCCGGCACGCTCGCGCCCGACGCCCTGCACATCGCCCCGCCCCAGGAGCACTGGACGCCGCTGACCGCGCCGGTTCCCGGCCGCCTGATCTCGGGAACCTTGCCCGACGACCATCACGCGCGCTTCCTCCTGCGCCTGCCCGCGGACTGGAACGGCCGGCTGGTCGTCGCCGCGGCCTCCGGGATCACCGACGAGAACACCTACGACCTGTATTTCTCCGATTATCTGCTGAGCCGCGGCTATGCCTTCGCCGCCACCGACAAGGGCGTGCGCCGGACCGTCTTGGACGGGACCACCGTGATGATGCCGATGATCCCCCAGGCCAGCGTCGAGCGCTGGTCCTCGCGCCTGGAGACCCTCGCCTCGTTTTCAAAGTCGCTCGCCGCGAAGCATCGCGGCCGCGCTCCGGCCAAGACCTACGCGGTCGGGCTGTCCAACGGAGGCTTCCTCGCCCGCCGCGCGGCCGAGTCCGCGTCCGGCAATTTCGACGGGGCGCTGGAGATCTCGGGCGTGATGTGGCGCGCGGACGCCGGCGGCCTGCTGCGCGAATTGCCCGCCGCCCTGCGGGCGACGCGCACCCCGGCGTGGGACCGCCCCGCGCTGGCCCAGCTCGGCTTCGCCGGCGGCGGCGACTGGGACGCGCTCCTGGCCTTCTACCGCGCCGCGTACTGGGAGGCCTCGTTGGCCCTGTTCGTGCAGGACCTCGACCCGGAGTATCGCGGGACCATGGAGGAGTACGACCTCGACTCCCGCCCCGCCTCCGTGCGCGAGAAAGTCCGCGGCTTCGAGAACACCGGCGACCTGCGCGTCCCGCTCATCTCGCTGTCCGGCGAGCGCGACTATCTGATCTCCTCCCCCGGCCACGCCCGCGCCTACCAGGACCTGGTGCGCGCCCGCGGCAAGTCCGCGCTGCACCGGATGACGTACTTCCCGTCCTCCTCGCACATCGACACCAACCGCGAGACCTTCCCCTTCGTCGAGCCGCTGATGCCCCGCGCTCACGCGGCCTTCGACGAACTGGCCGCCTGGGTGGAGCGGACCTAGGACACTTTTGTCGTTTCGGGGCGCCCCCGTCGGGAATGCTGGCCGTATGGTTGCGACAATTCTGGGCAAGAGCGGGGAAGTCGGGCGTAGGCCCCGCTCCGACAGAGCCTCTCACAGAGAGGCCGCCGCGAGACGCAACGGAAGTCGCCGAAGGCCCGGCTCGCAAGGGGTCGCTGAGTAGGCGCTCCGCAAGAAGGCAGGGTGGCCGCAACGACCACCCTGCTCTTCTTTTTGTCCGAAAGGACGTCTACTGAGCGGTCCAGCCTCCGTCCACGCTGATCGACGCGCCGCGTATCTGGTCGGCGGCGGGCGAGCACAGGAACACGCAGATGCCGCCGATCTGCTCGGGCGTGGCGAACTCCAGCGAGGGCTGCTTCTCGGACAGGAGCTTGGCCTTGGCCTCCTCCACGCTCATCCGGTGGTGCTGGGCCAGCGCGTCGATCTGCTTCTGCACCAGCGGGGTCAGCACCCAGCCCGGGCAGATCGCGTTGCAGGTGACGCCGGTCGCCGCGGTCTCCAGCGCGACCACCTTGGTCAGGCCGACGAGACCGTGCTTGGCGGCCACGTAGGCCGCCTTCTGCGCCGAGGCCACCAGGCCGTGCGCGCTCGCCACGTTGACGACGCGTCCCCAGCCGCGCTTCTTCATCCCGGGCAGGGCCGCGCGGATGGAGTGGAAGCTCGAGGAGAGGTTGATCGCCAGCACCTGGTCCCACTTTTCCACTGGAAAGTCCTCGATCGGCGCGACGTGCTGGATGCCCGCGTTGTTGACCAGGATATCCACGCGGCCGAGCTCCTTTTCCGCATCCGCGATCAGGCGCGCGATGTCCGCGGGCTTGGACATGTCGGCGGGATGGTGCGCCGCCTTCGCCCCGGACAGGCGCTCCAGGCCGTCGCGCAGGGCCTCGATCTCCTTGGCGTCGCCGAAGCCGTTGAGCATGACCGCCGCGCCCTGCGCCGCCAGCGCGCGCGCGATGCCCAGACCGATCCCGCTGGTGGAGCCCGTCACGACGGCCGCCTTGCCTTTCAACATGACGGGATTCTCCCACCCCGGAAGGCGCTTGTCAACGCCCCGCCTCGGGGGGCTTGGCCAGGCGCACGGACAGGAACAGCGCGACGCCCTCCGGCGCCCCCGCGGCCGGCGGCGGATGGAGCCCGCGCCGGCCCTGCTCGAGGGACGCCGTCTGCGGAGCGCGCCGGACCGGCCCGTTCTCGGTCACCGCGAAATCGACCGCGACCGTCCCGTCGGGGCGCAGCGTCAGGAGGCGCCGCGGGATTTTCAGCTCCCAGACCGGACGGCGCGCCGAGATCGCCATCCTGTTCACTAGCTCCGCGGGCCAGGCCGCCGTGGAGATCACGGGGCCCGAGACGCGCGCGTATTCGGGCGCCGGGTCCACGCCGGCGGGATCGCGCAGTTCCTCGGTCAACGGGGACCGGCGGCTGAACGGCAGCCGCACGCCCCAATCCCGCGTCTTGCCGTTCGCGCCCGTGAACCACAGCGCGACGTTCTCCCGCGCCTCGCCCGTCAGCTGCGCGCGGCCGTCGCTCGTGTGCGCCGTGACGAGGAGGTACAAGGCGTCCGCGTCGTTGCGCGCGGAGACGGCGAGGCCGTCCGTCTCGAACGCGGACGACGCGTCCCAGTCGGAGTCGTCGCCGTTGACCGGCAGCGGCGCGGCGGTCCAGCGGCTGGCGACCGTGTCGCGGCCGAACAGCCCTCCGCTCGCGGCCGCGGCGCACAGCATCAAGGACGGCACGGCCCACGCCGAGACTCGTCGAAGACCCATCCTCATCCCCTCCAGCGCACCACGGTCCGCCGCTCGCAGCATTCCTCCATCGCGTAGCGGATGCCCTCTCGGCCCAGGCCCGAGTCCTTCACCCCGCCGTAGGGCATGTTGTCGGCGCGGTAGGTGGGCACGTCGTTGACGATCAGGCCGCCGACCTCCAGCTCCTCGGCGGCGCGCCGGATCCTCGCGTCCCCGTCGGTGAACAGGCCCGCCTGAAGGCCGAAGCGCGAGCAGTTGACCGCGGCGAGGGCGTCGTCGAAGGCGTCGTACTCCGCCAGCACGGCGACCGGGCCGAAGACCTCCTCGCAGGACAGCTTCGCTCCCGGAGGAACGCCGGTCAGGACGGCCGGCGCGATCACGTTCCCCGCCCGCGTTCCGCCGCGCAGGACCTTCGCGCCGCCGCGAACCGCCTCGTCGATCCAGGCCATGACCCGGTCCGCCGCGGCCGCGTCGATCAGCGGCCCGACGAGCGTCTCCGGGCGCTCCGGGTCCCCGGAGACGATCTTCGCCGTCTCCGCCAGGAACAGCTCGGTGAAGCGCGCGGCGATCGTCTTCTGGAGCAGGATGCGCTGGACGCTGATGCAGATCTGGCCCGCGTAGGCGAAGGAGCCGAACGCGCAGCGCGCGGCCGCGCGCGCCAGGTCGGCGTCCTCGGCCACGATCACCGCCGCGTCGCCGCCCAGCTCCAGCAGTATTTTCTTGCGCGCCGCCTTCTCTTGGAGAAGCCAGCCGACCTTGTCGCTGCCGGTGAAGCTCAGTATCGCGACGCGGGGATCGGTCACCGCGCGGCCGACGACGTCGTTGGGTCCGCTCAGAACCTGCAGGGCGGCCGGAGGGATCGTCTCGCGCGCGTCGCTCGCCTCCTTCGCCGCCGTCTCGAAGATCTCGGCGAGGAGGCGCGCCGCCCCGGGCGCCTGCGGCGGCGGCTTGACGACCACCGTCGCCCCGACGGCCAGCGCCGGCGCGACCTTGTGCGCGAGCAGGTTCAGCGGGAAATTGAACGGGCCGATGGCGAGGACGGGGCCCTTCGGGACCCACACGCTGACCGCGGGCGCGTAGGCCCGGCCGGCCGAGTCCTGGTCCAGCGGCACCACCTCGCCGCCCAGGCGCTTGGCCTCCTCGGACGCGAGCGTGAAGCTTCCGATCGCACGGCTCACCTCGCCGTCGGCCAAGGTCCGCGGCTTGCCGGCCTCGGCGACGATCGCGGCCGTCAGGTCGGCGCGGCGCGCCTCCAGGCCCCGCGCCATCGCGGCCAACAGGCGCGAGCGCGCATAGCGGCTGATCTTCCGGAAATCGCGAAAGGCCCCGGCCGACGCCGCCAGCGCCCGCTCCATCTGTTCGTCCGAGGCCTGAGCGCAGACGGCGACAGCCTCGCCGGTGAACGGCGAGCGGATCTCGCGGGACTGGGCGCCGCCCTCCCAGCGTCCGGCGATGAAAAGCTTGTGCTCAGTCACGGCTTCAGCCCCTTGAGGCCGGACTCCACGACCTCGAGAGCCTCGGCCAACTGCTCGTCCGTGATGGCCAACGGCGGCAGGAAGCGCACGCAGTTCCCGTAAGTCCCGGCGGTCAGGATCACCACGCCGTGTTCATAGCAATATTTGACGAGCTTTTTCGCGCCCTCCGGGAACGCCTCCTTCGACGTCCGGTCCTTGACCAGCTCGATCGCCAGCATCGGCCCCAGCCCGCGCGCGTCGCCGATCACCGGGCAGGACTGCTCCCAGCGCGTCAACGTCGCCCTCAGTCGTGCGCCGAGCGCGCGGGAATGAGCCAACAGAGATCCATCGGAGAACATCTCGAACACCGCCAGCGCGGCGGCCGCCGCGACGGGGTTGCCGCCGTAGGTCCCGCCGATGCCGCCCTCCACGGGCGCGTCCATGATCTCGGCGCGGCCGACGACGGCCGACAGCGGCATCCCGCCCGCCAGGCCCTTCGCCGCGCACAGTAAATCGGGGACCAAGCCCAGCTGCTCGCACGCGAACAAGGTCCCGGTGCGGCCGAAGCCGCTCTGGATCTCGTCGGCGATCAGCACGATGCCGTGCGCCGTGCAGTACTCGCGCACCCGCGCCAGGAATTCCTTCGGGGCCGGCAGGAAGCCGCCCTCGCCCAGCACCGGCTCGACGATCGCGGCCGCGACTTGATCCTTTCCGGCGGACTCGGCCACCTCGACGAAGCCCGCGAAGGCCTCGTCGACGCCGACGCCGCGGTACGCATACGGATACGGCGCTCGGTACACGTCGGAGCAGAACGGCGCGAAGCCGGTCTTGTAGGGCTTGAACTTCGCGGTCAAGCTCATCGCCATGTAGGTGCGGCCGTGGAAGGCGTGCTCGAAGCAGACGACGGCCGGGCGTCCGGTGAAGGCGCGCGCGATCTTGACCGCGTTCTCGACGGCTTCGGCGCCGCTGTTCGCCAAGAAGGACTTCTTCGGGAAAGCGCCGGGCGCGAACGCGTTGAGCTTCTCGCAGACTTGCACATACGATTCATACGGCGTAACGTTGAAGCTCCCATGAATCAGCTTCCCCGCCTGAGTCTGGATCGCCTTCACCACGGGCTCCGCCGTATGTCCCACGTTGACCACTCCGATCCCCGCGGCCAAGTCGATCAGAGTATTCCCATCCGCGTCGTTCAGCAGAGCGCCGTGGGCGCTCTCCACGAACACCGGCGTCCCGTGGAACGGCCCGCGCGCGACGGCGGCCGTGCGGCGCGCCATCAAGGCCCGGCTGTTCGGACCGGGGATCGCGGTCTTGAGGACGATGGACTTCGTCGCGGTCTCGCTCATGTCAGTACCAGCCCAACGGCGCTTCGTCTAGATTCACATTGACCTGCTTGGTTTCCAAGTAGGCCTGGATGCCGTAAAGCCCCAATTCCCGGCCGGTGCCGCTCTGCTTATATCCGCCCCAGGGCATTTCGTTGTAGGTCGGATGATACGTGTTGATCCACGTGATCCCGGCGCGCAGTGCGCGGATCACGCGCAGGCCCTTGGTGATGTTGGTGGTCCAGACGGCGGCGGCCAAGCCGTAGACGGTGTCGTTGGCCAGGCGCACGGCTTCCTCCTCGGTGTCGAACGGGATCACGGCCAGCACCGGCCCGAAGATCTCCTCGCGCGCGATGCGCATGGACGGCTTCACGTCGTCGAAGATCGTCGGCTCGACGAAGTTCCCCCCGGCGAACTCCGCGCCTTTCGGGCGGCCCCCGCCGCAGACCAGCTTCGCGCCTTCCTTCTTGCCGATCGCGATGTAGCCCTCGACCTTCTCCCGGTGCGCGGCGCTGACGAGAGGCCCCATCTTCACGCCCGGAGTCAGGCCGTGGCCCAGCTTGACGCGCGGGATCTTCGCGAGCATGGCCGCGACCAGCTTCTTGTGGATCTTGCGCTCGACGAGCAGGCGCGAGCCCGCGGAGCAGACCTCGCCCTGGTTGGCGAAGGCCGCGAACAGCGCGCCGTCGACGGCCGCCTCGAAGTCGGCGTCGGCGAACACGATGTTCGGGTTCTTGCCGCCGAGCTCGAGCGTCGTCTTCTTGAGATTGCCCGTCGCCGCCGCCGCGATCTTGCGGCCGGTGACGGTGCCGCCGGTGAAGGCGACCTTGTCCACGAGCGGGCTCTCCGCCAATTCCTCGCCCACGCCGGCGCCGGGGCCGGCCACCACGTTGACGACGCCGGCGGGGACGCCCGCCTCGTGAATCAGGCGCGCCAATTTCAGCGCGGTGAGCGGCGTCAGCTCGGACGGCTTCAGGACCACGGTGCAGCCGGCGGCCAGCGCGGGCGCCATCTTCCACGCGGCCATCAGCAGCGGGTAGTTCCACGGGATGATCTGGCCGCACACGCCGACCGGCTCGCGCAGGACGAAGGACAGCGAATTGGCGGGGACCGACATGGTCTCGCCGTGGATCTTGGTCGCCAGGCCGCCGTAGAACTCGAAGCAGTTCGCGGCGTCGGCGACGTCGTACTCGGCCTCGGCCAGCGGCTTGCCCATGCTGCGGACTTCCAGCTCCGCGAACGTCTTGGCGTCGGCGCGGATCAGGTCGCCGATCTTGAGCAGGAGCTTGCCGCGCTCGAGGGCGCTGGTTTTCCGCCACGGGCCGCGGTCGAAGGCCTCGCGCGCGGCCAGGATCGCGAGCTTGGCGTCCTCGCGGCCGGCCTCCGGCACGAAGCCGATCAGCTCGCCGTTGCCGGGATCGCGGAGCTCGCGCACGGCGCCGCTCTTGGCGCCGACCAGCTTTCCGCCGATCAGCATCGGCGGGGTCTTCACGCCCTTGCCGGAAACCTTAATGGTGGTCTTCATCGAGAACCTCTCGGCCGAAGTGTGTGCGGTCAGTGCGGAAATTTGGGCCCGGCGAAATGCTTGCGCGACCAGCCGAACCAGATCGCGAGCAGGATCGCGGTCACCCAGGCGATCATCGAACCCGCCTGCTCGTTGGGCGGCAGGACGAAGACCACGCAGATGCCCGCGATCCACAGGATCGCGATCGTCGCGATGGCGCTGCTGAAGCGGCCCAGGTTCCACGGGCCGATCGAGCCTCCGCTGCCGCGGAGTCTCGCCCATAGGCGCGCGACGATGGGCAGGCCGTAGGAAATGTAGAGGGCGATGACGGCGATGGACAGCACGGCGCTGTACTCCTTCACCGAGACCGCGATCAGCATCGCGAAGACGAACAGGCCCCAGATCGCGTTGGCGGGCGTGCGGAAACGGGGGCTGACCTTGGCCCACAGCGCGTGGCCGGGCAGGCCGCCGTCGCGGGAGAACGCGTAGACCATGCGCGAGGCCGAGGTCATGGCGGCCAGGCCGCACAGCCACATGGCGCCGCACACCAGCGCGACCAAGGTCTCGCCCATCGAGGGCCCCAGGCGCAGCTTCATCACCTCGATCAGGGCGTTGTCGCCGAACGCGGTCGCCTGGGCCAGGTCCGGGATCGACAACGTGATCGCGGCCAGCATCAGGAAGCCGAACACCACGGACACGACGACGGCGATGAAGATGCCCCACTGGGCGTTGCGCCGCGGGTCGTGGGTCTCCTCGGTCACGTGCGCGGAGGCGTCATAGCCCGTCAGGGTCCACTGGGCGAGCAGGAGGCCGATGATGAAGCTGTAGGACGGCGAGTACGCGTCGGCTTTGGCGAACTTAAAAAGAAAGCTCACCGGCTGGGCGAAGCCCTTCACGCCCAGGACCACGAGGATGAACAGCACGACGGCCATGTGGTACCACGCGGAGAAATCATTGAGCCAGGAGACGACGCGGATGCCGAGATGGTTCAGGACGGCGTGCGAGAGCAGGAGGACGGCGAACGTCGCCAGCGTGTGCGCCCGGGTCGGCTCCCAGCCGAACAGCCCGAGCAGGAAGCCCGCCAGGCCCCAGTCGATGCCGGCCAGGATGGCGAACTGGCCGATGGTGTTGTAGCACGCGGTGAACCAGCCCAGGCCGCGCCCGCCGAGGATGCACGACCAGTGGTACAGCGCTCCGGCGGTGGGATAGGCCGACGCCAACTCCGCCATGGACAGCGCGACCATCATCGTGAAGAACGAGACGACCAGCCAGCCCGCGCTCATCTGCAGGGGGCCGCCGTGCTGGAGGCCGTAGCCGTACAGCTGGGTGGCGCCGGTCAAGATCGAGATGACGGAGAAGCTGACGGCGAAGTTGGAGAAGCCGCCCATGCCGCGCAGGAGCTCCTGCGCGTAGCCCAGCTTTTGCAGGTCGGCGGCATCCTGGTCGAACGGCTTTTCGGCGGCGGGCGAGGGTTTCACTCAGTCTCCGTTTGGCAGAAACGTATTCTACCAGATTGACGGGGCCGGGTGATTTTCATAACTTACCCCAATGGACCTGTCCCGCCGCTCCTTCATCCGCTGGGTCTTGTCCGCCGGAGCGGCGGCGGCCTGCCCGATCCCGCTGTCCGCGGCCGGCGGCGGGAAAAAGGACCCCGCCGACCCGCTCGCTCCGAAACTGCGCAGCGAGGACTACTCGGTCTGCCATCAGGTCCGCGACGGCGCGGAACTTCCCTCCCCCGCCGTGGACCAAAAGTGCGACGTGGTCATCGTGGGCGGCGGCCCCAGCGGCCTGGCCGCGGCCGACGAGCTGAAAACCTCCGACTTCCTTCTCCTCGAAAAGGAGGACCACGTCGGGGGCAACAGCTTCAGCGAGAACTGGGAAGGCTTGAACTACTCCACGGCCGCGGCCTGGGACTCCATGCCGATCCCGGAGTTCTCCGCCTTGGCCGAGCGCTTCAAGCTGGACTGGACCAAGATCCAAGGCGAGGACTCGGTCTGCTTCGAGGGGAAGTGGATCCGCAACTTCTGGAACGGCCGCGCGGACAACCCGGCCTTCGACCAGCTGCCCTACGACAAGTCGGTCAAGGACGGCTTCCGCCAGTTCCTCAAGGACATCGAGGGCATGGATTTCGAGAAAAACGTCGACGCGCTCGACGCCAAGCCCTTCTCCGACTTCCTGAAAGGGCGCCCGACTCAGCTGAAGGCCTTCTGGGACCAATTCGGCCCGTCCAACTGGGGCGCGAACACCGAGCAGACCTCGGCCTACGTGGGCCTGTCCGCCGCGCGCGACTGGTTCCGTTTCCCGCACTACACCTGGGAGGGCGGCATCGGGATCGGCTCGAAGAAGGTCCTGGCCGCCCTGCCCGAGGGCGCGCGCAAGCGCATACTGACCGGCTGCACCGCCTACAAGGTCGCGCGCCGCGACGGCAAGGTCCGGGTCAGCTTCTTCCGCGACGGCAAGCCGCACGCCGTGGAGGCGCGCGCCGCGGTCATGGCCACGCCCAAGTTCATCACCAAGATGCTCGTCGACGGACTGCCGGCCGACCAGTTCGAGGCCATGTCCAGCATGCGCTACGCCCCGTTCATGGTGTACAACCTGTGCTTCGACCGCGTCGTCTACAACCAGGGCTACGACAACTGGCCCATCGGCTCCCGGAACTTCACCGACTTCATCCCGGCGGACTGGGTCACCCACGCCGAGGGCGGAGACCTGGCGCGCAAGCAGGTCATCACCGTCTACGCCCCCCGCCCCGAGGCCGAGCGCCGCGATTTCCTGGACGACGAGAAGACCTTGGCCAAGGCCCACGCCGCCGCCGGCGAGCTGGTCGGGCTGTTCCCCGGCTGGGCGGACCACTTAAAGGAAGTCCGCATCTACCGCCGCGGCCACCCCATGCCCATGTCGGCGCCCGGCTACTACACCAAGCTCCAGCCGCTCGCGCGCCGCGACCTGGCCCCGATCTACTTCGGCCACTCCGACGCCCTCGGCGAAGTCTCCGACTTCCTGTACGCCGCCTGGAGCGGCATCACCGCCGCCCAAAAGGCCGCCAAGCACATATGAACCAATGAAGTGGGCCGAGGCGTGCCCCCACTGCGGCAGAAAAATATCACTCTGGAATATTCGCCCGAGCAAAAAATTCCGTTGTCAGTGCAGCGTCGATTATAAATTCGACTGGGGCCTAAAGCAGACATTCTTGGCCATTTTCGGTTCGTTCCTGATGGCCCTTCCAATGGTTCTGATCGGGGAGTGGGCGATCACCTCGAACGTCATCGATGGGCGGTGGGCCAGCCTGCTGATCCGAACGCTTATAGGCCTTTTCATACTTTTTGTTTATCATTTGAAGCAGGCGATCGCACTCAACACCTGCACTCTCCATGAAGTCGGGGCCGAGGAGACCGCGCGGCGCCTCGACGTCGATCGGGCGTTGCGGCGGCATCTGCGCAGATTGACGGCAGACTCTATCAAAGGTCGTGCCCAGACTCGGCTAAGCGCGCTCCGATTCCGCTATTGGGCCATAAACGCGGGAATATTATCGATCGTAGCAGGCGGCTGGACTTTCATCTTCGGCGTTAATCCGCCGCTCGGCTATCGAAGCCACGCCTCGCTGATTTTTGCGTGGCTCAGCCTCGTCCTGTGCGCGCCCGCCGCCGCGGCTGGAAAAGGCTGGATGGCGCGGACCCTGTCGGTCGACGGCATAAATGAGCTGATCGTCAACGATGTTCCAGTGCTTGGTCCGAAGGATGGGACTCCCGAGGACTTTTGTTTGCGTCTCGTTGTTTTGGCTTACATGAGGCGCGCGATGTGCTGGCTCATGCACATCCCGGCCACCTTGTTCTGCATCGGACCGCTGATGCTCGCTGGCCTTCACGCGCCGTTGGTTTATTGGATCGACTTTCTGGCAGTGTGCGCAAGCGTGGGGTTCATTTACGGCGAAAGCCCCACGACCGAATCTATCGTCGAGATTTTTGACGAACGGCTGCTGTCCGCGATACAAGAGCTCAAAGTCGAGCCGTAAGCGCCGGACTTATTTTCGGCCGGACTCCCGCCGGATCGCGCGGCACACCTTGGCCACGAGGTCCAGCCCCGGCGCCGCCTTCCCGTCGAGGAAATTGTAGAGCGTGCGGCGCGGGATGCCGTGGCTCCGCGCCAGCTTCGACTTGTTCATGTGCCGCAGGCCCCCCGCCAATATTTCCCGGGCGGCGACGTGATCGCCTTCCTTCAGGCACTCCATGAATCCGGCGAACACGATCTCGGGATTTCCCAGCGTCTTCGAGGTGTCGTGCTCTTCCAGCGTCGTTTCAAATTTTCTAACGCTCTTCGTTTTGGGCTTCATGTTCGGACCTCTCTTTCAGACGGCGCGCCTTATCAATGTCCGCGCCTTGCGTCCCTTTGAACCCGCCCCAAAGAATGAAAATATCGATGTCGGCGACGCGCTTGCGCGAATAATAGACCCGCATGCCGTTCGTCCATTTCAACTCGAAAAGGCCCAGGCCCAAAGCTCGCGAAAGACCGAAATGGCCTTCGATCATCGCTTCGAGCCGACCGTCTATGCGCACTTGATCGCACGATGAAAGGTCCGAATACCACCGCCCGAATTCCCGCGTTCGGCGAAGCACGAAATGAAACTCGATCACGAGTTCCTCTTCAACCGTAGTGTGCCATATACGGCACACTTTGTCAAGCCCGCCGGCGGAGATGTCACCCTACCTTACGGATGAACCCCCTCGAATGTTCCCGGACTAGGGCAGGTCGAGGGCGGGATTGCGGGCGAAGAAGCCGACGGGGACCAGCTTGAAGCCGGTCAGGTACAGAGGCATCACGGGCCAGTCCTCGGGGCGCGGGATGTGGGTCACGCCGAAGGTGTACCAGACCACCACGTCCTTGCCGTTCAGGTCGCGGTCGGCCTTGGTCCAGGCGGGCAGGCCCTGGCCGGCGGGGCCCTGGTTCGGGTAGGGGCCGGCGGCGTACAGCTCGTCGTCGGCGTAGCGCGTGGCCCAGAAGTGATGGTCCACGAAGCGGCCTTTCTGACGGACCGGCGAGGACGGCAGCAGGTACGGCACGGAGTTCTCGGCCGGGATCAGCGCGTAGCTGGTGGGCGCGCCGAGCTCGTTTTTCGCCGAGGCCGAGGCGACTCGCCACTTGCGCGCGCTGGCCAGGTTCATGTCGCGCTGGGCGGCCAGCTCGTGGGTGAGCGGAGTCGAGGTCATCGAAATGGCGTTCGACATCGGGTTGTCTTTGCCGGCCGGGACGGAGGCGACGTTGTCCTCCAGCACCACGTTGTCGGTGCCGTCCACGTCGAAGTCCAGCCGGAAGTTGAAGAAGTGCTGGTGGTGCGGCGCCGCGACGCCGGGCGCGACCAGGTGGGCGTGCCCCGCCTTCGCGTCGTGGTGCATCCCGTCGTGGCTTTGCGCGTCCACGCCCTTGGCCAGCATGATCCCCGTGAGGCCCGCCTCCATGGAGATCGTCCCGTCCTGGCGGAACACCCAGGCGATCTGGTAGTCGTAGTTGCTGATGGTGGCGATGAAGCACAGCACCAGCTCGCGCGCGCGCCGCGCCTGGTTCTGGT
>Ga0315268_10002292_pt1 | contig 21764 bp, 24 predicted proteins | sample C1_top_MG_FD_204535 | JGI IMG/M metagenome (GOLD analysis project Ga0315268, IMG submission 204535) | Sediment microbial communities from Yellowstone Lake, YNP, Wyoming, USA - C1_top | ecosystem: Environmental > Aquatic > Freshwater > Lake > Sediment | place: USA: Wyoming | collected 2017-08-01 | reverse complement strand
GATGACGTTCAGCACAAAGCCGTCTATGATTCCTTTGTTGAGCTCCACGGTGAAACTGAGCGGCTCGTATTTGCGCGCCGGGTTGTATATGCCGGATTCATTGGCCAACGTAGCATTATTCGTATCGAGCACCTTTCCGTCAACCCACAGGGTGTAGTTTACCCATACTTTGTCGCGGAAGTTAACAGTGTAGTCTGCGGGCAGCGGTTGCTGGGTGAGGGTGGTGTTGTTGGCCGGACCTATCACCGGCGGCGGCTGGTAATAGCTGGTATTATTCGCCTGGGGCTGAGGCGGGTTTATGCACCCGAAAAGCAGCACAGCTGCCAAGACCACGAAAATCGCGACATAGGAACGCATCATAACACCTCACACACAAAAATTGGGGTCACGGAGATTTGAACTCCGATATGTAGGTTTCTACGGTATTAGTTGCCCGTTTAAGGGCGGGATCTGGAGCCTACCGTACTACCTGGTTATACTATAACCCCATAACAAACTCGAGCAGCTAAGCCCGAGAGTATTAGCTTTCTTGGCTGAACTGCTTTAAATGTTTTGTGAAAGCTACGGTGACGGGCGCAATGAACCGGCGCCATAGGGATTATTTAGTTTTCCTTCGATTTGCATACCATGGACATGCTGGAGCGGCTCGTGAAGACAGCACAAGAAAACAGGACCATCCTTTGTTTTGGGGTGGACCCGGACATCCTAAAGATAAACGCGGCGCTGGCAACAGGAAGCGACGAAGTGGAAAAGACGGTCGCACCGTTTTTCCATGACATCATCACCAAGCTGCTCGACGAGAACGCAATCGCTGCGATTAAACCGAACTACGCCTATTTCGCGCAATACGGATTTGACGGCCTGTACGCGCTCGAGGACATAATACAGCACTACAGAAACAGAATCCCCGTAATCTTCGACGGGAAACGGGGGGATATTGGAAAGAGCAGCGAAGCGTACGCGCGGGAAGTCTATGATTTCTGGGGAGCTGACGCCGTAACCATAAGCCCGTACATGGGCGAGGATTCGGTGAAGCCATTCCTGCGCGAAGGGAAGCTCGCCTACATGCTGTGCAGGACATCAAATCCGGGCGCTAAAGACTTCGAAGAACTCAAATGCGGCAAAAACTTCCTTTACGAAAAAGTCGCGGCGAAAGCGCTCGAATGGGATTGTGGCTTGGTTGTGGGCGCGACGAGCGATGCAATAAAGAAATTAGCGAAAACAACCGGGAACAAAGTTCCTTTTCTTATTCCAGGCATAGGCGCGCAGGGGGGTGACCTGGGGATGGTTATGAAGGCGATTTCTGGAAATCCGGAAATCCACCGCATCAACGCCTCTTCGTCAATAGCCTACGCCTACGAAAAACAGGGTGGGAAGCCGGCCGAAGCTGCGCTGAAGGAAGCGAAAAAACTAAATGACACCATAGGCAAATTCTTAAAATAAAAAAATCAGGAGCACTTGCCAATCAGTGGCCTTGTGCCGACCTCTGTCTTGCCTCTTATTGAGCCTTTGTCATATGTCAGCCTCACATCCTCGTGGCTGAATGAGGTACCCACTGGACCGCAGGTGGTGGCGGTTGTCACCGTTATGACCCTCTTCTCACCGCTAGTGAAGGTGGTGTTTGTCGAGTAGACGGATGCCCCATCCATCGATATGTCGGTGAGGGTCAGCGTTTCAACATCATTGTTCTGAAGCTCCATCTCGAGGCTCGTGCCGCTCTGCTTCAGGATTGTGATTGAAAATGGCGCAGCAGTTCCCCAGGCTTGCATGCTCTGGGTCTCCATCGTTCCCACGCCCATGCCCGCGAAGCCGCCTACCAGGTAGACAACTACCAGGGCGACGACCAGGACAATAGCCAAAATCACAAGATATTCTGTCGAAACTTGTCCTTTGAACATGTTATTACCTCAAGCACTAAATCCGCTGCAGGTTTAAAAATGCAGATGATGGGCTCCAATCAAAAAAGTTGATAAAGTAAGAAAAAATAGAATAAAAAAATGAAGAGCTTACGAGCACTTGCCGACTATGGGCCTGATTCCGGTCTCGGTCTTGCCGGTTATTGTGCCCTTGTTGTAGGTAAGTATCACGTTCTCGTGGCTGAACGCTACGCCTGCCGTACCGCAGGTCGTTGCAGCTGTCACCGTTACGACCTTCTTCTCACCGCTCGTGAAGGTGGTGCTTGTCGAGAAGACAGATGCCCCATCCATCGATATGTCAGTGAGGATCAGCTGGTCCACATCGTTGTTCTGTATCTCGAGCTGCAATGAGGTGCCGCTCTGTTGCCAGCTGGTTATAGCGAATGGTGCCGCAGTTCCCCAGGCTTGCATGCTCTGGGTCTCCATCGTTCCCACGCCCATGCCCGCGAAGCCACCCACCAGGTAGACAACTACCAGGGCGACGACCAGGACAATAGCCAAAATTACAAGATATTCTGTCGAAACTTGTCCTTTCTTAAACATTATTTCACCAACCCATGAATCTCTGGTAAGTTTAAAAAGATTTTCTCTTCTTCTGACGAACTACAGCATTGCATGGAAGAACACAATTCACAGCATGAATGCCGAGAGGAATGAGCCGATCAATGCCTTGGCTAGGAAGTAGGCGATCATGGAGAGTATGACCAGCGTGGGGAAACTCTTGGCCCCGTAGACCACCTTGCCGCGGTCCACAACCCCGATCAGGATGGAGGCGAGGAGGCTTATCACGATGAGCGTTATGAAGGAGATGTTCTGCATGTCATCCATGGTGATGAGGATTTTGCCTGTGAAGCTCGGTATCTGCGCTCCGGCCGGCATCCCGGCGGCTACTCCGCTCGTTTCCAGCTGGAGGCGCGCGAAAATCATGACGAAGTTGGTGGAAACCGCCAGAAGGAAGGGCATCACAGCCACCACTATGAAGCTCAGGAATATGGAGTAGGTGCGCGTTGAGACGATGAGCTCGGTCCTGAGGTCCTGGATGCGCCGGACCTCCTCGGCGCTAGAGTTGAGCAGACGCACCAGGTGGCCCCCGGAACGGACACCCTTGGCGAAAAGCGTGACTGTCCTGCGCAGCAGCGAGGAATCGAAGCCATCCGACACTTCCAGAAGCGCGTCTGCGATCGCTCCCTTGCCGCCCATCTTTGACATGGAAACCATCACCGCATCGTGGAATGGTCCGAACTCAGGCCTTGCTGCGTGCACAAATGCATCATAGGGGCTCATGCCAGCCCTCAGGTTGGAGACCGCGAGTGAGAGGAAGTCCGGTAACAGTTTCTCCACCGCAGCCGAGCGGTCCGCAATCCTGAAGTAGAGGTTGAGATAGTGGAGGATGAACGAGAGGAGGATGCCACCGAAGAAGAGCCCTGCTGCTATGGACACCGTTACAGGAGTAGTGATTGGATTGTATATCGCCAGGTAAAGCATCAGTGGCAAGGCGCCAGCAAGGAAACACACAAACACAGCCCTGCCGAGAACGACTGCACATTCCTCTTCGCCTATGCCTGCAAGCCGCATCTTCCGGTCGAAATAGGCCACCAGCTTGGGCGGCAGGACAGCGTGTGACCTGCGGTACATGTGTATCATGGATTCTACTGCACCGGATTTGCTTTTCGCAGGCGCATTCTGGCTTGGCCTTGCGGCGCTCTGGGGAGATAAGTTGGATCGCGCCGGCACGGGCCTTGGTCTGGAGAAAAGGGCATGCAAGAGACCGTGCTTGGCAGACCGCGGGTGGCTGGATGCCGCATGTTGAAGCAGCGGAGCTGTGGGCTCGGGGGAGGAGATGCCTCCTTGGACCGCAGGACCGGACGCAACACGTCTCTTCAGTTTTTTCATTTTCAATCATCCGCCGAATATCTCTGGTCTTGTCGAATGCATATAGCCTATCAGTATCACCTGGAGGAGCACCGATCCGAGGAGCAGCATCAGCAGGAGGGTGAAATCCACGCCCAATCCGCTGAAGGCCGATAGCAGCACCAGGAAGGTTATGCCAAGCGAAGGTACCACGGTGGCAGCCAGCATGTAGATGAGCACGAGCAGGTTGAGATTCGACGAATAGTTCTTTATGTCCTGGTACATGTAATTCTGGATGGACTGCACGATGGCCGCAAGCGCATTGCTAAGGCTTGCGCCGGATTCCAGCGCGTTGACTATCTGCCAGAGGGCGCGCTTCATGTACTCGCTTTCGGTCTTGATAGCGAGTTCCCTGATGGCTACGCGCTCCGGCATGCCTCCCTCTATCTGCTTGACCACCTCTGCCAGGTTCTGGGAGACATAGCCGTATTCACCAACAGATACGTTCTTGATGGAATCGAAAAGCGGCACGCCGCCCTCTATGTCTATCATCATCTCCCTGAGGGCGAAGAGCAGGTCATTGTTTTCCTTGGCCGCAATTTTTCTCATGATGATTCCAGGGTGTATCATGTGGAAGAGGAAGAACACAACCCAGAGCGAGAACCCTATGACGAGGGAAGTCAGCCATATCTCCTGCATGGCTTGATGGCGCGCCCACAGCACGGCTGAAGATAGTAGGAAGAACATCAGGCCGTAGACGAAGGAGGATGCGAAAGCGCCCAGGGCATAGCCCGCCGGCTCAACATCCATCCTCAGCTTCTCTAGGACGGATTCCAGGCGCGGGTTTGCCTTGGCCAGCAGGCGACCGAGGGAACGGAACCTGCGGCCGAGCCAGAACATCCGGCTTGGTGAGATAAGTAGGAGGGGAATCTTGGATTCTGGCATCTTTCAAAACACCTTCGAGGGGGGTGTCCCTTTCTCTGCAGCCTGCAGCATCGTAGCCGGCTCGGCATAGTAGAGCTTCATCACCTTGCCGACATCCTCTATGTCCTCAAGGCCGTTTTTTTGCATCCATTTCAGTATGGATACCTTGTTCCGCTGGTCTTCTCCGCACTCAGCTTCGGTCAAGCCAGTATGGAGGTTCAGTTCCTGCATATAGCGGTGCGGCGCCTTGACTGTCTGGAAGGTATCGTCTCTGGCCCGCCAGGAGTATAGATGGTTGAGTTCGGGGCCGCTCGCACCGGTCACCACTTCGGAAAGTTCAAGGGTCCGCCTCAGGTTTCTGCGCCTGTCGCGGTATTGGACGAGGATGAGGTGCAAATCCTCCACCTCGGTCGCAGGGACTTCTATGGGCGGCTCTATGAGCCGCTTGAGCACCTGGTTGCCCGTGTCCGCGTGTATCGTGGAATAGACGCTGTGGCCCGTGTGCATTGCCTCGAACAGCACTTCTGCTTCGTTCTTGCGCCTTATCTCTCCCATGACTATGCGGTCCGGCCGCATTCTCAGCGAGTTAACCAGGAGGTCCAGCATGGTCACCTCACCCTGGCCTTCCGGATTCGGAAGCCGGGTGATCAGGGGGATCCAGTTCCACTGGTAGCTGGGAAGCATGAGCTCCCGCGTATCCTCTATGGTCACAATCCGCTGGAAAGGCTGTATCAGGGCGACGAGGCCGTTGAGCGCGCTCGTCTTGCCGCTGGCGGTGCCTCCCGCGACCAGAACGTTCATCTCGTATTGCAGGGCCTGCCAGAGCAGGGCAGCCATCTCAACAGACATGGCCTTGACCTCGGGCTTTATGAAGCTCACGATGGTCCAGGGGTTCCTGGCGAAAAGGCGCAGGGTTATCGTATTCCCGTGCGATGATACGGGGTAGAGCGTGGCGTTCACACGATCTCCGGTCCCCAGGTGCGCATCCAGCACCGGATTGAGGGTGCTTATCTGCCTCCCCACCTTGCGCGCAATCTGCTGGGCGTAATTCTCTATGTCGCTCTCGCTGGCCATGGTCACGTTGGTCTTGAGCCAGCCGAATTGGCGGTGGTAGACCGCAACTGGAACCGAAGCTGAGTTTATCACTATCTCCTCCAGCTTCTGGTCTCCTATGAGCGCCTCCAGTTCGCCCAGGCCATACATCTCATTTATGGTTATGTCCGTGAGCAGGTCCTGCAGCTTGGCGTCCGGAGCCAGCTCCTGACCGATCATGTCCCAGACCGCAGTGTGCCGGAGAAGGAAGTTCGCCTCCACAGCTTCGCTGCTCTTCTCCTCGCCCGCCACAGGCAGCTTTTTGGAGATCGCCTCCTTGAGATAGTTTAGATAGGCACGAGTGTAGACAGTGAGCTGCGGAAGGATGAGGTCGTAGGCGGGCCGCATATCCGCACCGGAGTGGTATATCCTCGCGCTGCCAAGGATGTGCCCTTTCCTCGGTGAAATATCGTAAGCTTCCAGCACCTTGCCGAGGGCTTGGGACTGTTCCTTCGGAGGCTTCTCCGGAAGGAGGGACACGGAGGGTGATTCGAATATGTTGACTGGGTAATGCGTCTTCGCCAGATTGGCTTTCTCCAGTATCAGCGCGATTTTCTCCACATTCTGCTCATCCCAGGAGAGCGCCTTGGAGATTTCCCTGAAATTGCTCCATCCTTTTTTCCGGACGAGCCGCACCATCTCCTCGATTTTCGTTTCTATGGCCATGTTCCACTCATCTCATGTGTTATTTTAAATTCATTTGCCGATGCGACAGTGCTTGGCCACGCCGCCCTGAACGTAGTCTATGGTCGCATCATATTCATAGCCCAGCTTCCTAGTCGCCTCCAGCGGAGGCAGGATCGCGCTCCAGGATGCATCGGCTGCGATTCCCGATGCCTTCATAAACAGGGAGCCGCTGTTGCCTCCCGCCTGCCCTACGATGACTTTGACGCTGCTGCCGTCCGCGTAATCCACTTGCATGGTGTTTGGATGGTTCGGGAAAACTCTGCCCTCTTCGAGAACTGTGCCATTCAGGTCAAAATAGCGTATGGTGACGTTCAGAGTGCCGCTGTCGTTGAACTGAATATGTGTGACATTCGCTCTGGCAGCAATGACCGTCAAGTTTATATCATAGGAACTTGCGCCGGTGCCACCTGCCTTTGTAAAAATCGACTCGTTCGTAGCATGGTTGTTTGCATAGATATAATCCTCAGCAATAAAAACCGTAAGGATGTCGCCGCTCAGGTTGGTGAAATTCGTGGTTATCTGGCTTGTCGTCCTGTCCGCCACCTCGCCCCTGAGGAATGCCTCGTAGTTCAAGATTGCCGCGGAATGGTTGAAGTTGTGGAGACGGTCCATGACGCTCAGCCTGATGCTGTCGTTCCTTTCATCCAGGTCCAGGTGGGGCCCTACGATTGAATTGAACTCATAGGCAACATCGTCCACCAGGAAGGCGGCGTAGATGAGCGGCAGCGGCTCCAGGAGTTCCCTCTCAGTACTGAGCTGGGCGTTGCGGAACGAGAGGGAGAGCACTACAAGTATCAGTATTAGGGCCATGGACAGGATGGTTATCACGAATCCCCGCATTTTTTTATCTCCTCCATCAATCTGGTTCCTTCCTGAACCAGGATTCTGACCTGAGTAGGTACGTCTCGCCCTGGTAGAGGACAGGCCTCACGCTAATTTGCATGTCGAGCCCGGCAGTTTCGTTGCAATCGCTCTTGACGACAGCGGCCACGGTGTCTCCCCTGCTGTCTTCCAGGGAGACGGCCATACACGCCAGCTTCGGAGTAGCTTCGATGAGCTCGTGCATGCCGCTGCTGTTTCCTCCAAGCGCCTGTTCAATCCTACCCGTCTTCTCCAGCACGGTTATGGTGTCCAGCGTCAGCTGCTTCAGATAGACGCCACCTGCTGCCTTCGGCTGGTAGGTCTGGGTCGCGAGTATCATCATCACGAATAGGAAGAAGGACAGGGCGACTAGCGCGTCCAGCGTGATGGCGAATCCCTTCATCCGCCCCACACCTCCAGGTGCACCAGCACGGGCGTGCCGTCCAATATGCCAAAACGGTCGAAAGCCAACGAGTTGTTGAGATGGCCGACGGAAAACTTGCCGAACTGGTAGTGGATCGTGTTGCCGGCAAGATCGGTGACGCGCATGCCGAACTCGTAGCGCTGCAGGCCCAGCCGCGCCTTGATCGTTGGATATGCCGTGGCGTTCTCGGCAACCAGCTTCTCCAGCTTCATCCTGTTAAGCTCATTGCGGCCGTTGACAAGCCCGATGGCGCTCACGTTCGCGTCGATATGGGGGAGCATCTCCCAGCTCTCAGGCTCACCGGGGGTGGCCAGGAGCGACTCGGACGCGAAGAAAGCGCTGGTCTCCATCTCACTCCGCTGGCTGGCCAGAGTGTATCGCAAGCTGATGGTGTTCCACAGCAACATATATAGCAGGAGCATGAATGACAAGGCCAGCAGGCCGGTGGTGAAGTCAACGGCCCAGACCTGGCCTTTATGGAAGCTAGTTTGTGATATTTATCTCACCCTGATTGTTGGTTATCCTGACGCCACCGCGTTCCAGTGATGTGAAGCTCACTCTGGCATCGAGCAGCGGCGCGCTGGCTGATGCGTGCGGCAGTTCGGATGTGACCGCAAAACTGGATATCGTGATATTCTCCTCGTTCCTGATGCCCGTAGGCGTGAAGTTAAGGCTCGCGCCATCGCCCGCCAGGTACACGTAGTTTATGGCCGCCGCGATGGACTGGGCGTCGTGGAGGGCGGCCGCCGAGTCCTGGGCCTGATGGAGGTTGAGGCTGCCGCCGAAGTATATCACGAACACCACCACGAATATGAAGAGCAGCGCTGAGTACACGAAAATGAATTCGGACGACATCTGGGCTCTCATGGCAATCAGCTCAATCTCCTTATGTGAAAATCATGGCACCCACATTACGATGGCCCGCATGCAGGATAGGTGCCGCTCTTGGCAGTACAGTTAGTCATGTTCGGTCCCCTGTAGCAGTCATTGTTCCCGCCACCGCCATTGATTGTATTGACCCCTGTACCACCGTCTATGATGTCGTTGCCTTCCCCAGCATCGATGTTGTCGTTGTTTGCATTCCCGCAAATGGTCTCCTTTCCATTGCCTCCGATTATGATATCATCGCCCGGGCCGCCGTACATGAGGTCGTCCTGGTCGTCGCCGTAGAGGATGTCATCGCCGTCCCCTCCGTCAATCTGGTCGTTGCCCTGGCCGCCGGATATCCAGTCATTATCTTCCTTACCGTAAATCTTGTCATAGCCTGATTCGCCATAGATGGTGTCGTTTCCAAGGCCGCCGTCCAGGATGTCGTCTCCGTTGCCTCCGTATATGATGTCATCGCCGCCATGGCCGCAGATGAGGTCTCCGCTTTCCCCTCCATAGATGATATCCGATTCGTCAAACATACCTGCGATTACGTCAATGCCAGGGCCGCCGTTGATGGTGCCGTTATACGGCTTGCCATCATCAGGACCGCCGATGATGGTGCCGTTGAGTACATATATGGTCGCAGGCTGGCACATGCATACGGGGATGTCCCAGTAGAGGGACCCTACAGGACAATTGCAAAGGGTGAGGTTACTCAGACCAGGTTCGCATGAGCCAGATTCGTTGTTCGGCACTGTGATGAACAAGGATATCGTATCCCTTGCGCCGACCGCGCCCTGGCCGACCACTTCGATTGAACCTGAGTATGTGCCGGTTGCGGTGCCATTGGGAACTGTAAGCGACATGGTTTTTAGCTGGCAGCTGCCCGTAGCCATGGGGCCGAGGGCTCCGGTGTTGGTGACCCAGCTTCCCGACGCTCCTGCGCTTGGCGTGAAAGTGACGCTTGAGAGAGATGTGTAACTGTTTGTGCAGACACTGAATGTCATTGAACTAGTATTGGTGGGCTGCAGCGTCGCTGCCCAGAAATCAGGGGTGACATTAAGGGGAGGGGCCTGGTCAGAGACAGAGACCAGTACCTCGACTGCGATGGGAAGGTTGACGGTCTCTGAAACATTTCCATCCGTGGCATTGAATACGAGCTCGCCGCTGTAATAGCCGCTTGCGTTGGAACTGGGCTGGAAATCGATGCTCAGTGGATAGGTATCTCCTGGCGATAGATAGAAATCGTCCACGGAATCGCTGACGCTCACTGCGGGATTGGACCACTTCAATTCAGTGTTTACTGATAGGTTATTGGTCCACAGGTTCTCGGCATAGAGAGACACCGAGGTACTTTCGCCCGGAGCCAGGACAAGACTGATTGAATTCCTGCTCAGACCTAGCAACGCCGTGCCTATGCGCACCAGGTTGCCTTCGGAAACGACCCACACCCAGTGCGCTCCTGATGCGCCCGGAAGGTTGCCGCGGACGTTGAAGTTTTCCAGGGCGACGTAGTCAGTGCCGGACGCCCTTATCTGTATTGACTTGTTGCCCACGGAGGATCCGTTCGGCTCATAGCTGCCCGGCAACTGCACGAACACGAGCATCTTGGAGCCCTCGCCCTGGGCATAGACTTCCTTGGCAGCGGTGCTCAGGTCAAGGAGAGAGTTCTGCGTATCCTGCGCGTCCTTCTGTTTCTGCAAGGTGTTCATCTGCTGCTGCGCCAATATGGCTATTATGACTATGATAATCAGTAAGGCTGCCAGGATGAAGAGGAATTCCGCGCTTACCTGGGCCTTAGTACTCAATGTTCCTCGCCCTCCCTTTGATGAGGATGCCGTCCTTGCCGATAACGAACGAATACATACTGGAGTCCTGGCAGGTGTCGCGCATCTTCATCACCTCTAGAGCGCGCTGCCTTGCAAAGGACTTGTGGCGACAGTAGAAGAGGTTTATTATGCTGTCACTCAGGAAACCGGTCCTGTCTGCGAAGTCGTCGCTATGGCCAGGCAGTGGGAATTCGGATGTCACAAAGGCAGTGGTGTTCCACTCCCTCAGAAACTCGAAAAGGTCCAGGACCGATTCGTTCGCCTTGTAGCGACTCTCAAAGAACATTTCGTAGGCGGTTATGGAGTCTATGACGAGGCGCTTCGTCCCCATTGATTCTATTGCATCCCTTATTGTGCCTCCTCCTTCTTCCATGATTTTAATCATCTCGTGGGGAGCATACTTGATTATGGTAAACAGGTTTTTCTTCTCCAGCGACTGCAAATCCCACCCGAACTGCATACCATGCTGAAGGAGCAGGTTCCGCGATTCAGAGAAGCTGATAAAAACGCCTGGATCGCCGTAATCAATCGCACCTTTATACAGATATTGCAGGCAGAGGATGGTCTTGCCGCAACCTGTGCCTCCCCTTACCAGTACGGAACTGTTTTTTGGGATGCCGCCTTCCATGAGAGAATCAAGACCGCGGATACCGGTGGGGACACGTTCGACTCTTTTCTCTGTGCTTTTCTTGGCCACCATGGGCATACCTAGCTGGTATTGTTAATAAGCGTTTTGTTTGCCGCCCACAAAATTCGAAGTTAGAACATTGCCAGCACAATAATTTTAATCTTGCATGAGAAGCAAAAGCATGAAACTTTTTGTCCCTAGGAAAGATTCTCATAAGGGGGAGAATGGCAGACTGCTGATAATCGGGGGCAGCAGGCAATACCAGGGCGCCCCCATGTTCTCGATTCTAGCAGCCAGGCGTTTTGTTGACCTTGTTTATTTCTATCCGGGCGAGAGGGAGCCATATCTGATAAACGCAGTCAAGACGATTCCGGAATGCATGGTCGTTTATGACCTGAAACTGATTGAAGGCATGGATTGCGTTCTGTTTGGGATAGGGCTCGCAAATGCAAAATTCAATTTGGATATGCTCACGAAAGCGAAAAAGTTAGTTATCGATGGCGACGGGCTCAAACGGATCGCGAAAGCGAAGAAAATCCCAAAAGGCGCGATACTTACCCCTCATGAAGGCGAGTTCAGGCTTCTTTTTGGGATGAAAGGAAACGAAGCGAATGTCAAAAAAATGGCAGCGAAGCACAGATGCGTCATCCTGAAGAAAGGACCGGTGGATATCATAAGTGATGGCAAAAGAACAGTGACGAATGAGATCCATAACCCTGGAATGACAAAAGGCGGCACAGGAGACGTTCTTGCCGGCCTGGTGGCTGCGCTCGCCTGCAAAAATGACAGCTTCACGGCGGCGGTGGCAGGAGCAAGAATAAACGGCCATGCAGGCAATATGCTTAAGAAAAAGTACGGATACAATTTCTGCGCGAGCGACCTTGCCAACGCGCTCGCAGAGTGGTGATTCATTTGAAGCATGAAAGGAAACATGACAAGCTAGCCACAGGCTACTCGGACAACTACACACCGCTTGAGCCGCTCGACTTATCCAAAGTGAAAACAGTTGATGACCTGGTAAGGGGGATGAATAGATGCGCTTTCGGCGCTAGAAATGTTGGCGAGGCGGCGGATGTCCTTGAGGCGATGGCAAGGGACAAGGACTGCTACAAGGTCCTGACGCTTTCGGGAGCCATGACTGTCGCCAAGATGGGGCTACTGGTCTGTGACATGATAGACAACGGCCTTGCCGATGCGGTGATAAGCACGGGAGCGCTCATGGCGCACGGTTTTGTCGAATCGGTAGGCATGAGGCACTTCAAATACACGTGGAACATGAAGGACGAGGAGCTTTACGAGAAAGGCTATGATCGCGTTTACGATACGCTTGAATTGGAAAAGAACCTGGATGATGTGTCATTTATCGTTGATGAAGTCCTTGACAAAGTCGATGATAAAGAGGTTCTATGCAGCCACAGGATAAACCGGCTGCTTGGGGAATATCTTGTGAAAAAAACTAAGGGCAGGGGAGTGCTCAAATCAGCTTACGAAAAAGATGTGCCGGTCTACGTTCCTGCATTCACTGACAGCGAGATTGGGCTTGACGTCGCGCTCCACAACAGGAGGCGAGAGGAATCGGGAAAGCAAAAACTGGCTTTCAATCCTTTCCTTGACCTGGAGCATTTCACGGAGAACATAAGGAAGGCAAAGAAAATCGGCATATTCACCATAGGCGGCGGGGTTCCGAGGAACTGGGCACAGCAAGGCGCATGCTATCTGGACCTGATAAACAGCCGCATAGGGCATGGTGGGGATTTCAAGAGGTACACCTACGCTGTCCGCATATGCCCGGAGCCTGTGCACTGGGGCGGGATGTCGGGCTGCAGCTATAGCGAGGGGGTGAGCTGGGGCAAGATTGTGCCGCAAAGCGAAGGCGGAAGATATGTTGAAGTCTTTGATGATGCAACCATAGCATGGCCGCTGATTGTGAAGGCCGTACTTGAGAGATTGAAGAGATGAAGGCGATTGCTGATGAGCATAAAGGATATCGAGAAAATCGATTTGAAAGACATTGAAAGGACCTATGCTGCCTGCGGCTTCCAGGCCACAAACGTCGCAAGGGCGATAGATACGATACGCGAGATGAAAAAACAAAAAGCCAGGGTTTTCCTCGCGTTCACATCAAACATGGTCGCCTCGGGCATGCGTGGCATCTTCACAGCCATGTGCCGCGAGAGGTTCGTTGACTGCATCATAACCGCTGGTGGAAGTCTGGACCATGATCTGATCAAATCAGCGAATAAATACGAACTCGGTGAGTTCGTCATGGATGACAGGGAGTTGCATTCCAAGGGGATAAACAGGCTGGGCAACATACTTGTCCCCAACGAATGCTATGAATATCTGGAAGGGTTCATGCAAAAGACCTATGAAGAAATTTATTCCAAAAACAAGACAGTTTCGCCTTCAGAACTCGCACGTGTGATTGGTGAAAAAACAGGCAATGACTCTTTCCTTTATTGGTGCACGAAAAACAAGATCCCTGTCTTTTGCCCAGGCATAACAGATTCCGCCATAGGCCTACAGGCGTATTTCTTCAGGCAGAAAAGGAAGGATTTCGCCATTGACGTGACGAAAGACATGAACGAGCTCGCCCAGCTGGCCCTTAACGCGGACAGGACTGGCGGCATAATTCTGGGTGGCGGGATATCGAAGCATCATTCAATCGGCGTCAATCTCTTGCGCGGGGGATTTGATTATGCTGTCTATGTAACGACTTCTTCACCATGGGACGGCTCCTTAAGCGGTGCAAGGACGAATGAGGGCATATCCTGGGGCAAGATAAAGGAAAAGGCAACTCATGTAACAGTTGATGCAGACGCAAGCATCGTCTTCCCGCTGATGATGGCAGGATTTTTGAGGTGAACCCCATGGATGCACAGCTCCTTGAAATTCTCCCTTATGCGCTCGCTTTCATTGCCGGATTCATAGTCAAATTCGTGGACTGGCTGGATGATGAGAGGAAAAGCAAGAATCCGGTGAAATATCTTCTTGCCATCTTCTACGGTGTGCTCATAGGATATCTCATAGGGACAGCGAATTTCTCTGCGATTTTCCTTGCTGCGCTTGTCGCCCAGGTTTTTGCCAGGAAGATAGACACGCTTGCGCACAGGATAGGGTTCATCACCAGCGCGGTTTCATTGCTTTTGTTCGGTCTTCCTTCCATGGATGTGGCGTTGCTCATCTACTTCCTTGTCTTGGCATTCCTCGACGAAGTGGACTTCGTAGGCTGGCTTAGGCCACTTACCGAATACCGGCCATTCCTCAAGGTGGGACCGCTTGCACCGGCCCTGATGTTCGGGAGATGGGAGTATTTCGCTGGCATAATAGCGTTCGATATGGGCTATGAGCTTTTCAACGGCGTCAAAAAACATATAAAGCGGAAAGGGAAATAATCCTCATGGATGAGGGGCTTGATTTTGCGCTAAGGTATCCCTTCAGCCCAGGCGCTAAAAAAACCATAGAAGGCATAATGCTCACCGAAAGGATAGTTGAGCTGGCGCTGGAACGCATAAGAAAGTCCTTGAAGGGGGACAGCAGCGCAAGGCTGGTACTCCATGAATCAGATAAAAAGGAGGAAATAGCTTCTTTTGCAGCTGCAAGGATGATACTGGGCCATCTGCGGAACCCTTTTCTCACGACGAGATTCTCAGTGAATGAATCAAAGGTGGTACGTGGCCATCTCGACCGGGAAAGAAGCCAGAAAACGGTCGATTCTGTGGCTGCCCAGTTCGGCATAGCCGCACGGAGCGAGGGCGGAAAGCTGCTGTTGGACTTGCCAACTTACCTCAAATACAGCGTGCGCGACCCGCATTACCGCCTCGTCAACAGGCGCCTCATGAACGGATTTGTGGAGGTAAATGAGAATGAAAAAAGAAGGCTAATCGAAGATGCGGTGAAAAAGCACGTTGAGGACATCCCGCTTGTGAAAGATCCGCCGGATATGATCAAGGAGGCAGGCAAGAGGCTGATAAGCGAACTGCCCAAGAGCGAGACAAGGATTGTTGTCAAGAGCGGGGATCATCCGCCATGCATAATGAGGCTCCTGGAAAGCATGAAAAAGCATGAGAACCTGCCGCACCACGCCAGGTGGTACCTGGCGACCTACCTGCTTGCCATAAACACGAACGAGGAGGATATAGTTAGGCTCTATGCCGCCCTGCCTGACTTCAGCGAAAAGATAACCAAATATCAGGTAGCGCATGCGAAGAAGAGGGGATATAGTGTGCCGTCCTGCGCCACGGTCATGACCTATGGACTTTGCTGCGCGGTCTGCAGCATTGGAAGTCCTATAAACTGGCACACGCTCAGCAAAGAGAGGAAAGAAACGATAAAGAGATGAGCTATGAACGAAAGGGACAGACAACTGACAACAAAAATATTCGCAGCATACTACGAGAGCGCGGAATTCATGATTCCGGCGATCGAACGGAGAGAGTTTGGCATCGGCAATGTGAAAAAGATAGATTCCAGGCACCTGGCTTTCTCCAGCACTGCCGAATTCAGGAAATACCTGTGCACAAACACGCCGTTCTTCGTTTCGCACTCCACTGCCTATTATGAGTTCCCTGGAGCAACACCAATACAGAAAAAGCAATGGAAGGGTGCTGACCTTATTTTTGACTTGGACATACATGCGGAGGGGAAGTATGGCGCCTATGCCAAACTGAACGATGCCAAGCGGGATGTCATAAGACTCGTTGAGGATTTCATAAAAAGAGATTTCGGCTGCAAGGACGTCACAGTGGTCTTCTCGGGCAACAGAGGATATCATGTGCACGTACGCGATTCCGCATTCCTTTCCCTGGGCGGGGAGGAGAGGCGCGAGCTTGTGGACTATATAACAGGGAATGGAGTGAACTATTTGGATTTCTTCACTTTTTCTGATAGCAAACCAAAAAAGCTGCTCGGCCCAAGACCGGATGAGGCAGGATACAGAGGCAGGATGGCAAGGGGTACCATAGGGCTGCTCCATGGGAGGCCGCAGGAGATTTCCAGGATATTCTCCAAAGACAAGGAACGTGAGTTTTTCATAGGCGGGATAAATGAAGGGAATTGGAGCAAAACCTCGCTCAAATTCGATGACCTGCTAGCCAGGCTCAGGGTAGTGGCCGAAACATTGCCAGTTGGCTCTGTGAACACCGATGCCGGTGTCACGCAGGACCTGAGCAAGCTGATAAGAGTCCCTAACAGCATACATGGGGAGACCGGGTTCGTAGCAAGGATAGTGAAGGATGTCGAAAGGTTCGAGCCCCTGCGTGATGCGCTGATAGCGAGCAGGCATCCGACAAAAATCACATTCATTGAGGATGTGCCCGAGCTCGAGATGGCTGATAAAACAGTTGGCCCATTCAAGAAAGGAGAAACAAAAGAGCTAATGCTGCCGCTGGCAATGTTCTTTGTTTGCAAAGAAAGCGCAACCTTCAGCTTTTCTTCCCAGTCGGAGCAGCCTCTTTCTTAGAGATCTGGATCCTCGGCGGGATCAGAGGAGCTGTGAGGCCAAGCACGCGTGCGAGCAAAGTGCCGTTCGCGCTTCCGCTGTAGTTCACTGCGCTGAGCACGACTTCTGCATAGCCGTTCGGGATCTTCTTGTTCTTCTTCCAGGAGTCGACCACTTCGTTGGCGAGCTTCGCCTCTTCCCTGGCAAGCAGAACGCCCTTTATCTTGAGCTGGCCTGCGTTCTCCTCATAATTCGCAGTATAAACATAGGTGATTTCAACAAGCTCCTCGGCCTTCTGGACGTCTTCCAAGGCGATGTTTATGTTGAGCCCTTTAATGCTCGATTTCGGAGTTTTCTTTCCTGTGACTTCAAGTATCCTTTCTCCAACTATCATTTTATCCGCCTCCTAAAGAGTAGTGGGTTGAATGTGTATGGCAAGGTATTAAAATTTAAGCGAAGCCGTACTTCCACTATTCATAAAAACATTTGCCAACAAGAACGATTCCTATGTCTTCTTTTGAACAGACGCTCTCAAAGAAAACCATCTTCAAGAACGTTTCAGTGCTATCACCGCACTACGTTCCCAAAGAGCTTCCTTTCAGGGAGCAGCATATAAATGAGATAAGGACTGTCCTCACACCGGCCCTCAGAGGCCAGAAGCCCCGCAACCTCATCATATATGGCAAGACAGGGACTGGCAAGACCTGCTGTATGAAGCGGGTGATGGATGATTTTGTCGAGGCCATAAAAGAAGGCAGCGCCTCAATCCACTATCTCAATTGCAGGATATACAATTCCAGGTACAGGATAATGCAAAAACTGCTCAAGAACCATGTGCCTGAGCTTGAGAAGGCCGGATTTGGGCTGCCCTTCCTCTATGAGAAGCTCATAGAGCTCGCATCTTCAGGGCAGCAGATAGTGGTCATATTGGATGAGATAGACATGGTTAAGGACCTTGATGACCTCGTATATACCCTCACACGCTCCAATGATGAGATAAGGAATGGAGGTGTCAGCATAGTCGGCATCTCCAACAAGCTGTCATTCAAGGATTCGCTCGATCCGCGAAGCAGGAGCAGCCTATATGAGACCGAGATGATATTCCAGCCATACACGGCAGAGCAGCTCCAGAAGATTCTGGCTCAGCGAATCGAAGAAGGCTTTGAGAAGGGTGTCGTTGATGCATCTGCCATAAATCTGGCGGCTGCGATGACCTCCCAGGAAAACGGCGATGCAAGATACGCGCTCAAGTTGCTCAACAAGGCGGGCGAGATAGCTGAACAGGAAGGAAAGCAGAATGTGACCGATGTAGATGTTGAATCTGCAAGGAAAAAGGTTGAGATAGACCTGACAGCCGAAACCATAAGCACGCTGCCTGAGATGCACAAGATAGTGCTCTATGCCATAGGAGGCCTTTCACTGTCAGGAAGCAGGTATTCTAGGCTCGAAGGGATGCAAAACGGCTTCCTTTTCTCTGGCGAGGTGTATGAGGAGTATGAGAACACCTGCAGGAAGCTCAGGAAAAGGGCGAGGAGCACGCGGTGGTACAAGGAATATCTGAATGACCTTGAGATGCTTGGCCTGATAACGACGATGCCAAGCGGCAAAGGAATCCGCGGGCAGACTACTTTGATAAAAATAGAGCCTGAGCCGAAAGGCATCCTCGATATTCTAAGGCCAGGACTTTTCGGAAGCTAGTCATTGCAGTTCTCGCAACTCGTCCACAAGGCGTATCATGTTTATCTTCCCGTATTTTTCCACATGAATTATGCCGCGTGATTCGAGCTTTTTCACAACACGGTGCGCTTTGAGGCGGGACATGCGAGGCAGACGCGCTATTTCGCTCTGGGTTGTCATCCCTTCCTTGCTTATCAGGAGACGGACCACCTCACGGTCTTCTAGGGCCAGGAATTTCATCATGATCTCAGTGTTGGTCTTCACAACCCTCTTTTGTTTCTCAAGAGTCGTGCTAAGAATATTATATACAACGATGCCTGACAGCAGACCGAACGCGCCCATCACGACCATGAATTGCACATGGTATTCTATGAAGGGAATGAGCAGATCCGGGACCGGCTGGCTCTGCGAGTAGAGGGCATAGACAAACACAAGCACGGTAACAAGGAATATGAAAACCGATACAACAACCAGTGCAAGAACTATTTTTTTGCGATTGTCCATGACGGCAGTTTGATTGTTTCATGATTTAATATATATTGTTTCAGGCCAGTGAAACAATCGGTGATGTCTTGGAGAACGGGGTAAGGATACAAAAAACGACTCTTCTGCTTGCCGGGTTGCTTGCGGTGGTTGTCATCGGTACGTACCTTGTTTGGGGTGCGGCAATGGGCACGGCGCAGCCTGCAGAAGAGAAGCCGCGGTCGCCTCAGCCTTCAGGCGAAGTGCAGGATGTGTATGTGAGGGCGCTTTCAAGCGGGACATACGATAAGGAGGAAGTCTCAGTGAAAAAGGGCATTCCGGTGAGGTTCCATTTCACGGCTGACAGCGGGGCAGGATGCGGGAGTTATCTTAGCATTCCTGAGTTTGACGTTAAACTCCTTTCAAAAAACGGTCAGGAGGATGTGGCGGAGTTCACACCAATGAAGGAAGGCACATATGAGTACAGCTGCGCGATGAGGATGTTCATCGGAAGGATGGTGGTTGAATGAAAATAGAAAAAACAATGAAGGTGAGCGGCATGCATTGTAGGTCATGCGAGATGCGGCTCGCTGAAGTCGTGGCCGAGATAAGGGGAATCGAAGGTGTGAAAGTGGACCGGGGGAAAGGCACCGTGACCATAAATTGCAATGACGAGTGTACGGCCCGGAATGCCAGGAGAGCCATAGAAAAGGAAGGATACGAGGTGGTATAGCTTGGTAGAGGATTGCGATTCTTGCGAAACCGGCAGAGGGGACGTGAAAGGGCCAGTAAGATACCTGTCAGACATTCTGGCAGGTAAGCGGCACGTGGAAATCGAGTCCAGGCTCCTGAACTACTCCTTGGGAACTACAACAGCACTGACAGGAGCAGGAGTGGTAGCATATGCTGTGTTGCTGCAAGGCATGCAACTGAGCGTCGACCTCTCCCTAATTTTTCTTGCCATAATATGCTCTGTAACGACGCTGTTCGCATACCACCATGTGATGCATTACGGGAAAAACATGAGCTGCGCCAATGGTATGATGGCGGGCATGACTTTGGGTATGATAAGTGGCTTCATGGCCGGCGCGCTCATAGGCGCTACCAACGGTATGTTTATCGGTTCGGTGGGAGGGATGATGATTGGCATATCGCTCGGCGGCAATCTGGGCAGATGCACAGGCGTGATGGGTGCCATGGAAGGCATCATGGCAGGTATTATGGCTGGGATCATGGGGGCGATGACTTCTGTGATGATGATAAACGACAATCTCGTGGCTTTCCTCTTCCTGCTTTTCGGAATATGCACATTCGTGCTCGGCGGATTGAGCTATATGATGTACAGGGAAGCCGGCATAACTCCCTTGGCAAAACCAGTGGGTTTCGGACGTTTCCTTGCCATCAGCATGGTTTTTAGCATTGCCCTCGTAGTTCTCATGGTCTATGGGCCGAAGGGACCCATAACCTATCCATAGGTGGTGCGCATAAAGAAAACCACGATACCGATAACCGGAATGGATTGCGCCTCGTGCGCCATGAACATCGAGCGCAGGCTGAAGAAGCTCGATGGCGTGAAGAGCGCCAATGTCAATTTTGCTACGAACAGGGCTATTGTCGAGTATGATGAAAAGAGCCTCAGCACCGGCGACATCAAGGAAACGATAGAGGGGCTGGGTTACGGAGCGCAAATAAGCGAGGAGGCCCCGAAAAAAGCCATAGCTGGCGCAGAAATGGCCGAGATGGAGGACCGGGAGAAACTCGCGCGGGAGAAAGAGATGGGGGATCTAAAGGCGCGGCTCACCTACTCGGTTCTGCTCACAATCCCGGTCATCATGCTGGCCCTGCCGGAGATGCTGGGCAGCGTAGTTCCCGTGGAATATCCGGAGTTCCTCATGAAAAACATGGCTGCGCTGCAGTTCTTCCTCTGCACACCGGTGCTCTATTTCAACCGGGAATTCTTCATACGGGGCTTCCGCGGGCTACTGAACAGGATGCCAGGCATGGACAGCCTGGTTGCTCTTGGAGTGGGGACCGCCTATGTTTACAGTGTGGCAGTAGGTTTTGGCTTCATTGAAGGGAGCATATACTATGAAACCGCTGCGCTTCTTCTGACATTCATAGTTCTTGGAAAATATCTGGAGGCCATCGCCAAGGGGAAGACCTCAGAGGCCATCAAAAGGCTGATGGGGCTCCAGCCTAAAACAGCCCTGGTAGTGAAGAACGGCAGGGAGGAGGAAATCGCGATAAAGGACGTCGTCGTCGGCGATGTGATAATCGTAAAGCCTGGTGAAAAAATCCCTGTCGACGGTGTAATGGTGGAAGGCACCAGCAGCGTTGACGAGAGCATGATAACAGGCGAAAGCATCCCTGTCCATAAAAGGAAGGGCGATGTTGTGATCGGCGCCACCATAAACAGGACCGGCTCCTTCAGGTTCAGGGCGACCAGGGTCGGCAGCGAAACGATGCTTGCGCAGATAATAAGGCTGGTCGAGGATGCACAGGGAAGCAAGGCACCCATACAAAGGCTTGCAGACCTCGTTGCCGGATATTTCGTCCAAGCTGTGATTGCGCTCGCCCTGCTCGCATTCGTCTATTGGTATTTTGTCGCAGGCCAACCGTTCCTCTTTGCCATCACAGTCCTAGTTTCGACGCTCATAATAGCATGCCCGTGTGCCATGGGCCTTGCCACGCCCACGGCCGTGATGATCGGCACTGGGAAAGGGGCTGAGAACGGGATACTGTTCAAGAACGCGGAAAGCCTAGAGCTCCTCCACAAGGCGGACATCGCCGTTTTCGATAAGACAGGCACGCTCACGAGGGGGGAGGCTATTGTGACGGACGTTGTGCCATTCGGCATGAGCGAGGACGAACTTCTCCGCATAGCCGCCTCGGCAGAGAACAAATCAGAGCACCACATCGCAGAGGCGATCGTCAGGATGGCAAAACAGAAAAAGCTGAAGATAGGCGAACCAAAAAGGTTCCGGGCGATACCAGGGCACGGGATAGAGGCAGCTTTCGGAAAGATTGGCGTCCTCATCGGCAATCCTGCGCTCATGAAGAAAGAGAAGGTGCCCCTGAAGAACGAGGTAATGCATGGCATATA
>Ga0315268_10002291_pt1 | contig 21765 bp, 29 predicted proteins | sample C1_top_MG_FD_204535 | JGI IMG/M metagenome (GOLD analysis project Ga0315268, IMG submission 204535) | Sediment microbial communities from Yellowstone Lake, YNP, Wyoming, USA - C1_top | ecosystem: Environmental > Aquatic > Freshwater > Lake > Sediment | place: USA: Wyoming | collected 2017-08-01 | reverse complement strand
TTTTATACCAATATTCCTGTGAATGTTGTAATAGACGCGGCGGATAATAGTCAAAAGGTAACATTCTTAAGTGGAGGTACATTTGTGGCACAACCAACAATAATATAAAAAAGAAAAATGAATTTAAAAAATTAGAATAAATCGTAGTATTTGTTAAAAAATAGTAATACGATGGCATGTAGCAAATATACTCTAACAAACACGGGCACTTCAATAGCAAATTTTAGTTATAGAATGCGGTTTATATTGATGGAGTAAGATGTACGGCTACATCAACAGATACACTTAATTACAACACCGCAACCGACACTATTGGTAGATACTATGGTGGATATTGGCCAGGTTATTGGACTAATATGAGAATGACTATTGGAACTGCGGTGTATAATTCAAGTTTAACAACTCAAGTTAATCCAAGAGGTCCTCTTACATCATTAGGAAACACTAAATACTTAATGTTAGGAGCTGCGGTAACAACGGATAGTTCAGGGACACAAACTGTAACAAACAATAATGTTGTAACACAAACAAGTGTTAAACCATTCACACCACCTGCAAATCCACCATTCTAAGAATGACGGATTAATACTTTAGGAGATATTTATTAGTATAAAACCAAGATACTATGAAAAAATTTTTTAACAACTTATTTAACGACAACAACTCAATTAATGAAAAGGCGGTTATCGGATTTATGGCATTTACAATGATGTGTATTTTCGCAGTAGTTGACATCGTAACAGGTGCAATGAATAAACCACTATTAATTAATGAGTTTATTTTTGACTCTTTTAAATTTATCACAATTGCATGTTTTGGTATTGCATCAGTTGATAAATTCATCAATCTGACAAAGGGTAACAAAGAAGACGAAGAGTAACTTACTAATCCCCACTCAAAAGGTGGGGATTTTTATTTTAAATAATTTTTATTATCTTTGCTTTATGGCAAAACAAGTAAATCCTGATAAACCTACAAAATGGGAGGTTGTATATGAAACTGAACAATGTACTTCTATTTGGAAGTATGATTCAAAGATAACAACAAATGGTCCTGTATCTGTTGAACATAAATGGAAAAAGGGATTTGATACTCCTGTATCTGATAAGAAAAAAACTTTGGGTGATTTAGCTAACGACGCTAAAAAAGTGGTAAAATCAAAGAGACCTAAGTCTTGATTCAATAATCTGTTTTAATTTTAATAAGGTTTGTTTGTCTAATGATGAAACAACCTCTGAAGTGTTTTCAAGAACAAGTCGGTCTAATAATGATTCTTTGATTTTGTTATCGTTAACCTCATATACCCTATCAAAACTATGGTCACTTTCCTCAAAATTATCGTAAGTGGTTTCACCACGATTACGACCATCGTATAAATCCCAATTACCGTCTTCTCTCTGTTGATTTACAGAATCTATAACCCAATCCTCATCGTAAGAATCAAAAGATTGTGTAAGATATTCTTCATAAGAACATGAACCCCAAACACTATAATCTAAATTGTAAGTTTTTGCAACAGGTATTATAAGGTCTTCATATGATAATATATCACTTTTTCCCATAATTTTGGCAATAATACCGTCGTTAATGTAAATGAATTTTGCAAAGAATTGAACATCTTCATCAACAACATTCATATTAAAATATTTTCCAATATTTTCTAATTCTTTAAAATGTTCTTCGTAATCGTTATATGGGTTATCTGTTGGGAATCCAGCATCAATTAACTTTTCCGCAATGAAGAATAATTGTTTTTTTGATATTTTTGAAAATTGACTTTGTTCTGCTGCCATGATTATAAATATAAAAAAAGGTGATAATTTCTTATCACCTTTAATTTATTCTTCATCAGAGAAATCAAACCCAAACAGACATTTTCCCACAATCACATAATTCTTTAGACATAATCAATCTCCTTTGTTTCAGGGTTGTACTCAATTACAATTGGTTTGTTCTCATATTGGTACCTTTCATTCAAGGTACTTGCGTTTAAGAACTCAACACCATGAAATGTTTTTTGACCATAAGCCCAATGGATGTGACCACAAACATGGATTTTTGGTTGAACTCCCATAATTCTATCAAACAAGTCCTTACAACCAACATTTCGACCATCAATTGTATGGTCAACCATTCCGTGTGCGGGACCATGAGTAACCAAGATATCAAGACCATCAGGAATTTGTGCCCACTTCTCAGCGAGTTTCTCCCCTCTTGGTAGGTTGAATGCCCAATCAAAGAATTCAGGTTGCCACGGACTTCCGTAGATTTTTACACCATCAATTTCAACCATATTGTCAAAAAGATAATGAACTCCTTTTTCTTTGTATTCAGGTGCGATGTCATGGTTGGTTTCAAATCCCCAATCGTGGTTACCCGCAATGAATACTTTATGTGTGAATGGAGTGTTAGAAAACCAATCTAAGAATTGTTTAACTTCGTGAGTTTTACCAACGTTGGTACAATCTCCCGCGTGAACAATAATATCTCCCTCACCCAAGATGTTGTTATACCCCTTGCTTGTCAAGATTTCGTGTTTTCCGTGTGTGTCGCTGATGAATACAATTTTCATGGTACAAATATAGTATTTTTTTTACAATTATCAAAATGCCATCTAAACATTGAATTACCACTTCCAATCGTATCACAATAGGGGCATTTATGTTTTTTTAACAATTTTGATTTTGGATTTTTTTTAAAATATTCTTTTAATGTGTTTGATATTTTATTACTTATTATTTTTCTTATTTCAACATCCGTATTCTTCCATTGTATTAATGCTCCTTTTTTTCTTTTTTCTCTTTCTAATTCTGCATTATTTTCTCCGTGAATTTGAACATATGTTTTATTTGATAATGTGTTAGAAATTTTTATTTTGGTTTCTTCAGTGTGGTTCATTCTAAATCCTTTACCTCCACTTGTTAAATTTATACAAAAATTATCACCTATTTTTTCATTAATTAATAAAGTTTCATTTTTTTCACAATCTTCTCTATTGGGAAAAAATTCAAGTATTTTTTTAATATGATTTTCTTTTCCATATTTCCTGATGGAATTTCTTAGTATTTTTCCACTACCCAAATAACCGTCATTGATGTTTGATGTAGAATGTATTCCAATATAATATCTTTTAGTTATTTTACAAGTTGTTATATAGATGTAATGAATGTTGTGTTTTTTTCTTGGCATATTTACATATTTCTATATAAATATACGAAAGAACAAAAAAGTCCATCAATCCCACCATCCTTTTATCCCTGAACCATCAAATTGTTTATCCCAATCAATGTCTTTATCAAATTTTGTGTAATCTTGTCCTTTTAATATTACAAATAATTCAGACCATTCTTGTTTTTCAATTTCACGAGCTCTATCAAACACTTTTTTATTGTGTTTTTTTTCTTCATCAGTGTTATTATCCACCAATTGAGAATAACCTGGTTTATCAGGAACTTCTTCAAACTCCCAATCGTGAATCATTAATTTTCCAAGTTCTTTTTCTGCCATGTCAATGTAGTTGTCCTCATTGTAGTTTTTGATTAGTTCAATCGCTCTACGCATTACAGCCACTTTTTTTAATCTAGGTTCATCAACTTCATTGCCACGTTTTTCAACATTATCTGACATATGTGTTAATCCAACCTCAAGGAATGTTAAAGTCCCATGATGGTCAAACCAATAGTGATTCCATAAAGGTTTTCTAAATCGCCAAATATTTTTAACGAATCGTGGAATATCATAACGAAATAATTCGTATGTCTTGTACCACCATGTATTGTGTCTAATCAGAGTTTTGAGACTATCTCCAAAACTATCTGCAAATTTTATCTCCATATTATTCGGGGTTTGAAATTTTTTCTACTAATTTGTCTATTCTACTATAAAATTTATTATCAAGTGCTGCTCTTAATTTTTTACTAAGAGAAAAATTTAATTCACGGTCAATATCTCTATATTGAATTTCAAATTGTTGAGTTAATTTTCTCGCAGCTATTTCTTGTAAGGGTGTTTCGCAAGAGTTAATAACTTTTTCAATCCAAATTGCTACGTCTCCGTGATGTTTACTTGTTGATGCCATATTGTTTATATTTAGACCACAAATATAGTAAAAAAATAAGACCCGTCAAAATAAATTTCACGGGTCTTTTGGAAAAGGGATATATGAGAACACTCCGAGGAGCGATGTATAAATAAATATACGAAATATTAAAAAAATTCCAACTCAGGGTATCAAGAAAAGTATTTTTTTACTCTATCTAATAATTTTTCGTTAAACTTTATCCCGTGTCTATTCTTGAATTGTTTTAATAACGTCTTAATTGAGTCAGTTTTACCTGATTGTGATAGTAAAATATAAGCACCTAAATCGGCATCTATTTCATCATCTTCACTTCTTGGTCCATCGTGACCCATTATAATATGAGAAATCTCATGAGCCTCAATGAATTTTAAAACCTCACTACCAAGACCACTAACCAATTGCTCCCCGTCAATAATTACCAAATTTTTACCAGGAACCATAAACCCATATCCATAGTCCTGAAAGAATTGTCTTAAGTCTTCATATTGAGGGTCTTCCTCAAAAACTACAGCAATTTGTACACTTGGTAAAAATTCACTATTATAGATTAATGGTTCTGATTCTTGCATTATGATAATAATTTATAGTATTCGTTAAAATGTTTAATTCTGTCTGCCAATCCGATTGTTCCACCATTAACTCTTTTGGTTACTGCGGTTACAGTTGCGTTATCCGCACCTTTATCGCATATTGACCAAAGTTTGTTTGAATCAAAGAAAAACGCTGCGGAAGCCAAAGGATATTTGGTTGCAACTAAATCAGGATTACTTACAGTATCTTCACCAATGAACTTTGCAAAGTTAGTGTAATTTTGTTTACCAGTCAATTGAATATATCCTCTGCCTCTAAATTTGTATCCTTCCCCTGTTGCTTCAGGACCATTACCCATTCTTCCACCATAAACTCTACTTGCAATTTTTTGTGGTTGACGTGCATATGATTCAGCTAAATTACCTGGAAAGTATTTTCCAAAAATACCTTTAAGACCTGCTGCGGAATAATTAACGTTTTCACTAACAGCTTTAAATCCACCTGATTCGTGACCACATTGAGCCAAGAAATGAGCTAATCTTAAGTTATTAGTAATGTTAAATTTTGCCGCTGTCTCAGGAATTTGAGCAATGACTGAGTCAGGTATGTGACCTTTTAGTTTATCAATCTTTAACCCACCAACTGAAGAAATACTTACAACGGTTGGGATTATGATTTTATCTTCTTTAATAACTTCACCACCAAACATTTTACCCCAAGTTCCTTCACCAACAATTCCGTCAGCTCCTAACCCATGTTCAGTCTGCCATTTTTTAACCGCAGCGGCAGTACCTGCACCAAAGATACCATCTGCACCGAGACCTAACTTTGATTGGAGTTTTTTTACGTCTTCTCCTTTAGACCCAATTTTTAGTAACATAGTAGTTTATTTTATTATAAATACCTTTAAAGTGCGTGTTTTGAAGTATTTATGTATACCAAGATACTATTAAAATGAAAAAATTACTCGTTTTGATGCTGGCCATTGCGCTATTTGCATCTTTCACAACTCAAGAAACCCCAAAAAAAGTTTTTATTCAATCAATTGAAAATAAAATTGAAATTGGGACTTTGGCTAAAAACAGAAATTTAGTCTTTGGATTTAAAAACATTCTTTTAGAAAACTTACAGGAATTAAACTACGATGTTACTGACTCAGCAAAAGACGCCGATTACTCTATCAAGGTTGAATTGTTGTATTTTGACGTATTGGAGACAAATTCAGGATTCTCAGTTTTTCACAAAAGTGATAATGAAACTATATTGAGAGTTAAAGGTTATTTGTACAACAAAGACGGCAAAAAAATAAAAGAATTTGTTTCTGTTGGAAAATCTTCTGAGATTTCCATGTCAACCCTAATAATATCTGAAGGCGGCGGTATCAACCAGACCTCAGTCTCCAATGTTATAAAAAAGTCCTCTGAGACATTAATCCTTAATCTATTCAAAAAATGAAAAAACTGATTTCGGCGGTATCCGTTATACTTCTAAGTGTGATAGGATATGCACAAACACCCGAAATAGGTCATTTTGAACAACTAAAAACAGTAAGAAGAGGGGACACAATAGATGTTGCATGGTATTATAAACCAGCATCAGGGGTTGATGTCAGAACTTTTCAAGTTGATTTTCAGTTTAAGAAAACCCTATTTACGCACATTTCAACAACGGTTGACGCGGGTTACACAAGTAACTCTCCAACCATAAACTTCCAAAAATGGGACAATTACAAGTATAGTTCTTATAGTTCAGGTACTGGAACTTACAACTACGTTTCTGATACCAGTTGGTCTATTGGTCGTAACTACTTAATATTTGCTTTAGGTAGTTCTTCGGCATTCTCATCTAACGGTTACCTTATCCACAACAAATTTATCATAAATAATGTAAACCCAAACTACGTATCAGACTCAATTACAGTAAACTGGTCAAGAATGTTTAAAGTGGATGGAACTACAATAGGTGATAACGTAGCAAGTTTATCCTACCAAAAACAAGCAATTAAATTGTTAGGTAACTTAACAATCTCTGGTAAAGTTTGGTTTCCAACAACAATAACAACAGGACTTCTTCCTACAATCTATTGTTATGAAAAAAACACAGGTGTTTTGGTTTCACAAACAGTACCAAGTATAAGTGGTAGTTATACATTAATTAATATTGATGAAAACACTAAATACAAAATTGAAGTTAGGTTTCCTCAAGATAGTTTATCAAACATGAGAGACTACGCTGTAACTATTTCAGACGCAATTAAAGCGTATAATGAATATGTTAACACAGATGTAAGTCAAAATTACGGTAAAACTTATCTAAAACATGGTTTAGGATTACTAATTGGAGACATCAATTTAAACACCAAATTTGATGGTGGAGACCCTTATGGAATCTACGCATCGGTTTCAGGTTTAAAACCAATTGATACTTCAAAATTAATAAATGTGTTTAGTAAAAATGAATATGATTCTCTTGTATTAGGAAGTAACCAATGGGTTGATTGGACAACTTATTCTGATAGAGGAAAATACATTTACGATAGTGTTGGATTAACCAACTTAACATTAGACATTAAATACTTTATTTTAGGTGACGTTGATAGAACACACTCATCACCTGTATTTGTTGGGACAACTGAAATATTCGCAGCAATTTACAAAGGTCAATATGATGTAAATATTCCTGATGTATATTCTGTAGGACAACCAATGTATGTACCATTTAATATTAATACAAATGGTGATAAAAATAACGGTTTACAGTTTGAAGTTAAATACGATGTAAATAAAGTTAATTTTGAAGAGATAGTTTCAAATTTACAAGGTCCGTGGTTACAATATGTTACACATGATGATGTGAAAGGTATTGTTAGATTTGGAGCAATGAATAATCAAAAAAATGGGTCACTACAGGGAGTAGTGACCCCTTTTAAACTTAAATTTTCAGCCAAAGTTGCAACAGAAGACATTAAAACAGATGTTGTTATTAGAAAGTTAATGGATGCTTCAGATAAAGAAGGAGACCATTTTAATATTGTGTTAGTATCACAAAGAGTTGTGATGTTATATAAAAGAGCACAAACAACAAACATTATCACAGAGCCAACAGTAAACCTTTATCCTAATCCGAATAAAGGTGAGTTTAAAATTGATTTGGATTTACTACCGAACACAATTATGAACGCATCTATTTATGATTATCAAGGTAAACTAATAATTAACTTAGGAGAGGTTGAATCGGTAGGTAATGTCACAAAAATTACAAAAACTGTGACACAACCTGAACTACCTCAAGGAAATTATTTGTTGGTTTTATCGGGATATAATAAACAAATAACTAAACCTTTTATTAAATTTTAAAAAAATGTCAGAAGAACAAAACGTAGAAACAAATGACGGAACATGGTCAGGTCTTAAAAAAACAATCATTGCAACATTAACAACTGTTATTGCTGGTGGTGGTGTATGGTTAAGCACCCAATTATTTGGTGGTCACGAAGAAGCCCCAGCAACACCTGTTCAACAAGCAGCACCTGTGATTAACATTAACAACACTCAGCAACAACAACAATCTGCTGGTGGTGGAAAAACAATAATCATAAAAGAAGCAGCACCTGCAGCGGCACCTGCACAAAAACCTGCAGAACAACCTAAACCAAAAGACGAATTTACAAAAGAAGAACCAAAATGGTAAACAATCAACAACCAACAGGATTTAAAGAACTTTTAAATGCAATGATGAGACGAAGATGGTTCATTACTGCAATGGTACTTGGTGGTTTTATGATTATTATACTTGGCATATTTTTGGCAATTATGGGTAAAACCCCAATGTCTACAGAATGGAAAGAATTACTTCTTTTATTGTTAGGGGCATTTATTGGTTCATACGGAAAAATCATTGACTATTGGTTCAGTGATACCGACAAAGATAAAATGTTAGTTCAAAAAATGGATGAAGAAGACGGTACGTCATTATCAAACACTGCAGACATTCCTCCTAGTGTACCACCAAGTTCACCAACATCAGTTACACCTCAAGTTAAAGTAGAAATTGACGAAGATGGTGATGGTGTTATGGATGGTTATGACTTAGACGGTGATGGTGATATTGATGAATATTTCCCTCATAGAAATTGTCAACACGTTTGGGGTGACCAAGATGGTGATGGTGACGAAGAGTGTCTAGTTTGTGGACTTATTAAACCAATTGAAGAATAACATGAAAAAAATATTAATATCAACATTATTAAGTTTAATGACAATTGGGGTATACGCTCAAGTTGGTACTGTTAAGACAGAACAATATAAAGCATCATTTGAAAAATCGGCTTCCATGGATACTCTACCTGAGTACCATGGGACTCCGATTCCAATTCAGTTATTAAACATTGGAGTCAGTGAAGAATTATATGCTTCATTTCCTGAGTTAAAAGACAAAAGAGTTGGACTTGGTTTAACAAACATTGTTGTTGAATATTTGGAATTTACCGACCGTTTTATTTTTACTGAAGATAAAACAGAAATCAAGAATAGAATGGTTAAGCAATTCCAGGCATCTCAATCTGGTATTTCTCAAGACACGTTAAACGGTAGAGGTAAAATCAGATTAGCTCATTATTTTGTTTACATTGAAGTATACGATTTTAGTATAAGTGAAGATGAAACTGTTAAACTTGCGGATGGTGTTAAAAACACTTTAACAACTCGTTTGGGTTTACAAGTTAAGTTTGTTGATGCTGAGACTGGAGCGTACTTTACAGCATCTGGTTTAGGTGAAGCATCAACCGTTAGAGAAATGACATTATTAAGTGATGAAAACTTATCTGACGTTAAATTCAATCAATCAACAATTGGTATTACAACAAAAAAAGCATTAGAAAGTGCTTGTTCCAAAATTGTGACAAGAATGATAAAGAAACAAATTTTTAACCACTAAAATGAAAAAGTTAAAACCAATTTTAATTTTATTATTTGTGTTATTCACAAGTTTGAAGGTTATTGGACAATCATTAACTTATACATTCATTGACCCGTGTACAAAAGACGTAACATATTTTAGTATCCCTATCCAAAGTGGTGGGGGTACTACAATATTTTTCTTGGGACAACAAAGATATTTCACATCTAACGATGTAGCTAGCGGTGTATTCGCCTCATGGGTTAATCAGTCATATGCTGATTACCGAAAAGTATCGCCTTGCGGAGTACAACAAGCAAGAGTAACTCAAAATCAAATAACATCACAAATTATTGGTAGTACAATTCAAAGTGTTGTTGGTAGTATTATGAGTCAAGCAAAATCTGAATCAAACACAAATACGGATGGTAGTGACGCTGCAGGAAAAAACAATAATTCAAAAGATAATAAAAAATCAAAAAATGGTAAAAACAATACTAATGGTGGTTCTAATACTACCTCTAATAATAATGGTGGTAATGGGTCTAATAATACTGGTGGAGGAAATCAGACAAATTCTAATAATAATACAACAACAAATACAACAACGAATTCTTCATCCAATACAACAACGAATTCTTCATCCAATACAACTAATTCTGGTTCAAGCTCGGGAGGAAACGGGTCTAACAACTCTGGGTCTTCTCAAAATGGGTCTGGGTCAGGGTCTCCGTCAACTCAAGGAAATGGACAAGGAAACGGTCAAACAAGTGGCGGCTCAAACTCTTCAACAACTCAAACAGGTGGTCAAGCAGGTGGTCAAGCAGGTGGTCAATCAGGTGGTCAAGGTAGTGGAAGTAATACGACAAAAACTGAAGGGAGTGAAGTAGTAGGTGCGGTAACTATGACAACAGATGCCAATAACGATAAAGGAACTGGTGGTAGTAAAAAAGGTGGAAGAACTAATCCTGTTATTATATCGTCTGATTTAACAAACGCTCAAAATTTAGACCGAAGTTACACAGGAATTATAAATGTTGGGATGTCACAATCGTCTATGACAGGTAGCTCAAGTTGGGGTGTAAATTCAATGATTTGGTTTAACTTTAAACAATTTGCGTTAACAGGTAGATACACTAAAATACATTACAGTAAAGACCATAAGTTAAAATTAATACATAATGTTAATTTAACGGGGGTATATTCTTATGGAAATACTTTAGGGTTTTTAGGTTATAGTGCAATATTAAATGCGGGTAAATGGGGTGTAACTGGAATTAACATTAGTGGTGCAGTAACAAAAACACCTGACGATGAAAATTTATTTATGAGTCCATCGGCCACCGCATTCTATACAAAACCATTTAAAGTTGGTAAAAGACTGATTTTATCACCCGAACTATATGTTATTTCAACGCCTTTAATATATTCATCAGTTGATAAAGTTAGTGTTTCGGATAGAACATTTAGTGCGTTTATTGGTACAGGTGTTGATTATCAAATTTCAAAAAGATTTAAAGTTAATATGAACTATAAACTAAACATGAGTACAAATCCTGATTTTCCGATTCTTTCATTCTTTTTAATTGGGTCAAAGATTAATTTATGAGAAACTTTTTTTTAATATTAATAACGTTATTTTTATTTCCGTCATTATGTGTGGGACAAGCAACAAGTGTAACTTTAGGTGGTACCTCCTCAAATTTGTCGGCAACTTATAATACCGCAACAACTGTAGACCCCAATTTAACAATTACATCAAATGGTAATATTACAGGTTTTAGAGTTCAAATCTCTCAAACATATACATCAGGTGATGTGTTAGACTATACAGGGACTTTACCAACAGGAATTACTCAATCATGGAATTCAACAACAGGTATTTTAAGTTTTAGTGGTACCACAACTGCGGCAAATTGGCAAACACTTTTAAGAACCGTTAGATTTAAATCAACATCAATAACTTGTTATGCAAACCTTAGAAGAGTTACATTTGTTGCAGGTACTGTTTATTATAACCCTTTAACAGAACATTATTATGAATATGTTTCAGGTAGTACATCATGGACTAATGCGTATAATGTATCATCTGCAAAATCTTATTTTGGTAGAGCGGGTTATTTGGCAACTATATTATCTGAAGCAGAAAATAACTTTATATGGAAGTTAATGTCAAGTGATGCTTGGTTTGGAGCGTCAGATGACGTGAATTATATTAATACCGCAAAAGGGTCAACATTTTATGCCAACCAATCTGCTGCGGAAGGTAAATGGCATTGGGTTACTGGTCCTGAAAAGGGTCAGAATTTTTCAAATAGTAATAATTCACCCGTAACGGTAAGTGGTATGTACGCCAAATGGGCGGGTGGTGAACCAAACGGTACTACCGAATATTATGGACAATTTTATTCGTCAAATAACGGACAATGGAATGACTTGGCAAATAGTACGTTAGGTGGTTACATATGTGAATATGGTGATATGCCAAATGACTTAACTTCGAGTGTTACAATCTTTACAAGACAGGTTACCGTTGGTAATGGTTCAAGCGGAACAATAAGTGGCGGAGACACAAACGTATGTTCAGGTTCTAACAGTACAACTTTAACATTAAACAACCTTACAGGAAGTGTTGTTAGATGGGAATCATCTTTTGATAACTTCTTTACTGCAGGTACAACAATTTCAAGCACATCAACAAGTATTACTTTAACTAATATCACTAAAACAACTTATTATCGCGCAATTGTAAATTCATCAAGTCCTGTTGGTTGCTCATCGTTGGCATCATCAAGTGTGTATCTATCGGTTAAACCAACTAAATCAGGTAGTGTTTTTGCCACAAACAATTCAATTTGTGCTGGAGGTCAAGTAGAGTTAATTTTATCAGGACAACAAGGTAATGTTAATAAATGGCAACGCTCAACTGATAATGTAAATTGGACTGACATATCAAACACAACAACAAGTTTAACAGAAACAATTTCAAGTTCAGGAACTTATTATTATAGAGTTGAGGTTCAAACCCCTAGTTGCGGTAGTTCGGTTATGTCATCATCTAAAACAATTACTGTAACTTCAGGAACGCCTCCTGTTGGTGGTTCGGTTTCGTCTAGTACACATTCAAGTACAACAAATTCAGGGACATTATCATTATCAAGTCATAGTGGTACCATTGTTAAATGGCAACGTTCAATAAATGATGGTATCACATGGACTGACATTTCAAACACAACTACAAGTCATAGTTACACCAATGTTGCGGTTAAAACTTTATTTAGAACTCAGTTAACAAGTGGAACTTGTGGGTTTGCATATTCATCATCAGGTACCGTAACAATCATTTCTGAAACAATAAGTGGTACAATATCAATCCCAACAGGATTATCTGTTAGACCAACAGTTAAACTTTATTCCGTAATTGGTGGTGTTGAAACATTAATTCAAACCGTTACTGTAGGTACGACAGGGACATACACTTTGAATCCAACCCAATATAACATAACTTACAAAGTGGTTCCATTATATTCACCAACATTAACAACAACGGACTTAACCATCCTTTTAGATGAAGCAAAAAATGTAAGTGTTCCACCAGTATTAACACCAGGTTTAGTGTTAACCACAGGTCCTAAAATGAGAGCTGGTGACATTAATGGAGATGGTAAGGTTTATATTGATGATGGATATTTGTTGGCAACAAATTTATCGGGAACAATTCCTTTCAGCACAATTTATTGGTTCACTTCATCGGATTATTCAACAATTACTTTAAGTAACTTTAATACAATAACACCATCAACACATTTCACTGTTAATTTTACAACATCATCAGTAACCTTAAACATCAAATATATCGTTTTAGGCGATACAGACCTATCATCTTCTTCACAATAAAGTATTTATAATAAAAATCACATTAAATGAAGTTATTAAGTGAAATAGAAAGAATTCAGTCTGTAATGGGAATCATCAAAGAAGATGAAGAAACTAAAAAACAAATGAATATTAACTTAAGAAAAACGGTTGATATTTTAAGATATTTGAAATTATACAACAAAACAATTGAAAATATGTTAATGGATATTAGTTATATTGCTAAAAACCAAGTTATTGATTTTGGATTACTTGAAAGAGGGTTAAGAAAAATTTTACTAAAAAAAGGTGATAAACGAAAGAATGTCCAAGATTACTTTGGAAAAATTATCACATCATTAAAATATAGAGAACGTACTGGTTACGGTTCAGAGCCTGAAAGTGAAGACTACGAATTTGAAATTGAAGAGCCTTCTATTGTACCAAAAAAAGTATTTAAAAAAGAACTTTATGAAATGCAAGTTGAGTTATTAAAACTTCAAGAATGGTTAATGAAAACAGGTAAAACTGTTATTATTGTTTTTGAAGGTAGAGACTCAGCAGGTAAAGGGTCAACAATTAAAAAATTTGTTGAACATTTAAATCCAAGATACTATAATATTATTGCATTAGGTGTACCTACACCTGAAGACAGAGCCGATTGGTGGGGAAGATATAGAAACCAAATTAAACCTGGTATGATTAACTTATTTGACAGAAGTTGGTATAATAGAGGGTTAATTGAACCTGTTATGGGTTATGGTTCACCTGAAGAATATGAAGACTTTATGGAAAACGTTGAAAAATTTGAAAGTGACTTAGTTAAAGAAGGTGATTACCTTTTTAAATTATGGTTTTCAATTGACAAGGACACTCAAAAAAGAAGATTTGATATCAGACAACAATCTCCCTTAAAATATTGGAAATACTCTCCAAACGATTCTAAAATGCAAGACCTTTGGGATAGATTCACAGAGTTCAAAGAAAAATTATTTGATAAGACATCAACTGTTAATAATCCATGGGTTATTGTTGATGCTGAAGACAAAAGAGTTTCGGGATTAAATGCAATTAGATACGTACTTCAAAATATACCTTATGAAGGTAAAAATGAACAAGTATTGGATAAAGATTATCCTGAAGTAATTGCGGTTTTAAAACCTTAATCTTTATTGGGTATTTCAATACCGCTATTTGATATTGAAATCCAAATATCAAATATTAAAAACACCAAATAAAATTCCACATCAGATATTGAATGTAGTTCAGGGAAATTATGTTCTTGAATTAACCAAAACATAATCTTTAGTCCAACAACAATTCGTATTATAATTAAAAAAACGGATATTAATATTTTCATACTGCAAATATAAACTATTTATTTGAAAAAGAAAAACACAATGAATTTACGTGAGTTAATTAAAGAGGCTTTAGAGACACAATTAGATAAAACTTTAGTATTAAAAGAAAATGTTGAGGTGTCTGATTCATTAAAATATCATATGGATAATGGATTGTCATTAACTAATAATGTTTTCAGGGTTTATTCTGAAAATTATTTTGATTTAGTTAATGAAGTTAGAGAACTTTATAATGAGGGTAAAATTGAGCTAAATGAAGAAGACTGTTTAATGGTTGAATCTGATTTAGGTAAAAAAGTTAAAGTTGGTAAAGAGTATATCTATTTAGACGCTCCTTATATCTACGAAACAGAAACCGAAGAAGATATTTTATCTGAATCTAAAGTTCATAGAACATTAGGAGGACCTAATAAATTTGCAGTTTATGTTAAGAGTAAAACAGGTGGTATTAAAAAAATAACATTTGGAGACCCTAACTTAAAAGTTGTAAACGAAAACAAAAAAGAGACAAAATTGTTTAAAGCTCTTCATAAATGTTCTCAAAAGAAAGATAGAACAACCGCAGGATACTGGTCTTGTAATGTTGGTCGTTATGCTAAACAATTAGGTCTATCATCTTCAAATTCTTAGTAATGGAAGTAAATAAAATTGAAAAATACTTACAGGTATATCTTGATGAGGTGTTAATACCTCAAATTAATGATGAATTAGTTGGGGAGGGAGATGACCCAATAAGAATCACAATACATAAGATAAATTTTGGTGAGTCAAATCCAAATAGAATAAATTTTTTTTTAGATATGGACCCAAATTGGTCTAAAGGTACTATTACTCATAAAATAAATTTAGATATTTCAAGATTTTTTCAAATGTTGGGTATTGATAAAAATCTATCCATATATTGGAATAAAAGACCGTTATTTTAATATGAATTGCCAAACAATATTCATTACAAAATTTGTTTGGCATTGTATCATCAGAGAATTTGATTAACCCGCCTGAGTAGGTACATCATCATATCTTGGTGCAACCATTGGTACAATTCTTACTCGTCTATTTGGAAAAATTTCTTCTTCTTCCATCATTGGTCCTTCCATAGATACTTCATCTTCGTACGAAGTTTTTTTAGAGTAAAATTCGTTTTCTAACCATAAAACTTGTTTATTTTTCTCATCATCAGATAAAATATCCCAATTTGATAATTTAGTATTTGTAAACTCATCTCTAATAATATTCATCACTTCAATTGGTAACCCACTTTCTAATGAATCAATTCTTTGGTCAACTAAATCCCAAAAAGAAGTTTCTCTATCATTTGAGGTATCAATACTCTTAAATGCCGCAACTTTATTACCAGTAATTTTATTCATACAGTAAATTAAAATACCTCTTCTTGAATATCTTAAATAATGCTCAGGATTATTGTCTTGAGTTGTACACCATTTAGTACTCGCACCATATTTTTTAGATGCCAAAAATGATAACGGTTTAATAACTAACCACTCATTATTTTCATATAATTTTTGAATTTGTTTTTCCATTTCTTTGTCAATTGATTTTAATTGAGCCAAAGACATTTGTAGTTCTAATTCATCAAATGTTTTATATGATGTTAGGTCATTATTAACAATTAGTTTTCGCTCATTAAGTTCAATAAATTTTTTAATAGTTTTAAAGTTACCGTAACCAATAAGGTCTCCAACCACTTTAAAAATGTTATATACTTCTTCAGGTGATTTTAATTTTAATTCTTCTCTATTAAACTCATACTCATGTACCAATTCATTAATAAGGTCATTAGTATTATTTTTAGAGGTTAAAAAATTATTTTTAACCAAATTAATAACCATCTCAGTATATTTTGACTTACCAAGTAAATTATTAATGATGTCCACAGAATCAATTATGTAATGTGGGTTTTGTTTTTTTAACTCTTCAATCTTAGACATATGATTTCAATTTTTTCAAAATATAGAATATTCTTTATCAAGAATCAAATATTTTTAGTATATTTGTTGCATGAAAAAATTAACAATTATCGTATTCCTACTTTTGACATTATCTGTAAAAGCGCAACAATGTGATATATTATATGTTCCTAACCAACATAGTTTAGTTGGGTCATATAATTTTAAACAAGTCGGTATGTATGTTGGAGGTTATTACATTACAACTCTACCACAACCATATATCTATACAACACCAATGTCAATCATGAATAGAATTGGATTGACTTATGTTAACAAAGATAACACATATAGTATTATGTGTGGAGCGTTTTTACAATCATATTTTGACCATGTTGACATGACCCCCGATGTTTGGATTAAATTTTATCCAATAAGAATGATAACCAAAGATAAAAAAAGTTTAGATTTTTCACTTGGTGTAAATTATTCTAACGGTTTTAGGTACGGAGTTGGGTTATCAATTCCATATTGAAGTATTTATAACTAATGACACCAATAGATTTCCCAATAGAAAGATTAAATGAGTTTTTTAGAGACCATTCATTTGAAATTCAAAACCCATTTGGGGATGGATTAAATGAAGAAATAAATGTTACGGTTAAAGTCCAATTAACTGGTGTTAAACCTATGATTTCAGTTGGTGAATGGAAAGACTTTATTGAGTACACTTTATTTTTAGAAGATATTGATAGTGATTTTGGTAGAGGTATATTTGGTTATCAATTTGCCGCGTTAAAAACACATGACTATAAACTATCAAATACGGATACAACATTTTATTTAACAACGGTTAAAATTAATGATATGTTACGTAACTTCTTGAAATATTGGGGTATAGATAACTACGTAACATGCACAAGAATAGTAAATAAGGTAGCAAACATAGACCCAAAATATATGACAGAAGGTTTGATTACAGAAGGTAAATACGATAGTGTTGTAAAACAACTTGTAAAAGATGTTTTAACGACAATAAAATACCAAAAAGAAGGCGAATTTTATTTACCTGAAGATGTTAGTCAAGGTATGTTTTATAAATTCCCACAAATAGATTCTGAATTTAATATTGAGTTATCTTTACAAGTTAGTGATGAGGTTGAAACCGTTAATGTTGACGGGGCATACTATTCTGATGATGATGTTATTGAAATTTCAATTGTAACTAACCCAAATCTTAATAGAGAGATATTAGAAGAACTTTATTATGAACTTAACGAATTAATCAGACATGAATTAGAACATATAATTCAATTTGAAAGAGGTGATGATATACCAAAAAAAGAACCAAAAGTACCTTTAAAATATTATAGTCAAAAACACGAGTTAGAAGCTCAAATTGCTGGTTTTAAAAGAAGAGCTAAAAAAGAAAAAAAACCATTAGAGGATGTGATTAGAAGTTGGTTTAACAAAAACAAATTAAGACACAGATTATCCCCTAAAAATGTTGAGGTTGTAATAAACCGAATTCTTGAGTTAGCGTAATGAATAGAACTGCATCAATTGTTAAAAAATTTTTAATGTCACAACCATTTTTTGAAGATGGATTTGAATATCAATTTATATCGGTAGAACCTGATAGTGATTGGGCAATAAAATTTACGGTAAATGTATTATTACCCAAAAAAGGTCAATCTTTTGTTGTAGAAAAATTTAGTTATGATATTGGCATTATTATTGAAAATGCGTCAAGATATATTGGTGAAGGTATTTCTTATACAGAAAACATTTTAGTTGAAGGCAGACCTATTCCTGAATATGGTGTGTATATAAATGAAGAAGATTGTGATGAAATTATTCGTTCGTTGAATGAAAATGTGAAACAGGTAACATTGTCTAATGATAAAGATGTTTCAGATGTTCGTGCAAAAATCTCAATTTATCCTAATAAAGAAAGGAATAAATTCTACTTAATGGATGCTCATCAGTATATAGATTTTTTTCTAATATACGATATTGGTAGAATTGAATACAATAATACACCTGTACGTATAAGTGAAAAAATGTTTGATGATTTTGGTGATGTTTTTAACGAAAAACTTCAAAATTCAAGTAGATTTAGAGATGAGTTACAAGATATTATTTATCGTGTTTTGGAACCAAGTATAAAAATAGAAGACCTTGAAGTTTATATTAACGCCCAATATTGGATAAATAAAATAGATGGTATGGAATCCCTATCTAAAGGTAATAGTTATAAAACTGAATTTATACCTGAAATGTTTATTCAAACTTCTTAATAATTTTTTTGATTGTTTCTGTAAGGGCGATTTTACCTACAACAATAACACCTGACGCAATTAGTCTTTGAGCAATTCTCATTGAAGTTGTTTGTATATCACTACCTTCCGTGATTGCAGATTGAATATCTGTGATAATTGGAATTAAAAACGAATATGCGATTAATTCTAATGTTGACCCTAAAGAAATATTAGCGGATTTCATAAAATTAAAAAATGAATCTCTTAAATTTCTTGATTTAATTAAAACTTCTTTAAACGTGTCCTCAAGACCTTCTTCTTTAATTTTGGTTAAAATTGATTTAAGAGTTTTTACGTTATCGTAGAAATATGTACATGCAACACCAATTAAGATTAAAGTTGCTTGTTCATCTGTTAATTCAAATCTACCTGTTCTTATAAAACTATCTAATGGCATAACTAAGCCACCAACAGACGCTCCCCAAGTTAGAAGTAACTTTAAATTAAGACCATAAGTTTTTTTAGCTCTATTAACAAGATTACTTGTGAATGAATACAATTCTTTCATGTAATCACTCATCTTTGATTGGTCTTGTTCTTGTAAAATAACTCTCAGTTGAGATTCGTTAATTAAAAAATCCATATAATTATAAATATACTAAAGATATTTATTGTTATGAGTAAACCAAAGAAAGAGTTAAATCCAAAATTAGTTAAAGGTGATAGAATTATGTGTCTTCATATGGATGGTGAGACTTCAGTGCCTCCTATGACAACAGGAACCGTAAGAAGTGTTGTTAGAGACCCTTTTGAAGATGATAGTGAGATTATTAATGTTAATTGGGATAATGACAGTACATTAGGTTTAATATCAATTACAGACAGTTGGGTTAAAATTGCTCAAGAAACTCTTGAAGAGCAAGCAAGTACCTCTGAATATGATTATTTCAGTAAAAACCCTGAAATATTTGAAAACTTTGATTATAGGTTTTTAAGAAATTACTTATACAAAGTAAGGGAAGCGGGCTCTGTTAATATGTATGAGTCAACACCATTTTTATATTCAGGTAGAGAATGGATTGACCGATATTATGGTGAAAACCAAGAAGATAATGAAGCTTTTCAAGAAGTTTTAGAAATTGCGGATGAAGTAAAAAACAAAATGATTCAAGGTACTTTAAACTATATGGAATCTAAAGATATGAATATTGACTTAGATAGTGTTAATAAGATTATTGGGCGTTTGGCTCGGAAGATTTTACAGTTTTACATTTCTTTCTCTTAAACCATTTAAACCTTTTTTTCTTTGGTTTTATTATTTTAGGAGGACTTGGAGCCTCAATATATTTTGTATCTTGTTTAATAGTAATAGAGTCTTCTTTATTACAAGACCCTATTACTATTAAAGTTAGTAAAAGGAATATTTTTCTCATTAATTACTTAAAGGAGCTTTAATTGATGGATGTGACTGATAGTTTTCTAATTCAAAATCTGAGTTATCCAAATGCGTGATTAAACTTAAATCTTCTCCTAATGATTTATAAAACTCATTAGTTTTCATATGTTTCAATGTTGGTAATGGAAATGGTTCTTTCGTGTGATAAGGTATCTTATGAGCATCATAATACTCAGACATACCACCGCCAAACGGCATAAGTTCATTAACAGCTTTGTTATATAAACGCCAACTCATCGCATCTTTCAACATTAATTCTCTTTCTTCAAAAGTATATTTTCTACCAATCTGTTCTTTTGCTTGTTCTAAATGATTTGAATATAAATGAGTGTCACCTAAGTTACCAATTAATTCATCAGGTACCATATTAACTTCTTTTGCTATTATTTCTAATAACAATCCATAAGAGGCAATATTGAATGGTAAACCTAAAAATGTATCTACTGAGCGTTGATTCCACATTAGGGAGATTGCTCTGGTAGGAAAATTTGGATACCAAGGTTCGTTTTGATTGATATTATTATTTTTATACCAAAGTTCCTTCTCGCTCATACTCAACTCTCTTGTATAAACTTGAAATCCATAATGACAAGGTGGTAAAGTCATTTTATCCAAATCACCCACATTCCAAGCATTAACCATTAATCGTCTTGAGTCTGGATTTGTTTTAAGTTCGTTGATTAGATTTGCGATTTGGTCTATTGAATTATTTTGGTACGTTACTTTAACATCATATTTACTATAATCACCATCATTACGAATTAAGTCCATAACCTTAACTTGGTCAGAACTTTTTACATTTTCTAAATCATAATTTACTACATTTTTTCTACCCCAACTTCTCCATTGCTTACCATAAATTGGACCTAACTCACCCCACTTCTTAGCAAACTCATCATCTGTTTTGATTCTTTCAATAAACTCACCCATTGTTAAGTCTGATAACATATGAAGATTGTCCAATCCGTATTTACCTTCTCTGCTTTCAATCTCATATACCTTCATGTAGTGTTTATAAGCATCACCATCCCAAATATGACAACCATTATCAACCAAGTATTTGATGTTGGTATCTCCACGTAAGAACCATAGTAATTCTGTTACCATAGTTTTCCAAGCCATCTTCTTGGTTGTGAGTAATGGAAATCCATCACTCATTCTATGACGGATTGTATAACCAAAAATAGATTTGGTTCCTGTTCCTGTACGGTCTTTCTTTTCAACTCCATAATCTAAAATAGATTGGAGTAAGTCTTGGTATTGTTTGTCTAATGTATTCATATTTTACTTAGTGTTTTTAATGTTTTTAATAAAGAATCTGGTGTTACAGAAATACTATCAATTCCTTCGCTAACTAAAAATTCTGCAAAATCAGGAAAATCAGATGGTCCTTGTCCACAAATTCCTACCTTAGTGT
>Ga0315268_10002290_pt1 | contig 21765 bp, 18 predicted proteins | sample C1_top_MG_FD_204535 | JGI IMG/M metagenome (GOLD analysis project Ga0315268, IMG submission 204535) | Sediment microbial communities from Yellowstone Lake, YNP, Wyoming, USA - C1_top | ecosystem: Environmental > Aquatic > Freshwater > Lake > Sediment | place: USA: Wyoming | collected 2017-08-01 | reverse complement strand
TTGCATTATGAGGATAAAGGTCGACGTGATAGAATCGGGTTCGTTGCTTCTGGGCTGACATACAATTACCTTGAGCAGGCCCTTCACTATTTAGGAATGGACGAGCGATTCCCAATTTTGAAGCTGGGCATGGTCTACCCTTTGGACGAAGAGGTCATTAAGGCCTTTGCGAAGACGGTGGAAAATGTCTTTGTCGTGGAGGAGAAGGAGCCGTTCATTGAATCCGACGTGTCTTACGTAATCAAAAATGCGCGCCAGAATAAGGAAATCGAAAATGTGAACGTCTGGGGTAAGAAATTCCCCGGTGGTGAGGCGGGGTTCCCTGAATATGGGGGATTGAATCCAACCATCGTTGTTGAAAGGGTAGGTGACATTCTCTTACGGGTTCAGACATTATCACAGTAGAAGAAAGGGAAAGACTCATCCGCAAGCTAGAGCGCATTAGGAAGGCCGGTCGGTTCGTCCTTGATTTGCCTATGAGGTTACCCGGCTATTGCGCTGGGTGTCCCCACAGAGGAACCGACAGCGTCATAAAACATGTGAGGAAGAACCTGAGGGACGCAGATTTCTTAACCATGCCAGACATCGGGTGCTATTCCATGTCGATATTCACCCCTTGGAGGGAGGCTCATGCGTTCAACGCGATGGGGCACGCCGGAGCTTCCGCTGACGCCATGAGGGATGTTGTGAATAAGAAGATCGTGCTCATTGGAGATGGAACATTCGAACATGGAGGAAAGAATTCAGTCCAAGAGGCCATCGATGAAAACAGGGATAGGATATCTATCATCATGGATAACAAGTGCGTCGCTATGACTGGGCATCAAAGGTCGGTTACTACTGAGTACAACCGGATGCGAAGAGTCGAAGCCCGTAGGTTCGAACCAGTAGTGAGAGGCATGGCCCAGGGCCACGACGTCTACATTAAGACAATCGACCCTGATGACAGGCGAACGTATATACAAGAGATCAAAAGAGCGCTCAAACGAGTCGGACCCACGGTCTTCATTTCTGAGAAGGAATGTGGAATCACGCATGAAAGGCGCAGGAAGATGACTCGTGTTGGTCCTAAAACGGACTTCGTTAACGTGACCCCTGAAGTGTGTGAAAACTGCCGGGAGTGCACGATGAACACAGGATGTCCAGGCCTGACGTTGACCGATACTCCTTACGGTCAGAAGGTGACTATAGACATGTCCATATGTACGGAGGACGTCTATTGCGCTCGAATAGAAGCGTGCCCTTCGTTCGAAAGGGTGAAGGTGAGCTATGCCGGCAACAGACCAAGACAAAGATTGGACAAAGGAAGCTTGAAAGATATTGCTGAACCTGTAAAGAAAGTGGAATTTGATGACATGTATTCCATCTATACGGGTTCGTTCGGTGGGCTGGGCGGCGGCTTGAATTCAGTGATTCTAGCCAGAGCCGCCGCAAAGCAGGGTTATAACAAGGGACAGTGGATAGGTCACGACAAGAAGGGCTTGGCTGTGAGGAACGGTGGAGTCTACAGCCACGTCATCTTTTCGAAGAATAAAGTGAACATCTCTCCCGTCATAACCGCCGGCACGGCCAACCTCATTGATGGGTTAGATAAGTTGGAAGGGACTAGGGGGTTGAAGTACGCTAACGAACATACGTGGTTTGTGTCCAACGAAACCGAATTACCAACAATACCGATGTTGGTGGGAGAGGAAGACTATCCAGCGGATGTGGATTTTCAAATCAAAGCGAAAGTCGGCGAGCTTGATTACTTCGGGCTGCCCGTCTCTGAGCTCTGTGAGTTCTACTTGGGGAGCAAGATCTATTCCAACATAGCTATGCTTGGCGTAATTTACCAATTGGGGCTGCTTCCGATAGAAAGAAGATACATAGAGGAAGCCATAGTGCAGTCGGCCAAATCTGGTAAAGATACGAACCTGAAGGCCTTCAACTTTGGTAGGAAATTGGTGGCCAATAGAGCGTTTGCGGAGGAGCTGGCTAGTAACCCCGATTTCCTGTTAATTTATGACGAAAAGGAATGGCTTTCGAGGAGGTCCACGATGGACGTCCTTAATGAGAAGAGCCGCCACTTGGAAGACTACTACTTGTTCGGGTCCAAGGGGAGGAAGGCTGGTCTTGAATACTTGAAGCTCATGGACTTCTTCAGGTCACGAGTAAACTTAGATGACGATGCGATCAAAGGCGTGGCGATCAGGGTCTACGACTTGATGAAGTGGGGGAACTTCGATTACGCCAAAAAATACGTTGATCTGATTATGAGGGTCTACGACAAGGATGGCCCAGAGAATGGCTACGAAGCCACCAAGGCTGTCGTCAACAACCTTTACAAGGTCATGGCGATTAAGGACGAACTCTGGGTGGCAGAACTTCTCCTAAGTACAGAAAAGCTGAATCGAGATAAAGTAAGGTATAACGTTGACACGGCTCGTGGTGATATCATCGAATACGTTCACTTAAACAGGCCACAGATTGACATTCACGTGGGGCGCCGTGTGAGTCGCATTGTTGATGCGTTAAGAAATCATATCCCCAATCTAACCAGAAACAAGGTGGAGATAGATGCCTCCGAAGGGCAACTCAAAGTGAGGTTCAACATGAACACGTCAAGTAGGTCGCTCCGCTTGATAAGGCGGATGAAATTCTTGAGAAGGTTAGCCTTTAGACATGAGCAGGAAGAAGAATTCAGAGATTGGTACATGAACGAAGTCGTTGAGTGCTTCCTTCGTGGGTTTTACAAGGACTACGGGACGGCGCTGGAGGCCTTGAAGATGCCCTTGGAATTGAGGGTGCCCAACTGCCCGGTGGGTGTGACTGGATTCAGGGAGGTCGTTTACCCGAAGATGAGGTTTGCGAGATATGCCTTTTCTGGTCTTATAACTCGAACGGAAGACCCCCTCAAAGTTGTGGGCGGAAGAGGATCGTAATCTCCGGGAGTCCGGAAGGGCCAAGTTAATTGACGGTTTCGAGGTCTTCAGAGCCAAGATAACCAAGGAAGATTTAGATTCGCAAACAGGGGAGATGGCATCTAAACTACGCGCACGAGATGATTTGCAGATTGGCGGTTTGCTTGGTCGGATCAGACCTAGGGAGTATTGTCGTTCTTGATGGAAAAATAATCTCATGGTTGTCTTTCTTGAAAGGGGATTTGAAATGCTAGCCAGTCAGAAATCCACTTATAACGATGTTGTTGAATGTGACAGATTGGTTGGAATCCCTAGTATCAATTAGATTTCTGGACAGAGTAGCACGTGGTGCGGGGGGTGGGATTTGAACCCACGAACCCCTGCGGGATGAGGTCCTGAGCCTCACGCCTTTGACCAGGCTGGGCGACCCCCGCTTAGCCTAGACCTCAAAGGGATGAATTGTAAAAGCTTTTCTTATGGATACGAGGATTCGAATCGTCTGTTCGTATTCAGTTGTCAAGCTTAACCAAGCACTTGGTTATCGGTTGTTGACTTTATGGGGTATATCAAAGCGCTTCATGATTGTTGTTTGAGCATCGTTTGGCCGATCAGACGCTGCCGATCGCCATCGTAATTGTTGCGGCCCTAGCTGTGATTATACCTCTGGTTTTAGGGTACAGGAGCAGATCGAAGAGCGTGGCTTCCCCAGTTCGGCCCGTTCCGGCTTCAACGTTGGTGCCGACGACCTCAGTAGCCGTTCAACCATTTCCAGAACCAGCCAAGGTTGAAGCGCCGTCTAAACAGACTGAGCCCGTTACAGAGCCGAAGGTTGAAGAAGTGTCCGTTCCCGCGGAGCCAACACCGCAGCCTCCAGAGCAGACTATGATGAAGCCTGCCGAAGTTACTCCAACGGTCTCCAGTTCATCACAAGAACAAGCCCCCGCGCTAGAACCCTCGCCGGAATCAGAGAAACCGTCTGCCAAGAGAGTAAGAAGCACAAAACCGCGTAAGCCGAGGACTACGAAGGCGAAGAAAGAATAAGGCGGACCCATGCTTGGAATGAGCTACGGGAGTCCGTTAGTTATGGTTAATTATGAGAACAGCGAGTTGAACGGACTATGAATGGACGTAAAATAGACCCTGAATGGGTTTATAGACTCACAAAACAGGTTCCAAGCGGCAAGGTTACTAGCTATAGTGCACTAGCGGAGGCGGCGGGGAATCCCAAGGCAGCAAGGGCGGTGGGAAGCATCATGCGTGTGAACCCTTACGCGCCGGTGGTACCCTGTCATAGGGTCGTTTACAAAGACGGCAGGGTGGGAGGGTTTGGGGACAAGGAAGGGGTAACAAAAAAGATAGATTTACTGTTCAGAGAGGGGGTATCCGTAAAGGACGGGCGGATAGAAGACTTCGATAGGGTGTACTTCGAAGGTTTCAAAAAGAACGAAAGAAAGAGGACCGGTTAGCATGGTTTGACTTGGGGTGTGGGTTTCACTATCATCCTGACGTCGAGAGCTTTGCAACCCTTTCCCTCCTCTAGGACGACGAGCGGGTTAATGTCCAATTCGTTGATATCCATATTCTCGCAAACCATCTGAGAAAGCCTCTGCAGGTTTTCGACAAGCTTTGGAACGTCGCCTTTCTTGGACCCTCTGTACCCATTAAGGAGTTGGCTTGCTTTTGTGGAGTTAATCATGTTATATGCGCCCAGTTCTCTTATAGGAGCTAGTCTGAACGATACGTCCTTAAACAACTCCACGGACGTCCCTCCCAGGCCAAAGACTATCAACGGGCCAAACTGAGGATCGTGTTTCATACCTAAAATGGTCTCCACTCCACCCTTAACCATCTCGAAGACGCCTATGCCCCAGATGTTGGTGGCTGGAGCAGCGCCCTTGACGCTTCTTATTATATCGTTATATGCTTGCCTTAACTCTGTAGGATCCTTTATCCCTACTCTGACTCCGCCCAAGTCGGTCTTGTGAACGATGTCGGGAGAGACGACTTTCAAAACAACCGGGTATCCTATCTGTTCGGCTGCCTTCAGAGCGTCGTCCACACTCTTCGCAAGGGCGCGCTTGGGAACGTCGAACCTGTAAGCGTCAAGGATATCGAAGGCTTCGATGTCAGTAATGTATAGCCTGTTTTCTGCCTTCACCTTTTCAATAATCCTTTTGGCTTTCTCCTTGTCGACGTCAGAGAAGACCTTGACCTCGGTTCTGGGCCTGACGATCCAGCTTTCGTATCTCTGCATCACAGCCAGGGCCCTAACAGCCGATTCGGAGAAAGAGTAGACCGGTATGCTATGATTTTCCAAGTAGAGTACTCCTTCGTCGTCGGAGGGAGCTCCAGGGAACGAAACCATGATGGTCTTGTCGGTCTGACCTGCTGCCCTCACTATGGCTTCTGCGATGGCTTTAGTGTCGGTCATGAGCTGTCTGGTGCCTATGATGATCAGGGAATCTATGTTTGGGTCTTTGATCATGATTTGAAGCGTCTTCTCATACCTTGTGGCATCGGCGTCTCCGATGATGTCGATGGGGTTGTTCAAGGCGGCTGCAGCCGGCAAGAAGGACTTAAGCTGCGCAGTCGTTTCCGGAGCCAAAGCTGGTATAGACATACCATACCTGACGCAGGCATCGGTGGTCAGAATCCCGGGACCTCCTGCGTTAGTCAGGATTCCGACTTTGTTGCTCTTAGGAATAGGTTGGCGTGCAAAGGCTATCGCATAGTCAAAGAGCTCTGACGTGAATTCTACCCGAATCACTCCGCTCTGCGCAAATATGGCGTCATATACTTCGTCCGAACCGGCTAAAGAACCAGTGTGAGATGACGCCGCTTTGGCTCCGGCAGCTGTCCTGCCAGCTTTTAGCGCAAGGATTGGTTTCTTGATTGTGTCGGTAATCACCCTGACGGTTTCTATGAAGCCCCTTCCATCAACCAAATCCTCGAGATAAAGGAGGATCACTTTGGTATGAGAGTCTTTCGCCAACGCCTTCAGAAGGTCAAGTTCGTTTAGGACCGCTTTGTTACCTAAGCTGACTACTTTAGATATCCCGATGTTGCGGGTAGAAGCGTAGTCCATCAGAGCGACTCCCAACGCTCCGCTTTGAGAGACGATAGCGATGTTACCAGACCGCGGGATTCGCTTGGCGAAGGTGGCATTAAGCCTGATGTTAGGGTCCATGTTCCCCAAACCTAAGCAGTTCGGGCCTATCAGAGGAAGGTTATACTCTTTGGCGGCACTCTTGAGGTCTTCTTCGAGCTTTGCCCCTTCGGGACCCGTCTCCTTGAATCCCGCGCTGATCACTACTACCCCTTTGACTGCTTTCTTCCCGCAGTCCCTAACAACCTGTGGCACAAAACGACTAGGTACACAAACTATGGCCGTGTCGATGTCGTCTGGAACATCAAGTATCGACGAGTAGCAACGCACTCCGAGAATGGATCTGGCGTTAGGGTTAATCGGATAGACGACGCCCTTGTATCCGCCTCTGAGTATGTTTGAGAAGACGGCAAAACCCACGCTGTCTTCCTTGGCTGAAGCACCAATTACGGCGACCGACATGGGGTTAAGGTATGTTTCGAGACGAGTGTGTACTTCGTCGATAGTCGACATCTATCCCACACCATGCCTCGAGACTGAGGGTGGTATTAACTATAACTCTCCAGAAATCACAAGTTGTACAGCTATTAAGGATAATTCGTTATGTATGTCAACTCTGGACAAAGGAAGTCTATATAGTTGAAATTTGGTTTGAGGGAAGTTCATATGATAGGGAATAATGTGTATAATCTTCATGATGTGGCCGAAGCTAAGGCATTTCAGACAGTGGCATTCGATAGTTTGATAGATTTGTTGTTAGAGTTGTGGGCGTGTGTATGGAATTCAGTCACTGGACCACCTATCGAATGTGCTTCTTCTCGTATGAAGTATAAGGTAAATATACCGTCTTAGAGTAGGGAAGCTCCGCCGGGAGGCCGGGATTCGAAGTCTGCGCCTGAAAGCTCAGCCTGGTTAGAGCGCCAGCCTCCACAATAAAGGGCGACACTCATAATCTGGAGGTGGCTGCAACCCACCAGAAGTCGAGGGTTCGAAACCCTCTCCCGGCACTTATCGAATAACCTGCTCGTTTATGATTGTAACTTTTAATAGCGGAATAGATTGATGTTGGGGCTGAAGGAATGTGACGCCCGATCAGTTCTTCCAGTTTGCGGGGACGAGCACTCTTGCTTTGCTCATACTCGCAGTGATAACCGCTTTTGTGTATGAATATTACGCTTCGAAGAAGAAATAGACGTTTTGATTTGAATTGAGTAGATCAACCGAAAGTGTTCTTAGAGTTCTTCTTAAGACTGCTGGTATTACAAATCCTACTCAAATGCAACTTGAAGCATGGCCTAAGATCTATCGCCGAAAGAATTTGTTGATCAGCGCCCCGACAGGCGCTGGGAAGACCGAAGCGGCCATGGTGCCAGTTCTCCTATCCTTGACCAAAGAGACAAACCCAAACAAAGGTGTTAGGGCGGTATACATCACACCTTTACGATCCTTGAACCGTGACATGCTTCGGAGAATGGCCGGATACACGAAAGCTGTAGGTCTAACAGTGGATGTAAGGCATGGCGATTCGCCCGAATCTGTTAGACGAAGGACCTTGCTGACCCCTCCAGATCTGCTGATAACGACCCCAGAAACGTTAGGGATACTCTTATCATCAAAGCTATTCAAGTTACATCTGAGAGCAGTTGAGTGGATAATAGTGGATGAGATTCACGAGCTCGTCAACACTAAGCGGGGTGCCCATTTGGCGCTCAGTCTACAGCGACTATCTCGAATGACGTGGAGCCCGCCAGTCCGAATCGGCATTTCAGCTACCTTAGGCAATGTAGACCACGCCGCCAAGTTCCTCTTCGGTGCCAACGAAGAGTATGCCATCGTCGCAGATTCGATAGCTAGGAAATATGATGTCAGATGTCTGTTGTTATATGGAGATTTGAAAGTGGTAGCTGATTACTTGATCGATGACTTGAACGCAAAGAGGTATGGCACGTCGTTAGTCTTTACCAACACGCGAGATGAAGCGGAGATGCTTACCGCCATTTTGAGGGAGAAGAACGTTGTTGATGTTGAAGTGCATCACGGATCCCTTTCTAGAGAAGCGCGCGAAGAAGTTGAAAGTAAATTGAAAGAAGGCAGGCTTCGGTTAGTAGTTTGTACATCCTCTTTAGAATTAGGAATTGATGTTGGGGCCATTGCACATGTTTATCAGATTAACTCGCCGCGGCAGGTGTCAAGGTTGACCCAGCGAGTAGGCAGGAGCCTTCATGCTGTAGGCATGAAAGCCAGTGGAACTATCATTAATACAAACCTAGATGATTATATGGAAAGCTTGGCGCTGGTAAGGCGTTTATCGAGGGGGGACCTCGAGCCCTTAATTCCACTACGCCGTCCTCTTGATGTGATGGCACATCAAGCGGCGGGGTTAGCAGTTGAACGTGGAATGTATGAGGTCCAAGAGGGAGTATCGATTTTCAAGGAGGCATATCAGTATAGGGATTTAGACGAACTGACCTTTACCGACGTCATAAATGTCCTGTTGGAGGGACGCGTCCTCCGGGCCGACCAAAAGACCGTCAAGAGCGCCGGCAAAAGAAGTATTGAATATTACTTCTCACATGCGTCGATGATTCAAGATGTGGAAAACTACGAAGTGATAGAACTGGCTACGCGAAAGAAGGTTGGGTATTTGGACGAGAAGTTCGTTGCCGAGAATATGGAAAAGGGTCAATCTTTGATATTGAAAGGGGAGGCTTGGAAAGTGGTTTCGGTAGACGATGAGAAGGCCAAGATATTCGTAGAAAGGACGCGGGCTACAGGTGGAGCAATACCCGTCTGGGCTGGCGAACAGATACCGGTCGATTTGTACACTGCGTTGGAAGTCGGAAAGATAAGAAGTGAATCATCCGACGATAACGGTGAATTAAAGGCGTATCGTGATAGGATCGTACGAGAGCTCGGCCTAATTCCTGACAATAAGCACATCGTGGTAGAGGTGGGTAGAACGGCGGTCATTTTTCATTCATGCTTTGGAACAAGAATAAACAATACACTAGAGAAGTTGGTCAACGCGATTGGTAAAGGGATCTTAGGAAATACGTCGCAGACCGTCAGCGACCCTTACAGGGTCCTAGTGGTGTCTCAACCACCTCTCTCTGGGGACAGGTTAAGGGATTTGCTGATTGAGGGCGAGGACGTTGAAAGTTTAATCGTTCCAGAAATCACATCGAGCAGGTTATTTCAATATACGGTTTGGCAAGTGGCCAAAAGGTTCGCGCTCGTAGATAAGAAAGCTAAGTATGACGGAAGGGCCGCGAGAACGTTGATAGAGAAATGCATCAACACGCCCGTGTATGAAGAGGCGTTGAACGAAGTGCTCCAGAAGAAATATGACTTATCAGGCACGAAGAGCCTGCTTGAAGATATAAGAAAAGGTAGAATTCAGATTTCGGTCAGACATGTCGAACATTATTCAGTAGTTTCGTCCAAAATGATTGATGACGCGATTACGATGGGGGTAGAAGGGCCAGAAAAGGCGATTGAAAACCTCAAGGAGCGTTTGAGCAAACGCCACATCAAGGCTGTTTGCTTGACTTGTGGGCGTTGGAGTAGTGTGATGAAAGCTTTTGAGGCGCCAGAGCAATTCAGGTGCAAGCTGTGCGGATCTAGGATGATTGCACTGACATCTCCTTACGACGAAAAAATCCATAAGATTGCAGAGAAGAGGGCCAAGAAAAGGATCCTATGTGAGGAAGAAGAAAGGGCCTTTAGGAAGGCTTGGAAATCTGCATCCTTGGGTATTTCGTTCGGAAGAAGGGCAGCTATAGCCTTGTCGTGTTATGGCGTAGGTGAAGATACTGCCGCTAGGGTTTTGAGACGCTCTTCGACGGAAGAGGATCTGTTTCTTAATCTCTATTATGCTGAACGGAATTTTCTGTTGTACAGGCAGTATTGGAAAGCTTAATTAGCTTTGAACATGATATAAGGAGGTAAAGTCACGGATTTCCATGAATGGGTTGCCTTTATTATCCATCCTCGGTACAGCACCGTAGACTATCAAACGTGCTCCAGGAAGTAGCCCAGTCAATTCCTTCGTCCGATCGCGCCAAGCTACTAGTTTGGTTTCTCCGGTTTCGTCACCAACTAATACTTCGCTTAATGTGGCGGTGCGGCCATTCTTTAGTGTTATTTCTTTCGTAATAGGTTTAGCCAAAACTACAAGTTCGACTATGCCTGGCGAGCTAGCCTTTTGGGCCTCGTTAACCTTGAATCTAAAGTAAGAAAGGTCGGAGGGGAAGTTTCCGATTAGCTGGATGTCTCTTTCCGACGGCGTCTGGACGAACAGGTTGGTGTCCTTGACGGAGTAATTTTGTAGTAATATTCTGTCGCCGATGTTCAGGTTGTCAAGCAGTTCGATGCCTTCGTCTACCACCGTTAGAGAGAACGCTCTCTTGTCTCGACCCAAGAGCAGTGTTCGTCTTCTTTTGCCCAAGGATTCAAAGATACTACCGACAGAGATTATAGTGAAAGGGTCTTCATCAAACCGGGTCTTGGAATTCTCTCGTATGCCAATGATTTCGACAGCTGTATCGTCATTTCCGTGAAGCTCTAGACTTCTCTGAGCCTGGGTGGTCTTTGAGTCTATGTTGATCAAACGCAGCTCCGTCCCTTGTTTGATTATAGTTTCATACTCATCTCTATAGGACCATAATACAACCCGTAATGAAGACTGTAAATCGATGGGGTCAGAGAGTGTGAATTGCAAGGCCTTTCCTTGAGTGTTGTCTTGGCGTTGAAAGGTGATAACTCGTGGATCGTCAGATACTACTCCCTTTACAATCAGCCCTCTTTTGGGTGTAATGATGTTAGGTGGTCGCATTGTAACGACGTCTAGTGATTTAGGGGGATGTAATTGAGGATCGAGCAGTTCGACTCTGGTTTGAGCGATGCTATGTATCTCCGGTTGGTTATCCCTTCCCATACGTGTAGAAACTCCAGTCACTCTGATCGGTTCGCATGGGGCGGTTGAAGAGAAAGGGTTGTTTTGTGCTATTGCGTCCCAAAGCACAAGCCTCATGGTTATGTTGTCGTCGAACAGTAGAACGGAGCGTAGAAGTCCTTCCGAACCATCTTTACGTTTGAAGGAACGCTGCTTAGACGCAGCTAGGAAATATGCTTTCACGTTGACCGCGGTCATTCCAGGATTCAGCTCTTTTAGTGAATAATCGTTTAACCCGAGGTTGTCTAAGTCAATGCCAAAATCGTTGGCTACAAGGTAGCTTGCGCCGATGTCTGTGAGGTATCCCGACCCGACCTTCTTTTTCTTTTCCGCGATGCTCTGCAAGAGTTCTTCTCTAGTTAGATTCGGTCTCTGCTTTAGCATTTCATTGATTATTCTCTCCAGTCGTTCGCCTGCCATTTTGCTGCCTGCCGAAATCGAAGCTGCAATGTTATTATATTAATCTATGTGTGAAGAGTTGAGCAATAAGAGCTAGGTAACAGTCATCAACAGAACGGATTCGATTATGAGAGAGCTCAAGATGATAGCCAATCCCCATAGAGTAAGATGGACGGATTCTGTGATTGCCTTTTCAAACGATTCCAGAAGGTTGTCTTCGGCTAACCTAATCCTTGAGACCGTTTGACAGACGTTGGCGGAGGCCTCATGCAATAAAGATGTGGCTTCGTCGACCATAGATGCGACGTCATCAACGATCTTCTGGGGAGGGGTGGATTCGCCGAGAACCAGATAACCTCGCTTATTACGGATCCTAGCCGCGTTAAAATGCGAATCTGATGTACAGAATTCTAGAAGGAAAATCCCTTTATCGTTTAACGTCTTCTTAATCTCATCTCTTAGCCCTAGAGCAGAATTATTGGAGTCAGCGTAAACTAATGCATAACGTTTATCGTCAATGGACAGGATTAGACAGCCTAGTCCCGCAGCACCAACATCGGCTTCATCGTTGGACTTGAACACGTACGACTTGCTTGAATGGTTCAACGAAAAAGTGAATTGTTGTGCCGTAAAAAGCTCAGAAGCCACCGTTTTAACTCCCCGTAGCACTTCTTCTTGGAGTTCAGGCGAAGGATCCTCGCCTATGGCGTTGTGGGCATCTATTAAGATTGTCTTGCGATAACCGATTTTGGCACAGAGGTTCTTTACGGACTCCCGAAAGGACGCGGGGTAATCCTCCGAACCTGTAGGAATAGAGACCAAGAGACACAAAGAGTCTCCTATCTTGATGCCTGTCACCACCGATTTCCCTGATTCTTTGGATAAAGGCGTTGAAATCTTGTTGGAGAACAGGCTTTCTTTGGATTGCGCGGCCAATTGAGAAAGATATGATTCGACTTCTCTTGCACTTAACAAGTTCAAGGAATGGTCGACAGCACCATGGAGTACAAAACAGTCTTTGTACCCTTGTGATTTTAACAACCAAGATAGTCTTCCTGGTAAATCGTAGCTTCCAATTGGTGCGAACGGCCCCGGATGAACTTCTGGGACGACCAAGGCGACTTTGGATTCGGCCGTAGAGAAGTCTATGAAATGTGTTGTTGCCGAGGATTCCTTGGAGTGGTCCTCTAAGAGGCGTTCTAAACGGGTGGGGTTGAAATTGATCCAGGCGTCAAGGAAACCCTTAAGGAGGTCAAACGATCCGATTCTAAGAGTCCTTTTGGTAGACGAATTAATGGTGTAAAGGACTATGATCATTGTAACCACGAATGTTGTGCCCAAGATCGATGGTGCGAAGAGGTGGCTTGACTTGTCAGAGAATAAGAATGGATAATACCTAATCATCATTGGGATAGGAACAAGCGCTGAAAGCAGGAAGGATTTGATGAAAGAATTAACGAAGACTGGCCATAATATGAATAACGTGAAAGCCACAGATACTGCTGCGGTAAATGTCAATGTTAAAACGCCAATAGTCTGGTTGATTCCTTCGATCGAAAAAATAGAGATGGTTAATATGAACCACACGGTGTTGACGACGGTTAAGCTGGCTGCGATCCTTCTAAGTGATGCGAAAGGAGAAATTCTAGATGTGCTTAACTGAATTGTTTTGAGGACGCTGATCTGTAGTAGAAGGACGACGATTATGAGAAAAGGTGAGGTCGGCATGAGTGTGCCGATCGAATACTCGTACAGCAAGCCCAAGATAAAACTTGATACCAAATAGACGAAGACTACGACTGAAGTGGACCTAGGAAGAACGAAAAGAAGCCGGAATTTCTTTGCTATGTTGGAGGAGGCGCTTTCCAAGAATTGGTAGCACCTATGTGCTCATGGCGAGGCGAGACATGTTTATAGTATAAATCCTTTCCCTACTTGAGAAAAGCTAACAATAGAAGGGATCCAGCGATAAGCGTGACCCCAATGCCTACGATGACCTCTGGGTTTAGTCTGACGCCAGGTGTATCGTCTTCAAAGAAACGTAGTAGCCCGGCGCTTGAGGCGGGCAGGGGAGCTTTGTTCTTCTGTTTCTTGGCGCTCAACTTGTTAAGACCTTCTAGACTCATTAGCTAATAGGGCCTTCTTATATGTTTGTCATGAGCCTGTGGAATGTCTACGGCAGCGGTAAGGTGATTCGGGGATAGCGTCATGTCAAGCATCAACTTATTGGGAGACGAAGACGCTCTAGACCTTAATCGTGTCTCCGATTGGTCGTCCTAAGAAGCATTAGAGTCTGTTTGGCACTCTTGTGAAGCGTAGTTAAATGAATCGGTTTCGGCTTGAGAATACATTAAAAGGGCAGACGTTCGCAGTAAAGGCCGTCATGAGTGCGTTTAATGGGAAAGACGACTATGATAGAGTTTTCGACCTTTTGAAGGCCCACCATAAATGGTTTAATGAAAGCTTGCCGTTGATTGCGTCTGAAAATGTAACTAGTGCTGCGGTAAAGGAAGCCATAGTTTCAGATTTCGGCCACAGATATGCCGAAGGTTGGCCTGGAGAAAGGGTGTACGCAGGCTGTGTTTACATCGATGAGGTAGAAAGAATAGCTATTAAAACCGCAAAACAACTGTTTGATGCGGAATTCGTTGACGTTAGACCGGTATCTGGGGTAAACGCAAACCTTGTAGCTTATACGGTGCTTGCTAATCCAGGAGACACCGTGATGGCCCTTTCGATTCCGAACGGAGGACATATTTCGTATGGCAGAAATGAGCTGGGAGGAACTGCAGGTAGTGTGAGGGGGTTAAAGGTAGAATATCTCGTTTTTGACCAAGAACAGATGAATATAGATGTTGATGCTACCGTGGCCAAGGTCAAGAAGCTACAGGGAGAAGGTAAGACGCCTAAACTAGTCATCTTTGGGGCTTCTGTGTTTCTGTTTCCTCACCCGGTAAAGGAACTAGCTTCGTTCTTTAAATCGATTGGGGCCTCCGTGATGTACGATGGGGCTCATGTGCTTGGATTAATCGCTGGAAAGCAGTTCCAAGACCCTCTTCGTGAAGGAGTAGATGTTTTAACTGGATCCACTCATAAGACTCTGCCGGGTCCACAGGGAGGAATGGTGATCTCATGGAGACGTTTGGAGAATGTCATCAAGAGGGCTACATTTCCTGGAAACGTATCAAATCATCATCTGCACCATGTGGCTGGAAAGGCTGTGGCGTTTGCCGAGATGCTTGCATTCGGTAGAGAGTATGCGGCAGAAGTCGTAAAGAACGCTCAAGCATTGGCTGAGGGGTTGAGCACAAGAGGGATTCCTGTGTTTGGGGAGAAGTTGGGCTATACAAAGTCACACCAAGTGTTGGTCGACGTCACCAAGTACGGAGATGGAGGGACTTTGGAGAAGAAACTTGAAAGCGCTAATATAATCGTTAACAGAAACATGATTCCCCTCGACATAAAGGCTGGACGACATTTCGAACACCCTGGGGGGTTGCGTTTTGGAGTCCAAGAACTGACTAGATTAGGTATGGGTAAGAGCGAGATGGACCACGTGGCGTCTTTGATTGCTGACGTCGTCGTCAAAGGATGTGAACCGCTTCAAGTGGTAGAAGATGTAAAGGAGCTGAGGCGCGGTTTTCAAAAAGTGATGTTCTCGTTTGATACGCAAAAAGACGCTTACGCTTACGTCACGATAAGATAGAATTACATATAGTCGGACAGGGCCGTTTGTTTTTTTGCCTCAGACAGGAGTTGTAGGTTATCTAGCGTTAATGTTACTCTGTCTCTGGTCGCGGGAGCGATTCTGTATGCCTTAGAGAGTTCGTTCGCCAAGAAGGCGTACTTTTCTACCGTTGAAAGGACGACAGTGGGCACGAGTTCCCTTCCACAGGTTAGACAGACGCCCTTTATTGGTGGTCTTCTGTATCTTTCGCCGCACCCTTTGCATTTGAAGGGTTGTATAGCATAGGCCTGAAGATCGGCCATAATTTCTTTGGCCAAGTAGTTATCTAGAAGCGAAGTAACCACTCTATCTGCGTTGACGGCGGCTATTCTGGCGGCTATAGCAATCTGTTTGGTTACTTTGTCTGGAATCGTTATTGGTGACGCATAAATCGACCTTGACTGAGAAGCTGTAAGTGTTGATGTGGGTTGGGTGTATTTGAATCCACTACAAGGGTCCTTTGTAGTAGCTGTTCTGGAACCGTATGTTGGTACGATGGCAGTCAATGTTCTGGAATCACTTGACTCGTTTGTTTGGACGTAGAAACGCAATGGATACTTGTCAGCGATTTCGAAATATTCTATTCTAGATGATATTCCAGAAGGACTTACTAATGGAATTAACATGAAGGGGGTGTCCAAAGTCCCTCCTGCTTGGTTTGGGCATAGTTCAGACGAGAAATTTAGAAGTACATCCATCAACAGGGTAATGGAATCGACGTCGCCACTGCAATCTCTGAATTTGGCAGCATGCCATACCGGGTGCGCGAAACAGGCTCTTGCAGAAGTGAAACCAACGATCCGACCTACTACGCCTAGGGATGATCGAGGAGAAATCCCAACCGCTAATGCGCCGAGTAAATCGTTGGAGTCTTTGATGTTATAGAATGCGTTTGTCTTGAAAAACCTAACCAGCAAATCATCGATATAGTCGGCAAGCCGCTTAAAGTGATCTACTGCGTCTTGTGGAATTATTATGTCCTGAGGCTTCAGTTCTAAAATCTGCTCTTCGGATTCTAGGGGAAGCCCATTTTCGTCTGATTGATACCCAAGGTCTCTAAGTGTCTCTATTGACACGTGTAATTGTGATGGTTTAAAGTGCGTTAATGGACAGTTCGTGACATCATACCTGACTGTTCCGTCTTTGAAAGTCATCAAATTGTGACGTTGACGGAGTATCCCCTTTTCGAGACGTTCAGGCTGTCTATTCCGATTGAGTAGTTTGACCACCCCCTTCAGTGGAGGGTAGGGCTGGAGTGCTATGTTTGCGCAGGCGGCCCGCAAGAGATCCTGAACCTTCGGAAGTATGGTGGTGAATTTCTCGGTTGGAGACTTGCATTCTGGACATTTGTCGGTGCTTCTCTCTTTATTGCAATGGGTGCAATAGTAGATTTGGTTTGTGCTGTTCTCGCAGAACGGGCAAGTGTTATAAGGTGACCGCGAGCCACAAGCAAGGCATTCCCTTAGATAGAGCTCCACAGAGTCAGGTGTTTTGCCTGCTTGAAAAACGTCATGAGTTGGTGTGGCCTTCCTTCCGACTGGAAAAATGACATGTGTCGACGGTTTGAGTTTACGAGGCGCTGCTACTTCAATTCTTCTCATCGCCACACCAACGTAAGCAGATGATTTTCTACGAAATGTGATTCCGGATAAGAATGATAAGAGTGAAAGAGTGTCTGAATATGCTGCGGTAACAGGTATCTCCTTTCCGGGATTAAGTGTAAGCTTGGTCGCCTTTGCGTGCTCGCCTTTTATGTAAATCGACGTCTTGTTGACTTCGTGTGGGATCGCAGCAGCCTCTAGGGCCTTCTTGGTTCGAATGTCATTGGCCATCGTTAAAAGTGGTAATGAATCTGCCAGTTCGTGATACTCGAGGACGGCATTTCTTAGCAGAATTATGTCTTTAACGCTTAAGAGGTCCCAGTAATATGAATGGCGCGGGTGCAGAGGGACTCCTAACAAGTATGAAATTGAGGCGGCCTGTTCTAGCGTCGGGCTCGTACTAAATGGTCTAAACAGAATTGTTTCAAGCTTCCCGTATTCTATCTTAGTCGCGGTCGCGAGTTCTTCGAGAGACATGTGTCTCTGAGAGATCCTGTCTAGGATGTCGAGTGCCCACCAATCTTCTGTGTATCCGCTTGCCTCTAGCTTGGAGTTTGTTGCCATAAAGTCTCCAACGCTTACCAAAAGGTCTCCCATACGCAGGACTTCCTCCACTTGGTCTTTGAGTCGTTTTGCTTCTTCTACAGTCTCAATATATTTGGCGCTTCCATTTCTTAGCCTGACAAATGGTGCTTCGATCGAATCGACTGTGTTTACAGTTCCAGTTCGGTGAAGGATGCTGACCTTAATCTGTGTCCCAGTCGTAATCGGATAGTCCAGCAGCTCAAGTATGGCCGGATGAACCCCATAACAACCCATTCCAGTGTTGGGAGCCCTTCCGTATCGTAATCTAAAGGCGCCCGGCATTCTTGGGAGAGAAAGCACAGGCTTACCTGGTTTGGCATTAAGGATGTATGCGGTTTCCTCCTCTTTTTCCTTCTTTTCCCGGCTTCTAGATAGTCCCTCCAGCCAAGACCATTCTTCCAGTTGGTAGGCCTTGGAAAGGTCGAGTAAGCGGTCCGCTCTCCGGATAATGCCTTCGATGAGGACATACAGGGCGCCTCCTCTTATGCGGTCGGTTTCCACACGCTTAAGTCCCCTGTTCACTACAACTTCTTCTGCTTCTGTCGGAGTTCCGTCGATCTCCACGGGAAGGTTCCGAAGGGCCATTTCGATGTCAGCATCATTAGCTTGAAACAGTTGAGAGCCGTTGGTTCTTTGAGCAAGGCGTGCTTCCTCGATGAATCTGGCTACCTCATCGTCCCCGACCGAATTCACACGATACTTGTCAAGTCCTATTATAACTCTCACCCTGTCCAAGACCAAGAGGGTGAATGCTGCTTGCAACGGCGTTAATACACCTAGTATGTTGCCAAATGTGATAGCAGGATAACTCGACCCGTCACCATTCTTCTTGATAAGGACTCTTGTGATATCCTCCGAAGGCACCATGGTCACACAAGAAGTCACAAGCGCCAACGAGATTGCCATGGCATTATTCAATATTCCCTCCTTATCTAGGAAGCCGAACCGTCCAACGGCCAAATCTTCAGAAAGCTTGAATGCGGCCGTTTCCACTGAGTTGTTCCTAAGTAATTCCCTAGCTCTTTCCTCCAGTTTAGAGAGACCAGTTATTACTGTCAGCCTGTCCGCCATGTCGCAGACCTCTTGTGATGATATAGTTCTTGTGATATCGAGCCCGGTAGCCTTGGCTGATCGTGCCATAAGTAGTGAAGATCTATAGGAATTCGTTAGGCCGAGCAGGTACTGGCTTAACGGTGTATTTTGAGTCTCCGCTAGGAATCTATCTGCGGGTCCGATTTTACTTGGTTGTGGGGAGGCGGACATTCTTGTTCCCTGGTTGTCTCTTGTGAGCGATATCAGTTATCGTCTTCAGGGTGGGCATGAACTGCTTTGTCTCGAGAAGGTTGCCTATGACGATTATATCCGCGCCAGACTCGATACTAACTCTAGCTGATTTCTCATCCTTAATTCCGCCGCCTACGATAAGAACACCATCGAAAAGTTTCCTTACAGCCCGTATTGTGTTCGGAGGTATCGTAGACTCTGCGCCTGAGCCGGCTTCCAAGTAAACGTAACGCATTCCCAAGTAGTAAGCCGCCAATGCATAAAGAGCTACTAATTCAGGTTTGTTTGGAGGGAAACGTCTTGCTTGTCCGACGAATCCAGCGGCTCCTCCTTCCCCAGCTATGATATATCCGGTTGCAAGCGGCTCTAACGAGTGCTCTTTAACCATGATTGATCCTAGGGCTTGAGCACCGATGATGAAATATGGGTCGTCAGAGTTGAGGAGAGAGGTGAAGAGTATTGCGTCGGCGTTCGGTGATATTCCAGTCACATTACCTGGGAATAATATCACAGGAACGGTCACATTATTCTTTATCGCTTGCACGGTCCGGTTGAGGGCTATCTGGTCGATTGCGGTCGACCCTCCGACCAAGATGGCGTCACAACCTGCCACTTGAGCTTTAGTAGCAATTTGGGCCGCTGTCTCTGGAGGGTGATTTCCGGAATCAATCAATGCAAAGACTAGTGCTTCTTTTGAAGATAATTGTTCATCAATGTATTTGGCGATTCTGCCGAGCAATTACTTTACCCCGATTAGTCCTTTGTAGAAAGCGTCTACAAATTCGTTAAATATATCGATCACTTCGCGACGACGAGTAGGGTTGGTGTCGTAAGATAGATTGCATGAGCCGCATGTGACATGATAGCCTTCTTCTCTCTTTAATACGCGGACGGAGGGGGAACCGCACCTAGGACAGTTGAAGATCTTAGGTAATGTCTTACGGATTGGTTTGTATACCTTTCTTCGTCGTCTACCCATATTCCCGCCTGTGATTGTTCGTGGCTATCGCTGAAAGGTGTTATAAATGTATCATGAGATGGATATCTGTCCCCAAAACGTTGAGGGGTCGGGGTAACGAAGCCTTAAGTATACAAAATGGTATTAGTAATGGGTTGCTTTCGAAAGTTCTTAATGATAATGTGCTTGTATATCTCTTTGAACAGTCTCATTTTAAGCCTGCTCAGCTGGACTCATTGTTGGTCAAGCGGGCTTCGCTCCTTAATCACGTTTCGTTCAAAGACCTCTTGCGTTACAAGGACAAACCTGCGAGTGCGGGATCCGCCTCTCGGTCGGCTAGGCAAGCTGAGGTTGTCATATCTAAGTCGATGGCGACTCTCCTTCTTGCGTTGCATCTTGGTTTGATATCTGAAGACGCCATACTGGCTATACCGAGGATTAGGACCGCGTTGACATCGATTGGTGGGGGAGGAGAGCACTTGGATGCTGGTTCAGAAGCGATAAGTCTTCTGAACGCGTTCCTGAAACGGTCATCACAACCGTGATTGTGACAAGCAACGTTTATATCACACGTCTCGGCTTCTGTAGTTGGTTCCCTTGGATGATGCCATAGTTTACTCGTCTCTCGGTCTTTCGATGATAGCGGTGGCTTTGACTGTGTTCTGGTTTAGGTATTTCCCGACCCTTCGTAAGGCCGCTCACGAATTTGCCGAGTCGTCAGAGATTGTGAAAGGGGTCGTGGAGGAATTCAATGTCAGGATGCGAGAACAGGATCGACGAATGGCAGACATAGCTATAAAGTTGGAAGTATTAGAAGATAGATGGTTTCGTGGGGGACTGCCTTCGTCTAGGTCGAGTGATGTCCATTATAGACCATTTGTAGGAAGGAGTGAATTGTTCTCCGCTTCTGATGCCGTGACATCACAAGGATTGGGCTCTGTTAGTAGAGGGTTTGAGCCAGATAAGCGGACCACGCAGAGCGGCAAGGTGAACATGAGGCTGAATCGAGTTGAGCAAAAGGTTGTAGACCGGTTGGGGGAAGGGCCTCTTACTGCAAGGCAGGTTCAGGAGTTGTTAGGAAGCAGCAGAGAGCATGCCGCCAGGCTTATGAAAGGCCTTTACAATAGAGGATTGGTTGAAAGGGATGAATCGAAGAAGCCTTTTACATATCGTCTGCCCTTCGGAAGGGCGGATACGTAATTCGGCAGATTGCTTTAGTTTGTGCTAGATGGTGCTCCAAGATTGATCTGCGCTTGATTGGGGCGTTCCTTAGGTCGTTATTTGATGGTTCATCCCAGGTCGGCATATGAAAGGTGAGGAAGAGACCGTTCTGGTGTGGATGTTGTGATGTGAGAGTATGTCCACTTCCTTCCTCTTCGACTGCGAGATAAGGATCCTTGTTCGACCATGCGTGTAAGATAGGTGCTTATGGTAGCTATTTTCACTGGTTCGTTGTATACGTCTTCATAGGTTTCGCGAAGCTGATCTGAGGTAAAACGACGCAGTGTGAATCTGTTTGCTACGAGATGCTTTATTCGCCCATAACACGTGTCCTCTTCCGGCTCTTGTCTAGGCTGGTCGTTGCCAGACAAAAGCTCATACATATCCATGATTCTCATGACTTTATCCTTAGATAGACGCCCTTCGAGCTTGATGGTATATTTTTCACCATCATCCCCTTCGAACTCTATCCGGACGGCACGCTTAAGCAAGAGCCTGCCATCGTTTTCCTAAAGGAGATTATAATAGTTCACAGATTCATGTTGTTAACTTGGTTGTTAATTGATGACGACTAATAATGAGGTTGGTTCGTTCGGTCATTTCATTCACTTTCATTCACAGAATTAGTGATCATGTCGTGTGTCTTATGGGGTTCCACATGTTCCAGTGGACTTAATGGGGTACGGGAATGCTTGTCTGTTAAATCGGAGCGTACAGAGGTTCCAATGGACAGGGAGGGGTCAGAGAACGTCTTATCTAGTTGTGGTTATTCACACATGTTAACAAACTAGGAAAGCGTAAACAGCAGTTCACTCCGAGTTGGCGGGGGGCCCACCCGTACCTTACCAGTGGAGAAGTCAGGATGGTTGGACTTCGTAGGGAATTCAAAATGACCCTTTTGTTGACTAATATTGTTATAGTCGTTCATATACCAATTCCTCAAACCAAATTCGGTATATTTCACTTAACTATCAAACACATGACATACCACTTATATATTTTCCACCGGAAACAAAGGGGGAGGGCA